>Ga0209267_1000975_pt1 | contig 20085 bp, 19 predicted proteins | sample GraSoiAngelo_137_FD_185894 | JGI IMG/M metagenome (GOLD analysis project Ga0209267, IMG submission 185894) | Grasslands soil microbial communities from the Angelo Coastal Reserve, California, USA - 14_0929_09_30cm (SPAdes) (version 2) | ecosystem: Environmental > Terrestrial > Soil > Grasslands ... | reverse complement strand
CCTTCACGAGGAGCTCCTCGGTCCAGCGCACACCATAGCGCATGGATCCGATGATCGAGTGCTCGCCGATCACGATCCCCACATCCCGCGTGAAGAAGAGGTTCGGGAGCGGTGGCAGGGCGAAACCTGTCTCGTTGAGCGCCCGGGCGATGGGCCCGGCTTCTTCCAGGGCGCCTTCGACCATCAGCCCGACCAGCTCTTCGGGCGCGAGCGCGGCGAGCTGCTTCGCCAGGACGTCCGACGGCACCACCTCGAGGGCGCGGGTCACGAGGAATTCGCGCACGTCCGGACGCGCCACCAGCTCCGTCAGGAGGGTGCGCACCTCGTACACCTGGGCGAACCGCTCCAACACCGCCACGAAGCGCCGGTGCTCGCGTTGGGCCAGGTCCAGGTCGATGATGTCGTCGTAGAGGTAGTCCTCCCGGTTGCCGGGCGTGACCGCGACCAGCTCGCGGCCGGGGGTATGGACCAGGACCGTCTGCAGCGGGCCGATTTCCGAGGTGACGTGGACGCGGGCCATGGGGCGGAATCTAACGCGGAAGGCGCAACGCGGAACGCGGAACAGTCCGGCGGGCGTCGCATCGCGCGCGACCTCCCATTGCTGTTCCCCGTTCCGCTTTCCGCGTTCCGCGTTTCAACGGTTGGCCAACGCAAAACTCAGCGTCTCCAGCTCCAGCGCCATGTTGACCGACTTCACCACCACGTCGCCGGGCACGGTGAGCTGCACCGGGGCGAAGTTGAGGATCGCCTTCACCCCCGCGCGCACCAGCCGGTCCACCACCTCCTGCGCCGACTCGGCCGGGGTGACGACGATGGCGATGTCGCTGGGCTCCTTGGCGAAGTCGGCGTCCAAGTGGCGGATGTCGCGGACCACGAGACCGTTCCAGCGGGAGCCGATTTTCTTCGGATCCTTGTCGTAAATCGCGGCGACGTGGAAGCCGCGCTGCCGGAAGCCGGGATATTGTACCAGCGCGCTGCCGATCCGGCCGGCGCCAACCAGCACGACGCGGTACGTGCGTCGCAGGCCCAGGATGTCGCGAATCCGCGCGGTGAGCTCCGGGACAGAGTAGCCCAGACCGCGCTTGCCGAACGAGCCGAAGAACGAGAGGTCCTTGCGCACCTGCGCCGAGGTGGTGCCGCCGCGGCGGGCCAGCTCGGCGGAGGAGATGGTGGTCTGGCCCTGCGCGTCGAACTGCTCGAGGAACCGGAGGTACAGGGAGAGCCGTCGCACGGTGCTCTCGGAGATCTTCCGCATTGTGAATTATTTCACAATCGAACGCTCCAACGCAAGAGCCGCACGAATATTTCCGGGGCGAGCGTTTCGGGACGCGCCGCCGCATCGAGCCCGAGCGCGGCGAGTCCGGCCGTCACGACGGCGGCGGAGCGACCCGTCGCCGCCATCACCACATTGCGCAGCTGCTTGCGACGCCGGGTGAAGCAGGCGGTGACGAACGCGCGGAAGGCCGCGATTTCTTCCGGCGCGACGAGCGGCTGCACGAGCGGCGTGAGACGCACCACGGCGCTCGTGACCTTGGGCGGCGGCGTGAACGCCCCGGCGCGTACGGTGAAGAGTCGCTCCACACGAGCCACGGCCTGCACGCCGACGGACAGGGCGCCGTACGTCTTGGACCCCGGGGGCGCGGCGATCCGGTCGGCGACCTCGGCCTGGACGAGAAACACGATCCGCGCCGGGAGGGGTGGCGTGAGGGCCTTGTCGATCAGGGGAGAGGTGATGGCATACGGAATATTGCCGATCACTTTGAAGTGCGGAACGCGGAACGCGGAAGGCGGAACAAGCATAGCTTGCCAATCGACGTGCAGTGCGTCTCCGTGAACGACGGTCAGTCTATCTGTTCCGCCTTCCGCCTTCCGCGTTCCGAGTTCGGCTGCCAGTCGCCGATCCTTTTCTATCGCGATCACGCGTAGCCCGCGCGCGAGCAGCTGCTCGGTGAGGCTCCCCGTCCCCGCCCCGATCTCGACCACGACGTCGTCGGGCGCGGGCGCGAGCGCGTCGACGATGCGTTGCAGCATGTTCCGGTCGGTGAGGAAGTGCTGGCCGAGCCGTTTGTTCGGGATCACACCTTGAGGATGACGACGGTGCGGTCGTCGGCCGGCGGCGCGCCGCCCGTAAAGCCGGCGAGGTCGGCGTGCACGGACTCGAGGATGTCGCGCGCCGGGCGGTCCTTCATGCGGACCACGTGCCCGAGCACGCGTTCCTCGCCGAACCGCTCGCCGCTCCCGCTCCCCCCCAGCGCCTCGGCCACGCCGTCGGTGAAGAGGCAGATGATGCCCTCCCGCCGCGCCCAGGTCTGCATGGCATCCTTCCCCGGCGCGTTGGCGAGACCGAGCGGCGGCCGTGTGGCTTCGAGCCGGACCGCCTCGCCCGTCCGCGTGGATACCAGAAACGCATGCGGATGGCCCGCGTTCGCAAATGTGATGCGGCCGGCTTTCGGGTCGACCACGGCGTAGAGCACGGTGAGGAACATCTCCGTGCTCGCGAGCTCATCGGCGAGCGACTCCTCGAGCCGGCGCAGCACTTCCGTCGGTGTCTCGGCCGATTCCGCGTGGATGCCGGAGGCCGCCATCACGAGCGCCATGATGAGCGCGGCGCCGAAGCCGTGACTCGTCACGTCACCGATCATCACGCCGACGCGGTCCGCCCGCAGGTTGAGCAGGTTGTAGAAGTCCCCGCCCACCGACTCCGCCTGGCGGCAGCGCGCCGCTACGTCGACGCGCGACGCGACGACGAGGGGCGACGGCAGCAGCTTGAGCTGCAGGTCGCGCGCCAGCTCCAGCTCCCGGAGCACGCGCTGCTGCCCGAGATCGCGGGCGACGAGCCGCGCGTTTTCGATCGCCGCGCCGATCTGGTTGGCGATCGCGGCCACCAGTTTGCGGTCGCCCGCTGTGAACGCGTCCCCCCCCACCCGGTCGGTCAGGTTGATCACGCCGATGGGCTTGCCGCGCGCCCCCGGCGCGGCGTACAGGACCGGGACCGAGAGGAACGCCTGGCCGCGGTAGTTCCGCCCTTCGGGACACCCGGGGTTCGGGGCCGCGGGGTCGGTCGGGTCGTAGCTCACGATGCGCATCTCGCGGAACACGCGCGCGGCCACCGAGCAGGCATCGTCCACCTCGATCGGCTCCACGTCCTCCGGGTCCATGCCGCGCGCGGCCACGATGCGGAGCATCTGCTGCTCGGCATCGTATACCAGGAGCGTCGCGCGTCGGGCGCCCACCACCGTCGACACCTCGCGCAAAATCCGGTCGGCCGCCTCGTCGAGCCGAATGGTGTGGCCCAGGATCTCGCTGATCGTGTAGATGAGGTCGATCTCTTCGTAGCGCTCCGACAACTCGGCCGCGACTTGGACGGCATCGCGCTCGGCGGCGAGCACGGAGCCGACGACCTGGGCCAGCTCCTGAGCCATCCCCGGGCTTGCGCCCGGGGTCACTGACTTCTCCGGTCCCCCGTTCGCGATCTCGAGCCAGAACCCCTCGGTTTCGGGAATCGGCTCGAGCCGGGTCGAGCCCTCCGCCGTCCCGGCCTCCCCGGACCGCCGCAGCCGCAGGCGCGCCCCGACGAGCCGCTCGAGCACGGGGAGCAGCCGCTCGGCACGGCTCAGCCCGCCCGGAGCGTCAGGCACACCGAGTTTCCTTTCTTGTTGAAAGCCACCTGGTCCACGAGGCTCCGCAGCACGAACAGACCGCGACCGTCCTCGCGCTCGAGGCGCTCGGGGAGCGTGGGATCGGGGACGCCGGCGGGATCGAACCCGTTGCCCTCGTCGGTCACATGCAGCCGCACGACGTCGCGGGCCACCTCGACCCGTACGCGCACGAGGCGCCCCGGGTCTCGATGGTTGCCGTACGCAATGGCATTGGCGAGGGCTTCCGCGAAGGCGGTGCGGAAGTTGAAGCGGATGCGGCGGGGGGAGAGGGGACCGCCGGGCAGCTCGTCCGCGATCAGCTCCACCGCTGGGCCGACATACTCGAGGTCGCTCGGCACGTCGAGCGACAACTCCATCTCGGTCTCGCCTCTCGTCGTCCGCCGGCGAACCTGGAGGGGCTGCGGGGGCTGCGGGGGCTGCGGCGTGGTCATGAGCTAAAAAGCGGCGAGCGCCTCCTCTGGTGTTCTCGCGATCGCGAAGAGCGTGTCCAACTTGGTCAGCTCGAACAGCGTCTGGAGATCTTCGTTCAAGCCGCAGAGCCGGAGGTCTCCACCCTGCTCGCGGATCTTCTTCGAGAGCGACACCAGGACGCCAAGGCCGGAAGAATCGATATAGCCGGTCTTGGTGAAGTCGATGACGAACTTCTTGCCACCGGCTTCGAGCGTGTCGAGCACTTTCTGCTTCAGCTCCTGACGGTTGCCGACGATCAGCTGCCCGTCCACCCCGACCACCACCACGCCGTGCTTGTCCTTCTTGAGACTGAAGCTCATGACCGCTCCCCCGCTTGAAGGACGGCGACCGCCGCCGTGTCCACAATATCATCGGCCGTTGCGCCCCGCGACAGGTCGGCCACGGGTCGCGCGAGTCCCTGGAGGATCGGCCCGATCGCCTCCCAACCGCCCAGGCGCTGTACCAGTTTGTATCCGATGTTGCCGCTGTCAAGGTCGGGAAACACGAGCACGTTGGCGTGACCGGCGGCACGCGAGCCCGGCGCCTTGCGCGCCGCCACGTGGGCGACCAACGCGGCGTCAGTCTGAAGCTCCCCGTCGAACGCGAAATCGGGCTGCCGCCGCGCGAGGCTCTCGAGCGCCTGCCGCACGCGCTCCACGCGCGGTCCCGCGGCACTGCCCTTCGTGCTGTAGGAGAGGAAGGCGACGATCGGCTCGTCGCCCACGATGCGGCGACGATCGCGCGCAGCCGCCACCGCCGAATCGGCGAGCTGCGCCGGGGTGGGCTCGGGCACGACCGCGCAATCGGTAAAGGTGAGCACGGCGTCGCCCCGCACCATGTAGAACGCGCCGCTCACCGTGGTGATTCCGGACGCGACGCCCACGCCCCAGAGCGCGGCGCGGATCGTGTCGCCGCTCGGAAAGGTGGCACCGCCCACCATGACATCCGCGCGGCCCACCCCGACGAGCGCGGCCCCGAAGGTGAGCGGGTGCTCGAGAGCGGCGGCGGCGACGGCATCGGTGGGAAACCTGTCCGGATGCCGCGTCCGAAGCAGCCGGGTCATCTCGGGGAGCGGGGAGCGGGGAGCAGGACCCTCCAAGAGCTGGACGATTCCGAGCCGCTCTCGCTCGATCCGCGTCGCGGCGGCGCGCACGCGCTCGTCGGTCCCCTCGGGGAGCACGATGCGGCGCCCGGCACGGCGCGCCCGCTCGTACACCGAGTCGCGAAACGTCACTTGCCGAACTTTTTCTTGAGTGCCCTTTGTACCACGGGGTGGACGAGCTGCGACACGTCGCCGCCGAAGCGTGCCACTTCGCGCACGAGGCTCGAGCTCAGGTAGGTGAGATCGAACGCCGGGACCAGGAACACCGTCTCGATGCCCGGCGCCAGGTTGCGGTTCATGAGCGCCATCTGGAACTCGTACTCGAAGTCGCTCACCGCCCGCAAGCCCCGCACGATCACCGTCGCCCCCACGGCAATGGCGAACTCGGCGAGCAGCCCGTCGAACGACCGCACCTCCACGCTGGCATCGTCGACCGCCTGCCGGATCAACGCGACGCGCTCCTCGAGGGTGAAGAGCGGCTGCTTGGCCACGTTCACCGCCACGGCGACGATCACGCGGTCGGCGAAGGTCCGGGAGCGGCGGATGAGGTCCTCGTGACCGCGCGTGATCGGGTCGAACGACCCGGGGTAAACGGCGACGCGGGTCCCGGGAGCCGTCATGGCGCGTAGATGAACGTCACGGCGGTATCCCCGTAGCGCCGCGTGTCGTCGCCGGGAATCGGCTGATCCGCTGGATGCTCGATCGAGATGATGCGCGCGAACGCATTTACTCGGAACAGGGCGACGAGCCGCGCCGCGTGCCCACTCGCGTACGGCGGGTCCGCGAACGCCACGTCGTACTGCCCGGGGTGGAGCTGTTCCGCGAACTTGAGCGCGTCCACGCGGTGCACCACGGTCCGGTCATCCACCTTGAGGAGCGTGATGTTGACCTTGAGCGACGACAACGCGAGCCGGTGAATCTCCACGAAGTCCGCGCTCACGGCGCCGCGCGAGAGCGCTTCGAGGCCCAGCGCGCCCGAGCCCGCGAACAGATCGAGGACGCGCGCCCCCCGCAACGGCCGCTGGAGGATGGAGAACCACGCTTCGCGCACGCGGTCTCCGGTCGGCCGCACCTTGTCGGTCGCGGGGGTCTTGAGACGCCGACCGCCGAATTCCCCGGCGATGATGCGGACAAAACCCAACCCGGCCTCCTTCCGCGCTCATTCGCTCGGCGCCATCGCCGCCACTCGTGCCTGTAGCGTGGTCCGCCCCTGCCACTCGTCCCGCTCCAGCCGGAACGCGACGTCCAGGCGCTCCGCGAGCCAATGGTCGGGGATCGCGTCGGCCCACTGAAACGCAATCGCCGGGAGCGCCCCCGAGGCGTCGTCCAGGGTGAAGCGCAGGTGGTTCGTCCCGACGCGCCGCGCGCCCACCGCGCGGGCCTGCCGCACGCCGAAGACCGGCGCCGGATTGCCCGGACCGCACGGCTCGAGGTAGCGGATCAGCTTCTCCAGCTCGTCGCTCACGAGACCCAACGGCAGCTCGAGGTCGACCCGCTGGGCGGGCACCAGGTCGTCGGGGCCCAGAAGCTCGCCCGCGACGGCGAGAAACGCAACACGGAACGCGTCGTAGCGCTCCCGGCGGATGGTGAGGCCCGCGGCCATGGTGTGACCGCCGTATTTCTCGAGATGGTGCCCGACCCGACGCAGCGCGGCGTGCAGATCGAAGCCCGCCACGCTCCGCCCCGAGCCCCGCCCCACCTCGCTCCCCGCTTCCCAACCGATGAGGAACGTGGGCCGCCCGTAGCGCTCCACCAAGCGGGACGCGACGATCCCGATCACCCCGGGGTGCCACGCGTCGGCGGCCAGCACCAGGGCGCGATCCTCCGGCCGCAGCACGCGCTCCGCCAGCTCCACCGCCTCGTCGAGGATACGCTGGTCCAGCGCCTGGCGACGGGCGTTCAACGTCTCGAGCTCGCGGGCGATGGCCGCCGCCTCCTGCGGGTCGTCGGAGAGGAGCAGCCGCAGCCCGTCATTCGCGTCCCCGATTCGCCCTGCGGCATTCAAGCGCGGCGCGAGGATGAACCCGACGTGGCCCGACTTGATCGGCCTCCCCGCGAGGCCCGCCGTTTCGATCAGCGCCCGTACGCCCGTCCAATGGGACTCCGCGAGCAGCTTCAGCCCGTGGCGCACCAGGATGCGGTTTTCGCCCGTGAGCGGCACGACGTCGGCCACGGTCGCGAGCGCCACCAGGTCCAGAAAATGAAGCGGCAGATGAGGCGACAACCCCAGCGCCGGCACGAGCGCCTGCGCGAGCTTGAATGCGACGCCCGTGCCGCACAGCTCCTTCGCTGCGGAGCGGCAGTCGGCGCGCTGCGGATCGAGCACCGCGGACGCCGGGGGGAGCTCGTCGCCGGGGAGATGGTGGTCGGTGACGATGACCTCGATGCCGGCCGCCCGGGCGGCGCGTACCACCTCCACCGCGGTGATACCACAGTCGCAGGTGATGATCAGCCCGGCGCCCAGACGGCGCGCCTCGGCGAGCCCGGCCGGCCCGAAGTCGTAGCCGTCGCGCAGCCGGTGCGGGACGAACGCGTGGACCCGGCCGCCGACGCTCGAGAGCACACGGGTGAGCAGCGCCGCGGCACATTGGCCGTCCACGTCGTAGTCGCCGTGGACCAGGATCGGGGCACCCGCCCGGACGGCGGCGACGACGAGCTCGACCGCCCGCGGCATATCGGCCCAGGCGTGTGGATCGGAGAGACGCTCGAGGTCAGGGCGGAGGAACGCTTTGGCGAGCTCGGGCGCGGCGAGCCCGCGCTGCACGAGGAGGGCGGCGAGCGGCTCCGGGATGTGGAGCTCGGACGCGAGGGCCGCCGTGAGCTGTGGATCGGGCGGCGCCGCGACCGCCCAGCGGGCGGGGATCATTCCGGAGCGTACAGCAGCACGCCACAGGCCTCGCAGCCTTCGATCGACGCGCCACGCTGGATCAGGGCCCGGCGCTGCGTCGGCACTGCCGTGAAGCAGTGGCCGCAGGCGTCGCCATGCAGCGCGTACAACGCGAGCGGCGCTTTGCCGCGCCGGATCCGTTCGTAGCGCGCCAACAGACCGGGGCTCACGTCTGCGGTGGCGCGCTCGCGCTCCGCGAAGGCGAGCTCGCGCGCGGCCGCGATCTGCTCGCGTTTTCCCGCCAGCGCCTCGCGCAGCGGGGCCTGCCGTGCGCGCACCTCTTCGAGGGCCCGTTCGGCCTCCGCGGCCTTGCGCTCCGCTTCGGTGACGGCGTCGCCGGAGCGCATGAACTCGGCCTCTTCCTTCGCCAGCACCGAGCGAGCGAGGTCCAGCTCCGCCATGAGGGTCGAGGCTTCTTTCGCGCCCCGCACCCACTCGAGGCGTTGGCGCCGCTGCTCCTGCATGGAGCGATAATTGGCGATCTTGCCCTCCAGCCCGTCGCGCCGGTCGATGGCGGCCTGGATGCCCCCCCGCGCGACCGCGAGCGCGCGCTCGGCCGCCGCCTGCGCCTCGTCGAGCGTCGATAGCTCGGGAGCGAGCGCGGCGAGGGCCTCATCGGTCGCCGTCACGGCCTGATCCTTCTCCTGTAGCGCCAACAACGCTTCAAGTTCCGGGTGCACCTCTCCTCCTCTTAGCGATCTTGTACCGCGGGTAGCGTTTGCGGAGCTCGTCGAACACGCGGCGCTTCTCCGCAATCAGGGACACCTGCCGCTCGGGGCTCTCGAACGGGAGCTGATCGTCCAGCTGCTCCAGCTGCCGCTCGAGCCGCCGGGCTTCCATCCAGTTGACGGCCAGCTCGTACATCTCGTTGGGATCCCGACGCCCGAGACCCTCCGCCTTGAGCTGCTCGTACGCGCGGGCCGACGTGTCGTCGAGCGCGAGGACCGCATCGTCGGCAACGCTCTCGAACACGGCGCGATAGGGCGGGAACTCGAGCTCCTCGGGATCGACCGCTTCGACGACGCGGGATTTCCACGGCTCGCCCTCGAGCATGAGCAAGACGAGAGCTTTCTCGGCGCTGGCGGGAAGAGCGGGAAACGGGACACGGGAAACGGGAAACGTGGGCGCCCTAACCGCTTCCCGTTTCTCGTTTCCCGTTTCCCGTTCTAGGACATCCTTCCGCACTCCGGCTGCCTCCGCTGCGCGGGACAAGTACAGCTCCCGGGTGATCGGATCTGTCGCCGCTCGAATCGTCGGGAGCAGCCGGTCGAGCGCGCGGCGCCGGCCCGGCAGGGTGCCGAAGAATCCCTTGCGGTCGAGGATCTGGATCTTCCGTTCCAGCACATCGACCGCGTCCTTGAGGATCTCCTCCAATCCCGCGGCACCCTTTTTCTGCACCAGGGTGTCGGGGTCTTCGCCCGCCGGGAGCGTGGCCACGCTCACCCGCAGTCCTTCGCGCAGCAGCTCGTCGCCGGCGCGGAACGTGGCGCGCAGACCGGGCTCGTCCGAGTCATACAGCAGGATCACGAGCGGCGCATGGCGCTTCACGAGCTGAGCCTGCTCGGGGGTGAGCCCGGTGCCGAGCGGCGCCACGACCTCTTCGATCCCGGCGAGGGAAGGACGGAGCACATCGAAGTACCCCTCGACCAGGATCGCACGCTCCGCCTTACGCATCGCGTGCTTCGCGACGTGCAGGTTGTACAGCAGCTTTCCCTTGTGGAAGATCGGCGTATCGGGGGAATTGAGATACTTGGGCTCTCCCTCGCCGAGGATCCGGCCACCGAAGGCGACCACGCGGCCGCGCAGGTCGTGGATCGGGAAGAGCAGCCGGCCGCGGAAGCGGGGTGCGAGCGTGCCATCCTCCCGTTTAGCCAAGAGACCCGCCTCGAGCAACACCTCGTCACGCACGCCCAATCCTTTCATTGCGTCGAGGAACGCCTTGCCCCTGGGCGCGTACCCGAGCCCGAGCGGCTGCACCGTCTCCAGATCCAGATGCCGAGTCGTCAGGTAATCGCGGGCGACCTGCGCTTCGGGGCTCTCGAGCAGCTGGCGGGCGAACCAGTCGGCTGCCGCGGCCACGGCGCTGTAGAGCGGCTCGCGCGGATCGGGACCGGTCGGACCGCGCTCCGGAATGGTGATCCCCACCCGGCGCGCCACCTCACGTACGGCGGTGGGATAATCCATGCCGAGCTTCTTCATGAAGAACGTGAAAACGTCCCCACCCGCGTGGCACACGAAACAGTAGAACATCCCCTTGCGAGGGATGACGGCGAAGTTGCGGTGGGTGCCCCCGTGAAACGGACACGGGGCGCGGAAATCGGACCCGGTGCGCTTGAGCTCGACGTGCTCCCCGATGATCCCCACGATGTCCGCGGCCTCGCGGACCTGCTCGATCACGTCGTCGGGGATGAGGCTCACGCGCGAAACTCGACCAGCGTGACGCCGTGGCCGCCCTGGTTCGGGGGGGCGAACCCGAAGCGTTTCACGCGCGGGTCGGCGGAGAGGACGTCGTGCACGAACTCGCGCAGGGCGCCGGTCCCCTTGCCGTGGACCACGCGGAGATAGGGGAGATCGGCGAGAACGGCATCGTCGAGGGCCTTGACGAGCAGCGGCTCGGCTTCGGCGACGCGAAGGCCAATTAACGAAATCTCGCTGGCAGCGCTGACTGGCGGTGTACGGGCGGTGGAGGGCGGTGGAGGATGGTGGAGGGCGGTGGAGGGCGATCCTTTGCGCACGCGCTTCAGGTCCTCCAGGGACATCCATCCTGCTCCCCGCTCCCCGCTCCCTGCTCCCTCATCGGTCGCTTCGATCGCCTTTTCGACCAATCGCCGCGCCTCCCGCGCCGTCGCCTCGTCAACGGCTGCCCGCGCCCGGCCCAGTGCGTCTTCTACCTTCTTGCGCGCTTCGAGCAAGTAGGCGCGGGCCTGCTCGCGCGCCTCGCGTTCGAGACTCTGAGCGCGAGCCTTCACCTCCCGCTCGCGCGCCGCCAGCTCCGCGGCGCGCGCCTCGACCTGCTCCGCGTCCCCGCGCAGACTCTGATCACGCGCCGCGAGCCCCTGCTGCTTCGCGTCGAGCTCCCGAGCCCTGGCCTCGACAGTGGCGAGCAGCGCGTCCAGCTGCCGCTCGGCTTTCGGCATGGCCCGCTCGGCGATCTCCAGCACGTCACCCGCGATCCCGAGACGCCGCGCGATGGCGAGTCCGTAAGACCGTCCCGGCACGCCTTTGAGCAGTCGATAGGTGGGCGTGAGCGTCTCGCCGTCGAACTGCAGTGACGCGTTCACGATCCCCACCGTCTCCGCCGCCAACTGCTTGAGGGCGCCCAGGTGCGTGGTCGCGAGCGTGACCGCCCGCCGACGCGTGAGCGTGTGCAGCACCGCGGTCGCGAGCGCGCCTCCCTCGGCGGGGTCGGTGCCGCTGCCGATCTCGTCGAGTAGCACGAGCGATCCCGCTGCGGCGCGCTCGAGGATGTCCCGCAGCACGACCACGTGCGCGGAGAAGGTGGAGAGGCTCGCGGCGATCGACTGGCGGTCCCCGATGTCGGCGAACACGCCGGTGAAGACCGGGAGTGTCGAGTGCGGGCCGATCGGCGGGATGATGCCGCTCTGCGCCATGAGGGCGAGCAAGCCCACGGCCTTGATGAGCACCGTTTTGCCGCCGGTGTTCGGGCCCGAGACCAGGACGGTGCACTCGTCGGGCGCGAGCACCAGATCGAACGGGACGACTGCCTCACCTCCTTGACCTCGTTCCATGGTTCCCCCTCTCCGCCCCGCGGAGAGGGGGTCAGGGGGTGAGGCGAGCAGCGGGTGGCGACCGTTCCGGATTTCGAGAGGTCCCGTGCCGATGGCCGGGGCGAACCCGTTCACTTCCACGGCATAACGCGCGCGGGCGCACAGGTCGTCGAATGCGACGCACATCTCCCACGCCGCCGCGATCGCGTCGCGATGGGGGCGCAACAGCTCCGTGAGATCCCGCAGCACCTGCAGCACTTCCCGCTGCTCGTCCAGCTCGGCGGCGCGCAGCGCGTTGCCGAGCTCGATCACCTCGGGCGGCTCGATAAACACCGTGGCGCGGGTCGCCGACTCGTCGTGCACGATGCCCCCGATGCGCGCGCGGGCGGTCGAGCGGACGGGGATCACGTAGCGACCTTCCCGCACCGTCACCGCGGCGTCGGGCGCGCGGTCGGTGGGATCGAGCGCGGCGAGCATGGCATCGAGCTGCTTGACCAGACGCGCACGCGCCTCCCGCACCGCGCGGCGAGCACGCGCGAGGGTGCGGGAGGCACCGTCCTGGACCTGGCCATCCGCGTCGAGGGAGACGGCGAGCCGCTGCTCGAGCTCTTTCGCGGGGGGGGCGACCCGCAGGGCGGCAGTACGCGGCGCCTCCGCCGCCAGGCGGGCCAGATCGCCCGCGACGATCCGGGCGGCGGCGAGCGCGCCCCCAAGCCGCGCCAGCGCGGCACCTTCGAGCGCGCTCCCCGGCACGCCGAGCAGCTCCAGGGCGGCGGTAATATCGGGGACGGGCTCGGCGCGAATCGCGTCGTCGGTGAGGAGGAGGGCGGCGAGCTCGGCGACCTGGGCGAGCGCGGCGCGGATGGCATCGGGATCGGTGGCGGGGGAGCGGCGGGTCACGCGAGCGGCGCCGAGCGGCCCGGCGGCGTGCGCCGCCACTCGTTGCAACGCGGCAGGAAACTCCAGTGTCTCCAGCACGGAGGGCGCGACCCCTCCTCCGACTGTCATACGGCGGCCGCCAGCTCCTCGCGGACGATCTGGTTCACCAGCTTGCCGTCCGCCCGGCCCTTGAACTTGGGCATCACTTGTCCCATGACCTTTCCGAGATCCTTCGCCCCACCGGCAATGGCCTCCCGCACGGCGCGCCGGATCTCGTCGGCGTCGACGGCGGCGGGCAGGAACTCCTCGAGCGCCGTCACCTCGGCGAGCTCCGCCTCGGCCCGGTCGGCGCGGCCAGCGGCGGTGTACTGCTCGGCCGCTTCGCGGCGGCGCTTGATACCGCGACGCACGACCTCGGCCGCCTCTTCATCAGACACGGGGTGCTGGAGCTCGAATTCGCGGTTCTTGAGGTCTGCGAGGATGGTGGAGAGGAGGAGCGTGCGCCCTTGATCGCGTTGTTTGCGGGCCTGGTTCATCGCGGCGCGGAGCCGCTCGGGCAAGCTCGCCACGTCAGGCCGGGTGCGTGCGCCGGCTCTTACGGCGCGCCGCGTCCATCCTTCGCTTGCGTCGCTCGCTCGGCGGTTCGGAATGACAGTGCGTGTGCAAGTCGGCCAGGATCCCCGCCTTCTCACCCTCTGGGTAACTGTGACGGACACAAAAACTTAGCCCCGCCGAGTGCGGGCGGCAACCCTTCTCGATCGACGGGAGTGGACGCTACCCCGGCGGCCACGTCATCGGCCGGCCGCCCAGCAGGTGGAGGTGCAAATGGAACACCGTCTGTCCGCCGTCGGGGTTCGTGTTCACCACCACGCGATACCCACGACCCGCGATCCCGACCTCGCGCGCCAGGTCGCGCGCGAAACCGAGCAGCTTCCCGAGCAACGCCGCGTCCTTCGTGTCGTTGAGCGTGGCCACATGATGCGTGGGGATCACGAGGAGATGCGTGGGCGCTTGCGGGTTCATGTCCTGGAACGCCAGCATCCCGTCGCCGCGTTTCACGACGGTCGCCGGGATCTCGCCGGCGGCGATTTTGCAGAAGACACAGGCTCCGGGCATCGTCCCCTTTCACCCCGGGCTCGCGCCCGGGGTCAGTTAGCGCCCGAACGCCTGGCGCAGCTGCTCCCAGAACTTCTTGCCGGTGTGCCCTTCCGAGGGCGGCTTGCTCTCGATCTTGGCGAGCTGCTCGAGCAGGGCGCGCTGCTCCGCGGTCAGCTTGACGGGCGTCCAGACATGGACGCGCACGTGGAGATCGCCGCGACCCCCTTCCCCGACGCGCGGCAGCCCCTTGCCACGCAGACGGTACACCCCACCGGTCTGCGTGCCGGGTGCGATCTCCAGGGTCGTGTCGCCGTACGGCGTCGGGATCCCAACCTCCGCGCCGAGGGCCGCCTGGGTGAACGAGACCGGGAGGTCGTAAATCAAGTCGTCGCCCTGGCGCTCGAACCGTGGATCCTCGGCGATGTCGAGGACGGCGATCAGGTCGCCGGCCGGACCGTTGCGGGGCCCGGGGACGCCGTGTCCCCGCATGGTGAGGTAGTGATGGTCGGCGACGCCCGCGGGGACGTTGATCTCGAGCTCCTTGTCGGCGCGGACGCGTCCGTCGCCCTGACACTTCGGACAGGGCTGCTGGATCACCGTGCCCTCCCCCGCGCAGCTGGGGCACGGCGACACGGACACGAACTGTCCGAACATGGAGCGCGCGGCCCGGCGCACTTCGCCCGTTCCGGCGCAGGTGCCGCAGCTCGTGGCCTTGGAGCCGGGCGCCGCCCCGGTGCCGCCGCACGCGGTGCAGCGGTCCAGTGTCCGCACCTTCACCTTTTTGGTGGTGCCGCTGGCCACCTCGGCGAGACTGAGCTTCAGCGTGACCTTCAGGTCCTGGCCGCGATGGCGCTCGCGTTGAGCGCGCTCGGAGCCGCCGAAGAAGGCGTCGAACCCGCCCAACCCGCCGAAGTCGCGCATGAAGATGTTGAGCGCTTCCGACAGGTCGAACGGGGCGAACCCCCCGGCCCCCGCCCCGGCGCCCCGCTTGAGCCCCGCTTCACCATAGCGGTCGTACGTGGCGCGCCGCTCGGGGTCCCGCAGGACCTCATAGGCTTCGGTGATCTCTTTGAACTTCGCTTCGGCGGCGTCCTTCTCCCCCGACGCGACGCGGTCGGGATGGTGCTTCATCGCGAGGCGGCGGTAGGCCTTCTTGATCTCGGCCTCGTCCGCGTCGCGCTTGACCCCCAAGATGGTGTAGTAATCGCGTTTCACTCGAGCAGCTCACCCACGAGACGGCTCGTGTGATCGACGAGCGCCACGATCTTGTCGTACGGCATACGAGTCGGGCCCATGACCCCGATGACTCCGGCGAGCGGACCGAGGCGGTAGGAGGCAGTCACCAAGGTGAACGGCGCGAGCGTCGCGTCCTGGTGCTCGGTACCGATCGTGATGGTGAGCCCCTGACCGAGCCGCTTCGCCAGCGCCTCACGCAGCACGTCGCGACGCTCGGTCACCTCCAGCAGTCCCTGCAGCCGCTCCTTGGTGGCGAACTCCGGCTGGCCGGCGAGCAACTGCGCGCTCCCCAGCACCACGCCCCCGCCGACCGCCCCGGTGGCCTGGACGTCGAACAGGTCGTCCGCTTCCTGGATGAAGATGTTCAGGAGCTCGCTCGACCCGGCGCCGGGCGCGGCATCGCGCAGCCGCTCGGACAGGGTCGCGCGGATCTCGCGCAGCGTCAGCCCCGCGAGGCGCTCGTTCAACACCACCGCCACCTGCACGACGATCTCGGGCGCCATGTGTGCGGGCACTTCCACGAAGATGGTGCGCACCACGCCGCTCTTGAGCGTGAGCACGAGGAGCAGCCGGTCGGACCCCGCCTGCAGCAACTCCAGCCGCTCGAGCACGGCCTCGTCGAGCGTCGGGCCCACCGCCACCCCCAGCTCTTTCGTGAGTACACCGAGCACCTGCGCCGCCCGTTCGAGGATCTGGTCCACGGCGTTCCGCTCGGCGAGCTCTTCGCGAATCTGGTGCGAGTCGGACGCCGACACCTGCGACAGCCGCATCAGCGAGTTCACGTACACGCGGTAGGCGAGGTCCGTGGGGATGCGGCCGGCGGAGGTATGGGGGTGGTAGAGGTAGCCCTTTTCCTCGAGGTCGCTCATCGTGTTGCGAATTGTGGCCGCGGAGAGCGTGTGGCCGAACTTCTTAGAAATAGTCCGGCTCCCCGCCGGCTCGGCGGTTTCGACGTAGGTCTCGATAACGGCCTCGAGGACCTGGCGCTCGCGCTCGTTCAGGGACCCTGCCATGTCACCCAAGCTCTTACCTGCTAACAATTTAGACCGCTCCCCCCGGGTTGGTCAAGTCGCCGACGAGGGCGTCCAAGCGGAGCCAGCCCTCGGGCGTGCATACCAGCCGCTGGTCCCTGATCTCCGCCCAGCCCCGCTCCACCCAACGGGCGGCAGCAGGCGGCAGAGGGCGGCAGAGGGCGGCAAGTGGCATCCCTGCAGCGGTGCGCAATGCGAGGTACAGGCTCTCGAGTTCCCGTTGCTCATCGGTCAGGACCTCCTCGGCCTCGACCACCGGTCGGCGCGCGGCGACGGCCCGTCGGTACGCCTCCCACGCGGGCAGATTCCAGCGACGCACCCTGCCGTCGAACGAATGCGCGGCGGGCCCGAGCCCGAGATAAGCGCGACCAGACCAGTAGGCGGAATTATGACGAGAGCGCAACCCGTCGCGACACGCGTTCGAGACCTCGTAGAAACCATAGCCGCAAGCCGCAAGGCGCATGTGGGCAAGCAGGTACTCTTCGGCGTAGCGCTCGTCGTCCGGCGCCGCGGCGGCGCCGCGCGAGATCCAGCGGGCGAGCGGGGTCCGCTCCTCGACGGTGAGCCCGTAGAGCGAGAGATGCGCAGGGAGCAGGGCGCAGGCGAGGTCCAGGTCGCGCGCCCAGTCGCGCTCGAGCTCCGTGGGGAGTGCGAAGATGAGATCGAGCGAGATGTTGTCGACCCCCGCGGCACGAAGGGTCCGCACCGCGTCGCTGATGCGCGTCGCGTCGTGAGAGCGATGCATCCACTGTAGGACCCGATTGTCGAAGGATTGCGCGCCCAACGACACACGATTGATGCCGGCGCGACGCCACGCCCGCGCACTGTCGGGCGTCACATCCTCGGGATTAGCTTCCAACGTGACTTCAAAGACGTCACGCGAAGGCGTAGCACGAAAGACGTCAAGCAGTGACGTAAGCAGGGCCGAGATCGCGTCGGGGGGGAGAAGCGACGGAGTGCCACCGCCGAGGTAGAGGGTGTCCAAACTCTCGCCACCGAAATCCCCGGGCTCGCGCCCGGAGTCAGCCGGGCATACAGCCGCCAGTTCCCCGAGCACGGCGTCCACGTACTCTCGCGCCGGGATGTGCTTGCGCACCGCGATGGAGAAATCGCAGTAGGAGCAGCGGCGCTGGCAGAAGGGGACATGGACGTAGAGGTGGCGCACGAACAAAACCTAGTGCGGAATGCGGAATTCGGAATGCGGAATGTCAGTGTAGGGGTCGTGTCGCGAACGACCTTCCCCTGCAATTCCGCATTCCACACTCCGCATTCCGCACTCAGGCGAGCCCAAACACCATCCCCGGCCGTTGCTGGACCACCCCCCGCATCTCGAGCTCCGTCAACGCCGTCAGCACCGCACTCGTCTCGGCGCCGGCGGTGGCCACCAGCACGTCCACGTGCCTGGGCTCCGAGCGAAGCGTCTCCCACAGCGAGCGCTGCAACGCGCTCAGGTCCGGTGGTGGAGTGCGTCCGGGTGGACCTCCTTCGGCTGCGCCTTGAGCCGCCCCCGGCAGGCCGAGCTCCTCGAGAATGTCTCCGGGCGCGAGTGCCGGCTTCGCGCCCTGCTGGATGAGTTTGTTGCAGCCGAGTGAGGTGGGGCTCGTGATCGGCCCGGGGACGGCGAGGACCGCCCGTCCCTGGTCGAGCGCACAGTCGGCGGTGATCAGGGCGCCCGATCCGGGCGCGGCTTCGATCACCACGGTCACCCCGGCGAGCCCGGAGATCAGGCGATTGCGTCTGGGAAACGCGCCGGCGTGAGGCCGCTCGCCCGGCGGCAGCTCCGTCACCAGGCAGCCGTGGGCGACCATGCGCTCGTACAGGGCGCGGTTCACGGCCGGGTAGATCACGCCGAATCCGTTCCCGAGGATCCCCACCGAAGCGCCGCCCGAGTCCAGGGCGGCCGCATGCGCGATCGCGTCGATGCCGCGCGCCATGCCGCTCACCACGACCACTCCCGCGCCGGCCACACCGGTGGCGAGGAGGCGCGCCGCCGCGGCGCCGTAGGGCGAGTGGTCGCGGCTGCCCACGATACCCGCCGAGGGACGGGCGAGCAGCGCCGTGTCACCCCAGGCGAACAGCAGCGCGGGCGGATCGGGGACCTCGCTCAGCAGCGGCGGAAACGCCGCGTCCTCGGGAAGCAGCACGGCGGCACCGAGGCGATCCAGCTGGTCGAGGATCTCATGGCCCGCCTGCGGCGAGCCGGCGCGGATGGCGGTGGCGGCGGCGCGGCTGAATCCCGGGAGTGCCGCGAGGGCGCCGTGCGGAGCGCGCAAGGCCGCCGCCGCGGTCTCGAAGGCGGCGACGAGGGTGCGCAGCCGCGCGGCCCCGATCCCCGGGACCTGCGCGAGCGCCAGATACGCGGCTACCTCGTCGCGACTCCGGCCCGCAGCGCCTGCCACAGCGTTTCCATGAGCTCCGGCAGCCCTTCGCGAGTCACCGATGAGACCGCCACGACCGGTGCGCCGCCCGTCGTTCGGATCGCGGGGAGCCCTAAAGGAGTCCCTGACGGTCCCAGGGAGCGGGGAGCAGGGAGCAGGTCGAGCTTGGTCAGTACTACGATATGCGGCTTCGACGCGAGCTCGGGCGAGTAGGACGCGGCCTCCCGCAGCAGCAGCTCGTAGGTCGCCTGCGGGTCTGGGCTGTCCACCGGCACGAGCACCGCGATGAGCCGGGTGCGCTCCACGTGCTGCAGGAACCTGAGGCCCAACCCCTTTCCCAGGTGAGCGCCCTCGATGATGCCGGGAATATCGGCGGTGACGAACGTCCGGTGGTCCGACAAGGCGACTACGCCGAGGTGCGGCTCGAGCGTGGTGAAGGGGTAGTCCGCGATCTTCGGGCGAGCGGCGGAAATCACGGAGAGCAGCGTGCTCTTCCCCGCGTTCGGCTCGCCCAGGAGCCCGACGTCGGCTATCAGTTTCAGCACCAGCTCGAGCTGGCGCTCCGCGCCGTACTCACCCGGCTCCCACTCGCGCGGGCTGCGGTGTGTCGGAGTGGCGAAGCGCGCGTTCCCGCGGCCGCCGCGCCCGCCTTTCGCCACGAGCAGCGTGTCCCCGCTCGCGAGCGCTTCACCGATCACCTCCCCCGTCGCGGCGTCGCGCACCTCGGTACCGGGCGGGACCGGGAGGTAGAGATCGGCCCCGGACTTGCCGGTCATGTTCTTGCCCTTGCCGTGCTGCCCGCGCTCTGCCTTCCACTGGGTACGGTAGCGGTAGTCGAGGAGCGTCGCGAGGTTCGAGTCGGCGCGCACGAACACGCTGCCGCCCGCTCCCCCATCCCCACCGTCGGGGCCGCCTTTGGGGACGAACTTTTCGCGGCGGAAGGAGCTGGCCCCGGCGCCGCCTGGGCCGGCGATGACGTGGACGAGGGCCCGATCTATAAACATCCCCGCTCCGGGTGCGGAGTGCGGAGTGCGGAATGCGGAGTAGAATGATGGGCCTGCCGCGCGGTCCTGATTGACGTCACGGTCATTGCTAGAATCTGTTCAGCCTCTCGGCGAAGTAATGAGGCGCGTTGCGCGTCGAGCAAGCCGCGCTCCAGCAGAAGCCCGAGCCAGAACTCGGATTCGTCCGCTTCTTCCTCCACGATTCCCATCTTGGCGATGAATTCCTTGCGTGAACGGGCGCGGCAAGCGGCCCGATAGTTCGCGCCGACTGAAGTCCCTGCGCGCAGGAGCTGGAGGCCGATCACGTCGGCCGTCCGACCTCGAGGAAGCTCCTCGACGGCTTCGACAACCGCCGACACGAACTCCCTCGTGCGTGCGGCGAGGCGGCGTTGTGTCACGAACTTGCCCTTCTACTCCGCATTCCGCACTCCGCATTCCGCACTTGGTCCTTCCGCAATCACAGCTTCCTCCGCTTTACATCGAGCCATTGCTGATCGGCGATCCGTCGCTGCTCGTCGTCGAGATCACCCTCGATCAGCGACAGCACCGCCTCGATTTCCTTCGGCTCCGCCCCCGTGTTCAGCGCTCCTCGCAAGTGCGAATGCAGCTGCTCGGCGGTGCCGAGCACCGCGG
>Ga0209267_1000967_pt1 | contig 20198 bp, 21 predicted proteins | sample GraSoiAngelo_137_FD_185894 | JGI IMG/M metagenome (GOLD analysis project Ga0209267, IMG submission 185894) | Grasslands soil microbial communities from the Angelo Coastal Reserve, California, USA - 14_0929_09_30cm (SPAdes) (version 2) | ecosystem: Environmental > Terrestrial > Soil > Grasslands ... | reverse complement strand
CGTCGATGCACTTTCAGGCACTTAGCTGCAACGGCCGTCTGCCCAGAAGTTGAAAAATCAGATACTTGGTCTCGACTGTGCTCATAATGCCGGGGTCGAGGGTTCGAGTCCCTCCCTTTCCACCAATCAAATCAGAGTGATAACAGTCGGCGCCGAAATCGAGCGTTCGCCGTAAGCGCACGGTAAGCGCAGAAAACCACTCTCCTTGCGTTTTCGATCGGGAAATCCAGGCGTTTGCGACTGCGCTTATAAGCGTAAGTCAAAATGCACCCGAGGTCTCGAGACCATACTGCCTGCGCTGGCGCACTTTGGCGATCACCTAACGCCCGCCGTATCTGCTTGTGCCGTGGCTTGCCGTCGGTCATTGGAACAAGCAATGTCCGAGGACTACTTGGGCCGTCGCGCCGCCCGCCGATTCGCGGGCACACCTCTTTGGTGCCTCGTCATGGGCTTCGTGGTGTCCGCTGCCTCAAACAATTGCCGAAACCCGTGTGCCAACAGTTCGACGGCCTTCCCCAAGGCGCCGAGTTGCGCAACCCGGACTATCGCGACGGATCGGTGCAGTTCAAACGATGGGGGATGCAATACTTTCACGGGATCGATTGAATGATTCCTGGCAATAAAGCGAGCGGGTAGCAGCCCGACACCATAACCGGACTGAACGAACGCCAGCTGCATATGCATGTTGTGGATTTCGGCCGCAATCATTGGGGTGAAGCCGGCACGCTCCATCCGATCGATGAGGCTCGCCCGAAGAAAGCACCCGGGCGGATTGAGCACCCAGGGTGCTCGGCACAAACTTTTCCAATCACCGTCAACGTTGCCTGCGGCGCCTTGAACGATCTCCATGCGGTCGCTAGCGATGATATTCGTCAGAAGAGGTGGAGGCGCGGTTTTACCTTCGGGCAAAAGCACGGCAGCAACGTCGAGTTCACCCGCGAGCAGCCGGTGAATTAATTCACCGGTAAGTTCGCTCGACAGCCGCAGTCGGACCTTGGGGTATTTCTCAGTCAGCGCCTGAATAGGTTCGATAAGCGTCCCCTCGGCCAGGGCATGCGCGAGTCCGATGCGCAAGAGGCCGTGAGGTTCGGCGTCGCTCGACGTAAGAGATTTCAGCGCCTCGGTCCGCTGCAGCAGATCTCGCGCTTGCTCGAGTACCTTGGAGCCCAGCGAGTTCAGACGCGGAGGCTTTACCGAGCGGTCGAGCAACTCGGCACCCAATGCAGCCTCCAGCCTTTGCACTTGCCGGGTAACCGCAGAGGGCGTCCGGAATAGACGATCGGCTGCACCGGCGATGGACCCGGCATGGGCGAACTCTACGAGGGCGCGTAAATCATCGAGCAAGGGGGTCTCCTAAAGCGTTCTCCCGACGAATAACATAATCGTGCTCAAATGGCACCATAATCGTGATAATAATGAAGTGGTGGAATTTTCAGTCTTGCATGAGGATATTAGGGAATTCATGTTTTTGCGGAAATCCGTATGCCTCATGCGATCCAAATTCGGCAGACGGGCGGTCCCGAGGTTCTGAACTGGACAGCGGTCGATGTCGGTGAGCCCGGGTCGGGTCAGGTGCGCCTGCGCCAGGCGGCGGCAGGCCTCAACTATCACAACAGGTGAAGAGAAAATGACTAAGACTATTATCTTATCCATCTGTCTCGCAGCTTCCTCACTTTCGCTTGATGCACGTGCCCAGGATGCACTTACCCGCGATGCACTTGCCCAGAATGACCGCCAGTATACTGACGGCCCGGTCACTGAGGTGGACTACATACAAGTTGAGTACGGGCATTTTGCAGAGTACATCGATTGGCTAAATTCGACATGGAAGCCGACCATGGAAGCCATGAAGAAAGCTGGGCTAATCATCGATTACAAGGTCTTCCAGGCCAGTCCAAAATCACCGGATCAGCCCAATATATTTTTATATCTCACTTTTAAAAACATGGCGGCTTATGGTGGGAACATCGGCGATAAAGGCATCGAGCAAGAATATGTGGCCAGGAAGGTAATCGGTAGCACCGAGTTTCAGAACAAGAAAAGAGTGGAACGGAGTGAATACAGAAAAGTTCTGGGCATTGAATTGATTCGTGAGATTTTTTTAAAATGAAATTGTTATACGTGTTCAAAGCGCGCGCATGCCGTATCTCGTTATCATCCGCCAGCAGACTTCCTGCGAATAAGTACCGGAGATAAAACCACATGCACCTCTGCCTCCTCACCATCAACTTCTCTCATTGCCGGGATCCGCTTGGCCGTAAGCGCAATCGCGCAACCAGCGGTTCCGACCAAGGAAATGGCCGTAACGCCGTTTGAACAAGTAAAATTTTCCTATCGATCCGATAAAGCCGCACGGGAATCAGATTGCTGTGGCCGAAAGGGACCCGGCCAGCGGCCCTTCCTCGACCCAATGCAGCCTCCGGCCTTTGCACTTGCCGGGTAATCGCAGAGGGCGTCCGGAATAGACGATCGGCTGCACCGGCGATGGGACCCGGCCGGGCGAACTCTACGAGGGCGCGTAAATCTTCGAGCCAGGGGTCTCCTTAAACGTTCTCCGACGCATAACTGAAACGTGCAGCACTGGCATTATAACCGTGAGAATAATGAATTTGTGTAATTTTCTGTCGTGCATCAGAGTACTGGGTAATTCGTGTTTTTGCGGAAAGGAGAATGACATGCGCGCTGGTTCGGTTTCGCATTCCTTGCTGATGTTGATCGCTGGCGGCACGGCCTCCCTGGTACTGGCTGCGGGATCTGCGCGCGCTGCGCCGCGCGCGCAGGCCGATCTGGTGGAGTTCGAGAAGATGACCTGGGTGGAAGTGAAGTCCGCGCTCGCGGCGGGCAAGACGACGGCGCTCATCTACACCGGCGGTGTCGAGGAACGAGGCCCCCAGGACGCGAACGGCGGCCATAACCTCATGGCGCATGCGACGGTCGAGGCGATCGCGAGGGAACTCGGCAATGCTATCTTCCTGCCCGTGTTGCCCTACACTCCGAACGATGCAGAATCGATTCCCGGTACCATCGGGATCACGAACGAGTTGCTCGCTGCCATGCTCGAGCGCATCACGGAGCAAGCGATCCTCAACGGCTTCCGCAACGTGATTCTGATGGGCGATCACGCTGGCGGCCAGCCGCAGGTCTACGAGGAGGTCGCCAAGAAGCTCGACGCACGCGACGGAGCTCGTGTGTTCTACTGTGACCAGGTCTATAGGCCCGCCAATGATGCGTTCGATCAGTACCTGGCGCAGCACGGCTATCCACTCAGCCTCCACGGTGGCATTCCTGACACCTCGGAAATGATGTATCTCGACAAGGACAACACATGGGTGCGCAGAGATCTGGTCTCCTCTGCACTGGGAGATCCCGTCGTTGATGGCAAGGCGCAGTTCGGGCCGCATAGTCCACAAAACGGAATCCTGGGTGACGCGCGCCGCTCAACGGCGGAGCTGGGGAAGCGCGCATTCGACATGAAGGTCGATTTCGCGGTGAGGCAGATTCGCAGTCTCCTACCGACCTCATGATTCAACCCCCATCAGCACGCCATCCCCAGCCCCCATAAGCGCAAGGCGCGCCCTCGGCTGGGGACTCGATTCTCTCCCACGAATCGCCCGCGGCGAGGGAAGCTATCTGTACGACACGACGGGTCGTCGGTACCTGGATGGCTCCGGCGGACCGGCCGCGTTCGGCATCGGCCACGACAACCCGAGGTGAACGCGACGATCACGAGTCAGCGCGCAGGTCGCATGCGGATACCGGCATGGGCGAAACTCTACGAGGGCGCGTAAATCATCGAGCAAGGGGGTCTCCTAAAGCGTTCTCCCGACGAATAACATGATCGTGCTCAAATGGCACCATAATCGTGATAATAATGAAGTGGTGGAATTTTCCGTCTTGCATGAGGATATTAGGGAATTCATGTTTTTGCGGAAATCCGTATGCTTCATGCGATCCAAATTCGGCAGACGGGCGGTCCCGAGGTTCTGAACTGGACAGCGGTCGATGTCGGTGAGCCCGGGTCGGGTCAGGTGCGCCTGCGCCAGGCGGATGCAATCTCGTTCCATCAAGCAGCCGCGATGATGCTGCAGGGTATGACTGCTCAGGTGCTGATCCGGCAGGTGTATCCCGTCAAGGCGGGTGACTTGATCCTCGTGCATGCCGCGGCCGGCGGAACGGGTCTCATTCTCGGTCAGTGGGCGGCCGGCCTCGGCGCAACGGTCATCGGCACCGTTTCCACGGAAGCCAAGGCCGAAATAGCCCATGCCCACGGCTGCAGCCACACGATCCTCTATACGAGACAGGATTTCGTAGCGGAAGTTTCCCGTATCTCCGGCGGTGAGAAACTGCCGGTGGTTTTCGATTCTGTCGGCAAGGATACATTCCTGCGCCCGCTCGATTGTCTAAGACCACGCGGATTGATGGTCACGTTCGGGCAAGCCTCCGGTCCCATCGATCCCATTGCGCCCGTTCTGCTGTCGCAGAAGGGTTCGCTGTTTCTGACACGCCCATTCCTCTTCCACTACATAGAGCGACGCGATGCGCTCGAAGCTTCCGCGAACGAGCTGTTCGAGGTGGTGGCTTCGGGAAGGGTGCGCATTAACGTCAACCAGCGCTTTGCGCTCAAGGATGCTGCAGACGCCCACAAGGCATTGGAAGCGCGCGCAACCTCGGGCTCCACCATCCTGACCATCTAACCCCCGTGTCCACAGGAGTTTGCCATGAGCAAGACCGCGATTACCTCGCCCGAACTCGCGCCGCCGGTCGGCCCGTTTTCCCAGGCGATCGAAGTCGGTGGTTTCCTCTACTTCAGCGGTCAGGTCGGCCAAGACCCGGCCACTGGCAAGGTGGTAGAGGGGGGGATTGTGGCCGAAACAGAGCGCGTCTTTCGGAATCTCTCGGCGGTTCTCAAGGCGGCCGGCAGGAGTTTCGATCACGTTGCGCGCGCCGGAGTGTATCTCACGAGCATGAGTGACTTCGTCGCGATGAATGGCATCTACGCAAAGTATTTCAGTCAGCCCTTTCCCGCCCGCACGACGATCGCGGTGGCCGCGTTGCCGCTTGGGGCCTGCGTTGAGATCGACCTCGTCGTCAAGGCATGAGGCGACGCACGGAGGTTGATCTCATGAAGTACACATTTCACATCGTTGATGTTTTCAGTTCGACACCGTTCGGCGGTAATCAACTCGCGGTTCTGCCTGACGCGGCCGGCATTTCGACCGAGGGCATGCAGAAGATTGCTCGCGAATTCAATTTCGGCGAAACCACCTTCGTCTTGCCAAAGAACGATCCTGCGAACACGTGTCGGGTGCGCATCTTCACACCTCGGGCGGAGCTCGAGTTCGCGGGGCATCCCACGGTCGGCACAGCCTGTGCGCTTGTGATGAAACAGCACGAACGGCTTAGTGATCCAATCCGCCTCATTCTGGAGGAGAATGTCGGACCCGTGACGGTCGACGTCGCTCAGCGAAACCGGGGGTTCCACGGCACGTTGACGTTATCGGGGAAGATCGAGGCACCGACCGGCGCACCTTCTCCGACTGATCTCGCCGCCGTCCTGTCCATCGAGCCCGCCGAGGTGAGCAAAGTCTTTTTCGCGGGCGTCGGTGTTCCATTCTGTTTTGCGCAACTGAGCTCGAACGAGGTCGTCGATCGGGCGGCGATCAATCGGGCTGCCTGGGCGGCAACGCTCGCGCGAGCATGGGGTCCCCACGTCTTCTTCTTCGCAGGAAATCTACGGGATGGCGGCAAGCTCTATGCTCGCATGTGGGCACCGGCGCTGGGCGTCGAAGAAGATCCTGCGACAGGCAGCGCTTGTGCCGCGCTCGTCGGGGCAATGGCATCGGAGCCCGATTTTGGCGGGATGGCCTATCGCCTTTCGATCCAGCAAGGCGTCTCGATGGGGCGCCGAAGCGAAATCGAAGCGGAGGCGCGTAAGAGCGGAAGCGTCGTGACCTCTGTCAGCGTTGGCGGCGCAACAACCTACATAGCAAGCGGCGAGATCGATGTGCCGCCGTCCGCGCTTGTGTCTTAGACCGTCGAGTGTGCCCCCATGTGCGTAAACCGCAGGTACTGGTGATTTGAGCGTTCACCTAATGCTTGCATCATCAATTGAGCATCATCAGTTGAGAAATCAGCCAATAGCTGAGCATTGCGGAGGAGATGTTCGCCAGATTGTGCCACCGGTCCTGCGAATCATTACTTTTCTGAGACGCGGGGCTAAACCAGAATAACCAGGAGTGGAATCGATATGAAAATTATGGCTATCTTGATCGCAGTCGTCGCGCTTGTTTCCGGGGCGTTTGCCTTGGACAACGCAAGTAATTCAACCGCCGCCACAATGGCGGTCGCCGATCCGTCGCGCCCGGACTCTGACACCACACGCGATGCTGACCGAAAGCCGGAACAAACTTTAGTGTTCGCAGGCATTAAATCGGGGGACAAGGTTTCCGACTATGTCGCCGACGCAGGCTATTTCACGCGTCTCTTCGCTAGCGTCGTCGGCTCGACGGGGCACGTTTACGCGGTGGAGCCCACCGCCTTCTTCAAGTTCGAGCATTTCGTTAAGGCAGTCGCGGAGCTGCAGGGCTATGCCGTCACCCATCCAAATGTAACGGTGACGACTGCCGCGGCACTCGAAGGACTAAAGTTCCCCGAGAAGCTCGACCTGTTTTGGATTTCCCGAAATTACCACGACCTACACGACGAGTTCATGGGCCCGGTCGACATCGCGGCGTTTAACAAGGCCGTCTACAGTGCGCTGAAGCCCGGTGGCGTATATGTAATTCTCGATCATTCCGCCGCTCTGGGCGCGCCAGCAAATGTAACCGAGACCTTGCATCGCATCGAGTCCTCGACCGTGCGCCGAGAGGTCGAAGCCGCGGGCTTCAAGTTCGACTCCGAGAGTTCGATTCTCGCCAATCCGGCGGACCCCCGCACGGCCAAAGTGTTCGACCAGACGATTCGCGGACACACCGACCAGTTCATCCTGAAGTTCCGCAAACCTAAGTAATGAGGATGGCTGCCTCCCGGGGACTCTCTCAGGAGCGCGGCGGACGAACAGCCCGGCCAGACGAAGAATAGACACTGGAAAAGTAACGGAATGCCGATGCGGTATGGGGGGCCTGTTGGCGAGGGAGAAAAGATGCTGAGGACACTATTTGCAGCGACGATTCTGGCCGGCGCGCTCGCCGGGAGTGCGATGGCGCAGGCGCCGGATGCCGACTGTGCGTTGCCGTCGGAACCCAAGGGGATTCCCGCCGCGATCGATGCGGCAATCACCGGGGCCGCGGACAAGGATCGAGCCTGCATGAAGGCCCTGTTAATGCCCGAAGCGCGCATGGTGATCGTTTCACTCGGCGCGGACGGAGCGCCCAGCTATACCCTCCTGACCTTGGACGATTGGATCGCCCGCACCAAAGCCCGTGGTCACGCCATGCTGGAAGAAAAGCAGCTGAAATTTCACGTTGAGCGCTACGGCAACATCGCGCACTTATGGAGCAGCTACGCGCTGCACAGCGACGGCAAGCAAGTCGCGCGCGGCATCAACAGCATTCAAGCGATCAAAGTAGCCGACGGCTGGCGAGTTATGGTCATCATGGCGCAGGCCGAGGCGGCCACTGCGCCGCTGCCCAAGGAATATCTGCCGTAAGGGGGCAAGCGTAAGAGCAGCGAGCCTGCACGGGCCGGCTGCGCGCGCGATTTGCGGAGCTGCCGAGCGACACCTGCTCGAATCGTGCAGTCTCTCGTGCGGCGTTCGATGATGGACAGGCGGGTGATGCGGGGTTGGTGACTGGATATGACCCTAAAGCAGTCGATCGACTGGAAGAATGAATGGTTTCCAATCGATGATGCCACGTACCTGAACTTTGCGGCCCACGCAGCAATCCCCCGCGTGGCACTCAACGCCGTACAGCGATCCGTTGCGGCGAAAATGCAGCCGCACATCGTCGATGACCGGTCCTTCTTCTCCGTTGCCGCGAGTTTGCGCCAGACGTTGGCGACCTTGATTGGGGCGAGCCCGGATGAAATCGCTCTGACGACCGGAGCGGGAGCGGGCCTCGCGGCTATAGCCTACGCACTTAAGTGGTCTGCGGGTGATGAGGTGATCATCGCACGCGGCGAGTTTCCGGTGCACTACGCAACGTGGAAGCCGATGGAGGCGCGCGAAGGCATTAAGGTGCAGATCGCAGTCCCACAAGGTCAGTTTATACAGTCGGATGACCTGGTCGCAGCAATGAGGCCGAGTACCCGGGTCATTTCGGTGAGTCACGTGCGATTCGACGACGGATCGATGCTCGACGTCTCCTCGCTTGCCGAGGCATGCAAGAAGAACGGGACCTTGTTGGTTCTGGACGTGAGTCAATCCTGCGGCGCCATACCCATGAACGTGCGCAGTCTGGGCGCAGACTTTATCGTCTGCGCGGGCTACAAATATTTGCTCAGTCCCTGGGGGACAGGCTTCCTGTGGACGAGGAAGGAAAGCTTGGATTCGCTACGACCAGGACCCTACAACTGGCTGTCCCAGGGAGTGGATAACTTCGCGCGCCTCAACTATGTGGATCCGGAACCCGCGTCAACGCTGAGCCGTTGGGACTCGGCCGAGGCGGCGTCAATATACAACTTCAACCTCACCGTCATGGAAGCGTCTGCGAAGTTTGTGCTGGATGCGAGTCCGGCGCTGATCCGTGATCACAATCAAGCCCTGATTGACTATTTCTTCGAACGACTCCCGGAGGGCTATCGACTGGCAAGTCCGCGGCAGGCCTCGCAGCGCGGTGCATTTGGTTGCATCGAAGTCGGCAGCCGCAGCGATACGGAATCTCTATATCAAACGCTGCGAGACGAGCGGTTCGTGGTTGCCCTGCGTGAGGGCAAAATTCGAGTCGCTCCACATCTCCTCAATTCGACGCAGGACATAGATCGCCTCCTTGTCGTCATGGCGAAGGCGTGGAAGGAAGCAAGGCATGTCGCCCATTGACGAGCGCTTGAAGTCTCTCAACATTGCTCTACCCGACGTCATGCCGCCAGTCGTCGATGGATATGTGCCGGCGTTCGCGCCATTCATTCGTTCCGGTAACCAGATTCATCTCTCCGGTCGCCTTGGCAAGGAGGGCGGTAAGCTCCTCTGCGGGAAAGTGGGCAACGAGATTAGTTTCGATCAAGGCAAGCTCGCCGCGCGCCACGTGGCAATTGAATTGTTGGCCGTGCTGAAAGCCGCCATTGGCGATCTTGACTGCGTTCGAAGAATCGTAAAGCTCTTTGTCATGGTCAACGGCGCACCGCACTTCACGGAACCTCACCGAGTTGCGGATGGGGCGTCTGAACTCCTTGTTCAAGTGTTCGGCGAGCGGGGCATCCATTCGCGCAGCGCCGTCAGTGTGGCACAGCTGCCATTTGGCGCTTGCCTCGAAATCGACATGATCGCCGAGCTTGAGGCGACACAGCCTTGACCACACTCGTGTGCCAGGGCCGCGAGGAAGCGGTGCTTGGAGCTGCATGTACCCCGGCCGCGACGAAGCACGCCCAGCATGTCATCTGCGGCCGGAACGCGAGAATACGGGAGCGCGCGTACGGGTTCTGCGGATGATCAAGGTAAAGAAAAGTCGGCCCTACTTTCAGGCATGCCTCTATCGGCACTAACTCGCTGAATACAATCCTGCCCTCATCCAGACTGCTCTTACCGGTGCTGCCACGGCCTTTAGCTGCGGCTTAATCCTAATCTGCTCGGGATGATCTTGTGACCAAGAACGTTCTCATCATCGGTGCAGGAACGGTCGGATTGTTATACCCGGAGCTCTGCGCTGGTTACTGAGCGTGGTGAATGAGGATCCCGGATGGTTCAGACCAAAGCGCGGACATCAGTCGCGAATTTTTCAGGGCAGGGGACCACCTTGACCTAATGGCTGATGGGCGCAACATAGAGGACGTTGAACTAATTTATGAGGCGCATCACCCAGACTTCTTCATATTCGATGCGCTCCAACACCTGTGGCTCGAAGACACGACTCCGCATTTCCGGCACGAAGTCGATCTGCTTGAACCGTTCGACTGCGAAGCCCTCTTCCTTGAAGAAAGAAGTTGCAGCTTCCCAGTCAATGAAGGCGTCTTCCGCAATGCTGCGTCCCGTCACTTCAGTCACCCGTTTCAACGTGCTTGCTTGCTTCGTTTCGGGATAGAAGCGCTCAAACGACTCCTGGATCACTACGTCGGACGTGATCCACGCGCCACCAAAGACTTTTAGGAGACTGCGGATATTTCCCGCGAACTGCTTCCGTTCAGACGGGGTGAGGAATTGAAGCAGTCCTTCATGTACGACCGTTATCGGTTCTCGCTCGAACAATCCGGCTGCATTCCAGACTTCTTCGCTCTGTAGCACGTTTGCGGAATGCAGATGGTAATTAGTTCTTTCAGAAAGCGGAATGAGTGCCTTGACGATCAATCGCTTCTCCTCAAGTAATTCCGGAAGATCGGTTTCGACGATCAGCATTGACGGGTCTTCTGAAAGGATAAGGCCGCGCGGCGCGACTCCTCCGGCAAACTCTAACACTTGTCGGAAACCGAGCCGATGGATAAACGCATTCAGGGATTTGAAACGGAGCTCTATGTATGCTCGGTGGTTCGCAATAAAGCCGGGGTCGAACGTGCGAGAAACTTCTTCGGCATCACACATGTCGGCGATTTGACGGCAGTAAGGGATGTCGGTTTCGGCGCGAAGAAAGGCGGCGAGCTTGGCGGTGGGACTGATGCGGGCGTGATGAGTAGTCACAATGCTCCTAAAAATACCTTCAGCGAACTGGATAGACTGTCGTCAGGGCGCGGTCAATACGAACAGTGCAAAATATCTCTGAAGAAATATGGTGCAGCTTAGCTCTGAAGACTAATCCGGCCCAACGGCTCGCTCTCAAGGTGGAACGGTGGATTGGATGCGCTTCTGGCTGCAAGACTACGAAGATCCTGATATGGCCAAGGTCGAGCAGTACAAGCGTTGGCGCGAGCTGCGAAAACTTCACGGGCGACCAGCAATCGTCGCCTGCTTCGACATCGAGCCAGTCGGGAACCGCCCACTTCGAGCTGAGTGCAGAACAGATCGAACGGCTGAACAATCTCGCGCCGGCCGCAGGGGAGCGTCACAACGAAGGAAGTATGGCCGTTATCGACCGCTGACCAAGCCGGGCGCGTCGCCTGCACTCCGGGCACCTGCTCATAATGCCGGGGTCGAGGGTTCGAGTCCCTCCCTTTCCACCATTGAATCAATGCGGTAGTGACTCCCCGCCGGAAAGCCATCCCACTGTAAGCGCATGGTAAGCGCAAGAAGCGGCTTCTCGTTGAGTTTGGCCACGGCCTCTCGCCGTTGGTCGGGCGCCAGGTGCGCATAGCGCAGGGACATTGCCACTGAGCTGTGACCCAGAAGATCACGGACCGTGTTCAGCGGGACTCCGTGCTGAACGAGGCGCGAGGCAAAGTGATGGCGCAAATCGTGCCAGCGAAAACGGGTGATCGTTGCGCGCTTGAGCAGCTTTTCCCACGCGGTCCGAAATCCAGTGGCTACGTCAAAGAGGCGCCTCCGAGATCCTGACTGCTCGCGCCAGCGCTGCAGCGCGCTCATGGCTTCCTCATTCAGCGGCACATGACGGGTCTGGCGATTCTTGGCATTCCGGCCCTCGACGGTGAGGAGCCGACGGTCGAAGTCCACGCAAGCCCAACGCAACTTGAGAACCTCACCGCGCCGCAGTCCCGTGTTCATAGATAGCAGTACGGCGGGCGTCAGATGATCGCCAAAGTGCGTCAGCCGAGGGAGCAACTCCTTGTGCCGCTTTTGCCGCCGTTCATTGGCCGCCGTGCGCAATTTCTGCATTTCCTCATCGCGCGCCTTCAGTGCGTCCCGAAGCCGCGATTCCTCGGCTTGATCAAGAAAGCGCACCTTGCCTCTGCGATCGATGCGCGGCTTATCGACGCGTCTCACCGGATTTTCTGTCAGTTCACCCACTGTCACCGCGCGCCTGAGCACGCTTGAAAGCGTGAAGAGATCGCGCAAGACAGTTGCGGCACTGCGACCCGCATTCAGACGTCGTGCCTTCCACGATTCGATGCGCTCAAGCGTAATGGCGGTGAGTGGTTCTGGGTACCAGGTTCTAAAGAGCCGATGTAGCTTCTCGAGCGTGTTGGCAGCCGTTCGTGGACGGCTCGCTTTGACCCACGTCGTATACGTGTCTGCGATGAACATTCCGAGCGTGATTGCGTCTGTCCCCCCAATACCGTGCAACGGATGGCGACCATGCGCGAAGTGTCCGAGGACCTTCTGACATCGCTCGCGCGCTTCTTCCGGTGCAAGCGTCCCGACTTTGCCCAATACTACTCGGCGATTACGTCCGAACCGGGCGTAGTACGATCGAACGCCCGTGGATTGCACTCGCAATGTGAATCCCTGAAGTCGGCGATCATAGATTTCGAACGGTTTCCTCTTCGGCTGAGCTGCACTGCTAGAAAGGAGGCTCGCACCAATGAAGGCCTGCATGTGAAATCTCCTCCGGTAGGACCCGAGAAGCTGGGTATTGGCCGGTTGCGCTTATAAGCGCGCGAACAACCCTTCGGCCGTCGACCTGAAGACTTAGCGGCAACGTCGGCGACTTGTGCGCCCTCTCCCCCATCGCCGCACTGACGGGTTGCTTGGTTTTTTCTGCAGGATGTCCTCCACGAAAAACACCACTGCGTAGGCGCCTTCCGCATATGACCCTGGATGCTTGCGAAACTCGATGGCCAAGGATGTTCGCAAAGTGAAACGGGCGCGCTCCGACGGCTGGGGCACAGGGCCGGAAAAGAGTGCGTGCCGGGTGATGGGGAAGCCTCTGCAAGTCGTTGATTAACCAAGTACATCTACTGAAATGTCATCATGTTGCTCAAATATGAAGTAAGGTATAAACTCCATCGTAGTGTCAAGGAGTTTGCCATGCCGATTCAGACGTCGAGACTTCAGCTCGAACCGCGGGTGATCCGCCCCGTTGCCGACCCGCTCGGACTCTTCATCCGAGTGGGACTATGAACGCCAATGTCATTGCTAGAAAACTCGGGACCCTCCAAAAGAAAGGGGCGATGAAGGCCACTGATGTGGCTGATGCGTTGGGGATTCGACCGGAGACCGTCTCGCGCTGGAATCAGGGTAAGGCGTTTCCTCAGCCCGAAGCTGAGCGGGCGCTTCTCGATCTGGAATACATCGTGGACTTGCTCGCTGACCTCTATCAGCCGAACGAGGCGCGGATGTGGCTCCTCTCTCGGCAAAGGCTGTTGGATGGGGCTCGTCCCATCGATCTCATCAAGGCAGGACGGACGGATGAGGTGCTGCAGATGCTCCGACCCCTGCTCGAGGGGGTGCACATCTAAGCTGATACTGAGCGCCGCAGGGAGGCATGAACGATCGTGGATCATGATCGGGAGCTTCTGGAAAGGCTCAGTGCGTTCACCCCGGTCCGGTTCGATGGCGAGGTTTTCCGCGCAACGCGACTCTCCCTGAATGCACTCGCGCCATCAGCAAGTGGTGGGCGTTGGATGGTGCCCGGCGAAACTGCGACGCTCTACACCAGCATGGAGGCTGACGGCGCACTTGCCGAAATCGCCTTCCATTGGGGCCAGATGACCCCGATCCCATCAAAGCCTGCGATGCTCCACCGGATCCGCTTGGGGACCAGGAAATCGCTGCGTCTCGCTCGCTCGGACCTCATTGTACTGGGGGTGGACTGGAGTAGCCTTGGATCTCGCGGGTACGAGCGCACTCAGGCGATCGGCGCAGCGGTCGCGCATCTAAACTGTGACGGTTTGATTGCCCCTCGGCTCGGTGGACCTGCGAGAACGTGATGGTCTTTCTGACGAATCAAACCGGCGAGGAAGAAATCGCCCAGGTCGTCGCGTCAGAGGAAGTCGATTGGCGAGCCTGGGCACGCGATAAGGGCGTTGCAGTTCCGCCGACTTAGGCCAGTACAACTGATAAAGACAGCCTCCTGCTGCCGGATCCAGGAGGCGAGGTGACTAACAAGGCCCAGCGTAGCCGTCTTGCAGTGTCCTCACGCGCATACCGCCGCTCGTCTATTTCGCACGCCTCGTGGCTATGAAGCCTTCAAGGACGATGTCACGTCAGAGTTAATAATCGTCATCCGGTTCGAACACCCGATGGGCCGCAACGCTCAGCTGGAGGTTGGAATATAGCTGGCCAACGATCGAGGGCGTACTGCACTGAAACTGCACGCAGTCCCAGCGATCACCGCATGTGCCTCGTAAAAACAGCAAACTTGTCCGCCGCGCAGACGGATACGCAATCCGATGGTCGAGAGCGAACCGCCGTCCGAGAACATTCGCAGAAAATCTCGCGAGCGATGGCCACGCCTGTCCTCCACGGGAAGTGCTTGCTCGATCCGATTGAATACCACACTGAGATTGAGGGTCTCCTCACGGTGTATGGCGCGAATTTCGGCCAGGCGCCGTTGGCGCCCACGACTGTGAAACCTGATGAGGTCGCACGATAGGTTCTCTCTATTGATTTCCATCATAGGATCGATTGGATTCATCGATGCTGAGGCGTTAGCTTTGCTCGACACAAAGGGTACAGAACTCAATCGGAGAGAACATGGAAAGCGAAAGCAAATGCCCGTTAGCGGGCGACGCTCGCAAACACACGGTAGCGGGTGCCCCATCGAACGCAGGCTGGTGGCCCAATCAACTGAAGCTGAACATCCTGCACCAGCGCTCCTCCAAGTCGGACCCCATGGGCGAGGAGTTCAACTACGCACAGGAGTTCAAGAACCTCGACATGAATGCCGTCGTCAAGGATCTCCATGCCTTGATGACGGATTCACAGGACTGGTGGCCGGCGGACTTCGGCCACTACGGACCTTTGTTCATTCGCATGGCATGGCACAGCGCCGGCACATACCGCACGGGCGACGGTCGCGGCGGCGCAGGGAGCGGCAACCAGCGCTTTGCTCCCCTGAACAGCTGGCCGGACAACGTCAACCTCGACAAGGCGCGGAGGCTCCTTTGGCCGATCAAGCAGAAGTACGGCCGGAGAATTTCTTGGGCCGACCTGATGATCCTGGCTGGCAACGTGGCTCTGGAATCGATGGGGTTCAAGACGTTCGGTTTCGCCGGCGGGCGTGCGGACATCTGGGAACCGGAAGAAGACATCTACTGGGGCTCCGAGAACGCCTGGCTGGCTGACAAACGCTACTCCGGCGACCGGGACCTCGAAAATCCGCTCGCAGCCGTGCAGATGGGGCTGATTTACGTCAATCCGGAAGGCCCGAACGGCAACCCCGATCCGATCGCTGCGGCGCGGGATGTTCGCGAGACCTTCGCTCGCATGGCGATGAACGACGAGGAGACGGTGGCGCTCATTGCTGGCGGTCACACCTTCGGTAAGACCCACGGTGCCGGCGAAGCCGCACTGGTGGGCCCTGAGCCGGAAGGCACCGGCATCGAGGAGCAAGGCTTTGGCTGGAAGAGCCGCTTTGGCACAGGCAAGGGTGGCGACACGATCAGCAGCGGCCTGGAAGTCACCTGGACCAGCACGCCGACGAAGTGGAGCAACCACTTCTTCCGCAACCTGTTCGGCTATGAATGGGAGCTGACGAAAAGCCCGGCCGGTGCGCACCAGTGGAAGCCGAAGGGTGGCGCGGGCGCCGGTACCGTGCCGGACGCCCACGACCCGTCGAAGCGTCACTCGCCGGCCATGCTGACCACCGACCTCGCGTTGCGGTTCGACCCTGTCTACGAGAAGATTTCGAGGCGCTTCTACGAGCATTCGGATCAGTTCGCGGACGCATTCGCCCGGGCGTGGTTCAAACTGACGCACCGCGATATGGGCCCCCGTTCACGTTATCTCGGCCCGTTAGTTCCTCAGGAGCAGCTGCTGTGGCAGGACCCCATTCCAGCAGTGGACCACAAGTTGATCGATGAGCAGGACATCGCCGCCCTGAAGGCCAAGATCCTTGCATCCGGGCTTTCCATCTCCCAACTGGTCACCACGGCTTGGGCGTCTGCTGCGACGTTCCGCGGCAGCGACAAGCGCGGTGGAGCAAACGGCGCGCGCATACGCCTGGCGCCGCAGAAAAACTGGGAAGTCAACCAGCCGGCTGAACTGGCCAAGGTCCTGCGCAAGCTGGAAGTGATCCAGCAGGATTTCAACAGCGCACAGTCCGGCGGCAAGAAGGTTTCGCTTGCTGACCTGATCGTTCTGGGCGGCTGCGCAGCCGTCGTGGCAGCCGCAAAGCAGGCCGGCCACGAAGTTCAGGTTCCCTTCTCGCCAGGGCGCATGGATGCGTCGCAGGAACAGACCGATGTGAAGTCGTTCGCTGTCCTGGAGCCGACCGCAGACGGGTTCCGCAACTACGTCCGTAAGGGATTCGAGGAATCGGCGGCCGAGCTGCTGGTGGACAAAGCGCAGTTGATGACGCTGACCGCCCCTGAGCTGACCGTTCTTATCGGCGGTCTACGCGCCCTGAATGCGAACGTCGGCCAGTCCAAGCAGGGCGTTTTCACCAAGCGACCCGAGACTTTGACCAATGACTTCTTCGTGAATCTCCTGGACATGAGCACGCAGTGGCAAAAGTCCGCCAGCTCTGAAGGCGTGTTGGAGGGGTGCGATCGCGCAACGGGTGAGCTCAAGTGGACGGGCACCGTTGTCGATCTCGTCTTCGGTTCAAACTCCCAGCTGCGAGCTCTCGCGGAGGTCTATGCCTGCAGCGACTCGCAGCCGGCGTTCGTGCGTGACTTTGTGGCGGCCTGGAACAAGGTGATGAACCTTGATCGCTGCGACCTCGCGTGATCTCAGAATATAGGTCTTAAAGTTCCTATACCGCGCAGCCGCGAGTGGGCCGGGTAATCCCGGGCCCCCGGTCCGCGGCTCCGCGAACCGCCAGTCTGGGACACTTTGTGGACGGTTCAATCGTGCCATCGCGTGATGTAGGGTAAGTTTATCCAGAAGGGACTCACTGGCCGAGCTGATTTGATGGCTCAGTTCTCCCGATATGGCGACAACATCAGGCTTCACTCAGCCGACGGACTCGTTGTACACCATGCTCAAGACCGTCGCGTTGTGATCCTCGAAGTACACGGCAAGATCCTCTCGAGTGGCACGCCCTACGACAACAGGCTCATATCCGTCGTCACGATCAAGAACAGAAAGATCGTCCGTTGGAGAGACTACATGGACTCTCTGGCCGCCTGGACGGCGTTGAAAGGCGCCCCCGTAACATAGAGCGGCATCACCTTCAGTCCGGCCGCTTTGCGCTGGTCAGAATGGGAGTACCGAGCGCGAACCTTTATGCGCGCTCCGCCATGTCATCGCGCCGCAGGTTACCGGACCGCGACGGTGTCCGCCGACGGGCGCCGACATCCAGCTTCCAAGCGGCATGAGGGCGGAACTCGGCCGGTTCTTGAACAGCTGCCCAAGAAGACCTCCCCGGGCTGCACAAGCCCGCGTGAATTTCGCGTGATTCTCCTGTGCCCAACCGCAGCGCAGTCTCGTGCCCTGAGGTCGGTCTTCATGATTCCATCCACATGCTGTGCAATGAACGTAGGCGCTTGATCAGCGACGACACTGCCTCCCCGGACAAGGGCAGGGCAATAGCGGCAGCAACGCCGACGAAGCTATCAGGCGAAATGCGACGGAGCCCTCTGTCAGCCGTTTCATCAAGTTCAGTTTTGGTGTGCATGGGGTCCTCTCAATCCCTTCTCTTTCGATGTGAGCTGAGCCTGAGGCTTGGACGATCAGGTCCGCTCGAGTCCGTTATAAAGCCCGCGTTCGAATTCGCCGTAGAGCGAGGTCACTTTGGCATCAAAGAACGGCAGGATCTGCGTGAACATGGCGCCGGTTACTTTCTTCACCGGATCAAGCCAGAAGTAGCAGTTGAGCAGGCCCGCCCAGGAGATGCTTCCGGCGCTGCGCCCATTCGGACCCGGCTGCTCGTTGATGTCGAAAGACAGGCCCCACTTGTGGGGTTGGGCCGGAAACTGATCGAAGCTGTTCGAGAACTCCGGATGCGCGGTGCGCATCTCGTGCACGTTCAGCTCACCGATCTGATTCACCATCATCATTGCGACGGTTTGCGGTCGCAGGATGTGCACTCCACCCAGGCTGCCGCCGTTGAGCAGCGCCTGGAGAAACCTCATATAGTCCTGCGGCGTGCTGAACGCGCCGCCCCCTCCCATGAAGAATTCGGGACGCTGTGGCATCTCGAACGGCGCGGGTGCGAGAGTGCCGTCCGGCTGGCGATTGAAGAGCGTCGCGACGCGACGCTTCTGCTCGCTGCCGATCAGAAAGCCTGAATCCTTCATGCCGAGCGGCTGAAAGATGTTTTCGCGGAAATAGATCTCGAGTGACTGATCGGTGACTTCCTCGACGAGCTTGCCTACCCAGTCCATGCTGATGCCGTATTCCCAACGATCCCCCGGATCGAATTCGAGCGGAGCATCGAAGGCCGCGTTGCGCAGCGTCGCGATGTCCGGTAGGCCCGTCACCATTTCGTAGCGGGTCAGTGCCTCGCTCCAGTTGGCATATGTGTATCCGGACGTGTGCGTCAGAAGATGACGGACCGTGATGGGCCGCTTTGTCGGACGAAGGCGCGGCTTGCCATCCGCGTCGAAGCCCTCCAGCACTTTCGGGGATGCAAGTTGGGGCAGCATGTCGCCGGCCTTCTGATCGAGGCGCAGGCGTCCCTGCTCGATGAGTTGCATGCAGGCGGTCGCCGTGATCGCCTTGGTCATCGACAAGAGCCAGAACACCGTGTCTGTTGCCATCGACGTGCCCTGGTGGATGTTGGCCTTGCCGGACGCACCCTCGAAGGCGATGCCATTTGGCGTCGCCCCGATGGCCACCACACCGGCGACGTCGCCGTCCGCAACCGCCCGATGCAATGCTTTATCGACGGCCCCGAACCGAGCCGGGGTCGCAAATGCCGGCTTCAGCCCGGCCGCATCCAGAAACCTGCCTCCTGCCAGTGCGGCCCCGCCGGTCAGTACCGCCCGCCGCGTCATGTCGTTCATAAACTACCCCTCGCTGTATCGGTCGCGTTGATCCAAAACGTCGGGGGGAATTTGTAGACCGAACAGTGGCGTGATTGAACAGCACCGACGTCATCGCTAAGATGACACCAAGTCATCGTACTTCCTCTGGCGTGAATCGTCGGAGGCGACGCTAATAGGTGGTCGTGGTGGGGACTACCCTCCCAGGAGATTTCGTGAGGTCGTGAGTTTCGATGCACGAATCCTGACAGGTATCGGTGTACTGAACGCCGTGACCGAGGCAGGCAGCTTTGCAGGCGCTGCGGAGGCGCTGGATATGACGCCCTCGGGGGTGAGCCGTGCCGTCGCCCGCCTTGAAACGCGACTCGGGGTCAGGCTCTTCGATCGCAACCCTCGCTCAGTGGCGCTCACTGAGGAGGGACGACAATTTCATGCTCAGGTGTTGCCGCTGCTCACTTCTCTCGAAGAAGCCGCGACACAGGTCGCCGGCGCGTCAACCACTATCGGCGGTCGCCTGCGCATCAATGTCGATCCCTGGTTTTCTCGCATGGTTTTGGCGCCGAGGTTGCGGGAGTTTTTGAGTCGCTATCCGTCGCTGTCGGTCGAGCTCGGCGTGAGCAACTATCGCGAGGAAATGATGACAGGAGTCGACGTGGCCGTTCGCTTCGGTCCAACGGAACCATCGTCGCTCATCGCCCGTAAGCTCGTTGAAACGCGGGTACTGACTTGTGCGGCTCCGGCGTATTTGAAGCAGCATGGTGAACCGCTGATGCCCCAAGATTTGATCCAACATGAGACGGTGCTTTTTCGCGACCCCCAGACGGGCCGGCCCTTCCCTTGGGAATTCCACCGCAAGGGGAAGGTGGTCGATGTCCAAGTGCGCGGACGGATGGTGACCGATGATCCGTCAACGGCGATAGCGGCCTGTGTGTCGGGCTATGGCGTGTTCCAGAGCTTAGAGCTGGGTCTGAGTCCCTGGCTGCGCACAGGCAAGCTTGTGCCGATCCTGTCCGACTGGAGCGAAGAGCGTTATCCGCTATATGCCTACTACGCTTCGCGTCACCTGCCGCCAGCGAAGATCCGGGCATTCCTGGATTTCGTGCAGGAAATCATCGTGGAGGACGCCCCCCGGTCAGGCGCGCACGGCAATCGCTCAGGCAGTCGCTCCACGGCCACCAATCCAAAATGAC
>Ga0209267_1000959_pt1 | contig 20319 bp, 23 predicted proteins | sample GraSoiAngelo_137_FD_185894 | JGI IMG/M metagenome (GOLD analysis project Ga0209267, IMG submission 185894) | Grasslands soil microbial communities from the Angelo Coastal Reserve, California, USA - 14_0929_09_30cm (SPAdes) (version 2) | ecosystem: Environmental > Terrestrial > Soil > Grasslands ... | reverse complement strand
GCCAGAGAACACCGCTCCGACTGACCCCCCCCCAACGGCCCACGTGAGCAGTTCGATGCACTTGCTGATCAGCTCAGGAGCGGCGACAGATAATCCCGTGGCGTTGCTACCTGGCCGCACGAGGCTAGTGACGGTTCCGCTCGTTACTGGATCGCCAACACTAGAAGGCGGCGAGTTCTGGACCGAGCGCAAACGCCTCGTGGAATTGGTCGTGAAGAGTCTGACGGCGGTGTACGCTCGGCCGCTGTGGGGTCGTTTACTATCAACGCGGTGTCCGCCAAAGCGGGCGGCGGAATGAGGGTGCTTTCAGTACTGAGTGACCCTACCAAAGACACTACCTATCATTCACTCCAATCGTAGGACTTAACCATGAGTGTTCTGAACTTGGAAAATGCCAAGTGGCTGATCGCGACGTTGGCAATACCCGCGGCACTTGGCTTAGTAGCTCACCAGTACCAACAATCGCAGGCGGAACGGCAGATCGCCGACGCGCGTTTGCGGTTGTACACGGAGCTGTTGAGCAAGCGTGAGGAAGCAGACACTGCCGTGCGGCGTGGAATCTTCGACAAGGTGCTGGAGAGGTACCTGGCCCCAGGCGACCAGGGACTGCAGGCGAAGCTCGTGGCGCTCGAGCTGTTAGCGACCAACTTTCACGACTCTTTGGATCTGAGTCCTTTGTTTTGGCAGATCGGTCGCGAGCTCGAACGTGCCCCTAAGAATGAACGCACCAGGCTGAGCCACGAGCTCGCGCGCATCGCCGACGGAGTCAAGGATCGGCAGATCTCAGGACTCGAACTCGGCAGTGGTGCTCAGGGACAAGCATCGAAGCTAGTAGGTTTGCGGTTAGACGCATTGACAACCGAGAATGGCAAACCGGACATCGATGCGGACTTCAGTTTTCCTGATCCGGACCCGTTCGCTCCTAGGGGGCGCACGCTGACCCGCCACTTGAAGCTTTGGATCACCGCCCATGATGCCCCTCGACGTCGCGTCTGGGCGATTGTTGACGCGCGTGCGAACCAGGGCGAGAAAGATCAGCGATGGGTATTCTGGATCGAAACGTTCGATTTTCCTATGGTCAACTTGACTCGCGTGTCCCGGTCCGAGCGCTTCACCGTGGTGCTTCAGGAATACGACCCGGAGACCGTTAACGCTAAAGTAAGACTCATCTATTTCCCGAGTGCAAGGGTCGGAGCCAAAGACAAACCGTTCATCGACGATGTCATTTCGGACCTGGTACACGAACGGAAGTAGGCAGATTACTGATACTGGAGGTATAACGGATGCGGCAGCAGTTGCAGCACTTCGCGTTCCGTGAGCATCGGCTCGCCGCCCTTCGTATCATTGTGATAGAAGAACTTGAAGCCAGTGAACGCCACCGGGTGTTGCACGATGTAGTCCTTGTATGAGTCGAACTTGAGCCAGGGGGGACCCCAGCCGTCCATGTGCATCACCACCTGGACCCGTGGCGTCGGCTTGATGTTCTCCGCGTCCGGCATCATATCGGCGCGGAAGCGGTGCACGACAAGAATCTTGGGCGGCAGATTCTTCTCGCGTACCAGCTGATCGAGCACCTGGATGACGTAGTTCACGTCGGTCGACATCATCTGGCCGACTTTCGCGCTCGGACGGATCCCCTTGCGCTTGTAGTGCATGTAGAACTCGGGATCGACTCCGAGATGCACGTCCGGGCGCTCGAGATACCCGAGCAGCGGCGGCAACTCCTGCTGCAGCGTACTGTGGCCCGCCTGGATGTCGACGAAGAGCAGGCCCTGGCGACTCTGCGCCCACCTGTACGCCTGCTCGATCGTGTCCGGACCCTCGCGTAGGCGCCATTTCCCGTCCGGGCCTGCGTATCCCTGCGCCACCACGGCGACGAGGTGAATCGCCGGAATCACCGGCGTCGATGGATCCGCCTTACGCCACATCGCGACGGTGTTGTCGAGCATCGAAAGCATCTCCTGCTCAGGATACTCGCCCAGCACCCCCATCCGTTTCGAGTGCGGGTTGCCGTAGTACGCGACGATCCGATACTGCGGAAGAATCGCACCCGACAGCACGGCGGGTGCCGCCGGCCAGTTCGCCATCGCCTTGCGTCCGGCACGGATTGCCGCGGAGTACGAGATCTCATCGTGGCGGCTGCGCCCTGGATTGAGCCCAACGGTGGCGGTGTCATTTGCGCCCGCGGACACTCGAGAGGGTGCGACCGGATCGGACGCGCCAGCGCCCTGTGCGCCGTCTGGATTCGTGCCCCGCGTGACTTCGGCGGTGGCGTTCTTCGTCGAATCTGGCCTTGCCACGGTCGCGGCGGGCCTCGCGTCGCAGCCCGCCAGGGCGATCATGCTGGCCGCCAAGAACAACGGAAGCCATCTCGGCATCACGCCATGCGTGCAAGCGTGCGCGATGCTGCGAATGTTGTCCGACACGGATCCAGGTGCTCCGGGGCGTTACGAAGGCGACCGGCGTGGGCGCCGAGTACTCGCTGCCAAGGGAATCAACTGTCAAGACGCTGGGAGCCCTCTTTGCTAGTGGATCTTCGAGGACTCGCCCTTCGACTCGCGCCGGATTTCATCATGGCAGGGTAGGCGGGCATTTCTGATATGAAAAGTCATCTCGACGAAGAAGCGCGAGCGAGCTGATGAGCAACGTACAAAGAAATCACGTACTTGAATTGTGTGAGTTCGATCACCTCCGCCTGAGCCTCGTCAGCCAGCTGTTGGGTGCAGCACCGGCGTGAAGCCGTTGGCGAGCGCCGTCACCGAGGTCGGTGGCGTGAGCACCTCCACGACGCCGGTCTCGGCCCGCGCCTCGGGTCGCGTCCAGCCGTCGAAGGAGAACGTGAGCATGCGGTCGGCGAGCACGAGTCGCGCTTGGCCGTCTGCGCCGATGATCACGGTCCCATCGGGCAGCGACTCGAGGTCGGCTCGCCAGGTTTTGCGGTCGCGGCCGCGGTCGATGCCGCTCCCGCGCTGCAGGCGTTCGGTCGTGAGCCGCCGATCGAGCTCGACGGCACCTAGCGCTGGATCGACGGCGTCGCGATACGAGCGATACATCTCGCGCCGGCACGTCGCACAGGGGCGGTGTCCGGCGGCCAGCGCGACAGCGTCGTCGAGGAAGAAGATCGGCGTCCAGCGGTTGGACCGGGCCAGCGGCACGCGCCAGTCGCGAAACTTCGTCAAGCAGGTGATCCACAAGGTCGAGCTGCGGTGGTGGCGCACGACCTGCTCCCGCTCGTCGACGATGCAGCCGCGGTTGCCCGTGAACAGGCCGCGGGCGCTCACCGCGTGCAGGTCCCCCCACGGATCCACCCGGTTTCGGCGCGGCATCACACCATCATTTCAGGCCGCGACTTCGGGGCATCTCCGCGTCGAGAGCGGCTAGAACAGGAGATCGACCGGCGGCAGACCGAACTCGGAGCGGCCGAACATGGCCGCCGCCTTCTCGAGATTGTTGCCGGCGTGCGCACGGATCGCGTGGACGTCGCGCCAGGCCCGCTGGATCGGATTGTTGAGATAGACGGCGCGGCCGCCGCTGGCCTCGAACACGCGGTCCACCGCCCGCACGGACCGATCGGTCGCCTTCGCGGTATCCCACCGATAGCGCGCCCGCTGGGCGAGCGGAATCTCCGACCCTTCGCGCGCGAGGCGCATCGCCTCGGCGAAGTTCCCGAGCAGCCGGTCGCGCGCCGCGGCCACCTCGGCCGCCGCTTCTGCGAGCGCCAGCTGCGCGAACGGATTCTCGGCGACCCGGCTCTGGTCGCGCGGCGAGATGCGCGTGGTCGTCTGCTCGCGGAACTCCGCGACGGCGCCCAGGGCGACGCCGATCGCGGGCGAGCCGATGCACGCCGGAAAGACGAGCCCGAAGGGCAGCCGATAGAGGGGACCGTCGTTGACCACCGCGCCGGGGTTCGTCAGATAGAACGCGTCGCGATACGAGTGCGTCCGATACTCCGGCACGAAGGCGCCGTCGACCAGCAGATCCTTGCTGCCGGTGCCGCACAACCCGACCGCGTGCCAGGTGTCGTCGATGACGTAGTCGGAACGCGGGACGAGAAACGTGCGCACGTCCGGCGGCGCGCCCTTGTCGAGCGGCGGCACCGCGCCGCCGAGCACGGCCCAGTGGCAGAAGTCGCACCCGCTCGAGAACGGCCAGCGGCCGCGAAGCCGGAATCCGCCGTCCACGCGCTCCACCGCCCCCGTGGGCGCCAGCGACGTCGAGAGCTGGATGCTCGTGTCCTTGCCCCAGACGTCGTCCTGGGCCTCGGGCGCGAAGAGCGCGAGGTGCCAGTTGTGGACGCCGATGACCCCGAGGATCCACGCGCTCGAGCCGCACACGGTGCCGATCTCCATGACGGCCTGGTAGAGCGTGCCCGGATCGAGCTCGAAGCCGCCGTACCGCTTGGGCTGCAGGCAGCGAAAGAGCCCGGCGTCCTGGAAGTCGGCGAAGGTCTCGTCGGGCAGCCTGCGGAGGCGCTCGGCGCGATCGGCCCGCTCACGCAGCGCCGGGAGCAGCGCTCGCACCCGTTGCAGGTACATATCCGGGGTCATGCCGCGGCAATGATCCGGCGGGCTCGGGGCCAGGTCAAGATCCCCCGCCCTCCGCGCGAATTCCGGGCCAAACGCGTGACGGATCGGCCCGGCTCGTCCCTACCCCTTGTGGCCACGGCGCTCACATTTCGGAAGCTTCATCCCGTCTTCGTCGGCGAGGCCGGCCCGATCGGACATCGAAGTGCCCGTGTTCGCCGCGCACGATCTCGCAGCCGGGCGTCATCCGGGGCTCGAGCGGGCTCAGATCGAGCTCCACCGAACCCGATGAGCTGATGCCGTCGTCCGGGCTGTCCAGCCCGTAGATCGTCATGTACCCAGCTGCGCGGCATTTAACGCGGTGATCCGGCTGGTGTTTCAGTAAGTGATGGGCGTTCTATGGCAGCCGGACCTGTTCTCCGCCCGCGGCGAGGTAGCAGTTGACGCCGAATTCCGGACCGGCCGGCGGACGCCGCTCGACGCGCGGTCGTGGGTCGAGGTGGTTCCCGGCTGGCTTGCCGGCGCCAACGAGCTGTTCCAGCGGCTCGCCGAGGCGGTGCCGTGGCAGGCGCACTACCGGTGGCTCTTCCGTCAGCGGTTCCTCGAGCCGCGGCTGACGGCGGAGTATCGCCAGCTCGCCGACGCACCCCACCCTGCGCTGGTCGTCGCCGCCGATGCGCTGTCGGAGCACTACGGGGTGCGATACGACAATCTCTGGCTCAACCTCTACCGAGGCGGCGAGGACAGCACCGGCTGGCATCGCGACCGGTTCTCTTGCCGCCGGCCAGAGTGCATCGTGCCCGTCCTGACGCTGGGGGCCACACGCCGCTTCCTGCTCAAGCCGCGCGCCGGCGGGCCCAGTATCGCCTTCCATCCGTCGGCCGGAGACCTGGTGGTAATGGGCGGTCGTTGCCAGGAGGAGTGGGTCCACTCGGTGCCCAAGGCGCCGGGCACAATGGGCGCACGGATCAGCGTCAACTTCCAGAGCTCTGAGCAGGCGCGCCGGCCGCGGCCCGACGGCGCCACATCCTGATACCGCCTTGATCCGCAGATATGAGCCCTGGAGAGAGCTGAGGACTTGATCGGCGAATCAGCCAGTCGGTCCCGTCTCCATGATTGAGCGGATCTCGCCCACTCTTTTGCCCGCCAGGCCCAGCCGCGCGAGATTCCGTCCCTCCGAACGGAAGTCTCGCCGGAGCATCGTCGAGGTCTGCGTAATGAGACCGTCGATGACCGGCGTCCCCACGCTGGCGGCCCGCCCCAGCTCGGATATGGCGACGAGCCCGCACGGCACGTCCTCGATCACATACTTGTGCTGTAGCGACGGCGGCGTCGGCGTCCACTGATAGGGTCCCGTGGGCTCGTGCGTCAGGCGATGGAAGGTCTCGCGGAGCGAGTCGCCGCCGAGACCGTACGTGTTCAGCAGCCACTGGTGGATGCCGGGCACCTGCGCGCCGTAAGCCCGGGCCACGGCCAGCCGCTCGGCATCGAGTGCCTCCAGCAGCGTGATGAGGCTCGGCGTGTACCCCTCGGCGTAAAACCGATACGCGTTCCCGCTGCCTTCGAGGCGGCCGATGTTTCCCACCATGTTTGCCACATGTAGGGTCGCGTTCATGTTGGTGAGTCCGGTAGTGAGGATGCTCGGCGCGGCCAGAGCTTGAGGAAACGCGGCTCGCAGCGGGCCTAGGACCCTCCCGACACGCGAGGCCGGCAGCGACGCGACCTGCAGGAAGCGTTTCACGATCGTCAGCTTCACGCGCGTGGGCTCGGGCCAGCCGAGCGAGTAGGGATAGTTGTCCATCTCGCTCACGTCGACCGCGGCGCGACAGCCGGCCGCGCGCAGCTCTCGGCGCACGACGAGGGAGCCGCCGGTTCCGCCCTGGATGAGTAGGATCGACTGACCATCGCGGAGCACGCCGGCCAGGCCGTGCGCGACGTCGGCGTGGAAGTGACTGCCGGTGACGATAATGATGACGTCGGCCCCATCCACCGCCGGCGCGAGCTGGGGCGTCACGAGCTCGAGCGGCGCGAACCCCTTGGCCAGGCCTTCGACGTCGAGCCCACCGCGCTCGCGTACCCTTGCGATGCGCGCCTCATCGCGATCATGCAGGCGGAGGCGATAGCCCAACAGCCCCAGGTTGGCCACGAGCGCGATGCCGCCCAGGCCCGCGCCGATGATCGTCACGGGGGTCGCCTTCGCCGGCCGGTTCACGCGCGGCAGTCTACACCAAGGCCATTGACATCGTTCCGCGACGGGCACTAGCATCCCGGCACGCGGATCGAGGGGAGGTGAGGCTCCGGCGACAGCCGTCAATCACTCCACCAGCAGTGCCACCACGGAGAAGGTATGAGCCTACTCGCGCGATTCGTGCTCATCGTGCTCGCTCTCCTGTCGTTCCTCTCAACGTCGGCGCTCGCCGCGGAATGGCGTGACGTGACCGAGGACCGCCTGCTCAAGGCGGAGGGTGACGCCGCCAACTGGCTCATGTACAACCGCACGTATTCCGGGTGGCGCCACAGTCCGCTGGCGCAGGTCAACGCCGGCAACGTCAAGAAGCTCGTACCGAAGTGGATCTTCGCCGGCGGCACGCTGGGCGATCAGCAAATGACGCCCATCGTGAACGACGGCGTGATGTTCACGACGTCCACGTCGCTCTCGCTCAATCGCGTCCAGGCCGTGAACGCGGCGACCGGCGATCTGCTCTGGAAGCACGATCGCAAGATCCCCGAGGACGTCGGTGCTCTCGTCCGCGTCATTCCGCACAATCGCGGCGTCGCCCTGTACAAAGACAAGGTCATCTTCGGGACGCTGGATGCGTACCTTGTCGCCCTCGACGCGAAGACCGGCAAGCAGGCGTGGGAGACCAAGATCGCCGACTATGCCGACGGCTACTTCATGTCGGGCGCGCCGCTGGTCGCGAAAGGCAAAATCGTCATCGGCATTGCGGGCCCTGGAGAGATGGGGCCGCGTGGCTTCATCGAGGCCTTCGATGCCGACACGGGCAAGAGCCGGTGGCGGTGGTACTCGATTCCAGCCGCCGGCGAGCCGGGCAGCGAGACCTGGCCCGCGGACACGTGGAAGATCGGTGGCGGTGCGGTCTGGCACGCGGGGACCTACGATCCCAGCACGAACCTGCTGTACTTCGGGACCGGCAACCCCGCGCCGTGGATCGCCGACATGCGCAAGGGCGACAACCTCTACACGATGTCCGCTGTCGCCCTCGACCTCGATACCGGCACGCTGAAGTGGCACTTCCAGTATCTGCCGAACGATGCCTGGGACTACGATACGACCGCCGAACATCACGTCATCGACGTGGTGCGCAATGGACAGACGCGCAAGGCGGTCGTTCAGGCCAACAAGCTCGGTTACGTCTACACGCTCGACCGCGTCACTGGGCAGTTCCTGTCCGCGGTGCCGTTCATCAAGTCGCTGAACTGGGGTGGGCCCGATCCCGCGACGGGCAAGGCTCGCGAGAATGCCGGGCGCCGGCCGACGATGGGCGGGCCGCCCGTCGAGGTCTGCCCCTCACTGCTCGGCGGGACGGGCTGGCAGCCCAAGGTCTTCAATCCGACGACCGGCTATCTGTACATTCCGGCAAACGAGTTCTGCATGCGGTACGCCTACGTGGCTGATCTCGCGTACAAGCGCGGTCAGCTCTTTACAGGGGTCACCGCCGAGCACTTCAGCCGGGCTGAGCAGGCCGGCGTCCTGCGCGCGTTCGACGTGAATCAGAACAAGGTCGTCTGGGAATGGTCGAATCGCACCCCGCTCATCAGCCACACGTTGTCCACCGCCGGAAACCTCGTGTTCCAGGGCACGGCGGAGGGAAGAGTCGTGGCGGTGGACGCGAAGGACGGCAAGGAGCTGTGGTCGTTCAATCTCGGCACGCCGCAGTCGGGCGGCATCATCAGCTACGCGGTAGACGGCAAGCAGTACATCGCGGTCGCCGCCGGTGGGACGTTACGCTCGCAGGTCTGGTTCGGGAAGGAGCCGAAGTGGGCGGATGCGGCCCGCGTGAACTACAGCGACATCATCGTCGTATTCGGACTCAGCGACTGATCGCGTTCGCGGCTGCGGTCGCGACCCTCCTGGTCGCGACCGCGAGCGGCGGCGGTGAGATTCGACGGATTCGGCTGTGCGCGGATCCCTCGAATCCGCCGTTCTCGAGTCAGCACCCGACCGAGCCCGGCTTCGAGGTCGAGATCGCGCGCGCGCTCGCGGACGCTGTCGGCGCCGAGCTGAGCGTCCACTGGTTTCCGAGCACGCGCGAGATCGTCGTGCTCCGCCAACTCTACGAAAGCCGCTGCGACCTCCTGATGGGTGTTCCGGTGACCGGCCGCTATACCGACGACAAGCCACGGCTGCTCTTCACCGCGCCCTACTACGTCATGACCCAGGTCGTTGTCGCGCCGATGGTCGGCGGAGTGGCATCGATCGAAGGGCTGCCGGGTAAGCTCGTCGGCGTGCAGGCGATGACGCTCAGCGACCAGCTGGCTTACGAACGTGGCTGGAACCGCAAGGTCTATCTGAAATCGGAGGAGCTCTTCGCCGCACTCGTGAGCAGCGAGGTGGACGCCGTCGTCGTGGAATCGGTGATTGCGGGGCCGTTCTTGAGAAAAAGTCCCGGCTTTCGCCTGCTCGCCGTCAAGGATCCTCAGCGTGAACTGCCGATCGGCGCCGTTGTCCGCAAGACCGATGCGGAGCTCAAGGACGCCGTTGACCGAGCGCTGAAGACCCTGCGCGATAAGACCGTTCCGGACATCCTCTCGCGCTACGGAATCACGCTCGCGCAGACCGCGCCGCCACCAGCGTCCGAGCCGGCGCCGTTGAGCGCGCAGCTGCGCTCGGCGCGATCGACGTATCTGACGCAGTGTTCGCAATGCCACGGCACCGATGCGAACGGCACGCCGGCCGCCGCGAATCTGCGGGCGTTCAAGGGCACGGAGGACGACTTCCTGCGCGTCGTTCGCAACGGCCGCCCCGGAACGGCGATGACGCCGTGGAAGGGCCTCATCGACGACGATGACATCCGCAACATCGCGCGTTACATCAAGGGGCTGTAGATAGAGAGGACTATTTGAGCTGCGGGATGACGTATTCGTTGATCAGCCGTAGATTTTCCAACTGCAGCGCGTAAGGAATCTGGCGCCCGTAGTTGACCTCATACAGAATCTGGGTCAGGTCGAGCTCCTCGCGTAGCTGTTGGAGTCGATCGACCACGGCGTCGGGTGTTCCGTAGACCACCTTGTCCCTCAGCCACTCCTCGTAACTCATGCCTCGTACGCGGTCGGCCTGAGCGCTCCTGTCCCGGGGGGGCAGAACGGCGAAGAGGGATGGGAGGGCGGCCGTGCTGAGAACGGAGGTTCCGTCACCCAGGCCTTTATCGCGTCTACGCTCTCCTGCACGAACGGATAATTTTCGTGCCAATCTGGGAAAACGCGTTCCTTCGGGGTGTCGGACCACGCGTTGAGGAATCCGGGCTCGCGCTGATTCCGTTGTTCCCGTACTCAGCGCCGTCGGAGGAGGTGCGACTGAAGCGGCCGTGAATGCACGTTTGCGCCGCAGAAGGATGCCGCCGACACCTCGCTCGCGTTCGTTGAGGTCTGCTACACTCCCGCCAACCATCCCCAACTCGACGAGGTTCCTATGCGGCGGATCGGGCTCGCGGTCGCGCTCGTTGTCGGCCTCGCCCTTGGTGCTCTTGTCATCGGCGAAGCACAGCAACGTGGGAAAGCGCCTCGGATTGCGTTTCTGGCCGGAGGCTCCCGTTCGGGCGATGCGCTTCTCCTCGACGCGTTCTGGCAGCGCATGAAGGAGCTCGGCTATATCGAAGGACAGAACATTTCTGTCGAGTACCGCTTTGCGGAGGGCGCCGTTGAGCGCCTCCCTATTCTCGCAGCCGAAGTGGTACGCCTGAATGTAGACGTCATCGTGGCCCCGGGCTCAGGCGCCGCGGCCGCCAAGAAGGCAACCAGTAGCATCCCGATTGTGTTGACGTATGGCGACCCCATCGCTCAAGGGCTGGCGGCGAGTCTGGCGCATCCCGGCGGGAACGTGACGGGGTTGTCTGGCTTCATCTCCGAGCTCGGCGGAAAACAGCTGGAACTCCTGACGGAAACGTTTCCACATCTCTCGCGGGTTGCTGTCATCAGCTGGGCCGACTTTGCGCCGAACGAACTGTGGTTGAAAGAAATGAAGGTCGCGGCCGAGAAGCTGCGTGTGACACTCCAGCTTCTTGAGCTGCGCGGTGCCGATGATGTGGAGCCGGCACTCTCAGCTATCAAAGCCGGGCATGCCCACGCGCTGATCACGCTGCGGAATCCCCTCTCTGCGACGCACAGGATACGGATCGTGCAGTTTGCGGCCAGGGGCCGGCTGCCTGCCATCTATCCAGACCGCGAGTTCGCGGAGATCGGTGGCCTCATGTCGTATGGCGTGGACGTCGCTGACCTGTGGGGCCGTGCCGCTGTCTATGTGGACAAGATCTTGAAGGGCGCGAAGCCGGCAGACATGCCCATTGAGCAGCCCACCAAGTTACAGTTGATCGTCAACCTGAAGGCCGCGAAAGCACTCGGGCTCAAGATTCCGCAGTCCATCCTTGTGCGAGCCAACGAGATCATCCAGTAGCATGCTCGACTCAGGCGGCTGGCTCCTCTGGGCATGAACATAACTATGAGCGCACGTGGTCTGTCCCGGGGGGACAGAACGGCGAAGAGGGACGGGAGGGCGGCCGTGCTGAGAACGGAGGTTCCGTCACCCAGGCCTTTATCGCGTCTACTCCGCTACGAGGAAGCTGCCCGCCGCGCGATCTCAGCCCGGCGGTGAGCACCGGCGAGCCAAGACTGGTCGTGGTTGCTCCCCGACTGCGACGTGATTCAGTGGCCACCGGCGTGGTCGCTGGAGCGCGCATCAAGTACAGACATGTGATAGTCTGTGTCTGTACATCCTGATTGGGAGGCGATGAATGACGACCGGCACGAGTCGCACCAGACGGGCGCGGGTTCGGCGGAAGAACTACCGGATCGACGTGGCGCAGCTCGAGCGAAGCCGGCGCATCCTCGGGACCCGCACGGAGACCGAGACGATCCGGCGGGCGCTGGACCTGGTCGTCGACGAGGCGGCCCTCGTCGAGGCGCTGCATCGCTTCGTGCTGAAGGGACGCGGCCACATCGAGAACGTTGATGCCCGCCGGTAGGTGGGTGGTGTTCGATACCAACGTCTACGTGGCAGCGCTGCGCGAAGGTATCGATGGCGCCGCGTTCGCCCGGATTCGCGACCGGACGCCACGGACCTTCCTCGCTTCTGTGGTGTCCGCCGAACTGCGCGCGGGGGCCGTGGATCGGGTAGGTCGCCTCGCCGTGCGCGAGCTGGTCGAGCAGTTCGACCGGTTGGGGCGGATCGTGACGCCGGATGCGCGGTCCTGGAATCTCGCGGGCGATGCCCTGGGGAATATCCGGCGGCGCGAGCCCGCACTGCGGGCCAAAGTCACGAGCCTCTGGAACGACGCGCTCATTGCCCTCTCGGCACGGCAGATCGGCGCTTCGGTTGTCACCGGCAACGTGAGGGACTTCGAGTTGCTCCATCGCTTCATGCCCCTCGACCTCGAGCCATTCGAATAGGCTCTCCGGCGCAGCGGGGCCGCGGAGAGTCCACACTAACTGGTATCTCGAGGCAAGTAGGCTTGCGCTATTTTGCGCTGAACGACCCTGGAAATCGCGGTGAACTCGCGTTCACGCCTGTCGTGAAAGTGCGTCTGTGTCGCCAGCGATCGCGGGCGACCACGTAAGAGGATCACGCAGTTGCGGGCAGGTTCGCAAGAAGTGTGGACGGCCGGATCTTCACCGGCCGTCCACTTTTAATCCGGGGGGTCCCGGGTTCGAGTCCCGGACGGCTCACCAATCATTCCCGTCACTTCCGCGATCCTGCCGTCGCCCATCCGGCCACTGGTGCCAAAACGGTGCCGCGAACCTCCAGTCAGCGAGGGGTCCGTGCTGAGTGTCGGCACCGCGTCGTCGGGCGCTGGTGCGGGAATCGGCAGCGGTGTGGCAGCGAGCCGCATGAAGTCCGCCTCGATGCGATCCTTGCCGACGTAGATCTTGCCGTTGGGCCAAGTGATCTTGTAGATGACCTTCATCCGTGCCATGAGGTGTCCATGTTCAACGCCTCCCACGCCGCACTCTGGACGGCGTGCCACGGTGTGCGCTACCATCCCGTTCCAGTGGGCCGCTCGTGAGATGCCTGCCGATGACTTCAACGAGGAGGCGACGCCCATGCGATTCGTAGTGCCGCTACTCCTTGCGCTCATCCTCGTTACACCCGCATCGGCCTTGCCGCTTCAGGACCTGCTGGTGCCGGGCGCGGAGTTAGACGCCGGGCGACTCCGCTTTACTGATTTTCATCTCACTTCCATCGCTGGCCTTGGAGCGGAAGATGTCATAGTCCTCGGGCTCGCAGTCGGCGGGCTAGCATTCGGCTCCCCCTTGGGCTTAGAAGCCTTCCGCGACAGGCCCGAGGTCGATCTCGGGATCACGTTCGTGGCCTCTGCACCAGCGGGCATCAACGGATTCACCTTTGCCGCTGATGAGGTGTCTGCTGTACCCGGAAACGCGAGGGCTTCGCTTACAACTGTCGTGGAGGGCGTCGGAGTCGGGTTGCCCGAGTGTTTTTTCCCCTTTGGCTGCCCGAACCCGGCCTCCGATGTGCACGCGTTTAGGCAAATCCCGCCAGCCGCAAGTGTGCCGGTGAGCTTCGATCTCCAGTTGATAGCGGGTCCAGAAAATGCGATCTGTGGGGGATGTATTGGGACGGCCCTGGTCCTCAATCCCAACATCACCTTTGCCGTCCCGGAGCCAGGGAGCGCCTGGATTGGAGGGGCGGGGATTGCGCTGCTACTACTAGCCTTCCCCCGGTTCCGAAACTCCTGGGAGTAGGAGCAACCGGCCGAAGCTCGTTCAATCTTCTCAGTGCGTAACGAGCCCGCTGTTGGCGCGCTTGCTCATGACATTCTTTTTAGCCCATCACGGGCTGCGCTCTGCACTGCCCTCCACCGTGTGCGCTCGAATGCGGAGGCGGTTGCACTGGTCGGTGAGTGCTCCATCCCGGTCGCGTAGAACGTCGCGCGCCAGCCTGCTCGTCATACTGAGTCAGTTGCAGGTCGTAGCCCTGGCGGTGCATGCCCACGGCGACGTGCCCAATCCCGGTCCACGTATCCAGCCAGGTGCGCAGGGCCCAGAGGGCGCGATCGTATGAGGGGCGAGGAAGTCCGGCGAAGCCGAGTGCCGCGCGGAGGAGCTGGCCGCGTTGGTCGAGCACGAGGCTACTCGATCACCTGGTCCGCGCGCAGCAGCACGGACTGAGGAATCGTCAGGCCGAGCGCCTTGGCGGTCTTGAGATTCATGATCAGTTCGAACTTGGTGGGCTGTTCGACAGGCAAGTCGCCGGGCTTGGCCCCTTTGAGGATCTTTTCCCTGGACGGAGAATGAACATGCGAAGACAAAATGCAGAAGGGTATGGTTCGCGGTGTGACCGCTGGATCCGGGCGATTGGACTGACGTTCACCGGAATCCTCCTAGTGGCCGCCTCAAGCCACGCCGGCGCCCTCAACGTCTCCTGGACCGCGCCCACCAAGAACACCGAAGGGAGTTCGCTGGTGGACCCCGCCCTCTATCGCGTTTACTACAGCACGTCCGCCTCACCGTGCCCGGGCAGCAACTTCGTTCAGGTCGCGGCGTCGACCTTGATCCCGTCACCGAATCAAACAGTCAGCCTCCAGCTCACGGGGCTGGCGACTGGCTCGACCTACCGCGTCTCGGTTACGGCCGTGGATACGGACGGGAAGGAGAGCGCGTGTTCGGCCGTCGCCAGCGCCGTCGCGGAGGTCAATTCCGAAGTCGCTCCCACCGGCCCCGTGAGCTTCGGCACGGTCACCATCGGGAGCTCCGCCACCCGCACCTTCACGGTGCAGAGCACCCATACCGGCACCACCACGGGCACGGCCTCCGTGCCGGCCCCCTTCAGCATCGACTCCGGCAGTCCCTTCACGCTCCTCGGGACCGGCGCGACCGCGGCCGTGACCGTGCGGTTCACCCCGACGAGCACTGCGGCCGCGAGCACGAGCGTCAGCTTCACTGCGAACGGCGATACGCAGTCGCGGCTCGTGACCGGCATCGGCACAACTGCCGCGGATACGAAGCCGCCGCTGCCACCGGCAACATCGGCAGGGCCGCCCCAATCGCCCCACGCGATCGAGCCGTCCAATGACGCGGACGATCCTCGAGCCGTTATCGACTGGCTATTGGATCGCTCTTCATCGCGTGGGCGGTGAACGGCCCAGTGTTCAGTGGCCTAGTTCAGCCGTGCAAGGCGAATTAGCTCCAGCTCAGCATCCTCGGGGGTGATCCAGCGCTCAAACACCACCCCATGCGGACACGCCACCGTGAGCAGGTAGCCGTTCCAGGCTGGCTCCGTGGCGGCGGCGATCAGAGAGCCGTGCTGGCGGTGATCCGACACGAACTCTCCGAGGTCACCAAACTGCACCAGGTCGGCCGCTGGGCCTCAATGCCTCGCGAGATGGCCCGGGATGATGAGGCTCGCTCGCTCTGGGCCGCCGAGTATCCCCGGCTCAGCGCGGGCGAGCCCGGATTGCTCGGTGCCATCCTGGGTCGGGCCGAGGCGCACGTCCTCCGCCTTTCGCTGATCTATGCCGTCCTCGACCAGTCGCCCGTCGTGCGGATGGAACATCTACGCGCCGCGCTCGCCGTGTGGGACTACGCGGAGGCCAGCGCCCGGCTGATTTTAGAGGCCGACGGATCGGAATACCGCTCGCGGATCGGATCCTCGAGAACCCATAGGTGGGCCGTTCTCGTATTGGCGTCGGGCGCTCGAAGACGTGGTTGGCGACGGCCGCCAAGTCTACGCCGCACGCACGCCGACCGCGAGCGCGAGACTCGTCACACATTTCATGTCAACGCACCTCGAACGAACCGCTAGCGACCTTCGTGCCGTCCACGTGGAGATCCACGCGGTACGTGCCGGGCAACCACCGCCGCGGCGATGGCGTCGTCGAGCCGGCCCGGTCCCAGTAGTAGTCGTTGGACCATCCGAACCAGTCCGCATACGAGGTATTCGACCAGTCGCCTGGGGCGGCGGCCTGAAGCACCTTGCGCTGGATGACGCGTTCGCGGCCAGCCTCGGTGAAGAAGAGCAGGGCCTCAAACGTTACCGGCAGCCATCGATCGGCCGCCTCATGCTTGAGGTCGATCTGCCAGAACACGTTCCGTGTGCCGGCTTGCGGGAAGCTGCTCGCGTACCGCCGCTGGCTGGTCGCCGGCGGCGGGACGTCGCCCGACTCGAAGAACCGGAGCGACGCGACTCGCGCCTCGAGGGCGGGAATCGTCCCGCTCGGCGCGGAGCGATCGCGCGCCCGCGCCGCGACCTCCCCGTAGACGTCGTTCTTGTCCCGCATGCTGAACGTCCCGGAGGCGACGAGGCGCTGGTCCACCAAGAGCTTGACCTCGTATACACCCGTCGACCAGAAATAGATCTCCACCGGAACGGTCTGCTGGCACACCGCATAGTCGTTGCCGAATATGGGATTGAATTCGCGTCGTCTGCGACCACACTCGGTCGGGTCGTAGAGCGGATTGCTGTTCTGCACCGTCTTGCTGCCCATGAGGTTCGCGGACCCGGTCACCCAGGATTGCGTCCAGTGCGGCTCCACAGTGACCGTGCGCGTGTCCCGGTGCAGGATCTCACCAAGCCCGCGCATGTGGGCCCACATATCGGTCACGGTCAGCTGTCGCGGCTGGCCCGGTGCCGGATGCACGACCTGCATCTCCCAGTGGATGAAGCGGGCCGCGTTGTAGAAAAAGAGGTCGTCGTACTTGCGTTCGGCGGCTGGAGGCAGCGTGCCGCTGCTGACGAAGAACCGCACGGCGGTGACCCTCGCGCCGAGGCCAGGGATGATCCCCGTGGGCGAGCGGCTATCGATGTTCCGGGCCACGACGTTCATGCTGGTGGCGTCCACGACGCGGGAGACGGTGTCGAGAAAGCGCGGGTGCTGTCCGAACCGGATCGTCCAGGCCGGTCTGCCCACGGTGTCGGCCTGATCGCGCGGATACATGTGCAGCTCGGCCGTCTGCACGAGCGTGCAGGACGACATCTTAGGATCGCCGCGCGCGCAATCCTTGCCGAGATCCTCGCTGGCCCGCGCCAGCGCCTGTGGGAACGTGCTCTCGACGTTCGCCGGCAGGGGCAGCTTCGACGGCGGCGCCGAGGGCAAGACGTCGACCATGACGGTCTTGTAGCCCATGGCGTTCCGCGCTTGCTGCTGCGCCGCTGGGAGCGGCGGCTCGTTGATGCGCACGCTGACCCGAAGGATGCCACGAGGCATCGACGGCGAAATGAAGCTGAACATCGCCAGTCGCGGCGGGCCGGCGTGGGTCATGTCGGGAATGCCGGAGGGCCGAGTGGCGAACCCGAAGCCGGTCAGCTCGATCTGCACGGGCGCGGCGTTGGTCTGCCACTTCTTCGCCTCGCCCCGGGCTTGCGGGGCGGCGGCAGCCAGGCCCTGATCGGCATGGGTGCCGGGGCTCATCCATATGAAAACGACGAGGGCAGCAACGATCGCGACGAGCAGCGCACCGATGAATCGAACCACAGAAGTCATTCTCCTTGCGAAGCTGAGGCGCTCCCACGCGGCCCGGCGCCAGGAAGTCCAGCCGGACGTTGTTGATCGCTCATGGCACGCCGGATTCTACGCCGGCGCGCTTTTCTGCGTCGCCCGCGCACCCCGTGCGAGCTCGCCGCCGCGCTGAAGGGGACGCCGCCCTACCGCGGCCGTGCAGAGGGCTGGGAATCCGTCGAGACCATCGAGCGCTGGACGCACCGCTCGGTGGACAAGATGGTGCTGTTGAGCACGTAGGGGCGACGCGTCCGCGCCGGCCGCGCGCCACGTGTGCGCGTCGACGCGTGATCTTGCCCGGGAGCCGCTCCCGGAACGGGTTGATCAGGTCGATCATCGCCATGCTCGTGGCCGTGATTGTGATTCCCGCAGTGGTCGGCGCCATCTGCATTTTGATGCTCGACAAAGCGCAGCGGCCACGCGGCCCCGCCGCTATCGCGAAGGCCGTGTTGCGCGGCTATCCCTACACAGTCGGCCTCGCGGCGACTCTCGCGCTGATGACGCTCTTCGCACCCATTATCAAAGGTGCGCACTCTCGCCAAGCGTTGGACGAGCGAGTACGACCCTGAGGACTATGCCCAGGTCGTGGGCGCCAGCAAGCGCGCGCTCGAGGCGGGCGGGTTCAAAACCGTGCGCCGTCGTCCCAGCTGCCTGCTGCGCGCACCGACCAAAATCCTGACGATCTTCGCGCGCGGCGCGGCCCTTCCCTGCGGCGAGCGCGCCTGCACGTAGCCGATGCCGAGCTCCTGAAGCACGCGCCCTAGATGGGTGGGGCCTGGGCGCCGCGAGAGCGCACGCCTACCTGGTGAATCTTCGCCGGCACCTCAGGAAGTGTTGATCCGACCACCGACGGAGGTGCAGCTCTGGTTCAACGAACGGCTCGAGCCCGCCTATTGCATGTGTCAGTGGTCGACGCCGAGGGCCAACGTGTGGATCTCGCCGACGAGCACCTAGACCGGACGACCGCCGAAGGAGGCAGCGCATAGTCAAGATGAGCGTGATGTACCCCAACACCCCGGGCGCGCGATTCGATCACGAGTACTACCGTGACAAGCACATGCCGCTGGTCAAGGCGCGTCTGGGCGGTGCGTGCAAGTTCTACACTGTAGACAAGGGCCTGGCTGGAGGTGCCCCCGGCGCGCCGGCCCCCTATATCGGCATGTGCCACATCTACGCCGACTCGGTCGAAGCCTTCCAGAAGGGATTCGGCCCGCACGCCAAAGAAATCATGGGCGACATCCCGAACTACACCGACCTGACCCCGGTGATGCAGATCAGCGAAGTGGTGGTCGGCCAGTAGGTGCGAGTCAAGCACACCCTGTCTTCAGTTTGCGAAGGCCCCGCCCTCCAGAAACGGGACGTCCTCCCTTGCCTGACGCGCGTTGCGCGCGGATCGGGACGGCAGGCGGGTCCTTCTTGGTCGGCTTGTTCAGCCGAGAAGCGGCCGTTCAATCCAGTCAGTATCCGCCGATCAAACTGACCCACTACCAGTGCCAGTTTCGGCATCGACCTTGGCTGGAGGCGGCGCTGGGTTGTCCGCTGGCGGGCGCAGTCACGGTGGACTGAATCTTCCCTTCGGCGATCAGATGTCTCGCGAGCTGCTGACCGGCGTGCCCGTGACATCGACGGTCTCGGAAGACGCCGTGATCGACTTCCTGAAGTCGCCACCCTGGCTGAGACGAGGGCCACTCCGAGGACTGCAGTTATCGGGGACGCAGGACCAGGAGGTCCGCCCGTCGGAACGTGTGCAAAACCTGGTGACACGCTGGGAATTGCCGCCTGGGGTCGGTCCGGGAATACGCCTCGAGCCAGCGTCCAGCGGACCGACGCTGGGCTGGCATGCGCGGTGGATGCACACACCTACCGCCTTGTGGCTTCGTGACTGCTCGCATGCCGTGGTCGCCGTCCAGGTGCCAGTGGTGCATCACAAGTATGGACACTCACGCGAGAGCTCGCGCACTTGCGTCGTCATCAACCGAAACGAGTCCAAGGCCGCACTCGCAGCGTTGAGGCAGTTTTTTGCCCTGCGTCCCCACCGAATCGTCGTCAGCGGGGGAGGCGAGATCCCGCTCGATGCCGACGGCTATGACTGGAGCCGTGTCGTCCTCACCCACGAGCTGACCCGCGAGATCCAAGAGGACTTCGAGCGGTTTCTGGATAGCCGGGCATGGTTTCAGACTCAGCGTCTCGCGTATCGCCGCTCGTACCTGCTGCACGGGCCTCCGGGCAACGGCAAGACGAGTGTTGCACGAATCATGGCCTGTCATCCCGACGTCAGCACCTTCAGCCTGAACTTCTCAGCGGGGGAAATCGGCGACAGCGAGCTGAGCGAGATGTTTTTGACGGCGGCCCGGGCCTGTCCGGCATTGATAATCATCGAGGACCTCGACCGGTTGTTTGGACGGGAGGGCGCCTCCGATTGGCAGATGCAACAGGCGGACAATCGGACGGCGATCACGTTGCCGCACCTGCTGAGCTGTCTGGACGGCGTGTCCACGCCGGATGGCGTGATCGTGGTGGCCACGGCCAATCGGATCCGCGACCTCGAGCCGGCCTTGTTCCGCCGATTCAATGTGATCGCGGGGTTGCCCTTGCCAACGGCTGAATTGCGCACGGAGTACTTTCGCCGTCGGACCCCTCTGCGCACAGAGGCCATCGAACGTGCGGTGCGCGAATCAGAAGGCTTCACGTTCGCGCAGTTGGCCGGGGCCTACCAGGTGGCCGGCATGCGAGCGTTCGCGCGGGGGACGGAGATCCGCTTCGCGGAACTCGCCGAGGCGCTGGCCAAGGTACGGCGTGCAGCGCATCGAGACGCCCGCGGGGGCGTCGGTTTCGGGGGATCGCGGAAGGGAGAGCACTGAGTAGAGCCCAGCCATCCTTCCTGGCTAGCCCTTAAGGTGGTGTGAAAGATGGTATGAAACATGGCCCGCAGGTCCCCGTCACCGCGGCCGCAGCGCTCAACCTCACGCTCGTTGCGGCTGCCGTGTCCCCGGAAACGCATCGCATCCGCGATCAGTACAAAGCGACTCCTGCTGGTCCTCGATAATTGTGAGCATCTCGTCGACCCCAGCGCGCGGATGGCCCAGGCGCTGTTACGTGCCAGTCCCGGC
>Ga0209267_1000955_pt1 | contig 20344 bp, 25 predicted proteins | sample GraSoiAngelo_137_FD_185894 | JGI IMG/M metagenome (GOLD analysis project Ga0209267, IMG submission 185894) | Grasslands soil microbial communities from the Angelo Coastal Reserve, California, USA - 14_0929_09_30cm (SPAdes) (version 2) | ecosystem: Environmental > Terrestrial > Soil > Grasslands ... | reverse complement strand
ATGCGTGCGACCTCCCAGGCGGCCCTGGATCGCCTCGCGGGCTCCGCGGTCGTGGGTTGCGCGAGGCAGCATCGAATACTCGGCGGTGATCCACCCCTGGCCACTGCCCCGGCGGTGCATCGGCACCCGATCCTCGACGCTCGCGGTGATCCACACACGCGTGCGTCCCATCTCGATCAGGCACGACCCCTCGGCATGCACGTTGACCCCGAGCTCGATCTTTACCGGTCGCAGCTGGTCGGGCGCACGCCCATCGCGGCGCGCGGCCGTCCCGGTCACCGTCCGAGAAGTTTCAGTAATAGCGCTGTCCCCTCAAAGAACACATACAGCGGGATGAACATGATGAGCGGTGTCAGTGGGTCGGCGCCGGGCGTCAGAAAGTTGGCGAGCAACCCGAGCCCCAAGAAGAAGTATGGCCGCCGCCTGTGCAGCCATCCGGAGCTTGTGATCCGCAGCATCCCCAGCACGAAGAGAACGACCGGCAGCTCGAAGACGATTCCAAAGCCGATCACCATCAGCAGCACGAAGCTGATGAACTGACTCAGATCGGGCAGATACGTGACGTCGGGGGGCGCGAACTTGTTCAAGACGCTGAGGTAAAGAGGAAGCGCGAAGACGGCGACCGCCACACCAAGCGCGAAGAAGAGGACGGTTGCGATCACCAGCGGGAGGATGAATCGGCGCTCTTGCAGCCGCAGGCCGGGGCTCACGAACCACCAGGCCTGCTGGATGACGATCGGCGAGGCGATGATGATGCCGATATAGATCGCCACCTTGAGCTCGTTCAACACGCCGCCCGCAGGTTGGAGGTAGACGGCGTGGCCGATGTCGGCGCGGGTGATGAGGAACTGGATCACCCGAGATGACGCGAAGAAGGCCGCGCCGGTCGCAACTCCCCATGCGATCAGCGAAATGATGAGCGCGCGGCGCAGCGCCTCGAGGTGTTCGATCACGCTCATGCGCTGGTCTTCGACCGGCGCGGGGGCACGAGGTGCCCGCTGAAGAACCCTGCCTAGAAGCGCCACCGGCGCCTAGCTCTTGGTGGAGTTAGTCTCGGACGCTGAGCCCTTGGTGGCACTGTCGGTCGGGGTGGTGGTGCTCGGGGGCTGCTCCTGCTTGGCCTGTGTGGCGTTCGTCATCTCGCTGGTGATCTCGCTGGTCGCCTTGCGGAACTCGCGCATCGCCTTGCCGACGGCTCCGCCAAGCTCGGGCAACCTGCCCGGCCCGAAGATGATCAACACGACGACGAGGAGGGCCAGGATCCAGAACCAGTGAATCGGCATCTCGAGCCGATTATAGGCCCCGGTTCCCTAGGAGACCTTGATCGTGACCGAGAGGATCGTATCGCTCACCGAGAGCACCGTCACCTTGTCCATGCCTGAGATGACGGTGCCAAACCGGTTGTACGGGGCGGTCGGGCCGGGACTCGGCCATTGGGCCTTCTGGATGAAGAACTGGCTCCCGTTCGCCGCCCCTCCAGGTACACGAGCCATGCCCACCGCCCCCGGCCCCCACGGGGTGGTCGTCGTCTCGTCAGGGAGGCTGTAGCCAGGCCCACCGCGACCGTCACCCCTGGGATCGCCACCCTGCACCACCCAGTCCTCGGCCTTCCAGAAGCCGAGGCCGTTGTAGTAACCGTGAGTCGCCAGAACCACGAAGTTGTTGACGGTGACCGGTGCGACCTCGGGATGGAGCTCGACCACGATGTCGCCCTGCGATGTGGTGATCGTCGCCTGCAGCTTCTGTGCGGCGGTGATGCACATCGGCTGCGGGCCGATGAACTGGTGCGGGCCGATCTGTGTCGAGGTCCTGCAGCCGGCGAGGGCTGAAGGCACCGCGGGCTCGATTGCGTGCTTGATCAACAGCCCGGAGCCGGCGACCGCCGCGATCAGGATCCCGGTGACGAGAAGGGCCAGCCACGCCTGACGTCCTCGCGGTGGCGGCGCCTCGAGCTCATCGGGTTCGACTGGCGATGCGCGCCGGGATTGCCTCGGCTGGCTCACTTCCTGGCGGTCGCTTCGCTGATCGCCTGGACGAGGCCGTGTGTCGTGTACTCGCGGGCGACGATCGAGACCTCGAGTCCGAGCTTGCGCGCGCTGTCTGCGGTGACTGGACCCATGCACGCGATTTCCGCGTCGCCGAGGATGGCCGGAAGGCGATCTTCAGGAAACGCCTGAACAAAATTGACCACCGTCGAGGAACTCGTGAACGTGATCACGTCCACGCCATCCCCGTCGAAGAGGCGGAGCAACGCGGGTGTCGCCTCCGCCGGGCAAACCGCGCTGTAGACAGGCAAGATCTCGACCTCCGCACCTCGATTCGCAAGCAGCGATGGTAGTGCGTCGCGCGCGACCTCCGCTCGCGGCACGAGCACGCGCATGCCCTTCATCTCCCAACCTTCCAGGGCGTTGGCAAGCCCCTCAGCCGTGTACTCGGACGTCACGAGCTCCGGCCGCAGGCCATGGCCCGCCAGGGCGTCCGCCGTCTCCTGGCCGATCGCGCAGAGCTTCGAGTTGTGGAGGGTCCGGGCATCCAGATCTGAGGTCGTCAACATCTGGAAGAAGATGTCGACGGCGTTGGCCGAGGCGAAGATGACCAGGGCCGTTCGATCCAGATTCTTGATCGCGTTTCGAACCCTGTCGTCGATCGGCAGCCGGCGAATCTCGAGGGTCGGTATCTCGACCACCGCCGCCCCGAGATCGACCAGCTCGCGGCGGAAGGGGTCCACCTGATGGCGGGCCCGGGTGATGAGGATCCGGCGCCCGTGAAGCGGCCGCTTCGAGAGCGTATCGAGCCGCTCCGACATGTCCACACCAGGACCGAGCACGAGCAGCGCGTCGCCGCGAAGGCCGTATGTGGCCGCTTTGCGCGCGAGCTCGCCGAGGGGAGCGCTCACGCGATGCTGGCCAGGCTGACCGGGATTGAGGATCAGAGCGGCGGGCGTTTCGGGTTGGCGGCCATTTTGCAGCAGCGCGCTGATGCCCGATTCCCACCATCCCGAGGCGAGCCGTAACACGACGGTCTCGCCACCGGTCACCAGGCCGAAGCCGATGGACGCGGAGAGGCCTTCGATGGTCAGCGGTATGCCGCTCATCACCGGCGCGGCGAGCTCCACGATGAGTCCCGGCACCGCCTCGAAATCGATCCCGGCGCGTTCCAGTCTGTCGGCCACCTCGCTGCCGTTCGAGAATGCATACGGGTTGCCGGGAAAAAGCACGGTGACCTTGCGCCCGCTGCGGGCGAGGCGAATCACCTCGTCGACCGAGTCGAGCGGCGCGATGTCTGCGTTCGATGGCGCGAGGTGTAGCAGGCCGGTGCCGCAGCCATCGTAGTTTCGGATGACGTCGGCTTCCTTGACCGCTTCGACCGCTTGCACAGTGGCCAGCCCGGGATGTCCTGGTCCCACACCGACGAGCCTCACCCTACTCATAGCACCACCATGTCCAACCCCACCCGGGACATAGGGAGAGAGATTAGAGCTTTCGGCTGACCACGTAGTCGGCTAACGCGGCAAGCGCAGACGTGGCGTCGCCGGCACTGATTGTTTTGAGTTGTTCGCGTGCCGCATCGGAGTGATTTCGCGCTTCTTCGAGCGCGCGCTGCGGACCATGGCTGTTGCGGACGGCATCGACAACGCGGCTCGCCTCTTGCTCGTCCAGACGCCGGCCGTCTTCGATCTTGACGGATGAAAGCATCAAGGGAAGTGTCGCGAAACCCTCCGCGATGTCGTGCCCGATCGGCTTGCCAACCTGGCCCTCGGTTGCGGTGTAATCGAGAACGTCGTCTGCGATTTGAAATGCGAGGCCGATCGACCGACCGTAGGCACGAAGCGCCTGGCGCTGATCCATATCGAGCCCCCCAAGCAGGGCTCCGATGTCGCAGCACGCGGCGAGCAGCGTTGCCGTCTTGGCCTCGATTCGGCGCATGTATTCGTCGACGTCCGTGCTGAACACATAGCGGATCGACTGCTGACGCACCTCACCCGTGCAGATTTCCATGACTGCTTTGGCGAGGATGGCAACAACCTCAGGCGTGTGTGTCAAGGACGCGTATTCGTAAGCCTTCGCGAAATAGAAATCACCGATGACGATGGCGGGCTCATGGCCGAGGGCCGCGGCAACCGTCGGCCGACCGCGCCGGGTCGCGGAGCGGTCGATCACATCGTCATGGACGAGCGTTGCCGCGTGGGTCACCTCGACTGCCATGGCGGCCGGAATCGTGAGGTCGGGATCGTATGTGCCGCACATGGCAGCCAGCACGACGAGCGCAGGCCGGATCCGTTTGCCTCCCGCTTCGAGCAACTCCACCATAGGTCGCCCAACTTCCGGTGGATCTAGCGACGCTGCTTCTCTGAGAACATCCTCGACCTTGCTCAGCTCGAATGCTGCAGGCCCGAAAAGTGATTCCTCTTCGGTCAAGCGCCCTTGAGCGAAAGTCGGTAACCGAGTCCGGGGACCGCCTCCAGGCTCACTCCGGTGTTCGAGCGCTCTGACAGCTTGCGCCTCAAACGCTGCACGTGGGGGTCGACGGAATGATCGTCGAGATCGTGCGGATAGCCCCAAACCTTGTCCCGCAGCTGTGCGCGGGTCAGCACCCGCTCGGGGTTCGCCGCGAGCACGGCCAGCAAGTTGAACTCCGTCATCGTCAGAGTGATCTCGTCTTCGCCGACCTTGACCCGACGCGCGGCGTTGTCGATCTGGAGCGCGCCGATGCTGAGCACGCCTTCACGACCGCCGCCGGTCTCGGCGAGTGCCGAGCGCCGCAGGTGCGCGTTGATCCGAGCGGCGAGGATTCGCGAGTCAAAAGGCTTCGTGATGTAGTCGTCGGCGCCGACCTCGAGGCCGACGACCTCATCCATCCTGGTCGAGCGGCCGGTGAGCATGACCATCGGACTCACAACGCCTTGCCGCCTCAGCTCGCGGATCACCTCGGTGCCGCTGATATCGGGCAGCACCCAGTCCACAAGTACGAGGTCCGGCTGTGCGCTCCGGCCCAGCTCGATGGCCTGCGCGCCCGTACCGGCTTCGACTACGTCATGACCCTGAAGCCGGCAGACCTCGGCCACAAGCATTCGCACGGGAACGTCGTCCTCGACCACCAGGATGCGTCGACGTCGACGAGGTGGCGCGCTGCTCAGTTCTGCGTAGGAGGCGCGAAACCCACCCGTCGTGACTCACGGGCTGAGCGCTTTGGTCTGCGCATCAGGATTACGCGCTTATCCCCCCCGTCGATCACGCTGGCAAGCTCCCAGCCGTCGGCCGCGGCCTCGTGCAGGACCCTGACCACCGTGACGCCATCGCCAACCTGAGCGAGGCTCAGGACCTTGGTCGAGTATTCCCACTCCCGGCTCGGATAGCCAACCGACGGGACCATACCCGTTGCCGTGCCGCGGGCGCCGTCGGGCTGACCAGGCTGGGCCGGCTCCTCCGGCTCCTCTTCGGGATCTTCTTCGAACCTCGGGTCCATCGCCGTCGATTGTAGGCCTGAGTCCCGGGGCGCTCTAGAGTGGCGAATACCCCCGGCGGGGGTCGAACCCGCGCTGGACCGGGTTTAAGCCGGCTGCCTCTGCCATTGGGCTACGGGGGCAAATCAATTTTGCCTCCGAAGCACCGCCATCAGTCATGGTCAGTCGTAGTCGAAGAAGCCCTTGCCCGTCTTGCGGCCGAGACGGCCCTCGTCGACCAGGCGGCGCAGCACCTCGGGGGCCTCAGGGCCTTCGCCAAGGCGGTGCCGGTCCTGCATCGCACCGTAGAAGACGTCGAGGCCGCTGAAATCGAGGAGGTGGAAGGGGCCCATCGGCCAGTTCAGGCCTTTCTGAACCGCGATGTCGATGTCTTCGGCGCTTGCATAACCACCCTCGAGCAAGCGCATCGCCTCTTCCGATGCGGCAAACAGGATGCGGTTGACGATGAACCCCCAGATCTCCTTGTTGATGAGGACGGGGGTGCGGTCGATGCTGCGCACGAACTCCATAGCTGTCTGCACTGTGTCATCCGACGTTCTCGGTCCGCGGACCACCTCGCAGAGCTGCATCACGGTGACCGGGTGGAAGAAGTGCATGTTGCAGCAGCGCTCCGGTCGCCCCGCGAAGTCGGCGAGCCGGCTGATCGCGATCGTGCTGGAGTTGCTGGCCAGGATCGCGTCGATCTTGGCGTGCTTGCCGAGGACCTCGAAGACGCTCTTCTTGGCGTCGATGTTCTCGATCACAGCTTCGATGATGAGGTCAGCCTCTGGTGTGGAGGCCACCAGGTCGCTCGAGTCCTTGATGCGGCTCAGCGCCTGTTCCGCCTTTTCCTTTGTGAGGCGGCCTTTTTCCACCGACCGGTCAAGCAGCTTCTGGTTTTGGGCCCGTGATTTGTCGAGCTGACCCGCCACGGTGTCGACCAGGGTGACGCCGTAGCGGCCGCTCAACGCGGTCTGGAGCGCGATCTGGGAACCCATCGTCCCCGCACCCACGATCATCACGCGCTTCAATTCATGCATGCGGGTGAGCATGAAGCAATTCGAGGAAGCGGCGCAGGCGGCGATCGATTCGATTCCCGAGCAGTTCCAGCCTTACCTCGAAAACACCGTGTTCGTCCTCGAGGAGCGCTCGCCGGAGGGGTTGATGGGGCTGTACGAAGGAGCAGGAGCGTTGGCATCAGGAGAAGGCATGCCGGAGCGCATCACACTTTTCAAGCACTCGCATGAGCAGTCGAGCCGGAGCTTCGAGGAGCTCGTGGAAGAGGTGCGGCGGACCATCCTGCACGAGGTCGGCCACCACTTCGGGATGGAGGAGGACGATCTACCTTATTAATGCAGCGTCCAGAACGTGCGGTCCCAGAGGATGAGCGGGTCGCCCGCTCCGATGGCCGCGGCTTGGACCTCTCCCACGCAGATGTCGTGGTCACCGGCTTCATGCACATGCGCAACGTGGCACTCGAGCCAGGCGGCGCATCCCTCGACGAGCGGGATCCCATTCGCGCCCAGGCGATGAGGCACCGTGCGCCAGGTCAGGTCGATGGTCGGGGCCCGACCCGCGAACCGATCGGCGATGAACTCCTGCGATCGGGTCAGCAAGCTGACGTTGAACGCCTTCGTTTCGAGAACGACGGTGCGGGTGGCGGACTCGCGCTCCAGTCCGACGAGAACCATCGGAGGTTCGAGCGAGATCGAGACAAGGCTGCTCGCGGTGAGGCCGCGAAACTCGTCACCGATGCGGGCGCTGATCACGACTACTCCGGCGGGAAGCCGCGCCATCGCGTCTCGGAAATGCTGGCTGGACACGTGCCGTGCACAGCCTAGCGGTCAGGTTGGCTGGGAGAACCTCGAGGGTAAAATCGGATACTCGGCGGCGACGTAGCCAAGTGGTAAGGCAGAGGTCTGCAAAACCTCCATCCCCAGTTCGATTCTGGGCGTCGCCTCCAATCCAGATCCGGATCCCCGCAGGGCAGCGCTTCGCCACGTGAGGCGGACGCCCCCACCCAGGTTGTCTCGTAGCCGGTATACGGCCCGGAAGCCGCTATACGGCCCGGAGCGGTCTCGGCCCCGACGCCCGCCCTGCGTCCAACCTAGGCCGAACCAGGTCTCCTGTCGATGGGAAATAGCACCCATTCGCCTTGGGCCTACCAGCGTCAGGTCGACTGCGGACCCGTCTGCGTCATGGCCAGGTACAGCAGCGTCAGATAGAGAGCCCACATCGCCCCCAGAACGACCGCGCACAGGCCGGCGATCATGCCCGCCAACGCCGCGCCCGCGCCACCCTTCGCGCCGGCTGAACGCTTGATGCGGCCACGGGCGCGCAATCCGAGGACGATCGCGGTGATCCCCAGGATCACGCCCGGCACCCCATACAGGCTCACGGCCGGCAACGCGAAAAGCCCGACCACCAGCGCGGCGGTGGCCATCCCCTCGTTTGGCCGAAAGGCCGTCTGCCCGAACATGTCTGGCGGAGGAGGCGGCGGAACTGCTGCCACAGCCGGATGTTAAGGCAGGTAAGCCGGGCGTTAAGGCCTCCGCTACACTCGAAAATGAATATGCGGCCGGGCACCGCCGCCCCGGTCGTCAGGCTGCAGCGTTAGCGAGGAGAGCGGATGGCCGTCTCGCAGATCAAGATGCCCCAGCTCGGCGAATCCGTGACCGAGGGAACCGTGGACAAGTGGCTCAAGCACGAGGGCGATTTCGTCAAGCGCGATGAGCCGCTCGTGGAGGTAGTTACGGACAAGGTCAACGCCGAGATTCCTTCGCCATTTGAAGGCAAGCTCGTGAAGATCGCAGTCAGCGAAGGCGAAACCGTTCGCGTGGGCGCCGTCATCGCGCAGATCGAGACCGGCGCCGCGGCTGCGGGCGCCGCGACCCAACCGAAGCCGAAGGAAGCGGGCGTCGCGCAGACTGAGGCGCCGCCCGGACCGGCCGGTGGCAACGCCCCAGCGCCGGCGGCCGCTCCGCCGGCAGAGGTCGCGGACGGCGGGGACAGGCAAAGACTTTCACCGGCCGTGCGCAAGCTGGCCGCCGAGCACGGCATCGACCCAAGCTCGCTGCGCGGTTCCGGGATGGCCGGCCGGGTGACCCGGGACGACGTGCTAGCCGCGGTCGGCGGGCAGCAGGCAGCGGCCAAGGCTCAGGCGCCTCCGGCACCGGCGCACCCGGCTGCACCGGCTGCTACAGCGCCCGCTCGAGCCGATGGCGCTCGGGAGGAGCTCGTGAAGCTGAGCGTCATGCGCAAGTCGATCGCCGAGCACATGGTGCGCAGCCTTGCCACCTCCCCCCACGCGTGGACGCTCCAGGAGATCGACATGACCAGCCTCGTCCGGTATCGCGAGACGGAGAAGGACAACTTCAAGGCGCGTCACGGGGTAGCGCTCACGTACCTCCCGTTCGTCGCCCAGATTCTCTGTGAGGCGTTGAAGCAGTTCTCGTGGCTCAACTCCACGTGGACCGACGAGGGTGTGATCCTCAAGCGCTATGTCAACCTCGGCATCGCGGTCTCCATCCCCGACGGCCTGATCGTTCCGGTCGTCAAGGACGCAGACCAGCTTGGCTTCACGGACCTCGTGCGAGTCATCAATGACCTCGTCGAGCGGGCGCGCAACAAGCAGCTGAAGCCAGAAGACGTGCAAGGCGGCACGTTCACGCTCAACAACACCGGCGCGACCGGGTCGATCGCGAGCCAGCCCATCATCAACCAGCCGCAAGCCGCGATCCTGACCACGGAATCAATCGTCAAGCGCGCCGTTGTAATCGACGAGGCGATCGCTATGCGCCACATGATGAACATGTGTCTCAGCTTTGATCACCGCATCATCGACGGCATGACGGCGGGCCAGTTCTTGGCCGTGATGAAGAAGCGGCTCGAGGAATGGACGCCCGGTAGCATTCGGCTGTGAGCACGACAGAGTCCCTCCGACCCGCACCGATCCCGGAGTGGATTCGCGTCCGGGTGACTGAAGGTGAAAACTTCAAAGAGCTGAAGCAGATCGTCCAGGGCCGCCGCCTACACACGGTCTGCGAAGAGGCGCGCTGCCCAAACATCTTCGACTGCTGGAACCGAAAAACCGCGACATTCATGATCCTCGGCGACGTCTGTACGCGTGCCTGCAGATTTTGCGCGGTCACGTCAGGGCGGCCATCGGAGCTCGACCTTGGCGAACCGCTTCGCGTTGCGGAATCCGTAGCTGAGCTCGGTCTGAAGCACGCCGTGATCACGTCGGTTGACCGCGACGACCTCAAAGATGGGGGAGCGGGCGTCTTCGCGCGCACGATCCGCGCAATCCGGCGCCGAAGCCCGGCAACAACGATCGAGGTGCTGACACCTGACTTCCAGGGCGACTTCGACGCGGTGCGGACGGTCGTCAACGCGAGACCCGATATCTTCAACCACAACACCGAGACCGTGCCTCGTCTGTACGCGCGCATCCGGCCGAAGGCCGTTTACGCGAACAGCCTCGCCCTGCTGCGCCACGTCAAGGCCCTGGCGCCTGAGATGGTCACCAAGTCCGGCTTGATGGTGGGGCTGGGTGAGACCGAAGACGAGTTGGTCGACGTCTTCCGCAACATGCGGGCGCACAACATCGACGTGCTGACCGTCGGCCAGTACCTTCGGCCGTCGAAGAAGCACGCCGAGGTGGTCCGTTATTACCGACCTGAAGAGTTCATGCGCTTGAAGGAACAAGCGCTCGCCATGGGCTTCGGCCACGTCGAAGCGGGTCCCCTGGTGCGGTCCTCTTACCACGCCGATGAGCAGATCCCTGCCGCGCGTAAGAGCCTCCTGGCTGGGTAGCGTCCCTTACCGCAAAGCCTGGGACCTCCAGGCCGCGCTGGTGAGGGAGCGACGCGAGGGAGGCGGCGAGGACGCTCTCCTCCTGCTCGAGCACCCGCACGTCTTCACGATGGGCAAGGCGGCGACCTCCGACCACCTCTTGTGGGATGAAGAAGAACGGGCGCGCCGGGGCGTCGAGGTCGTCTGGTCAGACAGGGGCGGCGAGGCCACCTATCACGGGCCCGGCCAGCTGGTGGGTTACCCAGTGCTCGACCTGGAGCAGCTCGGGCTGACCATCCCTGAATACGTCGAGCGGCTGGAGCAGTCGCTCGTCCACTACCTGGACGAGCTTGGTATCGACTCTGAGCCGGGCGCGCCGGGCTTGACCGGCGTCTGGCGCGGCGGCGAAAAGCTGGCCGCGATTGGCATCAAGCTCAACCGTTCGGTGGTCAGCCACGGCTTCGCCTTGAACCTGACCACCGACCTCGGCTACTTCGACGGGATAGTCCCCTGCGGGCACGCAGATCTGCGACCGACGTCGGTGGAAGCCGTAACGGGGAGTCCGACCGAGACAGGCGCGGCGGCGGGGGCCTACGCCAGGCATTTCGAGGCTGTCTTCGCCGTTGGAGTAGATTGGGTGCCGGCTGCGAGCCTGGGACGGCCCCGGGGAACGCCCGTACGCACCTAGCGGAATACGGCGCGTTACCCATCCGGTATTCATTACGTGAGGTCTCTTGAGAGATCGGGCGAGAGGCGGTTACTCGGTTTGGCCTCGATCGTTATCGGGTAAGTGAAATATGAGCATGGCAACGAATCGCAAGACGGCTGACAAGACCCGCCCCGAGCTGGTGCGGCTGGACAGCGTTTCCATGGATGAAGACGACGAGATCCTCCCCGACTTCGAAGCCGAAGTCGACGATGGGAGGCGCGTCTGGGTGACCGCGGTCCTGGAGCGGACGGCCGTGATCGAGCCGGCCCCCGGGGAGCCCAAGGTCCTCGTCAACCGCCGGCGCCTGTTCGTCGACCCGCGGCAGCTCCGTGTCCGCCACCTGGCGAGCAAGGAAGCGGCTCGGCGCGGCCGGGAAGCCGCCCGCCAGCTGCGACTGCAGGAACAGCAGAGCTCAGCCGCCTGATCGGCGGTTGCTTACCGTTCGTAAGTCGGGTGAACCCGGTCTGGTAAAATCCGCTTCTGCCGAATCGCTCGGCGCCTGCTGATTTCCGCGGCGCAACATACCGCCGCCTAGCCCGAGGGAAGCCACTACATGAGCAAAACCGTTGAACTCGTCTCGCTGGCCAGCATCGTTCCACCCCTGAACCACGAGGTCAGCGGGGGCTTCAACGCGATGGTGAACGGAAAGCAGGTTCGGGTAAGGGCCGTCCTGGAGCGGACGGTGGTGATCGAGCACCAGGAAGGCGGCGAGCGAAGCGTCGTCCGCAAGGACAGCTGCATGGTGAAGCCATCGGCGGTCGCGTTCGTCCCGGGCAATCCCAACAACGGCGTCGGGCCGCGTCAGTGGCGCCGGCTGCCGGGCAAACCCCCCGCTCCAGCCAAGCAATAGCCCCGGGCCTGGGCTAGTCGATGTGCTTGAGCGCGACCAGGGTCAGGAAGGGATGAAAGTTCTTTGAAAGCGCGACCTCTTCGAACGCCTTTCGCGCCTCGTTAAAGCGGCTCTTCGCCCACACCTCTTCCCCGTACCTCTCTCGCAACGTCGCCATCTCATCGTCGGCGATCTCGCGCACCAAGTCGGCGTTGACCGTCGGACCTTCGGCCAGGCGCGATGCATGCTTGGCCCACTGCCACACCTGCGACCTCGAGATCTCGGCGGTCGCGACGTCCTCCATCAGGTTGTTGATCGCGGCCGCTCCGGTCCCGCGCATCCACGACTCGATGTACTGGATACCGACGCTGACGTTCATGCGCAGGCCGTTCTCCGTGATCGTGCCGCCGGGTACCTTCACGTCGGTCAACTGACCAGCCTTCACGTCGACTTCGGGCCGCTGCCTCTCGAGCTGGTTCGGGCGATGGCCGAGCACGCGGTCGAAAGCCTCGGTCGCCGTAGGCACGAGGTCTGGATGGGCAACCCAGGTGCCATCGAATCCATCGTTCGCCTCGCGGTCTTTGTCTTCCTTGACCTTGGCGAGCGCTACTCGATTCACCTCGGGATCGCGGCGGGACGGAATGAATGCCGCCATGCCGCCCATCGCATGCGCTCCGCGTCGGTGACACGTCTTCACCAGAAGCTCGGTGTAAGAGCGCATGAACGGCACGGTCATCGTCACCTGCGCGCGGTCGGGCAGCACGAACTCCGGGCGGTTGCGGAACTTCTTGATGATGCTGAAGATGTAGTCCCAGCGGCCCGCGTTCAGCCCTGCCGAGTGGTCGCGCAGCTCGTAAAGGATCTCGTCCATCTCGAATGCGGCCAGGATTGTCTCGATGAGGACCGTGGCCCGAATCGTGCCCCTCGGCACGCCCAGCTCGTCCTGCGCCAGGTTGAAAACGTCGTTCCAGAGGCGAGCCTCCAGGTGGCTCTCCAGCTTGGGCAGATAGAAGTAAGGACCGCTACCCTTTTTGAGCAGGCGCTTCGCGTTGTGGAACAAGTAGAGGCCGAAGTCGAAGAGGCTGCCTGACATCGGCTTGCCGTCAACCTCGACGTGTCTTTCATCGAGGTGCCAGCCGCGGGGCCGCACGAGAAGGGTCGCGACTTTGTCGTTCAGCCGGTATTCCTTGCCTTCCGGGCTCGTGAAATCGATGCGGCGCTCGATCGCATCGATCAGGTTGACCTGGCCTTCGACCAAGTTCGACCACGTCGGCGAGTTCGCGTCCTCGAAGTCGGCCATGAACACTCGCGCGCCAGAGTTGAGCGCGTTGATGAGCATCTTGCGATCAGTCGGACCCGTGATCTCGACGCGCCGATCCTGCAGGTCCTTCGGTGCAGACACCACCGTCCAGTCCGAATCGCGAACCGAGCTCGTGGTGACCAGGAACTGCGGCATCTCGCCTGCCTCGATCCGCGTCTGGCGTTCGTCGCGCAGGCGCAGCAGCTCCTGCCTTCGACCAGCGAACTCGCGCTGCAGCTTGGCTACGAAACCGAGGGCCTGCGGCGTGAGGACTTCGCTTGCGCGGCCCTCCACCGCCCCCTTCAGCTGGACTTGCTGGGTGGTGGCCATCGCCACCAATCTACCTGAGGTCCTTACTTCCCGGCGAGGCGCTCCACGATCGGCGCCAGCTGGTCGGCCACCTCGCCCGGAACGATCACGTGCGAGAAGCCGAAACGCTCGCGCCGCGCCTTCAGATCGTCCTCGATCTGCTCGATGGTCCCGAGCAGGAAATGCGGCATCTCGAGCACATCTCGAGCTTCGAGTCCCATCGAGGGAGCAATCGCGGACGCGATCGACTCCCGGTCACTGGTTACGCTCGCGAAGAACACGGTGAAACCCAGCTCGATCGAGTCCAGCCGGTCGCCGGCCGCCTCCCTGATCCAGCCGACCTTTTCCTCAGTCGCCGCGGCCACTCCGGTTTGAACCAGCTTCGGGTTGACGCGCCCCTCGCGAAGGTTGTAGTTCACGTGCACGATGTCGGCTTCACGTGCGGCGAGCCGCAGCATCTTGCGTCCGCCGCCTCCAAGGAGCAGAGGGGGATGAGGCTTCTGGACCGGTAGGGGCGCCCCCTCCAGGCGAGTGATCGAATAGTACTTGCCCTGGAATGAAAACTCTGCCCCGGCAAAGAACTTCTTCACGATGGTGACCGCTTCGGCGAGGCGCTCGATCCGCGTGCCCGGAGAGTCGAAAGGGATTCCCGCCTGCTCATAGTCCGAGACCATCCAACCGGCGCCGAGTCCCAGGTCCAGCCGGCCGTCCGACAGGAGATCGAGGGTCGCCGCCTCTTTGGCCAGCACCACAGGGTGCCGGTAATCGTTGTCGAACACAAGCGAGCCGATGCGCAGTTTGGTCGTGGCGTCGGCCGCCGCCATCAGCGCCGCGATGGCGCCGAGCTGGTCGCCGAAGTGGTCCGGGAGGTAGACGGCCGAATACGCCATCGATTCCAGCGCCCGCACCTTGTCGCGCCAGTGCTTGGCGCTGTGAGCCCGGTGCTCCTGGACGTCGAATCTAAAAGCGCGGTGGCCGGGCACGCGTCGACACTAGCGGCTGATGGTGCCGAGGGCCGGATTTGAACCGGCGACACCTTGATTTTCAGTCAAGTGCTCTACCAAGCTGAGCTACCTCGGCACGGCGGGTAATTTTATCGGCGGACTGGTGGCCGCCACCGGGTCCCATTGACAGCACATCCTGGTGTTGACAGACTACGGGCCCGATCGTGAGTGTCCCCATGACCCTTCATTCGCTCACGTCTGGTGGCCGCCGGTGCGCCGCCCTTGCCGCCGTCACGGTTTGGATGCTTGGTGCCGCATGTGGAGCAAGCAGCTCTTCGTCGAGCTCTAACGAGTCGCCAACAGCCAGCCCAACCACGGCCACACACATCGCGTCGGTCGATGCCTGCTCCCTTGTCACCGCCGCCGAGGCATCGACGGCTGTCGGCACGACGGTGACAGACCTCACGGCCGGCGCCGGCGCGCAAACACCGGGAATCTGCATCTACGGCAGCTCCAACGGCGATGCCTCGATATTCGTCCTCGCTCAGGTCTATCCGGACACGTCGACTGCTGATTCGGTGTCACCCGAGCAGATGGCCGCCGTCCTGAACGGTCAGATGGGCGTGGGCAACGCCAAGGCAGTCCAGGGCATCGGCGACAAGGCTTTTGAATACACCGCGACGAGCAGCACTGGCGGCGGGATCGCGATTTTCGTCTTCAAGGCGAATGTGGTCCTGATGATCGCCGTCAGTCCGACCACCAACTCCAGCAAGGTCGAGACGCTAGCCAAAGCAGCAGTCGGCCGCTTCTAACCACCATCCGGCTCCAACCAGATTGCGAACTGCCCATTTGTTCGCGCGCTTGCTGAGGGCTAGGCTTCTCGGCGGAGAGGTGCTATGAGCAATGCCAATTGGTATTCCATCGGCAGATCACTCGCGCTCCTCTTTGCCGCCGGGTGGTTCGCGGGCATATGGATCTTCACGCTGGTGAGCTTCGCGATCATCTCGCCCAGGCCGCCGGACGCTGCCGATCGTGTTGCGCACTATGCGTATGAGCGGGCCGTGTATCCGCAGCTGTACGCAGCTGTAATTTGCATCGTCATCGCAATGCTCTGCCTGATTGGGCTCGGGCTCGTCCTGAGACATTCGCTTGGCCCCGACGGTGCTCGCCAGCAATTGATGGCAGCCGCGTTCGGCGCGGCGGGGCTGTTCGGAGCTCTCTGGTTGTTCCTGACGCTCGGCCTGTTGCAGGCAGTGGTCAACGTGAGTCAAGGCGCTTCGAGTGAAACGCTGAGGACCCTGACTGACACTAGCGCCTTGATAGAGTCTCCTGCGAACTGGCTCCAGCGTGCATTCCTACTTCTAGCCGGTCTAGGCACCTATTGGTCGAGTCGCCTTGCCCTCGAGAAAGGTTCGCTGCCGCGGGGGTGGGCGTTCCTCGGCTTCGTTCTCATGGCCCTCTACGTATTGGGCCTGTTGAGCCTTCTCGCACGTGACGCCGGCATACCCGTTCCGGACGCGATCGGCGGATTGCTGATTCTCCTTAGCGGCGGGATCGTTGCTCCAGTCTGGGGCGCGTGGCTTGCGGTGCGGCTCTGGCGACCTCTTGAGTCAGTGGGCGGTGATGGACTTGAACCAACGACCTCCTCGGTGTAAGCGAGGCGCTCTAGCCAACTGAGCTAACCGCCCGTCGATTGCGCGGTAGCCAGTCTACCCACCCGGCAGCAGACCCAATGCCGCATTGAGCTGCGCGTCTTTGGCGTAGCCCTGCGACGGCTGCGACACGTCGTAGGCGTCGGTCGGAGTCGGCAGCGTGACCGTGACGTCAGGCGTCAGGCCCTTGTGGTCGATCGTCTGGCCGTTCGGCAGAAACCATCGCTGCACGGTCAAGTGAAGGTCCGATCCGTCGCTCAGCACAAAGTCCTCCTGCACCGAACCCTTGCCGAACGTGGTTGTGCCGACGAGCTTCCCGCGCTGGTGGACCTGCAGCGACCCGGCCACGATCTCGGCCGCGGATGCACTGTTGGCGTCGACCAGCACGATCAGTGGCACGGTTGGCGCACCGTGCTGCGAGCCGACCTGGTGCCGGTCCACCCCGCTCCGGCCGTGCGTCTCGAAGGTCTCACCAGTTGACACGAACTGGCTGATCACGTCGTCGGCCGCTGAGATGAATCCGCCGGGGTCGCCGCGCAGGTCGAGGACCATGCCGGACGCCCCCGGCAAACCGGTCTTCAGCGCCGCCGAAAACTCGGTCGACGTGTTGGAGGCGAACGAGTAGATCCGGACGTACAGCACGTGGTTGCCAACCGTGGCTGACCGCACGGTCGGCACCTGGATCTGCGCCCTCGTGATCGTGAATGTCATCGACTCGGTACCTCGCAGGATGGTCAGGGTGACCTTGGTCCCTTCAGGTCCTTGAATCAGGGCAGTCGCCTGGTCGGCGGTGATGCCTTTGATGTCTTTGTCGCCGACTTTCACTACCTGGTCGCCAGCCTTCAGTCCCGCAAACGCGGCGGGCGAACCGGGCACAGTCCCCGAAATCACCGGATAGCCCGTGCTGAAACTCAAATAGATCCCGATGCCCGTGTATTTGCCCTGATAACTCTGCTGCAGCCGCTTGTACTGGTCGGCCTGGATCAGACGAACCGCCTCTTGAACCTGGCTGAGGTCGACATTCGACTCAGACCGGTGTCCTATGAATGGGACGTACTCGGGAAATCGCTGATCGACGTAGACGCCGCCCACGAAGCCGATGACTAGGAAGAGAAGGCCCGGGACGAAACCGAGCAACATCGAGAGGACGGCGCCACCCCGCAGGGCGACGCTTCGATTCATCTCAGCAGACTAGCAACCGAGCCAGATGCACGGGTCTTTGTAGACGCCATTGACACGGATCTCGAAATGCACATGCGGTCCTGTCGACCAGCCGGTCGAACCCTCGAATGCCACGGTCGTTCCGCGCGGCACGACCTGCCCGGTGCCGAGGCCCGGAGCGTATCCGGCGAGATGGCCGTAGTAAGTCGAATAGCCATTCCCGTGAATGATCACCAGCAGATTTCCGTAACCGACGCTGCCCGGGTACAGATAGGCCACACCCGTATCAGCGGCGACGATCGGCGTGCCATACGGCCCGGCGATGTCGATGCCGGTGTGGATCTCGTGCTGGGCTCATACACCTCGAGGTAGAAGCTCGAGCAGCCGAACCTCTGGCTCATACACCCAGGGCCGCAGTTCGGCTCGGGCCATTCGAACACCCCGTTGCCGCCGCCGGCCTTCACCGCGGCTGCAGCGTACTCCCGCGCCCGCTCTGCCACCTGCGCATCGATGGCCGCCCGCTCAGCCTGGACCGCGTCGTACTGGGCCGCCAGCTGTGCGACCAGCTGCTTCTCAAACGCAAGAGCAGCCGCCTCGGTGGCGAGATTCTTCTCGAGGTCTGCCTCCGCCTCCTGCTGCTGCTTGAGCAGCGCTGAGACCTGGCTTCGCTCACCGTCGAGGTCGGTGTTGGCTTGCGCGATCTGTGAGTGCTCCTCCTCGAGGCCGACCAGGAGCCTGCGGTCGGAAGAAGCAACCTGTTGCGCACCGACCATGCGGTTCAAGAGCTGGTTGATGCTGTTGGCCGTCAAAACCAGGCGCACGTAGTTGACGCCGCCATGCGAATCGACGTAACGAAGCCGCTGGTTCAGAAGCTGCTCGCGGACGGTGACGTGCGCGTTCTGCCGGATCAGAGAAGCTTCGCCAAACCTGATCTTGCGGCTGAGCTCATCGATGGCTGCCTGCGTCTGGGCGATCAGCGCCTTTTGCGCAGCGATCTGGGATTGAAGGCTGGCGATCATGGCGTCGATGGCGTTGATCTGGTTGATCGTGTTGTTGATCTTCGACTGGATGTTGATGAGCTGGTTCTGGTTGTTGACCTGCTGCCCGATGCCCTGGTTGTAGGCGACGCAAGCCTGATATACGGCCGGCGGATCGCCCGAGTAGCAGAAGATGGCCGAGGCGTTGTGCACCGACTGTGGAGCCCACGCGGTGGCGGCCAGGATCGCGGCGATCAGCAGGCGAGCCCTCAAACCGTCAGATCCTCACGTAACGGCGGACGCCGATGTAGCTCCCCAGCGCGCCCAACAGCGCACCCGCCAGGAGCAGGTCCTGGGCGAGGATCGTGATGAACCGCGGGTCGTAGCTCAGAGGGATGAACCCGATATCGGATTTGAAACGATCGACCGCAGGTGGGTAGGCGACAACGAGCAGGGCGAGAGCGATCGAAGCCGCGATGAGCCCGGTCATGATGCCCTCGATCACGAAAGGCCCGCGGACAAACCATTCCGTCGCGCCGACGAGCTTCATCACCTCGATCTCCTTGCGGCGGTGATAGACCGCCGTGCGGATCGTGTTCATCACGATCACGACCGAAACGAGCATCAGGATCAAAAGAAGCGCAACGCCGGCCAGGCTGAGCCAGGACGACAGCTCGAGCATCCGGTTGACGAAGTCACCCTGGTAGTTGGTCGGATCGGTCGGATCGACACCCGACCAGCGCCGGGCGACGGTGTCGATGCCGGCGACGTCGCTCAGATTCTTGACGTGGACCTCGAGCTTCGCGTCAAGGGGATTGCCTTCGATCTGCTGAGCGAAGACGACGTTTTGCGGATCCGCTTTGAATTGAGCGAGCGCCTCGTCTTTCGTGATGAATCGCACGCTGGCCACGCGCGGGTCCGCGGTCAGCACCTGCTCGAAGTCGTAGACACTCTGCAGCGGCGTGTCGTCGGACACGTTGATCGAGATCTCGCTTACCTTCGCGCGAAAGCCGTCCAGCACCTGAGAGAGGGCGTGACCGACCAGGAGATTGATCCCGGCCAGAATCAGGATGAGCGTGATCGACAGAACCGCGGCCAGGCTCACGGCCAGGTTCCGCCAGAAGCTCTGCCAGGCGCTATTGAGCGCGAACTTGAGGTTTCGCAACATCATCGTGATACCTGCCTGAACGGTCGTCTCTTGCGATTTGGCCCGCGTCAATTGCGACGACGCGGCGTCGGAGAAGGTCCACGATCTCGCGGTTGTGCGTCGCCATCACCACGGTGGCGCCGCGCGCGTTGATGCGCAGGAACAGCTGCATGATCTCCCACGCGGTCGCGGGGTCCAGGTTTCCGGTGGGCTCGTCGGCGATTATGAATCGCGGCGCGTGCACCAGCGCGCGGGCGATCGCGACGCGCTGCTGCTCGCCACCGGAGAGGTTTGCCGGATACGTGTTCTCTTTCGCCGAGAGGCTGACCGTGTCGAGCGCCTCCGCCACTCGGTCCCGCACGTGCTGATCGGGCTCGCCGAGAACGCGCAAGGCAAAAGCCACGTTTTCGTAGACGGTCAGGTTCGGCAGCAGCTTGAAGTCCTGGAAGACGAGGCCGACCTTGCGCCGGTAGTACGGCAGCTTGCGCCGCTTCATACGGCCCAGCTCGATGCCGTCGACGAAGATCTTGCCCTTGGTCGGCTTCTCCTCTCGGATCAGCAGGCGCACGACAGTGGACTTGCCGGCGCCAGAGGGGCCAACCAGGAAGAGGAAGTCGCCCTCGGGCACCTCGAGGTTGATGTCGCGAAGGGCTTCAGTTCCAGTCGGATACGTCTTGAAGACGCGCTGGAAGCTGATCACCGGCCGGCTCTCGAAATCTGGTGTCAAAACCATTGGCTGCGTCTCTTGCTGTGGCGTTACGCGCCTGCGGGCGCGCGTGGCTAGGTCGCGGGCAGTATAACCCATGCCCCGTTTGGCTCCAACCCCTTCCAAGAGTGCCAACCATTGGCCTTAACGGACGAGCCCTAGGAGGCTTGCGCGACCCAGATTTCTGACGTTGCATTACGACGTCTGCGCGACCGCGCTGCTCTGACTCAGCCGCCACCGCAGCCACGCCTCGATGAAGGGATCGATCTCGCCGTCCAGCACGGCCTGGGCGTTGCCGACCTCGAGCCCCGTCCGCACGTCCTTGACGAGGGTGTACGGCTGCAGCACGTAGTTGCGGATCTGGGAGCCGAAC
>Ga0209267_1000954_pt1 | contig 20367 bp, 20 predicted proteins | sample GraSoiAngelo_137_FD_185894 | JGI IMG/M metagenome (GOLD analysis project Ga0209267, IMG submission 185894) | Grasslands soil microbial communities from the Angelo Coastal Reserve, California, USA - 14_0929_09_30cm (SPAdes) (version 2) | ecosystem: Environmental > Terrestrial > Soil > Grasslands ... | reverse complement strand
GCTTCGGTGTTCTACGACGATGGCCTCGACGATGTACCGACCCCGGTTGGACATGCACCACCTCCGAATTAGTGGTGTCCACTATGTCTTGCGACATCTGTCCACTATGTGGTGAAACCACACACCTCCGGGGGCACCACCCTTGACCGAACGCGAACCTTTTGGATCGGGCACGACGGACGAGGGCTGGCTCGCGGGCCGTCCTTGTACTGGCGTGCTGTAAATCAGGCCGACTCTTGCTGTGTCGAGTGCCGGCCCGGGGTCCGTCGGAAAAGCACCACGCCGGTTGCGACCATCCAGATCCAGAAGCCGAGCATCCATGAGCCGAGGGGGGATGACCCACTTACGACGTTCTGCGCCATTGCCGACAAGAACGCTGACGAGGCAATGCCGAAAACGCCTACCACTAGCCCTGGCCATGCGAGCCAGCGCGGAAACTGGCGGGAGATGATCTGAGCCAAGGAGGTAGCTGTCATGGCAATCGCGATCGCTGGAAATACAGCAAAGCCGACTGTATCCGCCGCGTAATGGAGGGCGACAACGCCGGCCGGATCGCCGCCGCCGGCCGCCATCCGGCCCGCAGAGGCGAACAGGGCCGTCATAGCGACCTCAAATACAACCGAGAGGACCATGGCACCGAGAGCAAGGTCGGCCAAGGCGCGGACTCCAGCGGTGCGCTGCAGTGAGGCTCGGGCGCCGGCTGAGAATGCGATTCTGCCCAGCAGCACCACGCTGGCGCCCGCGGCTCCAATCAGCAGATTGGTCTTCTGGGCCGAGTAGTAGGTGGCGAGCTCTGCGGTCTTGGTGACCGAAGGCGACGTTGCGGACACAAACGGAAACAGGATCGGTATTTCCAGGAGGTACCAAATGGCGCCCGCCAACGCGAGCCGGTTGCCGACCACCGGTGGCGCCTCTGCCATGGAGAGGATCTTCGCCCATCGAGGTCCGGCTTGCATTGCCGGGTGGTGGCCCACCTAGCGAGGTCCGACAGCCGCTCGATGTGGACCTTGGGGCCCAGCCCAATGCGACCCTCACGAAAGGCTCCTCGGCATCCCTTCACGTGGATCGGCCCTAATGGGCGTTCAGCCGGCCCGCCGAATCTTGGCGTGGCGGCTGCTAACCTCGATCTCGGCCGTCTTAACAAATGCTGAAAGGTTCTTATTGTGGAAAGCTGGGCGCACCATGTGTGATGCTCAAGTGTCTGCTTTGAGAAGAGTCTAGGGTCGGGCTACCGGCTTGAACTGGCTCGACACCATGCGGCGTTTGAGCAGCCACTCGATGCAATCGACGCACATGAAAGCGTCGAAGTGCGGCGCATCCAGCACGGTGCGTGGGATGCCGCAGAGCGAAGATTCAGCATCCTCGCGGACGAGGTGCAGAAACTTCCCACCGGTCGCTGCCTTGGAGCGCGGGCCCAACACTCGATAGTCGCGCTCTCCCATTCGGTTCGCACACTAGGCGATTGGGCCAGGTGGTGAAAGTCACGCAGGTCACAAACGGACCGCGCCGAAAAGCTCGGCTAGCCTGACCAGCTCGTCCCCGGCACTGGAAGGTACGGCATCGGATCGACGACCTGGTCGTTGAGCCGGAGCTCAAAGTGCACATGCGGCCCGGTCGACAATCCGCTCGATCCCTCGAGTCCGATCACCTGGCCCCGCACCACTCGATCGCCGACGTTTGCATTCGTCTGCAGCAGATGCCCATACAGGGTTGCGATGCCCCCGCCGTGCGCGATCACGACGTAGTTGCCGTAGCCGATTGTGCTGTGTCCGACGGCCACCACGAGCCCATCCGCCGCTGCCATGACCGGAGTGCCGAGCGGTGCCGCGATGTCGACACCGGTGTGAAAGTGCTTGTAGGGGCCAAGCGGCGGCTCGAGCAAGACGGTCGACGGGCCGAAGGGCTGCGTGATCTGGAACGCGGTCATCGGCCACGCGAGCGCCAGGCCGTTGATGTTCTTGCCGACCGGCAGCTGACGGTTCACCAGCGCGAGGCCGGCGCCGACCTGGGCCTGGCTCCACGCGGTCTCATAGGAACGCTGGATCAGGTCTGCCTCCTGCGCCTCCAGGAGCAGGGCGAGGCTGTTGGTCTCGTCGGGTGTCACGTTCTGCAGCCGGTTCTTGGCGTCCTGAATCGACCCCACCAGGTCGCTCAGCTGGCTGCTGACGTCGGTCTGCCGGTACATGACGTCTTGCAGCGCGCTGAGGTTGGCGTTGAGCAGTTCGAGTGTCCCGTTTTCGCGGTCGAGGTCAGCCTGGCGGGCCTCGCGGTCGGCCTGCAGCTTGGCGAGATCCGCCTCGAGCCTGGTCTGCAGCGCGTGCGCGCGTTGTCCCGAGACGACCGCGTCCGCCGTCGCGATCAGCGCCTCGCGCAAGTTGCCGGATCGCGCGATCAGCAGCCAGAAGGAGTCGGGCTGGCGGTAGATCGCGCGCGACATGGCGCTGAGCTGCTCCTTCTCGACGTCGATCCGCGCCTGTGTGTCCGCGATCTGGGTGTCGAGCTTGGCAATCTGGTCTTCAAGGTTTGCGATCACCGTCTCTTCCTGGGTGACCTCGTCGGTGAGGAGCTGCTCCGTGGCTGCGAACTGATCCAACGTGGCCGACAGCTTCTGTTCTGCGGCCAGAGCGCGTGCGATGTCGCCGCCCAGACGACTCTCCAGCGCCGAGTACGCCGCCTGGTTTGGGTCGACCGCGGTCGCGGGGCAGCTCACGCGGCTCCCCGAAGCGGCGGCGGGGCTCGGACACGGCGATGGGGTGGTGGCTGACGCGGTGGAAACCTGGAGCGCCAGGACAGCTCCCAGAAGCGCGGCGGCGCCGAGCGCACGTTTCAAGCGCGAGCCCTGCGGAAGCCGAGGAGGGCCGTTCCGGTGCCGAGGACGAGCCCGGCCGTGATGATGGCTGCCACGACGTACTGGACCGCGGTGGCGTCGACTCCAGGCAGGACCTGGATGTAGACCGCCGACCCGAAGCGAACCGCGAGCAGGTAAGCGCCCGCGATGATCGCCGCGGCCAACGCTCCTGCCAGCGCGCCTGTCATCAGTCCTTCGACGACGAAGGGCCCGCGAAGCATCCAGCCTCGCGCACCGAGCAGGCGGGTCACGGCAACCTCTTGCCGGCGCGACGCGGCGATGCCACGCATCGAGTTGGCGATCACCGCGTATGCGATGACCGCGAAAAGCAGCACGATTCCGCCGGCGATGCCACCCGCCACCAGCGCGAAGTGGCGCAGCCGAGAGTAGGTGTCGGGATCGTAGGAAGTCGGGTAAGACGGATCGACGGCGGGGTCAGCCTTCACGGAGGTCGCCACTGCCGCCACCTGCGTCACCAAACGCACCTTCACGTCGAGGCTGGCCGGGAAGGGGTTGGTCGAGCTCAGGCTGGACAGGTTGTCGAGGCCCGGACGCTTGCTCGCCTCTGCGAGCGCCTGCTCCGGCGTTACGTACGTGACCGACGCGACGCGCGAATCGCCCGCCAGCTTCGCCTTCAGTGCCGAGATCGCGTCCGTCGTGGCGCCGGGAGCAATGTAGACCCGGACGATCGAGGCCTGGCTCGCCTGGTCGGCCACGACACCTTCGACGGCAATCCCGGCCAGCGCAAGCGTGCCGCACAGCATGAGAAGAAGGGCGATGGTGCCGATGACGGGCATGGTGAGCCGCGCGTCCCTGCTCCAGCTGCGCAGCCCATTGAGGACGACAAGGCGGTGGCCGTTGGCGCCGAAAGCCAACGCCCGTCGCCACAGCGGGAGGCCAGGCACGCTCGGCGTCTTGTGCGGCCTCTCGCGCGCCGGAATCAGCAGGCGCCAGAGCGAAGGCAGGGTCGCGGCGCCATTGCCGTTGGCGTGTCCATTGCCGTTGGCGTGTCCGTTGCCGTTGGCGTGTCCGTTGCCGTTGAGATGCCCTTTGCCAGCGCCGTGTCCATTGCCATTGACGGCGGCCTTCCGCGATCCGTTGGTCATCACCTTCGCGCTCGGGAGACGCAGGATGCGGCTCGCAGGGAAAGTGTGTCGGTGGCTCGCGACGATCACGGTGGTGCCGTTCGCTGCGGCCGCCTCGAGGAGGTGCGTGACCATCGCGGCGTTCTCGTCGTCGAGTGACGACAGCGGCTCATCGGCCAGGAGCACGCTGGGTTTGGCGGCGAGGGCGCGCGCGATCGCCACCCGCTGGCGCTCACCCGCCGACAGCTGGTGGGGGTAGGCGCGGCGGCGATGGGCCAGCTTGACCGATTCGAGCGCCTCCATGGCGCGCCGCTTGATCTCGCGGTTTGGCACTTGCGGATCGCGCACCTGGAGAGCGAGCACGACGTTCTCGAATGCGTTCAGCCGGGGCAGCAGGCGCTGCTCCTGGAAGATGAAGGCGACGTCACGACGAAGCTTGCCCAGGCCGCGCCGCCACCAGCGGTGCAGCCCGCGACCACCGACCCAGAGCTCGCCCGCGTTCGGCCGCAGCTGTCCGTGCACCAGGCGCAGGAGCGTCGTCTTGCCCGAGCCGCTTGGGCCCGTGACCTCGAAGAGCTCGCCCTGGGCAACGGTGACGTTGACGCCCTTCAGGACCGCGCTACGGCCGAAGGATTTCGTCACGTCGACGAGCTTGATCGCCGGCTGTGCCGCGGGCTCGCCGTTGGTCCCGGGGCGGTGCCTGATCGCCCCGTTCGTTTGCGCCTGCGCCTTGGTTGGTTTTTTGGACGCGCGTGCGCGGCCAGTCGTCGCTGGTCGGCTTCCCACCCTTCGGTTCAGATTAGCCCATGCCGGGTTTCATGTAATCAGGACTAATGTCCCGTCCTGTGATCACCCTTGGAGAAGCCCGGGACATTGCCCTGGCGCTTGCGTCGACGCAGGAGGCCGATCACTGGGGAAATCCGTCGTTCCGAGTCGGCGGGCGGATCTTCGCCACAGTGCCCGACTCAGAGCATATGAACGTGATGATCGATCCGTTCGACGTTGAATCGGCTGTGCTCGAGGAACCGGACGCCTGCAGCGAGCTTCGCTGGGGCAAGAAGGTGAGCGGCGTCCAGGTGGATCTCCGGCGCGCCTCCCCGGAGTTGCTAGGCGACCTTCTGGAAGCAGCCTGGAGGCGGAGGGCGCCCCGACGAGTTCTGGCGGCTTACCAGAACTTTCCGCCGCCCAGGAGCAAGTAGAGGATCGGGCCGATGCCCCAGAAGAAGCTGATGATGATCCACAGCACCTTCGACACGCCGCCCATGTCCTGGCGGTTGACGATGTCGATCACGCAAAGGATGAAGGCGATGGGGTGGAGGAAGATCGCCAACAGGACCTCGACGATGAACTTGATCATGCTGCCCCTAGTGTTTCACGGCAGCGCGCAGCGGGCTTGGAATGCGCGGCCACCCGCCAGCGGGCGCATACGTCCCGTCGGCCGCCTGCTCGTACGTCGACTTGATTCTGCCGCGCGCAACTTGAGTGACGGCCTCGAGAAAACGCTTCAGCTCCGCCTCCGTGTTGTAGGGGGCAAGGCTCGCACGCACCGCTCCGGGCAGAGCCTTGCGGCGACCCGCCGTGACCTCGCCTTCGACCGCGACAACCTCGTCTTTGCTCATGTGCAGCAGGTGGAAGACATACGGGTTGGCGCAGAAGCAACCGTGCCGAACAGCGATGCCCCACTCGTGGCTCAGGGCGGCTGCCACAAGCCCGTGATGCAAACCGTCGACGACGAAACTCGACAGGGCCAGCCGCGCGTCTGACGTCGTTAGTTCGGTGCGACCAAGCACGCTGACGCCGGGTATGGCGGAAAGCTCGGCATGCATAAGCCGTCCCAGGTGCACCTCGTAAGCGAGCATGTCGTCGAAACCGAGCTCGAGCAACGTCTCGATCGCGGCGCCCATCGCCACAGCGCCGATCACGTTGGGTGAGCCGGCTTCCTCACGGTCGGGCAGGTCGGCCCACACCGTGTCGTCCCACGTGACGATGCTGATGGCGCCCCCGCCCATCACCTCAGGCGCACCCGCGAAGAAGTCGCGAGGCGCGACCAGCACGCCGGCGCCGTACGGGGCGTACATCTTGTGGCCCGACATCGAAAGGAAGTCGAGGTGCCCAGGGTCGTCCGCCGGCCTGACATCGATCCGATGATGCGGCGCCAGCTGGGCGGCGTCGACCGAAATTCTCGCGCCGTGACGATGCGCCAGCTCGGCCACCTCGTGGATCGGTGAGACGAAGCCGGTCACATTCGACGCCCCGCAAAGAGCGACGAGCCCAATGCTTCCGGCGCCCTTCTTCAGCTCGTGGTCGATCGCATCGAGGTCGATCTCGCCATCGTCTGACAGTCCTACCATCACGTGACCGCTGCGATGCCGCCATGGGAGCAGGTCGGCGTGATGCTCCATCTCGGTCACGAGGACATGCCGGCCGTCGAGCCGTGCCTGCTCCGCCGCGATGCGATTCAGAGCGTCTGTCGTCCCCTTGACGAAGATGACGACCTGGTCCTTGTCGTCCACGCCGAGAAACTTCGCGACCAGCTCCCGGGCGTCCTCGTAAGCCTCGGTCGACAGGCGTGACTTGTAGCCCGTCCCGCGATGGACGCTCGAATAGACGTCAGAAAAGCCGTTGACCAGGTCCCGCACGCGCTTGAGGGGCGGCGTGCTTGCGGCGTTGTCGAAGTTGATGCCGGTCACCGTCCCGCCGCCGAAGACGGGGACAGGCAGGTCAACCCCGGCGAAGTGCTCGCGCCACTGGCCGGAATGGGGAGAGGTCACGTTCGTTGCTAATCTAACGCCCGCACGCCGAAAAGCCAGACTGGAGCTATCACACTAGCCAGAGGCGGGTCCGTTGTGTTATTGACACGAGATCTGGCATGAAGGCGAAACGTAATCTGGGCGGAGTGCACGTCACCGCAGGAGTCTCAGACTCCAGCCTTGCCGCACGCGAGCTCAACTTCCTGGTTCGTCTGGCCCAGGCAGCCGCGTCCACCCAACGGCCGGACGAGCTCCTCGAGCTGATCATCCGCGAGACGACCTCGGCCATCGGGGTCGACGTGTGCTCGCTCTATCTCCTGACCGGCCGCCAGCTGCTGCTTACCGCGACCAACGGCCTGAACGAGAACATGGTCGGCAAGGTGACGATGCGGGTCGGCGAGGGGATTACGGGATGGGTGGCGGACACGCGGCGCGCGGCGGTGGTGCCCGACGTGAGCAAGGAGCCGCACTGGAAGTGGGTGCCGGGTCTCGACGAGGACCGGTTCCACTCCATGGCCTCGGTGCCCATCGAGTCGGGGCCGCGGCTGGTCGGCGTGCTGAACGTGCAGAGCACCGAGCGGCGGGAGTTCAACTCGGGCGACATCGACTTCCTGCGCGCGATCGCCGGTCAGGTGGCAGGCATCCTCGAGCGCAGCGAGCTGCAGCGGCGGACCGAGGTGCAGCTCGCCGAGATCAAGCTCTCGCACGACATCCACGAGCGTTTTACCAAGCTGTCGCTCGACGGCGCCGGAATTCAAACGATCCTCGAGGTCATCGGCTCACTGGCGGGCGGGCGCGCCGCGCTTTACTCGGCAGACGGTTATCGCGTTCGAGGAGTGGGGGAATCATCGGATGGCATGCCTCCGCGGATCCATTTCCCGGCCACTGCCGGCACCTCGGCCCGCGAGGTTCGGATCAACACGGGCCGGCCGCCACGCCCGCTGGACGTCGTACCCGTGCGCGCCGGCGCGGATATGCTCGGCTTCCTGGCGGTGGGTGTGGACGACAAGTCCAGCGAATCCGAGGGCCGCCTCCGCTCGCTCGAGCATGGATCGACCGTGCTCGCACTAGAGCTTTCGAAGGAGCGGGCGACTGCGGAGGTCGAGCGCCGGCTGCGCGGGGATCTGGTCGAGGAAGTTCTCGCCGGCGCGTTGGAGCCGGACGAGGCGGAGCGCGTCGCCCGGCAGGCCGAACGCCTTGGTCACCGCCTGCCGCAGCGCGCGTGGGTCGTGGTGCTCGAAGCCGACGAAGACAAGACCGAGGCCGCGCTCGCGGCTCGCGGGCAGCAGGACCGCCTCGACGGAGCGCTCAGCGGCCTGGTGCGGTCTCGCCTGCCCGGCGCCCTGACCCTGGTGCGCTCGTCGTCCGCTGTGTTCCTGGTCCCGGACGAGCTGGCCCCCGACCTTCCGTCGGTCGAAAAGCTCGGCGCGCAGATCATGGCGGCCGCGGCGCCTGTGATGAAGCCAGGCTCCGCGTCGGTCGGCATCGGCAACCTGGCGAACGGAGTGAGTGAGCTGGCTCGATCGCACCTCGAGGCGCGCCAGGCGCTGCGGCTGACCCGGCGGGCAGGCGGTCGCGCGCGAGTCGCTTCTTATCGCTCGTTGGGCGCCTTCCGCCTGCTGCTCGAGGTGCAGAGCCCGGACGCGCTGCGCCGTTTCGTGCACGAGCTGCTCGGGCCGCTGCTGGAGTACGCGCAGTCGCGCGACACGCCGCTCCTCGAGACGCTGGAGGCGCTGTCCACCTCGCGCTGGGTGCGGCGAGCGGCGGCGCGCCACCTGAGCATCCACATCAACTCGATGACCTATCGCGTGGAGCGCATCGAGGCCCTGACCGGCCTTCAGCTCGATGATCCGGAAACGCGCGTCGCGATATCGATCGCACTGCGCGCTCGGGCGATGCTTGGGATGTAGCGAGGCCAGGGGCAAAAGTTGACCATTCGGGAACGAATGGTTGTATCGACCGCCGACGGATCGCCATTCGGGCTCACTGGGTACCTAACCCTCAACGTCCAGCTCCTCGACTGAGTCGAACACCCACCGGAGCCACACAGTCGATTCGAGTTCCCAACCGCGAAGCTCGGTCACAAGGCCATGTCGCTCGAAGGCCACGTCCTCCGCTGTCATCACGCCGGCCATCGAAACGTGCACCCCGTCCCAGTCTTCTGCCAGCGCTTGCCAGTCAGGATCGAGCCTCGCATTGACGTTTGATCGGTCCTGGGTGTGCACGCCGGGATGTGATGCAAGCGGCATGAGGGTGTACTTGAAACCAGGCGCCGAAGCAGGATAGGCGTGGGCCAGCTCCCACCAGTCCTCCGGGGAATGGACCTCAGCGACGCGAGCGGTGTCAGACACCGCCAGCCTCCACGTCTTGTACGGCTCGCGCCGGTTGATGTTTTCGGGCCAGTCGAGCCAAGGCGAAATCGTCCTCGGGACAAACGTGCTGGTCCACATTGCGGCCTTTGGCTTGGGCGCCTCCGGGTGCAGCTGAGACAGGTCCGTCACCAGTTCTGACATCATCGGCCAGACAGAGCTCTGGGCTGCCCACACCTGCGCGGTCCGATCCAGCGGGGCCCACCAACGTTCCATCCGCGCGGCGACGTTTTCGGCCTGATCCTCGTATCTCGGGGCCTGGGATCGGAGGAACCTGACGTGCTCGACGTAGTCGCCGCGGTAAACGGTGGCCGAGCGTCGCGCCTCGCTGGCGCGAGCCATGAGCTCGTCATCAGTCAGCGACGTCTCCCGCCGCCATTCGATCAGGTAGAAGAGCTCGAGGCCGATCGGCGACCGCAGGAGGGCTTCGGCGCGAGGGGATGTCATCAAGGCAGGCCGCTGGGCGACGCCGTGAACGGAACGACAGGCCGGTATCCCTCGATGGCCCTGACGGCGAACAGGACCACTGCCACGACGAGCAAGACATCAGCACCGCTGATGGGAATCGCGAGGCCCGCCGCTCGTGTGAGCAGGCGATCGGCCACTGGTATCGCGATGACCGCCAGCGCCAGGAACACTCCCCCGAGCACAGCGAGCCGAATCACAGCCGGCCCGAGGGGCGATGGCACAGGCATCAAACGATCGTCAATTGCGGCGACGAAGAGAGCGAATCCGACCAGGAGCCCCGCATAGATCAGGAGGTAGCCGACGTTGGGCGAAAGGTTGGAACCGAAGGATCGCCAATTGGCATAGATCCACTGGACCTCCGCCGGATACCGTGCGTAGTAATAGTTGGCCGCCAAGAGGGGAACGGACAGCAGCGCGCCTGCGAACTGAACTGGGCGCAGCACGCCCGACCAGAGCAGACGCAGTTCCGTAGTTGCTACGCGCCGCACTGCAAGCAGGACGGCGACGGTGGCGACCGTGAGACCGACCGTGAAAGCTGTCCACACAGCGACCGGTCTGAACAAAGCTTCGACGGATGGGGCAGAGGCAAAGTAGTCGGCGATCCTGTGCACCTCGAGGCCGAGGGAACCGAGCGCGTAGAAGATCACCGCGCCGTAGCCGAAGCCAAACCCGAACTCGTCGAGGGCGTCGGCCAGCAGGATCATTAATGCCGTGCCTCCTGCGAGCGCGAGACATATGGCGAGTCGCGCCGACCAGTCGAGCGGACCAAAAACCGGCGGGAAGCCGTTCTGATAGAGGAGGGTGAATGCATACGCCTGGCTCAGGGCCAATCCCATCGCGAGCGCCCGCGTCCACCGCGCGATGCTTGCCCGCCGATCGGGGTCGCCGGCAATGTCCCTCAGTCGGGCCGAGAACACTGTGAGCACGCTCATCAAGACCAGGGCCTCAACGTACGGTCCGATGCCTTCAAAGCCGAGGCTCCACGACGCGAATACAAGGCTGTTGGGCCCGATGGCCACGAAGAATCCCGGCGCGTTGGTGAGGGTGGAAAGCCGGGTCGTGATGAAGTTGGAGGTGACGTCGGACACGGGAATCTGATCGAGCAGCCGCCAGACGACGAGGCACAGGGCGGTCACCACAAGCGCCCTTCGGTCGACCCGCCACCACAGCCGTGCCAACGTGATGGCAGTCTAAAAAGAAAGGGCCCCGGCTCGCGCCGAGGCCCTTGGAGTAGATCGTCTTACACGTCCGAGTAGAGCATGAACTCCCATGGGTGCGGCCGAAGCGCGACCGCGTCGACTTCCTTCTTGCGCTTGTAATCGATCCAGGTCTCGATCACGTCTTCCGTGAAGACGCCGCCTTCGAGCAAGAACGCGTGGTCCTTCTCCAGGGCGTCCAGCGACTCGGCCAGCGAGCCGGGCACTGACTTGATCTTCGCCTTCTCCTCACCGTCGAGCTCGTAGATGTCCTTGTCCACCGGCTCCGGCGGAAGGATCTTGTGCTTGATGCCGTCGAGACCGGCCATCAGGCATGCCGAGAACGCGAGGTAGGGGTTGGCGGCCGGGTCTGGCGAGCGGAACTCGACCCGCTTTGTCTTCGGGTCGGTGGAGTACATCGGGATGCGCACGCATGCTGAGCGGTTGCGCTTCGAGTACACGAGGTTGATCGGCGCCTCGTAGCCCGGCACGAGCCGGCGGTACGAGTTGGTCGTCGGCGCGCAGATCGCAAGCAGGGCGGCCGCGTGCTTCAGCAGTCCGCCGATGTAGTAGACGGCGGTCTGGCTCAGGCCGGCGTAGCCCTTCCCGTCGGCGAACAGGTTCTCGCCATCCTTCCACAGGCTCTGGTGCACGTGCATCCCGGAGCCGTTGTCCTGGAAGAGCGGCTTGGGCATGAACGTCGCGACGTATCCGTGCTGGGCCGCGATGTTCTTGATCACGTACTTGTAGACCATCATCTTGTCGCCCATCTTGGTCAGCGAGTCGAAGCGCATGTCGATCTCAGCCTGGCCTGCGGTGCCGACCTCGTGGTGCTGGACCTCGACGCGCACACCCGCCTCGATGAGCTTGAGCATGATCTCGGAGCGAAGGTCCTGGAGCTTGTCGGTCGGCGGCACCGGGAAGTAACCCTCCTTGTGCCGCGGCCGGAAGGCCATGTTCGGTTCGGAATTCTTGCCCGAGTTCCAGATGCCTTCCTCGGAGTCGATGTAGTAGTAGCCACTGTGCGCGTTCTGGTCGAAGCGAAGTGAGTTGAAGAGGTAGAACTCCGCCTCAGGTCCCCAGTAGCTCACGTCCGCGATGCCTGACCGGCGAAGGTGCTCCTCCGCCTTCTTGGCGATGAAGCGAGCGTCCCGGGAATAGGGCTCGCGGCTGATCGGGTCGACCACGTCGCAGATGAGAAACAGCGTCTTGTGTGACAGGACCGGGTCGATCGTCGCCGAATCCGGGTCCGGCATCAAGAGCATGTCGCTCTCGTCGATCGACTGGAAGCCGCGGATGCTCGAACCATCAAAGCCGAGGCCTTCCTTGAAGCTGTCGACGTCCAGCTCGCCAAGTGGAAGGCTGAAATGCTGCCACGTGCCTGGAAGGTCGATGAACCGGACGTCGACTACCTCGACGCCTTCAGCCTTCGCTCGCTCCAGGACCTCTCGCGGGCTGGTCTTGCTGCCCGATTTACTGCCCGATTTCGTCTCTACGGCCATTAACACCCTCCACGAATACGCATATTTGACGGGCCACGAGCTGATCGTAGGAAGCCGACGCGCATACCATCAGGTGAGACTGCTACAAAGCGAGGCCGGCCATTTCCGTGCGATTAACACGAAAATGGGTTCTTCACAAGGCATCCTGGCCTGTGTGAACTGCACAAGGGGACGCATCCCAATTTGTCAAATCCGCACGTTTTTGCGGCCGGCCGGGCGCACCTACGCTGGCCACATCAAGCGGTGCGGCTGACTGCCGCCCCGGGGGAAACACAACGGAGGTGGCGTTCTTGCCTGCAGCTATCGAGTTCCGGAAAGCACTCATCAAACGTCGACGCGTGTTCGGCATTTCCGCCGCGATCGCCTTGCTCGTCGCGGTCGTGCCGATCGCGGTTCTTGCTGACGACACCACAGCGACTTCGGCGGCCGGCGTAGCGGCCGACACGGTCTGGGTCATCGTGGCTGCCTGCTTCGTCATGTTCATGCAGGCGGGCTTCGCGATGCTCGAGGTCGGCTTCAGCCGCATGAAGAACGTCGGCACGGTGGTGGCCAAGGTCATCACCAACCTGAGCGTGAGCTCGATCGCCTATTGGGGCGTGGGCTTTGGCCTGGCGTTCGGTGCAGGCGGGGCCTTTGCCTTCATCGGCGGCAGCGGCTTCTTTCCGACGTTCAGCCCTGGTTCCTCGATGGACCTGCCGGCGATCGCCGCCAGCACCGCGCCTGCCGCAGCCAAGTGGTTCTTCGAGTTCGTGTTCTGCGCCGTGTCGCTTGCGATTGTGTGGGGAACGATGCTCGAGCGCACGAAGTTCATCGTGTACATCCTCTTCGGCGTACCGTTCGCTGCCTTCATCTATCCACTCATCAGCCACCAGCTGTTCGGTGGCGGATATCTGATGGCGACCCTCGGCTCGCAGGACTTTGCCGGGTCGACGGTCGTCCACCTGACCGGCGCGACCGCCGGGTTGGCCGGCTTGCTCCTGCTGGGTGCCCGAATCGGCAAATACGAGAAGGGGCGCTCCAATGCAATTCCGGGACACAACATGCCGCTGGCCCAGCTCGGCGTGCTGATCCTCTGGTTCGGGTGGTTCGGCTTCAACCCTGGTTCGACCCTCAACGCGACGAACCTCCACTTCGCGGACGTTGTCGTAGTCACCAACCTCGCCGCGGCGGGCGGGGCAGTGGCCGCCTTGATCACTGTCTACCTGCTGACCAGGACGATGGACGTCGGAATGATCGGCAACGGCGCAATCGCGGCGCTGGTCGCCATCACCGCGCCGTCAGGCTACGTCGAGCCATGGGCCGGCATTGTCATCGGCGCGGTGGCAGGTGTGATTGTCGTGCTCGGAGTTCTCGCGCTCGACAAGGTGCTCGATGACCCGGTCGGCGCTTTGCCGGCGCATGGAATGGCAGGGATCTGGGGCACCCTCAGCTGCGGCCTGTTCACGACTCCCGCACTGGCGAAGTTCAACGGCGTCGGCCAGGGCGGCCTGTTCTACACGGGCAGCTTTCACCAGCTCGGCGCCCAGGCGATCGCGGTCGGAGCGTCGTTCGTCACCGTCTTCGTCCTCAGCTACGGGCTCTTCTGGATGATCAAGAAGACGGTCGGTCTTCGGGTTTCGGCCGCCGAGGAGATGGAAGGCCTGGACATCAGCGAACACGGCATGTGGGGCTACCCTGAGTCGTTCATGCCAGTGCCCGGTGGCGTCTACCGCCCCGCAGACACCCCGACGGTGAATCCTCACCCAAACCATGAACCTGTGCCCGCCGCGCACAAGGAGGTGTCGACCGCATGACGGCGAACGGAAGCGGGCTCGAGTTGAAGATGGTCGTCGCGATCATTCGTCACGAACGGCTGCAGGAGGTCCAGGACGTGTTGGACGAGTGCGGTGTGTCGGGCGTGACGGTGACGGAGGTCAAAGGATGCGGCGCCCAGCGCGGCTACACAGAGAAATACCGCGGAGCGTCCGTCCACATTTCGCTTCGACCGCGGCTCAAAGTTGAAGCGGTCATGAAGTCAGAGATCGTGACGACGGTTGTTGACAAGCTTGCGGTGGCCGGCCGAACCGGCAACGGCGAGGTTGGCGACGGGAAGATTTTCGTGATCGGGGTAGAGGACGCCGTGCGCATCCGCACCGGTGAACACGGCCCGGACACCGTCCAGCACGCCGAACGCGCCATGTGGGGACACTGACGATATGAGAGGAAACCCGGATGGTTTCCTCTCATCGACCGGGCGCTTCGCGCCGGGTCTGCTCTCCTTCCGGTATACGGTACGAATTCTCTGAGTAGTTACTCGACACGACGTTTGGCAGGCGTGTAAGCCATAGTCGCGGCCGACTTGAAGTCGGCCGCCAGGGCGATGCCTGGATTAGAAGTGTTGCGGCCGGGGTGAACCCGGCCGCCAATGCGATGTCGGCTACGAACAAAAGGCGGCTGGGCATTTCACCCAACCGCTCAACCCCTCGGACTAGCTGTTGGCTGTTGCTTTGTCCGCGCTTTTCTCGATCCATTCGCGGATTGGGGCCGCTCCACCCGGGAAACCGACCAGGCGGTCGACCAGCTTTCCGCCGCGGAACAGGCCCAGGGTCGGAATGCCCTGGACGCCGTAGCGTATGGCGAGGTCCTGGTTGTTGTCGACGTCAAGCTTGCCGATCTTGACCTTGCCGGCGAACTCGTCCGCAAGGCGCTCCACGACCGGCGCCATCATGTGGCACGGCGGGCACCACTCGGCGGTGAAATCAACGACCACCGGCTCGGCGGAATTGAGCACGTCGGCCTCGAAAGTGGGGCCGTCGAAGTGCTGAAGGTTTTGCATGTTGAATACAAAGCCCTCCGACCTTGCCGTATTCCGCGAGCCCCTCCGGCGCTGCGCGCCACCTCCCCACGAGTGGGGAGGACATAATCGGTCTATGGCCGTGATCGAGGCCCAACCGCCCGCGCCGGCCTGGGAGCAGGCTCTTCGCCAGTTCGGCGCCCGCTTTTTCGAGGCTGCGCCCGGGGCGATCACCTGGATTCTCCTGGCGGCTCCAGCATGGATTCCGATCGTCTTCAAGTTGCCCGGAGCGATCTTCGTGGCCTGGGCGGTGCTCGTGTTCGATGTGTACTGGCTCATCCGAGCAATCACGGTCGTGACCGGCGTATACAGCACTCTGCTCCGAATGCGCCGGGATATGAGAAAGGACTGGCTGGCGCTGTGTCGCGACGAGCAGGCCGCGGGCAGGGTCGACCCGCTTCAGTTCTTCCACCTTTCGGTCGTGCCGACGTACACCGAGCCCTACCACGTGCTCGAGCGCACCGTTCAGGCGATCGTCGACTCCAATTACCCGGACGAGCTGAAGCTCGTCGGGATCATCACTCGGGAGACGGACAAGCCCGGCTGGGAGAACGTCGCCAGGCTCAAGGAGAAGTTCGGGAGCCGAGTTCGCGGCTTCTATCACATCAAAGACCCTCTCGAACCGGGGATCGTCATCGGCAAGTCCGCCGCCATGAACTGGGGCGGCAGGTGGATGGTGCGGGTGCTCACAGAAGAAGGCTTCGACCTCAGCAAGGTCCTGATCACCGACCTCGATTCCGACTACCGAGTCCATCCCCAGTACTTCGGGTGGATCAGCTGGCACCACGCGCGCGAGCCCTTGCGCGACTTTGTGATCTGGCAGCCGGTGCCCCTTTTCCACAACAACATCTGGCAGGTGCCGATGGCGGTGCGGATCATGTCGGCCAGCACATCGCAGTGGCAGATGTTTCTCCACTCGCGACCTCATCGGCTGGTGGCGTTCTCGAGCTACACGTGCAGCCTGGACTTCGTGCATAAGGTCGGCTATTGGGACAAGGACGTGATCCCGGAGGACTCGCGGTTCTACTGGAAGGCCTTCTTCACCTTCGGTAAGCGCTTCTCTGTCAAGTCCGTCTGGCTGCCCATCTACGGCGATTCGCCTAACTCACGCGACTACGCATCGACACACATGAGCCAGTACAACCAGATCAAGCGATGGGCCTGGGGCATCACTGACGTGCCTTACGTGTTGGCCCGGTTCTTCAAGCATTCCGAGATTCCGCTATGGCTGCGAATCCGCCGGTTCATGAACCTCTTCCTGAACCACCTGAACTGGATCTTTCTGCCGGTCCTCCTGTTGTTCGGTTCCTCGGTTCCGATCTGGGTCAGCGTGGACTTCTCGCTGACCGACCTTGGTCAGGCGCTGTGGAACGTGTCGGGCGTCCTGCTTGGGATCACTCTTTCCACCGTGCTTTTCTTTCTGTACTTCGAGATCCGGATCCTGCCGCCCAAACCGGCTGGTTGGCCAAAGTGGAAGAAGGTCGCGATCTACTTCCAGTACTTCCTCTATCCGATCGTCGGTCTGATCCTCAGCGTCCTTCCGGCACTGGAGGCCCACACCCGATTACTGTTTGGGCGCTACCTCGAGTACCGGGTGACGGAGAAGGTGTAAGGATTGGACGAAGAAAGCGCGCGGACGGTGGCGAAGACAGTTGCCGCCCTTTACCAGCAGGTCCACGACAAGCTGCGAGAACAGGTCCGCGACCTGGACCACGGCACGCTCAACTGGAGACCGCTGCCGAAAGCCAACTCGATCGCCGTGCTCGTCGCGCATTCTCTCGGGTCGGAGATCGAGATGATCCGCGCTTTGCGGATGATCCCCACCGACCGGGACCGCGACGCGGAGTTCAAGGTCGAGGCCGACGCTCGGGACCTGCTTGCGCTGCTCGACCAGGCCGACCGAAACCTGGAGGAGCATCTCGGCGCGCTGACCCCTGACGACCTCACGGAGATGCGGCCCCGAGGCGACCGCCCGCCAAGGCCCGGCATCGACTGGCTGATCTCCAACTACGGTCACGCCCGGGAACACCTCGCCCAGATCGAGCTGACCAAGCAGCTGTACGACAGCCGAACTTAAATCCGCCCGGTCTAAGCTCCGCAGACCGGGCCGGTGAGCCAGGGCAAGCAGAACCCCGGCCCTGCCAGTGCCCATACCTCGAGGGCCGCGATGATCAGGAGGAAGACCACGAAGCCCGTGCCGCTCATGACGTTGCGGCCCGGCACCGGCCACCTCTTCCAGCCGAGGCGCTTGGCCATGCGAGGACCGGCGATCGCGTCGATGAACGGCCACACGAGGAACACGATGATGATGACGGTCGGGATGACGACCGACATCACAAGCTCCGGCCCGAGCTTGATGAACTGGAACAGGAAGAGGAAGTACCAGTCGGGCCTCGGAATGGTCACTGCTCGGGGATCGGCCGGTGCCTCTAGCTGAAGGTTCTTCTGCACGAATGCGGCGAGCAGTCCGAGGGTGATCATCATCACGATGATGATTACGGGATAAGGCCAGAAATGGTCCGGGAAAAACGGGTGCGTGTCCTCGTCGGGCATGTCGTCGGCCAGGTGATGGCCCGCATCGCCCATCAGGAGTGGAAATAGAGCGATCCCGACGATCACCGGGTAAAGGATGTTGTCCGGGCCAATCGGAAGTCGCTTCCATTCGGGCTCGAGAGTGTGCCCGACGTGGCCGTCGAGCTCGATGATCTGGACCTCTTTGGGTTCGGCGACCGCCGCCCCCGGTCCCTCCTTCAGGACGTCGTCAGTCCCTTGTGGGTCGCTCACAGCGGCTCCGCGATCCCGTGCGCCCGGATGAATTTGAAGTGCACGTACATCAAGAGGACGATCAGCGCGGGAAGCAGAAATACGTGTGCAGTGAAGAAGATCTGTAGGGTCGATGGCCCAACCACGGGGCCGCCTTGAAGGATTGTTTTGATGAAGGCGCCCAGCTGAGGCGGTGGCGGTGAGCCGGCGATCTTGATCGTCACCTCGGTGGCGAAGTACGCCTTGGTGTCCCAGGGAAGCAGGTAGCCGGTCAGCGCAAACGCCAGGATGAGGAGCAGCATGATCGCGCCGACGATCCAGTTCAATTCACGAGGGGCCCGATATGACCCCGTCCAGTACACCCGGGCCATATGGAGCAAGACCATGAAGATCAGGATGTTGGCGCCCCAGAAGTGGACTCCTCGAATGAGCCAACCCAGGTAAACCGTGTTCTGGATGAAGAGCACGCTGTTGTAGGCAGCGGCCGGATTTCCTCTCGCATCAGGAACGTAATAGATCGCCAGGAGAATCCCGGTGACGAGCTGCAAGACGATGATGACGAACACCATCCCGCCAAAGCAGTAGTAGAAGGCGTTGGCGAAGTTCGGGACGCGCTGGTACATCGCTTCGTCGATCGCCTTGGTGAAGGGATATCGCTCATCCAGCCATCGGACGGCGGCGAGCTGGATGTCACGCGGGTGAGGGATCGCCACGGCTCAGAAGCCCAAAACGATCCCGTCGACCTGGATCGTGCTTGGGTTGTCACCCTGCTTCCAGGTCAGGTGCGACAGTGGATAGGCGGCCGGTCCATGCAGCACGGTGCCGTCGAGGTGGAAGCGCGAACCGTGACAGGGGCAGTCAAAGGTCTTGGCGGCGTCGTTCAGAGCGACGGAGCAGCCGAGATGTGAGCAGTTGATGGCAAGCACGTCGACCTTGCCCCCGTTCTTGACCGCGAACCCTCCAAAGGCAAGGTCGCCAGGGGCGTTGTCACCTCCGCCGTCCGCCATGATGAACGCGGTGTTGGGGTTGGTCGGGGCGTTGAACTTCACTGCTTCGCCGTCGTTGAGCTGGGTGATCGGCTTATCCAGGGTGATGCTCACCGGGCCCTTCTTCTGGCCCTTGGGCGGCGCGGGCCAGAGGTAAACGAGGATCGGCAAGACGCCTGCAGCCGTCAGAGAGGTGAGGATGACCGCCATCCACCAGCCAAGGAACGTCCGGCGGGTGACCAGCCTCGGCGCCGCAGCGTCTGCCATCCGGCTCCGATTCTAACCTCGTCGCGAGGCCAGGTAGGGGGGCAGGCCGACCGCCTCCCGAACCTCCCGCATCGTGGCCCGAGCCACCTCGCGCGCCTTATCGCTGCCCTCGTCGAGGATCGCGTTCACCTGGTCCGGGCTCAGCGCGGAGCGCACCTCGCGGAACGGCTGGAAGACCTCTATCAACCGCTCGGCGAGCAGCTTCTTTTTGTCGTAGCAGCCGATCTCGGCCTTCCGGCAAAGCTCCCAGTAGTGCTCCCAGTCGTCGAAGAAGTACTTGTAGAAGGCACAGACGTTGCACTGCCGAGGATGACCGGGGTCTGTCCTTCGCGGTCGTTTCACGTCGGTGACCATGCTGAGGACCTGCTTGCGAATCGTTTCCGGATCATCGGTCACCCCGACGACGTTCCCGACGCTCTTTGACATCCGTTGTTTGCCGTCGGTGCCTTTGATCAGCGGCGTCGCGGTCAGCAGAGCACGAGGCTCCGGCAGGACCGCAGCGTACGTACGGTTGAATTTGCGCGCCACCTCGCGAACGAGCTCCAGGTGGGCGAGCTGATCCTTGCCAACGGGCACGCCCATGCCCTTGACTATCAAGATGTCCGCGCCCTGCAAGATGGGGTAGGAGAAGAGGCCCAGGTTGACGTTGTCTGGGTGCTGTTTCGCCATCTCCTTGAAGGTGGGCACACGCTGCACCCAGCTCAGTGGGGTGACCATCGAGAGCAACAGGGTCAGCTCGGCCACCTCCGGCACCTTCGACTGAAGGTAGAGCACGCTGCGCTTGGGGTCGATGCCGACCGAGATCAGGTCGGCCGTGAGGTCGAATACCTTGTCCTCCGCTTTGCGGCCGTCGGGCTCGGTGGTCAGTGCGTGGTAGTCCGCGACGAAGTAGAAGCATTCGTACTGCTTCTGCAGCTCGACCCAGTTCTTGGCCGCACCCAGGTAGTTCCCGAGGTGGAAACGCCCTGTTGGGCGCATGCCGCTCAGGATCCGAATCCGTTCCGCCACGCCGAAAGGGAGTCTAACCACGAGTAGTCCGCCCTGCGCTCGGCCAGCCCCAGCCCGAGGATTACGATTGGATTCAGTTGCCAGACAACGATTCACCACAAGTCCCGCCCGCGTCCAGCCTGGGACTCGGTTCGCGGGCGCTCCGCAACACGACGATCGTGCTCACGGCGAAGGTCATCGCGCGCCTGATCGCGCTGGTGACCGTCCTCTACATGATCCGGAAGCTCGGCCAGGTCCAGTACGGCACCTTCGCCTTGCTCGTCAACCTGACCGCAATCATCAGCGTCGTGCT
>Ga0209267_1000951_pt1 | contig 20390 bp, 20 predicted proteins | sample GraSoiAngelo_137_FD_185894 | JGI IMG/M metagenome (GOLD analysis project Ga0209267, IMG submission 185894) | Grasslands soil microbial communities from the Angelo Coastal Reserve, California, USA - 14_0929_09_30cm (SPAdes) (version 2) | ecosystem: Environmental > Terrestrial > Soil > Grasslands ... | reverse complement strand
GCCCGCCGCTTGAGCGCCACCTCGTCGTCCAGCGAAACGCCGTCGCTGAAGAGGAACACGTGGAGCCCGGCCGAAAGCGCCTGGTGGGCGTCGACGGCGGCGTAGGCGCCGGGCACCGCGATGAGGGCCACGTTCGTCGTGGTGCTCCTGCGCGCGGCGCTCGCCGTGGTGCGCGGCAGGATATCGGCGCGGGCTTGCTCGGCGTCGCGGCCGGCGCTCAGAAGCTCGTCGACGCTCCCGAGGGCCCGGTTCGCGACCGTCTCGGTACTCGCTCGGACCGAGACCAGGAGGTCTGAGGGGCCGGACTCCGGCGCTTCCGCCGGCCACATGCCGGTCTCTGCGAGCATCGAGTGCCCGGCCGGAGTCCCCATGACGGCCGCGACCTCAGCGACACCCGCCAGCTGCTTCACCTGCTCGGCGACGCGCATCAGGTCGATCGAATCGAAGTACGAATTCCGCCGAACCGCCCACGCCAGGTGCATCCCAGCCCTCCGGTCGTCGCATTATAGCCGTCCGCGGACGAGCCGGTCGGCGAACGGGACTCAGCCCAGGCGGATCATCACGAAGCCGCGCTGCTGGAGCTCGTCGTAGATGTCCCGGCGCTCTTGGTGATCCGGGTTACCCGGCATGCCGAGCTTCGCGCCGGGCGGAAGGATGCGCCGGTCCAGAAGCACCTTGATGTCCGGCATGCCGGCGAAGACTTGCTCGAAGTAGCCGAAGAGCTCGGGCCGGTCGCGTGCGACCACGACGATCAGCTTCGGCATCGGGCGTCCCCGTCGGAAAATCTTCCGAATCGAGCGGAGGGCGCTCGACGCCCTCTAACAACAACCCGAAATTTCACTGACTTCGCGAATGGCATTGCAAATGCTCCGCACTTGATCCGTGAGGAAAAAATGACCTGCCATGCACAGTGTCGACCGACAATAGACAAGCACATGGCCCGACATCTGTTTCTGGTCTCGCGCCACGAGTACCTGCTGGAGCGCTTTCGTGACGACGGGAACGTCGAGGTCATTCTGGATCGCCGTCGCGGGGAGCGACGGCGACAGTCCCAGAGTCAGGAGTCCGAACGTCGGCGTTCAGACCGGCGAACCCGACGCGAAGTCGATCTGGAGCTGCAGGTCCGATCGCACGTGATCCTGACCCTCCCCGAAAACGACTCGGCGCCCCGACTCTGAGAGTCGCCCATTTGCACCGCCGTCTGAGCCAAGGTTAGCACTCTCGCTCGGTGAGCTTTGCGCTCTCGAGCGCGCATCCTGTTGAGCTTTTGATCAGCCGATCGCCGAGCCGCTGAAGCAGTCGATCTAGCTGATTTCAAAAGAGGCTCGCCGCGCTCTTGCTCCTCAAACCCACGATGGGTGATCAAGTCTCTTCCACCGCCCCTGCGCGCAACAATTACGGGTACGCAAAAAATGCAAGTGATCCGGAAGGTTGCGCCGCAAGTGCATGTGGTATTGGCTTTGCTGGTTTCTCAGGCTCGTGGACCCGACCGCGCCGCGACCGCTCGCACTCGATCTCGACGACTCCGACGCACGCGACGGCACTGATCGGGTCCCCTCCGAAAGTCCGGGCTGCCCACCACGACGAAAGATCCGATCGCAACGCCGTCCGCGCTTTGAGGCGCTTGAAGTTCTTCCAGATGCTTCGTGGGGATCACCGGCACGCCCGAAACGCGACGAGTCGGCCTCCGAGCGAACGGCGCCACGAAATGCCGGGCCGCGTCGCGCATTTCCGGAATGGCGGTACACCCAGCGTGGCGAAGGATGGGCCCATCCCGCGCCGCAGCCGTGTGCAGATCGGCCGACCGCCGGGTCGAGCCGCCGAGCAGGCCGCGTTGCGCGATGCGTTCGAGCTCGTGGGTGGAATCCACGCGGCGGCAGCCCGGCTACGTCAAGCGAGTTACCGGACGCCATTGCGGAAGCTCCGCGACGACCAGCGCGCGCGTCATTCGGGCTTCGGGACTCTTGCTTGACAATGCGCACCCTGTCAGAATCGCGCGACGGCGGAGGCGAGACGTGCGCGTAGTGATCGTCGACGAGAGCATGATCCTGGGCGAAGCCGCACGCCGCGTTTTGTCTTCGATGGGAGTCACGACGGCGTCCGCCGGCACCCTGCACGAACTGTCGCTCGCATTCGAGATGCACCGCGTCCCGGATCTTTTGATCGTGAACGTCACGCACGATCTCACGGGCTGGGAGGTCGCGGCCCGCGTGGAGCGCACGGGCTATCGAGGCCGCGTGCTCGCGTTCGTCGACGCGCTCGACGACACCAAGATCCAGTCCCTGAACCAGCTCCCCAACGTCGATTGGGTCGCGCGGCCGAGCTCGACCGCGCTGCTCGAGCAGGTGCTCAAGCAGGCGCTGCGCGGGGGGCGGGCCTCTGCCGAGCGATCACTACCGGCGCCGATCCGACCGGCGTACCACGGCATCATCGGCGAGTCCTCGCAGATGGCCGACATCTTCGCGCGCATCGCGAAAGTGGCGGTCGGAGACGTCAACGTCTGCATCCACGGCGAGAGCGGCACCGGCAAGGAGTTGATCGCGCGCGCGATCCACTACGCGAGCCCGCGTCGTGACCGTCCGCTGATCACGCTCGACTGCACCACGATCCCCGAAGGCTTGATGGAGAGCCACCTCTTCGGGCACGTGAGGGGCGCGTTCACCGGCGCGACGGAGCATCGCGAAGGCGTCTTCGCGCTGGCCCACACCGGGACCCTGTTCATCGACGAGCTCGGTGAACTGAGCCCGAGCCTCCAGGCCAAGCTCCTCCGGGTCATCCAGACGCACGAGTTCTCCAAGGTGGGTGGGAGCAAACCCATCAGGACGGACATCAGGCTCATCACCGCCACCAACAAGGATCTCAAGGCGGCCGTGGAGCAGGGCATGTTTCGCGAGGACCTCTACTATCGGGTCGCGGTCTTCATGATCAAGGTGCCGGCTCTCCGCGAGCGGACCGAAGACATTCCACGCCTGGTCGATCACTTCCTGCAGCGGTTCGCGGGTCTGTACGGAAAGCACGTCACGCGGGTCGCGCCCGCGACGCTCAAGCGCATGATGGCCCTGCCCTGGCCGGGCAACGTGCGGCAGCTCGAGAACTTCCTCGAGCAGGCCGTCGTGCTCGCCGAGGGCGATACGCTGACCGACCGCGACCTCTTCGCCGGAGATCTGTCGAGCGCCGCCGCCGCTCCCTCGTCCGTGCTCTCGGGATTGTTCGAGGCCGGGCTGCCGCTGAGCGAGGTGGAGCGCCGCCACATTCTCCGGACTCTCCACAAGGTCCACGGCAACCGGACCGAAGCCGCGCGGCTCCTGCAGATCAGCATCCGCTGCCTGCAGTACAAGCTCAAAGCCTACGGTCGGGACGTCGACGCCTCCACCGGCTCCGACCGGGGCCTCGTTCCGAGCGGCTCCTAGACGGCCCTCCGTCCGGCGCCCCGGCAAACTTTGCGGGGCCGCCGCGCAAACTTTTAAGGGTCGCTCGCGGTCGCAGCCTTTCCGGATTCGCAGAACGTAGAGACTGCGGCCAGTTACGACGTTGGCCCCACTCGTGCTCTCTCACCACGCCGCATTGAAGCTCGCGCCTCAGGCCAGTCGCAGCAGGACGACACCGGCGCTTCGAGATCTTCTCGGGCGCAACGCGGTATGCCGCGAGATCGTGCAGTACCTGATGCGTCACAACGAGGCCGCCGACACGGCCCGCGGCATCGCGGAATGGTGGATCAATCGGGACGTACCCTCCACGCGACAGGCTCTTCTGAGGCTCCAGGAATGCGGCGTCGTTGAGTCCTACATCGTCCAGGGCGACACGTCCGTCTATGCGTACACGAAGAGAGCTGTCCTGCGTCAGTCGCTCGCGCGTTGTCTTCAAGAACTGGTCGCTCCCCCTGCGGCGAAGGAGTCCTAGGCCATGGCAGCAGCTTCGGTCGTCACGATCACCAGCGAGGCGTCGCGCGTGAACCTGCCTGAAGAGCGAGGCCTCCCCGACCTTCGCGTCGTCGCGCTGGGCGGCGGCACGGGGCTGCCGACGGTGCTGCGGGGTCTCCGGGCAGGACTGTTCGGGTCGTACACCTGGGATCCCGAACGGGACCAGGCGCGGCTGACGGCCGTCGCGACCGTCGCCGACGACGGCGGCAGCTCCGGTAAGCTGCGCGCGACCTATCGGCTCCCGTCCCCCGGCGACGTGAGGAACTGTCTCCTCGCCCTCGCCGGGGGGGATCCGACGTTGTCGGACGTGTTCGCCTTTCGCTTCGCCGGCGCCAGCGAGGTGGCCGGGCACAGCCTCGGCAATCTCATCCTGACCGCGCTCACGGAGCTCGAGCAGGACTTCTCGAAAGCGGTTGCGCGAGTCGGACGACTGCTGTCGATCCGGGGCCTGGTGCTGCCCGCGACCGGCCAGAACGTGAGGCTCCGGGCGGAGCTGTCCGACGGCACCGTGATCGAGGGCGAATCCCGCATCGCGAGCGCGCGGAGCCCGATCCGCAAGGTGCGGCTCCATCCGGCCGACGCCGTGGCGCTGCCCGAGGCGGTCGACGCCCTCGAGCGCGCGCACCTGATCGTGATCGGCCCGGGGAGCCTCTACTCGAGCATCGTCGCCGCGCTGCTTCCGCACGGGATCGCCGAGGCGATCACGCGGTCGCGGGCGCGGGTGGTGCACGTCATGAACCTCATGACGGAGCCGGGCGAGACCGACGGGCATACGGCGGTGGACCATCTCATGGCCATCCGCCGGCACGCGCCGACGATGCCGATCCACGACATTCTCGTCAACACGACGCCGTTCGCCCCCGAGCAGATCGCACGGTACGGCGCGCAGGGCGCGGTCCTGGTCCGGACAGACCTGGCGCTGCTGAGAGCGCTCGGACACTCCGTCCACGAATGCGACCTGCTCGCGAGCGGCGACGATGTGCGCCACGACCCGGCCAAGCTCGCTCGCTGCCTCCTGACGCTCGCCTACCGAAGCGGATCGCGCGCGGGCGCCTGAGCCATGACGCTTCGGGGCGTCCCCGTGCTCCAGTACGACGGGCTCGGGATCTCGCTTCCGGCGGACGTGGACGACCGTCTCGCGAGCCACTGGGTCACGCCGGTCGGGCTGGGGCGGCAGCTCGGGTTGATTCGCGAATTCGGGCATCGGGTCGTCAGGCTCTACGACGCCTGGGCCCGCGGCGAGGAAGAGTGGCCCGCACGCTCGCCGGTCGTGCTGACCTTCGACGACGGCCGCGCCGCGGACTATGAGGTGGCCTTCCCTCTCCTGCTGGCCGCGGGGGTGCGCGCCGAGTTCTTCATCAACACCGCCACGATTGGGCAGCTCGGCTATCTCACCTGGAGCCGCATCGCCGAGATGCAACGCGCTGGGATGTCGTTTCAGTCGCACTCGCACGATCATGTCCCGCTGCCGGCCTTGCCGGCCCGGCAGCTCAGCAACGAGCTCCGGATCTCGAAGCGTCTCATCGAGGACCGCGTAGGGCGCGCGGTGGATTTCCTGGCGGCACCGCACGGCCTGATTGACCGCCGCGTCGTCGAGGCCGCGCAGGACGCCGGCTATCAGGCGGTGTGCGCCTCGCGCGGTTGGCCCGCGCGCCCCGGCGCCGCGATCGTGAATCGGGTCACCGTGCTCCGCGACACGACCGAGCTGCAGTTCAGGGCGCTGCTCGCCCGTCAGCCGCGCGCTTACGTCCCGGCGGTCGCGCGCACGCTGCTGGCGCGCCTCCAGCACCGCGGCGCTCGCGCGCGCTCCGAGGACCGACCCGTGCTCTGGGGCGCATGGGCGAACAACTCGAAGGGCTCGTCGTGATCGCCGCGACCGACGGCACTGGACCTTGTCGATGAAGACCGCTCTGATCACCGGCATCACCGGTCAGGACGGCAGCTACCTGGCCGAGTACCTGGTCGGTCTGGGCTACAGGGTCTACGGCCTCGTCCGTTCCGACGCAGGACTCGCGAGCTGGCTCTCGCCGATTGCCGATCGACTCGAGCTTGTTCGAGGCGATATGCGTGACCACGCCTCCCTCGAGATGGCGTTCGAGAAGGCGCGACCCGACGAAGTGTACAACCTCGCCAGCCAGACATCCGTGCCGACAAGCTGGGAGCTGCCGGACCAGACGTGCGACATCAACGTCGGCGGCCTCGCACGGCTTCTGCAGATCGTGGAACGGCGTCGACCGTACACACGCGTGTATCAAGCGTCGAGCTCCGACATGTTCGGCGACGTCGACGGCAGCTGCCATGAGTTGACGCCGCTTCGTCCCACCTCGCCTTACGGCATCTCGAAGATGGCAGCTCACAGGCTCTGCGACGCGTACCGGCGCCGAGGCATCTACGCGGTGAGCGGCATTCTGTTCAACCATGAGTCACCGAGGCGGCGCCCGGAGATGGTCACTCGCAAGATCACCCGAGCGGTCGCGGCCTGGGCGCACGGCGATCGCACCAAGCTCAAGCTCGGCGACCTTGGAGCGCGGCGCGACTGGGGTTTCGCGGGAGACTACGTCAGGGCGATGCACGCGATGCTCCAGCAGCCGTTGCCCAAGGACTATGTCCTCGGCACCGGCAAGTCGCACAGCGTCGGGGACTTCCTGGCGCAGTCCCTGGCCGCGCTGCGCCTCTTGAACGGCAAGGGGTTGGCCTTCTCGACCTTGGAGGAGTGGGTGGAGATCGATCCCGGCCTGCTGCGCGTGGGCGAGATCCACAATGCGCGGGCCGACGCGGCGCAAGCGCGCCGGGATTTCGGCTGGACACCGCACGTCGGGTTTCCCGCCCTGGTGCGCATGATGCTCGAGGCCGACCTGAAGGCGCTCGCGTCGTGATGATCGGGCTCGCCGGCGGCACCGGCTCGGGGAAAACCTCGATCGTCCGAAGCCTCGTCGCCCGAGTCGGTGGGTGTGCGATCGATCTCGAGTCGTACGCGCTCGACCGGAGCGCCTTGCCGCCCGACGAGCGGAGCCAGATCGGTGACGACGAGCCAGCCTCCATCGACACGGCGCTGCTGGTCGCGCAACTCACGGACCTGCGGCGCGGCGAAGCGATTCGGAAGCCGGTGTACTCCGCCGAGGCCCACGCGCGCACGGGAGTCGAAGTGGTCGCTCCCGCGCGGCTCGTGCTCGTCGAAGGCCTGTTCACGCTGTGGTGGGGCTCTCTCCGGTCGCTCCTGGACGTGAAGGTGTTCGTCGATGCGCCGGCCGACCTCCGGCTCATCCGGCGGATCCGGAGAGATCTCGCGGATCGCGGTCGCACCGTGGAGCAGGTGTTGTATCAGTATTCGGGTCCGGTGCGGGCCGCGCACGAGCGCTACGTGGAGCCGACGCGCGTCCACGCCGACGTCGTCGTCACCAACGACGGCCCGCTCGACGACGCGGTCAAGCAGGTCATCGCGCTCGTGCGGCGCAAACGGGTCAACGGCCTGGCCGACGCGGCCCAGCTCTGACGATGAGTGCTCGCCCCGACGCCCGCCGGACCTCGCGAACCCGCTACGACTATCGCGCCCGGTGGCACGGCTTCACCCGGCGTCTGGGCACCGCCGTGACACTCGACGAGCTGGCGCCGAAGCTTGTCGACGCCGTCGTGGAGACGGTCGGCGCGACCGGCGCCCTCTTATATCTGGGAGATGCGGGCAAGGGCGGGCTGCACCCGGTCGCCGCCGCCGGCACCGGGTATCCGGCACCCACGTTCGCCGACGAGACGCACTCGCTGGCCGCCTCGCTCCGGGCTCGGCGGAGCCCGCTCGTCCTCGAGAATGGCTCGACCGCGGCGTGGCGCGGGTCGACGGAGGTGCGGGCGGTGGCCGAAGGGTCAGTAATCCTTCCGCTTCGCTGGGGCGGCGAGCTGGTCGGGCTGCTGGCGATCGGTAGCGAACGGAGCGGAGAGTCGTATACGAGCGACGACCTCGAGCTCATGGAGACCGTCGGGGGACAGGCCGCCGCCGCCATCGCCACCGCGCAGCTGTCGGAGAGCCGGGCGCGGTCGCGGGAGCTCGGGGCGTTGCACCGGCTCACCTCGCTCGTCGGCCACGACCTCAAGAACTCGATCACGGCGCTCTCGATGCTGAGCGAGAACGCGCTGAAGAACTTCGAGGACCGGGAGTTCCAGCGTGTCGTGCTCAACACGATCGCCCAGACGGTGGACCGCATGAAGTCGCTGCTCGGGCGGCTCCGCGAGGCGCCCACCCCCACACGGCTTCGTCTCGAGCCGGTCGACCTGGCGACGCTCGCGCGGGAGGCGGCGGCGCCGGTCGCCAGGAACGACCGGGTCCGCCTCGTGATGGAGCTGACGCCGCTGTCGATCTCGGCGGACGGCGAGGCGCTCGCCCGGGTGATCCAGAGCCTCGTCACCAATGCCGTGCAGTCGATCGAGGGCTACGGCACCGTCCAGCTGAAGACCTACGCGGAAAGCGGCCGAGCCGTCGTATCGATCACCGACACCGGCTGTGGCATGTCGGAAGAATTCGTGCGCACGTCCTTGTTCGCGCCGTCCGGCTCCAGCCGGAGCGGTGGCTGGGAGATCGGCCTCTACGACGCCAGGGGGCTCGTCGAAGCCCACGGCGGCACCATCGACGTGTCGAGCAAGACAGGGAGCGGGACCACCTTTTCGCTGCGGCTCCCCATCGGAGGGCGGACATGAAGCCCAAGCTGCTCATCGTCGAGGACGAGGAGCCGATCCGCACCCAGCTCACCTCTGCGCTGCGCGACGATTTCACACTCTTCTTCGCCGAGGATCGCGCCGAGGCGCTCTCGGCGGTCGCGTGCGAGCGGCCGGCGGTCGTCAGCCTCGACCTCGGGCTACCACCGCACCCGGAAAGCTCCGAGTGTGGTCTCGAAGCGCTCGACCAGATCATGCGGACCGCGCCGGCGACCAAGGTCGTCGTGCTCACCGGCAACGGCGGCCGCGAGAGCGTGATCCGCTCGGTCCAGCTCGGCGCCTTCGACTACCACCAGAAGCCGATCCAGCTTCCCGACCTCAAGGTGATGCTGCAGCGGGCCGCCAATCTGCAGACGCTCGAGGCCGAAGCCGAGAAGCGCGGCAACGAGACGTTGATCCGTTTCGCGGACATGCTGGGCCACACGCCCGGCATGCGCGAGATCTTCGCCGTCGTGAGCCGCATCGCGCGGAGCGACGTCACCGTGCTGATCCAGGGCGAGAGCGGAACGGGCAAGGAGCTCTTGGCGCGGGCCGTTCACGCGAACAGCGCCCGGAGCACCCGCCCGTTCGTGGCGATCAACTGCGGCGCGATCCCCGACACGCTGTTGGAATCCGAGCTGTTCGGCCACGAGCGCGGCGCCTATACCGGCGCGTACACTCAGCGAAAGGGCAAGCTCGAGCTGGCGGACGGCGGCACGCTCTTCCTCGATGAGATCGGGGAGATGAGTCCCCCCCTGCAGGTGAAGCTCCTACGCTTCCTCCAGGAGCGGGAGCTCGAGCGCGTCGGGGGTCGTGGGGTGCTCCGCGTCGACGCCCGGGTCGTCGCCGCGACCAACAAGGACCTGAAGGCCGAGCTACAGGCACGGCGGTTCCGCGAAGATCTCTACTATCGTCTGTCGGTCGTGAACCTGACCCTCCCGCCGCTGCGCGAACGCGGGGAGGACGTCATGCTGATCGCCAACGCGCTCCTCCAGCGGACCTGCAAGGCCCACCGGCGCAAGCTCCGCTTCGGAAGCTCGGCCCTCGAGGCCATCGCGCACCATCCCTGGCCCGGCAACGTCCGTGAGCTCGAGAACGCGGTGGAGCGGGCGGTCCTGATGGCCCACGGCAAGCTCGTCGAAGCCCGCGACCTGGGCATCGAGCTGAAGGAGCGGCCTACGGCGTCGCTTCGAGAGGCTCGGGACCGGGCGGAGCGGGGCGCCCTCGTGGAAGCGCTCGTCAAGACGCGCGGAAACATCACACAGGCCTCGCGGCTCCTGGCGGTGAGCCGTCCGACTCTCCACGGCTTGATCACCCGTTACGAGGTCAGCACCCGGGATTTCAAGTAAGGACGGCTTGCCCTCGGATCCCCAACGCTCGCATAATCCAGGTCATTTCGGTCGCGGACGTGTCAGAATCGGCGGAGGATTCGGGAGCGAGCCGGGCGTCGCCGCTCCAGTAGAGGAGGACAAGCCGTGAAAACCGTCATCACCTGGTCCGTCATGCTTCTGGTGCTATTCGCCTGGACGAGTCCGTCCGGGGCCGTCGAGGACATGGGGCTGATCACCGGCGGCGACAAGGGCACCTACTATCAGTTCGGCCTCGATCTGCAGAAGCTCGTGAAGCCCGCGGGTATCAACCTGAACGTCTATACCTCGAAGGGCTCGATCGAAAACGTGTACGCGGTCTACCAGCGGCCGGGGGTTCCGATGGGCATCGTGCAATCGGACGTCCTGGCGTTCGTGTCACGCGTGCAGACGGACCAGACGCTCCAGCGGATCGCGAAGAAGACGAGGATGGTCTTCCCGCTCTACAACGAGGAAGTTCATCTGCTCGGCAAGAAGGGCATCACCGACTTCGACGATCTCGCCGGGCGCAGGGTCGCGGTCGGCCGCGACGGCAGCGGCACGTATCTCACGGCGCGCCTTCTCTTCAAGCTCTCCGAAGTCGCGCCCAGCGAGATGGTGCCGATCGACACGGGCGAGGCGCTGGCCGAGCTCAAGGCGGGCCGCATCGACGCGATGTTCTACGTGGCCGGCTATCCGGTGAAGCTCCTCAAGGAGGACGTCACCGACAAGGACAACCTCGCCCTGATCCCGATCACCAACAAGAGCGTCCTCGAGTTCTACCCGCAGGCCGAGATTCCGGCGGGCGTCTACCCGTGGCAGGCGACCGCGGTCAACACCGCGGCGGTCAAGGCGGTGCTCGTCTCGTTCGACTTCCGCCGCCGGGATTGCGACAACGTCGGCAAGTTCGCGCAGATCCTGTCGAAGAACCTCGACACGCTGCAGAAGACCGGCCACGCGAAGTGGAAGGTGGTCGACCTGAACTATCCGCTTCGCGGCTGGGAGCAGTACGACTGCGTCCGGAAGTATCTCGGCAAAGCGCCGGCGGCGGCCGCCGCGCCCACACAGCGCAGCAGCCAGAATCCCGTCTTCGACGCGATCAAGGGAGCGCTCGACCAGTAGCCTCGTCGAGCGCGGCTCGTCGGCGCGCCTGATCCCTCGAGGATCAGGCGCCGACGAGGCGCAACAGCATCCAGGTCACGGCCGCGACGATCGCCGAGGCGGGGATCGTCAGGATCCACGCCCACAGGATTTTCCCCGCCACGCCCCAGCGCACGGCCGAGAAGCGCTGAATCGCGCCCACGCCCATGATCGAGCCGCTGATGGTCTGCGTGGTGCTCACCGGAATGCCGGCGATCGCGGTACCGAGCAAGGTGATCGCGCCCGCCGTCTCGGCGCAGAAGCCGCCCACGGGCCGCAGCTTGGTGATTCGCATCCCCATCGTCTTCACGATGCGCCAGCCGCCCGCCATCGTGCCAAGACCAAGCGCGGCGTGGGCCGCCAGGACGACCCAGAAGGGCACGTAGAACTCGGGGCCGAGATGTCCGGTGGTGAAGAGGAGCACCGCGATGATCCCCATCGTCTTCTGAGCGTCGTTGGTGCCGTGCCCCAGGCTGTAGGCAGCCGCCGACAGGAGCTGGCCGCGACGGAAGATCTTGTCGACGCGTCCTGGAGTCTGGTTCTTGAAGACGTTGATCACCAGCACCATCATCGTGAAGCCGACGACCAGGCCGATCAGCGGCGCCAGGATCATGAACGCCCCGATCTTCAGGAGGCCGCTGGCGACCAGCGAGCCGAAGCCCGCTTTGACCACGGCCGCGCCCGCGAAGCCACCGATCAGCGCGTGGGAGGAGCTGGTCGGCAATCCCCAGACCCACGTGATCAGGTCCCACACGATCGCGCCGATGAGTCCCGCCACGATCACCCACTGGTCGACCACGGCGGTGTCGACGACGCCCTTGCCGACCGTGCGCGCCACGCTCACGCCGAAGCCGAACGCGGCGACGAAGTTGAAGAACGCCGCCCAGACGACCGCCTGCAGCGGCGTCAGCACACGGGTCGACACGACGGTGGCGATCGAGTTGGCGGCGTCGTGGAAACCGTTGAAGAAGTCGAAGACGAGCGCGATGAAGATGATGACGACGATGGCCGTGAGCACGGCTCAGCTCGCCGTCAGGCCATCTTCAGGATGATCCCCTCGATCACGTTGGCGACGTCCTCGCATCGATCGGTCACGATCTCCATCGTCTCGTAGATCTCTTTCCACTTGATGACCTCGATGGGGTCGCTCGCCTCGTCGAACATCGCGGCGAGACTGTCGCGCAGGAGCACGTCGGCGGTGTTCTCGAGCCGGTTCACCTCGACGGTGTGCTCGTGAAAGCCCGGGTCCATCGTGCGCAGGCACTTGATGGTGCGATCCATCGCGTGCGTGATGTTCACGATGACCTCGGCCATCGCCCGGCAGGCCGAGGTCGGCTCCTTGATGCGGTAGACGACTAGCCGCTCGGCGGCCGCCTCGATGTAATCCAGCACGTCGTCCAGGCGCGAGGCCAGGTCGTGGATGTCCTCGCGGTCGATCGGCGTGATGAAGGTCGTGTTGAGCTTCTTGATGATCTCGTGCGTCGTGTGGTCGCCCTGGTGCTCGACTTCCTTGATCGCGTGGGCCTTGGCCCGCGCGTCGCTGAAGTTGTGGACCATCTCGTGCAGCAAGGCGGCGGCGCGGATGATGTGCTGGGACTGCTGCTCGAAGTAGTCGAAGAACCGAACTTCCTTCGGGATCAGGTTGAACATTGACCCGAGCCGAGTGTAACGGAAACGTCACAACTCCGCCAGTCCGTCTCACATGGGGGTCCCGAAATGGCCCCCAATCCCCCTAGCCCTTGCGCAGGGCGAGCGGAGGGAGTCCGAGCAGCGCGTGGCGCGCGAGTCGCCAGCATCCTTGGAGCGCGTCGACGAACGCGGGCGCGGTCGGCGCGAGGCAGCGGACCAGCACCCCGCGGCGCGGGAGCGTGGCGACGCCGAGGCGCGAGGTGTCACCGTCCGCGACGAGCTGCGCGACGTCGGCCGCGAAGCGGTCGCGGTCGAACTCGCCGACGATCGCGATCGATGCGAAGTACGGGCGCGACTCCGCGAAACCGAGCCCATCGAAGGCGGGTTCGTCGTGAGCTCGAGGTCGCGCCTCGGCCGGCGGGGACCCCTCCCCGCGACGGCCTGCCGCGCGCCCAACGCCGGCGCGGCCGCGCAGGACGAACCGATCGTGGAGGAGCCAGCCATGGCGATCGCGGATCGATACCGCGCTGTCGAGCACGGTGAAGCGCCACGCTTCGCCGAGCGCGATCCGGCCGGCGGAAAAGGCGTCGAGGAGGATGAGACCGGCCGTCTCGGCCAGATCGACGTCGATCGTCTGCCGCAGGGCCGAGCCCGCGAACGGAATCGTGTGGTCGGGCACCCACTCGACGACCGCGCGCGGCCCGAGCGAGATCCGCACGCGCTGGAGAGTTTCCTCGCCTTGGGTACGGTACACGCGGGTAGCCGAGGGCGTCGTCAGGACGGCGTGCGCTCGCTCCGCCACCTCGACGTCGATCGAGAGCCGATCGCCGCCGACCAGACCTCCTGTCGGGTTCAGCATCGAGACGACCGCCGCGGGATCGTCGAGCGCGACGGGCGCCAGAACCTGGAGCGGCAGCGTGTACCGGCAGCCCGCGACGACGGTGGCGGGGCCGCGCCGATCAAAGCGAAGCCGCAGGGCGCCGTCGCGGCCGACGCGGGCGGCGCCGAGCGATATTCCAACCGTCACGCAGGCGCCGCGTCGAGCGACAGCTCGCGCCGGATCCAGGCGACGATCGTGTCGAGGCCCTCGCCGGCCCGCAGATTCGTGAACACGAAGGGCCGCTCGCCGCGCATCCGGCGCGAGTCGCGCTCCATCACCGAGAGGCTCGCGCCCACGTAGGGGGCCAGGTCGATCTTGTTGATGACCAGGAGGTCCGATCGCGTGATACCCGGGCCGCCCTTGCGCGGGATCTTCTCGCCCTCGGCGACGTCGATCACGTAGATCGCTGCGTCGACCAGCTCGGGACTGAAGGTCGCCGCGAGGTTGTCGCCGCCGCTCTCGATCAGTAAGAGCTCGAGCCCGGGAAACCGCGTCTGGAGCTCGTGCACGGCCTCGAGATTGGCCGAGGCGTCTTCGCGGATCGCGGTGTGCGGGCAGCCGCCGGTCTCGACGCCCACGACCCGCTCGGGCGGCAACGCGCCGCGGCGCACGAGGAACTCGGCGTCCTCCTTGGTGTAGATGTCGTTCGTGATCACCGCCATCTCGAGCTCGCCGGACAGGCGCCGGCAGAGCGCCTCGGCCAGCGCGGTCTTCCCCGAGCCGACGGGCCCGCCGATCCCGAGCTTCAACGGCCGCGGAATCGCCTTCATGACCGAAACAACCTCATGTCGAGCGTTGCGTGGCGGATGCCGGCGATCTCGAGCGCGGGATTGAAGCTCCAGAGCTCATCCGCGCGCGCGGTCGCGGCCGCGGCGGCCAGCCGGCCGATCCGGCCTCGCATCGCGGCCAGGACACGCTGTCCGTCGAGCTGTCCGAGCGCGATCAGCCGCAGCCCCGCGCCGACCAGCAGCGAGGCGCTCGCGTAGAGATACGCCGTCGCGGCGCGCTCGGGATCGGCGCCCTCGCGCCCGACCGCGGCGCCGAACACCGTCGCGTGGTGAGCGGCGGCGCGCCCGTCTTGGACGACGGCCGCCAGCCGCGCCAGAAATGGATCGTCGCGGATGCCCACCGCGATCCGGAGCGCTTGTCGCCCCATCTGGCGGCTGGCCAGCCTGAATTCCGGGACGCTCTTCATCGCGTCCAGCCGCGCGTCGAGCTCGATCCATTCCTGCGGGTCGTCGCGACGCGCGATCCCGACCGCGATCGCGGCCGCCGCCGCGTCGGCGGGGCCGGCGGAGCCCTCGAGGTGCGCCGCGACGAACGCCTCGAGATCCTGGCGATCACGAACCCGTCCGTCCTGCACGTAGGTCTCGAGCCCGAACGAGTGGGCGAAGCCGCCGGCTGGGAAGAGTCCGTCGGCGAACTGGAGCAAGGTCAGGAGCGACGGATCAGCGGTCATGCCGGTGACCCCTGCCGATCGGTACGAACGCGGCCCGGACGCGTTCGAACCGAACGCCGAGGCGCGTGAGCATGATGTCCAGCCCCGGATCATCCGGGACGAGAAGCCGCTCGCCGTCGAACGCCAGCGTGAAGTGACGATTGCCGACCTCGAACGCGACCCGCAGCGCTTCCTCGTGCGATGCCGGCGTCACCGCCAAACACGACTCCGCGGCGCACTCCACGACCACGAACCAATCCGGCCCGACGTGCACAATCGCTCCCGGCACCAGCAGGGTCCCGGTCGGCAACGCTAGCGCGAGCGTGCGCCCTCCGGTCGTCGTCACCCGGCGCCGTCCCCACCGCCGCTCTTCAGCCGTGAGCACGAGCGTGTCGCGCACGCGCCCAGCCAGCTCCGCCTCCCGAACCCCGTCCGGCAGCTCCGTGACCACGACGACAGTCTCTGTGGTCGTAAAGGGATGATTGCTTGAACGATCGAGCCCCCGGCTCGATCGCGACGCGGACGGGGGGGTATGGGGGGCCATGTCGGGGCCCCCCATCCCATTAAAACCCCCCATCAGAACAAAAAATACCGCTGGGCCATCGGCAACACCCGCGCCGGCTCGCACGTCAGCACCGTGCCGTCCGCGCGCACCTGATACGTCTCGGGATCGACCTCGATCCGCGGCAGCGCGTCGTTGTGAATCATGTCGCGCTTGCTGAGCCCACGGCAGCGACTCACCGCGACCGCGCGCCGGCTGAGACCGAGCCGCTGCGGAACCCCATCGGCGAGCGCCGCCGCCGAGACGAACGTCAGCGCGGTGGAGCCGACGGCCCGGCCGAGCGCGCCGAACATCGGACGATAAAGGACGGGCTGAGGCGTCGGGATCGACGCGTTCGGATCGCCCATCGCCGCCCAGGCGATGAGGCCCCCCTTGACCACCATCTCAGGCTTGACCCCGAAGAATGCGGGCTTCCAGAGCACGAGATCGGCCAGCTTGCCCGCCTCGACCGAGCCGACATGGCCGGCCAGGCCGTGGGCGATCGCCGGGTTGATCGTGTACTTCGCAACGTAGCGCTTCACCCGCCGGTTGTCGTCGCCCGCCGTCTCCCCCGGCAGCGGCCCGCGCTGGCGCTTCATCTTGTCCGCGGTCTGCCAGGTTCGGATGATCACCTCGCCGATGCGGCCCATCGCCTGCGAGTCCGAGGACATCATGCTGATCGCGCCCAGATCGTGCAGCACGTCCTCGGCGGCGATCGTCTCGGCGCGGATGCGCGACTCGGCGAAGGCGAGGTCCTCCGGGATGCGCGCGCTGAGGTGGTGACACACCATCAGCATGTCGAGGTGCTCGTCCATCGTGTTCACCGTGAACGGCATCGTCGGATTCGTGGAGGACGGCAGGCAGTTCGGCTCGCCGCACACGCGGATGATGTCCGGGGCGTGACCGCCGCCGGCACCCTCGGTGTGGTACGTGTGGATCGTCCGGCCCTTGAAGGCGCGGATCGAGTCCTCGACGAACCCGCTCTCGTTGAGCGTGTCGGTGTGGATCGCCACCTGCACGTCGAGCTCGTCGGCGACACCGAGCGCGCAGTCGATCGCCGCGGGCGTCGTGCCCCAGTCCTCGTGCAGCTTGAGCCCGACGGCGCCGGCCGCGATCTGCTCGCGCAGCGGATCGGGCGCGGAGGCGTTGCCCTTGCCGAGGAAGCCGAGGTTCAGCGGGAACGCTTCGGCCGCCTCGAGCATGCGGTGGATGTTCCAGGCGCCCGCGGTGCACGTCGTCGCATTGGTCCCCGTGGCGGGGCCGGTGCCGCCGCCGAGCAACGTGGTGAGCCCGGCGCTGATCGCCTCGTGGATGAGCTGCGGACAGATGAAGTGGATGTGCGAGTCGAGCCCGCCCGCCGTGACGATCTTCCCTTCCCCGGCGATCACCTCCGTCGAGGCGCCCACCACCATGTCGTCGGTGACGCCCGCCATCAGGTCGGGATTGCCGGCCTTGCCGACCGCGACGATCCGCCCGTCGCGGATACCGACGTCCGCCTTCACGATGCCCCAGTGATCGACGATGACCGCATTGGTGATCACGAGATCCAGCGCGCCGGACGCGCGCGTGGCGCGAACCGCCTGGCCCATCCCGTCGCGGAGCACCTTGCCGCCGCCGAACTTGGCCTCCTCGCCGGGCGTGGTGAGATCGCGCTCGATCCGGATGAAAAGCTCCGTGTCGGCCAGACGCACGCGGTCGCCCGTGGTGGGGCCGTAGAGATCGGCGTACTGCCGGCGCGTCAGGCGGAGCGTCATGAGCGCCGCTCCCACGCCGCAAGCTTCGCCAGGGCCTGGTCGCGGCTTCCCCCGTCGGTGAGGGCGTTCAGGCCGAAGACCCGGCGCGTGCCGCCCAGCTCGACGAGCGTGACCCGCTTCTCGTCGCCGGGCTCGAAGCGGACGGCCGTGCCGGCCGGCACGTTGAGCCGCATTCCGAAGGCCTGCGCGCGATCGAAGCGGAGCGCGCGATTGACCTCGAAGAAGTGGAAGTGCGAGCCGATCTGGATCGGGCGGTCCCCCGTGTTGGTCACCGTCAGGTCGACCGTTCGACGGCCCTGGTTTGCGATGATGTCGCCGTCACCCAGCAGGTACTCGCCCGGAATCACGGTCGGCCTCCTAGCGAATCGGATGGTGAATGGTGACAAGCTTGGTGCCGTCGGGAAAGGTGCCCTCGACCTGCACCTCCTCGAGCATCTCCGGCACTCCCTCCATCACGCCGTCGCGGCCGAGGATGTCGAGGCCTGCCGCCATCAGGTCGGAGACGCTCCGGCCGTCTCGAATCCCCTCGAGAATCTCGGCGGTGATCAACGCCAGCGCTTCGGGATAGTTGAGCTTGAGACCGCGACCACGTCGCCGGCGCGCGACTTCGGCGGCGGTGAACACGAGGAGCTTCTCCTGCTCACGCGGGGTGAGGTGCATCGTCGCGCCTCCTGAAAGACAGCGTCAGACTGCTAGGTGCTGCCTGACCATCTCGGGCCGGAGGTCGCGCGTCGCGCCCGCGGCGACGACGGCGCCCTTGGCCATGATCACGTACTTGTCGGCGAGTCGCTCCGCGAAGTCAAGGTATTGCTCGACCAGCAGGACGGCCAGCTTGAGCTCGGCCTTGATACGTCGCAGCGCTTCCTCGATCTCGAGGATGATCGAGGGCTGGATGCCTTCGGTCGGCTCGTCGAGCATGAGCAGCTTGGGCCTGGTGAGCAAGGCGCGGCCGATCGCGAGCATCTGCTGCTCACCGCCGGAGAGGACGCCCCCCTTGCGCGCGAGCAGCGGCTTGAGCGCCGGGAAGAGCGCGAGCGGCTCGTCGATCGAGGCGGCGCGCCCGCAGCCCAGAAGCGCCATCCGCAGATTCTCCTCGACCGAGAGATGGGGAAAGATCTCGCGCCCCTGGGGCACGTAGCCGATTCCCGCTCGCGCCCGCCGATCGGGCGACCAGGTGGTGATGTCGGATCCGTCGAACGTCACGCGCCCGCCGCGCGCCGGCAAGAGCCCGATCGTGGTTTTGAGCAACGTGGTCTTGCCCACGCCGTTGCGTCCCATGAGGCAGACGAGCTCACCGGCACACACGTCGAGGTCGACGCCCCAGAGGACCTGCGACTGGCCGTAGGCGACGTCGAGGCCGTTAATGGACAGCATCGGCCCCCTCGCGGCGACGGCCGAGATAGACCTCGAGGACGCGCGGATCGCCCTGGACCTGCTCGACTGGCCCCTCGCACAGCACGGTCCCCTGGTGGAGCACGGTGACCTGGCGGGCGATCTGCCGCACGAACTCCATGTCGTGCTCGATGACGAGAACCGAGCGGTCCGCGGCGATCGCCTCGAGCAGCTCACCCGTGCGCGCGGTCTCTTCGTCGGTCATCCCGGCGACCGGCTCATCGACCAGCAGGAGCTCCGGATCCTGCGCGATCATCATGCCGATCTCGAGCCACTGCTTTTCGCCGTGCGACAAGGCGCCGGCCTTCCCATCGGCCTTGTCGGCGAGCTGCACGGTCTCGAGCGTATGGAGGATGCGGTCGCGCTCCTCGCGCGCGTCGCGCCGGCGCAGCGCGGCGAACACGCCCTTCGAGGCCCGGCGCAGCGACAACTCCACGTTGTCCCACACGGTGAGGTTCACGAACACCGACGGCGTCTGGAACTTCCGGCCGACGCCGAGCTGCGCGATCTCGTTCTCGCGGAGCGGAAGGAGATCCGTGTTGTGGCCAAAGATCACGCGGCCGCTCTCGGGCTTCACACGTCCGGAGACGACGTCGAGCAAGGTCGTCTTGCCCGCCCCGTTCGGACCGATGACGACCCGGAGCTCGCGCCGCTCCATGAAGAAGTTCAGCCGGCTCAGCGCCTTGAAGCCATCGTAGTTCACCGTGACGTCTTCGAGATAGATGATGCTGGTCGCGTGCGTCACGGCCTCGGGCGCTGGAGGCGGGCTCATGGCGTCGGCCGTCCGAGCGAGACGCTGGGGGTCGAGACCGCCCGATCGGGCCGGCGCGACACGATCCGACGAAGCCGAGACCCCAGTCGGCCGAGGGCGCCGACGACGCCGTCGGGAAAGAACAGGACCGCGCCCATGAAGAGGCCGCCCAGGAAGAGGAGCCAGAAATCGGGGTAGCTGGTGGTGAGCCAGCTCTGGATCCAGTTCACGCCGAACGCCCCGAGGACCGCGCCGTAGAGGGTGCCGCGCCCGCCCGCGGCGACCCACACGACCATCTCGATCGAGGGCAGCACCCCGATCTTCGCGGGCGTGATGATCCCCACCTGTGGCGCGTACAGGGCGCCGGCGATCCCGGCGAGCCCCGCCGAGACGACGAACACGAACAGCTTGTAGGCCGCCGGCGAATACCCGGAGAAGAGCACGCGGGTCTCGCTGTCGCGGATGGCGACGAGCACCTTGCCGGCGCGGGTCACGGTGATCCAGCGGCAGAGCAAGTACGCGCCGATCAGGGTGAGCGCGGTGACGACGTACAGGCCGCGCTGGGTCGCCGGCCGGTTGAGCGGGAATCCAAAGACCGTCTTGAAGTCAGCGAGGCCGTTGGTGCCGCCGAGATTCATCTCGTTGCGGTTGAACACGAGCCACGCGCTGAGCGCGAGCGCCTGCGTGATGATCGAGAAGTAGACGCCGCGGATCCGGCTCCGAAACGCCAGGTAACCGAAGGCGAAGCCGAAGAGCGCCGGGACCAGCACGATCGCCGCGAGCGTGAAGAGGCTACTGTGAAAGGGGCGCCAGAAGAGCGGCAGCACGGTGACCTGGTTCCACACCATGAAGTCGGGCAGCGAGCTCTGATAGACGCTCTTCGACCCGATCTCGAGCATCAGGTGCATCCCCATCG
>Ga0209267_1000949_pt1 | contig 20411 bp, 19 predicted proteins | sample GraSoiAngelo_137_FD_185894 | JGI IMG/M metagenome (GOLD analysis project Ga0209267, IMG submission 185894) | Grasslands soil microbial communities from the Angelo Coastal Reserve, California, USA - 14_0929_09_30cm (SPAdes) (version 2) | ecosystem: Environmental > Terrestrial > Soil > Grasslands ... | reverse complement strand
CAGACGGATGGGTGGCCCCGAAGGAAGAACGGACCTCGGCGACCGCGCCCTATCAGCCCTGCACGTTCGGCGAGTTCCCGGGAGTCCTGCAGCGGTTCGTCGTCGAGGAGCCGGTCCTCACCTTACCGAACGCGATCTACAAGATGACGGGCATGCCCGCCAAGCGGTTGGGCCTCGAGAACCGCGGGCTCATCCGAGAGGGATGCGCCGCCGACCTCGTCGTCTTCGACCTGCCGCGGGTGAAGGATCGCGCCACGAACCGATGGCCCCATGCGTATCCGTTCGAAAATTATCCGCACGAGTACCCGGAGGGAATCGATTGGGTCTTCGTGAATGGCACGGCGGCGGTGGAGGATGGCAAGCCGACCGGGACGCGGACAGGGCAGTGCTTGCGCCACACAGGTGTCAGATGAACGCGTATCGTATCGAGAGGTGAACGGTGACGCGACGGATCGACGGAGAACCTGTCTCCGAAAGGCGAATTCGGACGAGCATGTCTCGGATCCTCAAGGCAAATCGACTGTGTTCCATCGCAACGGTCGCTTCCGGCAATCGGGCTCACATCAACACCGCCTTCTTCGCGTATTCGCCCTCCCTCGAACTCTACTTCCTTTCCGATCCGGACTCCCTGCATTCCCGAAACTTGTCGGCCCGTCCCTCGATGGCGATGACGATCTTCGATTCCCGGCAGAGTTGGGACGATCCGGGCCGGGGAATCCAACTCTTCGGGACCGGCTGCAAGACCCGGGGCGTCCAGGCGGCGCGCGCCGAGCGAACGTACGCTGCGCGGTTCCCCTCATTCGCCCGATGGCTTCGGGGGCGGAGCGCCGCCGAACGAGTCCAGGCGGCGAGGTTGCGCTCCTATGCGTTCTTCCAGTTCATGCCCAATCGAGTGAAGGTCCTCGACGAGGCGGAGTTCGGCGGCGCCGTGTTTGTTGTGGCCCGCGTGATTCGCCGCGGCGGACCGAGCGGACGCGGTCCGATGGAGCTCGCATGGCACTCGACCGAGGTGCTTGTTCCAGGCGATGGCGGAGCCGAGGTGAAAAGGCGACGCTGACATCATCTGTGTCCGAGCGGTGCCTTGGGGTGTGTCGATTCGTTCGCATCCCCGAACCGCGCAATGACCTGCTCCGATTCCATTGAATCTGAGTAGGAGTGGGCTCGACCGGATTCGAACCGGTGACCTTCGCCATGTCAAGGCGATGTCATAACCACTAGACCACGAGCCCAGCGACCGCGCCTAACCTTCGACCGTCCTTAAAGCCTTTCTTTGGCTCCGTCGGCGAAGCCTACTTCGTCAACGAGGACACGATCGCGCGACAGAACGCGGGAAGATCGTCGGGGAATCGCGAGGTGATGAAGTTCCCGTCCACCACGCATTCCTTGTCGATCCACTCCGCACCCGCGTTGAGGCAGTCGTCCCGCACGCTCGCGAAGGAAGTCATCCGGCGGCCCTTCACGATGCCTGCGCTGATCGGCACCCAGGCCGCGTGGCAGATCGCGGCGACGACCTTGCGTCCCTCGTCCATCGCCCGAACGAAGGAGAGGATCTCTTTGTGGCGGCGCATCTTGTCCGGGCCCGCGACGCCTCCCGGAATCACGACCGCGTCGAAGTCCTTGGCCTTGAGGTCCGCGGCGGCCATGTCGACCTCGCATGGGTACGAATGCTTCGAGCTGTAGATCCGTTTCTCATGGCCCGCGAGGATGACCTCGGCGCCCTCCTCGATCAAGCGATAGTACGGCACCCAGAGTTCCAAGTCCTCGTAGCCATCTTCTGCGAGCACAACGATCCGCCTTCCGCCAAGGGTCATGGAGGGGCGAAGGCGGACGGCCGGCAAATTCCTTCGCATCGGCCGAGGGACGGGGACCAGAACCCAAACCGATAAGAGGCCTCAAGGATTCGCACGCGCCGTCTGAGGGATCCGTCATGACCTCGCGGGACAACTTCGAGTTCGCCCATGCCCACCGCCGCGAAGTCGCTTGGATGTCGCAGAACACGAACACCCTCCCGGTCCATCCCGCGATTCTCGAGGCGATCCGGCAGAGCGCCGACGAACAAGAGTTCAACCTCTATCCGAGGAAGGACGGTATCGCGGGTCTCGCCGACGCGATCCGGCAGGACCTCCGCCTGGAGGGCCACGACCTCCTCCTGACGAACGGAGGGATCGAGGGCGAGTACATCGCGACGAGGGCGATGCTGGGACCGGGGAACCAAGTCCTCTCGACGGACCCCTCCTTCCTCCCGATCCACGACCAGGTGGCGATGGCGGGGGCCCGGGCGGTCGAGGTCGACATCTATCGGAAGCCGTACCTGCTGACGCCGGAGTATGCGAACGAGGCGATCACCCCGCAGACTCGGATGCTCCTCCTGATCGATCCGAACAATCCGCTCGGGTCCGGGTACTCGCGGGACCAGGTGCGCGGCCTGACGGAGGTCGCGCGGGACCACGACCTGTGGATCGTGGACGACGTCACCTACCGCGATTTCAACCCGGACCACGTCTCGGCGACCGCGTTCTATCCGGAGAAGACCCTCGTTTCCTATTCCTTCAGCAAGGGCCCCGGCCTCGCGGGGATGCGGATCGGCGCGATCCTCGCCCCGTCCGAGGGTCCGAGGTACGATCACGGGCCGTATGGCATCGTGATGCAAAGCCTCCGGAAGATGGACACGAATGTCCTCGGAGTCAACGTGCTGGCGCAGCGCGCGGCGCTGGCCGCCCTCCGGACGAAGAAGGAATGGCTCCCTGAGGTCCGGCGCGCGTGTGCGCGGAACCAGGAGATCATCCGCGCGGCCGTCAAGAAGGTCGACGGATCCTCCCTGCCGGTGTATCCTTCGAAGGCGAACATGTTCGTGATCGATCTCTCCGAGGCCGGGGTCGACCCGGAACGGGCGGAAGAGCGTCTTCTCCTCGATCACTTGGTGCACACCCGCGCCGGTTCGTACCTGTCGAAGAAACACGGGGCCGAATTCCTGCGGGTGTCCTTCACCGTGTCCGAGGCGGATTGCCAACGATTCGCCCAAGCCTTCCCGATCGTCATGGAGTCCCTTGCAAAATGAGCGCGACAGGCTCATAGCCTGGGACCACTCTCCGGAGGCGAGACCATGGGAGTGCTGCAAGATCTCGCGGGCCGCGTCGAAGAGGTGGCCGTGTCCGGCGGCAAGTTCGCGGACGCGTTCGTCCGGACCGCGGGGGCGGCCGTCGCCGGGGCCCTCGTCTTCGTCGAGAAGGAGATCGGGTACGCGCAACGGGCGGCCAAGCGTCCAAAGTCGGAGAAACGAGGCGAGAAGGAAGTTACCCATAAGTAAGGGTAACCCGGCTCGCGATCCTCCGGGTGTCCCCTCGAAAGCTACTTAGCGTTCGCTCGTGCTAGCCCGATCGCCTCTGGAGTGGATCGGGTGGGGAAGTCGGAATATCTCAACTTCGTGAATGGCGAATGGGTGCCGTCGCACACGGAAGCGACGTACACGGTGATCAATCCCGCGACCGGCGGGAAGATCGCAGCCGTGCCGCAGTCCGATCTGCAGGACACGCGCGCGGCGATCGATGCCGCAAGGGAAGCGTTCGACAAAGGCAAGTGGCCCCACCTGACGCCCGGAGACCGGGCGGCGGCCTTGTTCAAACTCGCGAACCTAATCGAATCGGAAATGGATCGCCTCGGCCCGCTGGAGTCCCAGAACCAGGGGAAGACGATCAAACAGGCGCGGGACGGCGACCTGCCTTTCAGCGTCGACAACTTGCGCTTCATGGCGGGAGCGGCGCGGACCCTCACCGGACAGGCCTCGATGGAGTACGCCTACGGCGCGACGAGCCTCATCCGCCGCGAGCCGATCGGGGTCATCGGCCAGATCACGCCGTGGAACTATCCGTTCATGATGGCGATCTGGAAACTCGCGCCGGCGCTCGCGGCCGGCAACACGACCGTCCTGAAGCCCGCCTCGCTCACGCCGCTCACGACCCTTGAGCTGGGCAAGCTCGTCGAACAGGCGGGCATCCCCGCGGGGACCGTGAACGTCATCACGGGACCCGGGGCCGTGGTCGGGAACGAACTCGCGTCGAGCGACAAGGTCGACATGGTCTCCCTCACCGGCGACACCGCGACGGGCAAGGAGATCATGAACGCGGCCAAGTCGAACGTCAAGAAGCTGCACCTCGAGCTCGGCGGCAAGGCGCCCTTCGTCGTCTTCGACGACGCGAACATCGCCGCGGCCGCGGAGGGGGCGGTCGCGGCCTCCATGGTGAATGGCGGCCAAGATTGCACGCAAGCCGCGCGCTTCATCGTCCAGGACAAGGCCTACAAGAAGTTCCAGGAGAGGTTCCTCGAGCGGCTCAAGACCGTCCGGATGGGCGATCCGCTCCAGCGGTCCACGGACCTCGGGCCCCTGGTCTCGTCGAAGCAACGGGACAAGGTCGAGGACTACGTCGGAATCGGCAACGACGAAGGCGCGAAGCTCGCCCTCGGCGGCAAACGGCCGAAGGGCAAGGCGTTCGACAAGGGATGGTTCTACGAACCGACGGCGTTCGTGGACACCGATCCCTCCATGCGGATCGCGCGGGAAGAAGTGTTCGGGCCCGTGGTGAATGTCCAGAAGTTCTCGGACGAAGAGGAGGCGATCAACGCGGCGAACGACGTCGTCTACGGCCTCTACTCCTCCGTGTGGACGAAGGACGTGCAGCGCGCGCACCGCGTCGCGAACGCCCTTCGCTTCGGGGCCGTCGAGATCAACGACCACCTACCGATCGTGAGCGAGATGCCCCACGGCGGCTACAAGCAGAGCGGGTTCGGGAAAGACCTCTCCGTGTACAGCCTCGAGGACTACACACAGATCAAGCACGTCTTCATCGATCTCACGGACGCCGTGCGGAAGCCCTGGCACTACCTCACGTTCGGCGATCCGACCTGACGCGTCGAACCGGACGCTCACCTGCCAATCCGCCGATCGGACCACGCCATCGGGAGCTCACGGGCCTCCCACTCGTCGAAGACGCGCTCGCGGTCCAAGGCCTCGGGAGGATGGACGCCGGGGCCTGGCGTCGCCAGGTCCGCGATCATCGCGACGCCGATGGCCGCCCCGACCGCACTGAGATAATTGACGGCGGTCGTGGACCGACGCCGGTTCGCATCCGCCTGCGGCATCGTGACGTCCCCGCGTCGCACGACCCGCTCGCCATCGCGCGTCCCTTCGACCTCCACCGTCAGGGCGGTCGCCCCTTGCAGCGGGAGGACGAGCGCGGAGGGTTCCGGGAACGCGGCGAGGAGGGCCCGTCGGAAGGAGACCATCTGATTGCCGACGCGGATCATGCGGAAGTCGGAAAGCAAACCGAGCCGGTCGAGGGAGACGAGCGCGCGGACGACGTCCGGATGGAGCGCGTGTTTGTAGTCCACCCGCCCGATCGGCTTCCCGAGGAAGCGCGGAAGGGTCTCCACCTCCTCGTGCGCGATGAGATACGTGCGTTGGGTCCCGACGGGAGCGGGGAAGGGAAAATTCTCCGGCTCGCTGAGCGGCTCCCGCACGCGGAGTTCGTTTTCGAGCCACACGGTCGGACGGACGAGGACATTCGCAAGGAACGCCTCCCGCGACGAAAGAGGGAGGAAGCCGGCGCCCGCGGAGACGAGGTCTCCCGCTCGGATTCGGATCGCGTCGATCGCCTCGAAAGGTTCGGCGGCATCGCGCGCCATCACGTTGGAGATGCCGGGGTCGAATCCCATGGAGACGAGGGCGGTACGGCCCGCGCTCTTGAATTCGTCGGCCTTCGCGAGCTGTGCAAAGACGCCGGGAGTCGCCCCGGGTTCGGGAGAACCCGCGGAGGCGATGTCGAGATAGTTCGCGCCGACCTCCAACGCGGCATCCATGATCCGAAGGTTGTACCGCGGCAAGGTCGTGTTCACCACGATGTCGGCTCCCGCCAGGGCTTTTCGAAGGGCGACATGGTTCTCGACATTCAGTTGCGCCGCCTCGATCGAGACGCGCCCTGGAATTCCCGTCAACACCCGGGCCCTCTCGCCGAACTGGTCCGTGAGCAGGAGGGAGGTCACGCGGCGATTCGCCCGCAGTTCCGACGCGAGCGTCCGTCCGAGCCCGCCGACTCCGAGGATCGCAACCCGCATGCCATCGACTCACGGATTCTCGGGCCCCTTAGTCTTTTCGCGATGATTCCGGCCTGGCGTACTCAAGAGGCCACGATGCGACGGCCATGGCCGCCGGAATTACCATGGGAATAGTAATCGTCATCGCTCCGAAATTCCCCCGGCCGATGGACCTGGGAAAAGGGCCGATTTAGTCCGGGCATCCGAGGATTTCTGGGGACCCCTTGGCCGTAGCATGCCGGTGCGCATCGCGGACAAGTGAATCCCAGCCGCTTATATGCGCCCCCACCCTGTGTCGTGTAGGGCTCGGCGTCGAGGGGCGGCGTTTCGCAGGCTGCCGCGGCCTCCCCCTCTCCGCGTCTCGCGGTTGGTCCTCGCGGGCGCCCATCAAGACCCCGGCGCCGGGCTGTAATCCTTTTCGAAAGACGGGCAGGACCCGAGTCAGGCGTCATTCGCCAAGTCAACAAGCCGCGGCCGTCGAGGCCTTATTCAGGAAAAACCAATGGTGCGAGGACCGCTCACGTTGTGGTCGATGCGCGCGAAGGCTTCGAGCGGTGTTCCGGAGACGTTGAGGGACCATTCAATCGGCGCTTGAACAAGCGCAACGCGATCTTCAGGCCGGTCCGGAGGGGGATCAACTTGGGTGGCCCGATGCGGGCCGCGTAATCGATCGGCAGTTCCGTGATCCGCGCTTCCTTCAAGGCGGCGGATCCGAAGAGATCGGCCTCGAGGTCGAAGCCTCGGGCCTCCAGCGAGAGTTCCCGCAGGGTGTCCGCGTTGAACGCCCACATCCCGGTGCAGACGTCCGTGACCGAGACTCCGAAGAGGAGGCGGGCCAGAGCGCTCAGGACGCGGTTCCCGACCCGGTTCAGGGTGGTCATCGCGCCCTCGGCCATCTTCCCGAGGAACCGGGAGCCGAGGACGACGTCCTGGCCGGAGGCCAGGGCCTCCAGGAACACCGGGACCATCTCCGGCGGATACGTGCCATCCGCATCGAGCATGAAGTAGAACTCGGGCTCCCGCGACCCGCCATCGGCGCGGTCTCGGCTCCGCAGGAGGTGATCGAACGCCTGGCGCATGCCGTTGCCTTTCCCGCGGCCCGTCTGGACGAACACGCTCGCTCCGCTCTTCCGGATGACCTCGAGGGTCCGATCCGTCGAATTCCCGTCGACGACCCACACCGAGACCGTGTATCCGGCGGCCTCGAGCTGGGCCTTCGGGATCCGCTGCAGGACATGGCCGATCGCGCGTTCCTCGTTTAGGGCCGGGAGGAAGATGACGACATGGCCCCGAGGACTCGGCTGCGGGTGTTGACCTGCGACGCGCGGATTGCGCGCTGAGGTGTCCTCCGGTTGGCCACCCCCCATCGCCTGTGCGATTACGGTCGTCGACTTCCCCTCCAGCCCGTCATTGCGATACGACTCTCAGGCTCGACGGCGTCGCGCTCGGACGCCGGGCCGCCCCCGCCGGCCAGTCGAAACCTGGGAGAATCTCACCGAGGAACTCCGCATTCCGCTCCATTTGGTACGTGAGGAAGAACAGGGCGCCATACGTGTCCCCGCGCGGGCTCGTCGCGATGACATCGTCTCGTTGGAGCTTCGCCAGATGATGCTGGACCGTGGTGTAGTGGAGGCCGAGCGCGCTCGCGATCTGGTTCGCGTTGAGGGGCCCGTCCTCTTGCAGGAGCTTCAGGATCCGACAGCGGTTGTGGCCGCCGCGGGATCGCGCGAGCAGGTAGACGAGCGTCCGTCGGAAGTGCGTGTTGAGCCGTTCCTTCGGCTGCGAGGCGGAGGCGTCCCTCTCGATCCGGGCCGGGTTCGGCCATGGGGCGGTCGGCTGGGCGATTGCCACGCGTTCTGTAGCGCCGGACATTGTTAGGGCGGGCAAATCGAGGGAAGGGGATATCCACCGCGTCCTAACACGCGCATCTCCGCATGGGGAGTGTGCGCGGTGCGTCACACCGAATGGTTTGTCCTGCAAAAGACTATAACTTACAAGTGAATGGCGACGCTATTCCCTTTGTCCGACAGGGGGCCTTGGTGAACCGACTTGGCTAGTCGTACGGCCGTCACAAGGACCATCCGGTTGGACGGGGACACGGACCGAGCCCTGTCAGGCTTGGCCGAGAAAGAGCGGGTCAGCGTCAATTTCCTCGTGAATCGGGCCCTTCGCAAATTCATCGAATGGGACGTCTACGCCGAGAAGTTCGGCTTCCTATCGCTCCCGGCGTCCATGATCACGAAGATGATGAGCTACCTGTCCGACGAGGAGGCGAAGGAGATGGGTCGTTGGGCCGGTCAGAACCTCGTCAAGGACTTCCTCACCTTCTGGTTCAAGGAGGTCAGCGTCACGACCTTGGTCAAGGGATATCCGGCCCTCGAATCGAAATATGGCAAGTCGTTCGAGTATGAGGAGCACGTCGACGGCGGCCGCTGGACGATCATCCTCAAGCATGGCCGGGGGCTGAAGTGGTCCTTGTATTACGAGGAACTCCTTCGATCCGTCTTCGAGCAGTTGCTGAAGAAGGAAGTGAAGACGGAACGGACCGAGGACCAGGTCGTCGCCCGGTTCAGCGCCGTTTGATCCGCCGCGCGAAGGGGCTAGTGGCTGAGGATTTTTTTCTTCGGCGTCTCGTTGTCGCCATCGGGGGCATTCTCCAGACCGGCCTCACCGAGCGCGCTCCGCTCGATGGCCTCGGCGAGCCAGCCCATCGTCATGCGGAGTCCCAGGCAGACGCGGTCGATCTCCGCGTCTCCCGTGTCGCCTTTCTTCACCTTGGACAAGAGCATCGACTTGACCATGTGGGCGTTTTGATCGCCGAACGTCTTGTCGAAGGCTCGCCAATAGGCCTGTTGGAACGCCGGATTGTCCCGAACACCCAGGGGCTTCGCTAGGTGCGGGACGGAACCGCCTCCTGTGCCGGAGGACTCGGCATCCTCGATCGCGCGGGTCGGTGTCCAGCGACCTCGCCCGCGATCGATGACGCGCCCTCGCTTGTCATCGAGCCAGCCTTTCGCGCGAGGAGCCCGAAGGCGGCACCCACCTGATAATGCATGCGGTTAGGGTCCAGCACGAAGGTGTGTGGTCTGGGGGGCATCCGCCGACTTCGCACCGCCCCCGAAGTGTGCCTCCAGGGAGCGAGGGAGGCATCAGGGTCCCGAATCGCGGTTCGTCCGAACCGCCGCAAGGCCCGTTGGACCGCCAGCTTCCTCGGCGCCACGCTTCCCCGCACCCTAGCCGAGCTTGCCGCGGACATGCGGATGGACGATTCGAATCCCTCGAGGACCGATGTCGATCGGGATGGGACCCATCTGGTGGTTCGTTCCACGCATCTTCGTAATCTCCATGTACCGGACCCGCGCGTCGCCGGCCGGGAGGACGCTGAACTTGATCACGCCGTCGGCGACGAACTCTTCCACGCCGGTCCAAGGCAGATCCCTGCCGGTCCCCTCTTCCGTGATCAGGAGGGTCGTGCATCCCGAGGCCCCTCCGACGATTTTCCCCAGGAGGACGTGGGTGAAGGTCCGGAGGTCTCCGACCGTTTGGAAGGCAGGGGACATCGCCGTGAAGGAGTCGATCACGAGGCGCTCGGTCTGATTCTCATCGATCTCGCGGGCGATCTGCTCCCAGAGGGCCGGCAGGCCCTCCGCGGTCGGGGCGGGCAGCTCGAGGAACGCGAACCGTTTCTGGGCCATCAAGGGTCCGAAGTCAAGTCCGATGCGGCGCACGTTGTGGAGGTAGGACTTCTCGCTTTCGAGCATCGAGACGTACATGCCGCTCTGCTTGGCCTGCTTCGCCCCGTGGTACAGGAAGTGGGATCCGAAGATCGTCTTCCCGGTCCCGGGCCGGCCGGTCAGCGTGATGAGACTCCCGGTGAGGAACCCCCCTTCGAGCATCCCGTCGAGCTCGGGCAGGCCGGTCGGTGCCCGCTCTTCGGCGCTAGATTCTGGAACCCTCGCCACGGCCATCTCGGTCATGCAATCAGCCTCTTCTTAGCACTTTGCATGGAACGCGCGACGGTCTCAAAGAAGTCGGTCTGCGGCGCGCGCCGTCGGATGCGGACGGGGACCGTAACCGGCGGTTCTTCCGCGGCGGCTCCCGCCGCTTTCGAGAGCGGGACGTCCTGGAGCGGGATCAACTTGAATTCCGGGTACCCGTTTCCGAAGGAGAACTGAAGCCCGTAGAACCCGGTCCGCGGCTTGACGCCGTAGAACACGAGCGTGCCCCAGCGCGTCGTGATCACCAGGTGGATCTGCGAGATGTTCGCCACCTTCTCCGTCAACTCGAGGTTCGGCCGCGCGAGGACGGACTGGATGTCCTTGTTCACGGCGACCCGCGCCGCGACGGTCGCCAGGAAGTCCATCACTCCCTGTCCGTAGAAGTTCTCGACCGTGTCGAGGGCCATCAGCTTCCAGATGATTTTGCCCTGGTTCTTGAACTTCCCATAGACCTCGAGCCACATCTCGAAGTCCTTCGCCATGTCGAGCGAGAACTTGATCGCGACCGGGTCTTCGACGCGGTCCGTGGTGAAGACGCGCATGTTCGCGTCGTACATGTCCTCGGCGAGGAACTGCGTCGCAAAGAGCCGCGACCGCTTCGGGTCGAAGTCGCTGTACGGGAACATCATCACCGCGTTGTTCGTCGCGAGGAAGTTCAGGAGCGCGGTCAGCGGGACGTACAGCTGCGCCTCGAACGGCACGTCGCCTCGCATCTCGAGCAACACCGTCGAACCGCGGGCGACGCCGCCGCCCAGGAGGGAATCGAGGTCTCGGCTGCCCGTGGACATGTGGGTCTCCGTGTTGTCGACCGGACGGAACATCGCGGTTTCGGCCGGGAGCTTGAAGTCGAACGGCTCGAGGTACTGGAATCGGCCCCCTGCAAGGGTGAACAGATATTGGTCTTGCCGAATCGGGACGCCGCGCAGCTTTCGAATCTCGAGTTCGCGCAGCCGCCGGTCGTCGATGACCTTCTGGCGGAGGATCAGGATCGCGTCCGCGAGCTGATCCAGCGTCGTGTTCGCCTCCGAATGCTCGCTGACGAGGATGAGCCGCGCGCCCGTCTCCTCCAGGACCGCCATCAGGGACTGCTCCACCTTCATCCGAGCCTCGCTCGGAATATAATCGGAAATGCCCTCCCAGGAGTCCAGGACGACGAGGGGGTTCTCCATGCTCGAGAGCAGGTCGTGGAGGCCCGAGATGACCTTGTGCCCGACCACGAACTGGGTCGGGTCGAACTCCAAGGTGGAGAAGAACTGGACGTTCGGTTCCGCGGCGAGTTTCGAGAACAAGGCATGCTGGAACGACAGCTTCTCCGGGTACGTCCGCGTCGAAATGTGGACAGCGTCGCCTTCCGAATGGAGCAAAGCCATCAGTTCGAGGGCCAAGTTCGTCTTCCCGGTCCCGGCATCTCCCTTGACCAGGAGGATGTACCCCTTCCGGCGGAGGACCGCCTCCAGTTCCGGCGGAACCGACCGGGGATTGGCCGGCGATTCGTTATTCTCAATCATACCGCGTCTCGACCTCCCGCAGCCCATGAACGAATGACCCTCGCTGCCTTAAAAGCTTGTAGTAACCATATGGTCAACAGTGGCCTCCACCCTCTCGAGGACCGAAGCAAGGTCCCCATTGTCAAGGGCATGCATCGATGTGATTCGTTGGACCTTATAAGCCTCGAAAAATTTCGGAGTCCCGGACGCAGAATGCACTGGCGTAGCGCGGTCCTCCTGATTGTCGCCGCCGCGGGGATCCTCATCGCGATCGCCGCCCCGAAACTGGTCGTGTTGCAGAGCCTCGTCATGGTCTCTTCCGCGATGTTGGGCGTCGTCGCGGTCGTCCTCGTCCGCCGGGGTGCCCGCACCTTGCCCTCCGACCCTCGGATCGCGCGGGTGTCGCAGCGCCTCCGGGAGCTGCGGCGGCTCGCCGCGGTGGCGCGACAGCAGTCCCTCGCGAATCTCGATGGGAACCCCGAATCGATCGCCGTCTATCCGTGGCCTGAAGAGGAGGATGTCGTCCGCGTCGAAGACCACTCCGTCGCCCGTCGGCTCACGGAACGCCTCGCCCCGCCCGCCCCGGACACCGCCCTCGACCATCGATCGTCGCACAACGAGACCTTCGCCGAACTCCTCCGGGAAGGCGAAGACTTACGAGCGTTGGGGCGCCTGCTCAAGCTCGACCTGACGCCCTACGGGAATCAACTCTCGAAGGCGCTCGCCGCCGCGCGCGCGGGCCGATTCGAGCAGTGCGGATTGTACCTTCAGGTCGCGAACGAACGGCTCCGTTTCCAGGTGCATGCGGCGCTGGCCGAAGAATTGTTGAGCCTACGATCTCCCGCGTTCGACTCTCGTTGATCTCACGGCTGAATCAAGTCGTTTCGGAGGGTTCTCCGACTATGGACAATTCCTTTCACCCTATCTAATCGGGACGGTTCGTCCCCGGGGGTGCATCGCCATTTCGGCTTTGGGACGGTCAGGACGATCCCGAGGATCGGACAACCAGGGGCGACTTAGTGGGAAATCTCCGGCTTGACGCCGAGCGCGCTGCTCAGGCGCAGATAGAGGAAGATCGGCTCCCCCAACTTGGCGACCGTCAGGCCGTGATCCGTCAGCGAGTACGAGACTCGTGGCGGCCTCGTTGGCTTCACATCCCGCCGGATGAGCCCGGTCTCCTGCATCCGGGCGAGTTTGCTGGAGAGCACGCGCGAGCTGATGCGGCCGAGGCCGCGGCGGATCTCCTGGAATCCCGCGGACTGCCGCATGTAGAGCAGCGTCAGGATGTCGAGAGACCACTTCCCGAAGACTGTCCGGGCGATCTCCATGTTCATGACCACGGGGTCGAACAAGGAGGCCGATCCTCCGTTCCAACCCGCATCCCGCGCGATGTCGCGGGCGAATCGGCTACACGTGTCGACGAGATCGGAGAACCGACGTTGCACTCTCTCGGCGGACGCTTCGGCGCCGGGATCTCCCTGTTCCGGGCGGGCGAGCATTTTCCTGACCAGCGCTCTACACTGTGCCAGGACCCTTCTAAGCCCCATGTGATGACTTGTGTTCACCTTGATTATCGTCGGGGCTCTTCGTTACTGAATGGATACGATACGTACAAATCGGAGCAGAACGAGACAGTCCCTGATGGCGGGCAAGCCGCTGGCTTTTCGGATGAGTCGGAGGACGACACCCCCCCTCCGAGGACTCGGCGCATCGGTCCTGTTGCTGATCGTCCTCCTTGCGGCGGCCGCCCTGCTTCCTTTCGTCCTTTCGCAGCCCGCGAAGGCGGCGCAGTTCTCCCTCACGCTCTACGTCAACGCGCTCGGATGGTCGTTCACATCCGGAGGAGAGGCCCGGCCCGGACCGATCCTCCTGGCGGTGCAAGGCGACCAAGTCGACGTCACGATGACGAGCGAGGACCTGCTGCCGCACGGATTCTTCATCGATTACAACGGGAATGGCGTGGCCGACAGCGGCGATTTCGTGTCGCCCCAGACGAGCGGCACGATCCAGTTCTCGATCCCCGCGGACACGCTCGGCACTTACACATATGGCGACCAAGTCGTGACGTTGAACACGGGCACCTGGGTGACGAGGGTCAACAGTCCGCCCCAGGCGTCCTTCCACGCGCCGACCGCGGCCACGTCCTGGACCGGCGGGAAAACCCACGACATCTCCTTCGACGTCACCGACCCCGATGGCGACCCGGTCCAGGTGAGCGTCTCGTACTCCTTCGGAGGCGGCGCGAGCCAGGCCATCAAGTCCTTCGCCGCGGGACCGACGAATCCCCAGATCGTCCCGTGGACCCCCAGCGGGTTCAGCTCGACGGACACGATGATCCGCGTCGTCGTCCAGGACTCGCGGGGCGCCTCGCAGCCGTTCGATTCGCCGGCGTTCACGGTGGATTCCGCCGTGCCGGCCATCCTTTCCTACTCCCCCGCGGCCGGCGCGAGCCAGGTCGACCGGAACAGCCTGATCCAAGTCAACTGGTCCGAGCCGATGAACAAGGCGACGACGGCCGCCGCCTTCGGCGTGAAGGGAGCGGGAGGCCCCTGGGTCGCGGGGACCACGACGTGGTCGACCGACGCGACGCAGCTGACCTTCCGGCCCGGCGGCAGCCTGGCCGTCGGCACCCAGTACGAGGTCCATGTGAACGCCACGTCATCGGACGCCTCCGATCCGGGGAACGCGATCGGCCACGATTCGATTTGGACCTTCTCCACGGGGACCCTGACGGACCGGACGCCCCCGCAGATCCGTTCCCTTTCGGCAAATCCGAGCGCGCAGATCGCCAACGGTTTCGTGAACGTGACGGCGGACGTCGATGACACGGGCGGGATCGCCACGGTCACCGCCGCGATCCAAGGTCCCGGAGTGAATCAGAACCTCTCGATGACGCATGCCTCGGGCGCACGCTGGTACCTGAACCGAGCGTACAGCGCGGTGGGCCATTACAACATCACCCTGTGGGCGACCGACATGTCCGGCAACGTCGCGTCGAACGAGACCGGGATCGACATCGTGCCGAACGGGGCCGGCGGCATCCCCGCGCCGCAGTCCGTGACCGTCTCGCTGAATGATGGACTGGTCGACGTCACCTGGAGCCCGGTGGCCTGGCCCAACCTCGCCGGCTATTACGTGTATCGCGGGAACCGATCCACGCCACCGTTCGAACGGCTGACGAGCATCCCTCTGTCGGCCTCGGCGCCGACCCAATACCGCGACACGACGGCCAAGACTGGCCAGACGTACTACTACACGGTCACGGCCGTCAACACCACGGGCGGCGAATCGGGGTATGGCCCCATATACTCGGTCACCATTCCACCGTATCAGACTCCTCCTCTCTTCGACCCGGTCCCATGGGCCGTCGCGGGGGTGACCTTGGGCGTGATCTTGGGGGCACTCTATGGCATGGTCTGGCGAAGACGACCGACGTAACATCCGCCCGCGGGACGCCGGTCCGGCCCTCGAGGCAGTCGGCGCGCGCCTGTGGCCCTTCGTCCTGACCGTGTTCTTCGGGATCCTGTTCGCGGGCATCGCGGATCTCGCGTGGCTCACGGCGATCGGGACGACACTCCCCTGGTTCACGTCGGGAATTTCGGCGCAGGTGTACACCGCGACGCTGACGACGGCGACCATCGCGACCCTCATCCTCGCGTCCCTCGCGGCCAACAAGCTCGCCCTCCTCGATGCCCGGGCCCGGGCGGTCGCGGCGCGGGAGGCCGGAGACCCCGGGAACCCGACCCGATTCTCAGTCGAGCCGTCGCGGTCCGTCGTGCTGGCCCCAAGCCGACCCCCGCGGGCGGAAGGGCTCGACTCGATCATCTCCGAGCTCGAGCGGTTCGCGGAGAGGCCCCTCGTCCAGGTGCGCAATCAGGCCAGCGATCCGAGCGGGATGGGCACGTCCCGCGGCGGTGGGCTCCCCGGCCTGCCGCTCGGCCGATACAAGATGTCCCCCGGAACCCGCGAAGCCCTCCGGAGGGCGCGCGGCCTCGTCTGGCAGACGGTCGCGGGCCCCCTCGCGATGTTCCTCGTCTTCATCTCCATCGCGGGCGCGATGTTGCCCGGTTCCGGCGCGTTCGCCCAGACCCACTACCAGCTCAACACGGGCCTCGTCCTGTTCCTCGGGTACGGATGGCCGTTCCTCGTGGCCTGGACCGTCGCCGCGATCGCCCTGCTCCATGTCCTCATCCGGCCCGACGCGTTCGACGGCCTGCTCCGGAACCCCATGCCGCGGCCGGACCAGATGAACTAGTCCACCCGATCACCCTCCTTCGCGGTCTTGCGGGGAAGGCCCGACCGTGGGCGAACCGGGCTGACGCGAAAGGCATCGAAGCGGTTGCCCGTGGCGGTTTCATCATCCACATTACTCGTAGCCATTGAAGCGCCCGCCGTTCAATCGTGTGCCAGAGCCTATTTGTAGGCCCTCACCAACGGACGCGAGGGGAGACGGATGATGCTGGGCACCGAGGAACTCGAACAGTCTTGGAAGTCGTCGGAACGATGGGCCGGCATCCTTCGTCCGTATGGAGGAGGCGAGGTCGATCGACTCCGCGGGACGATCGGCGTCCGACACACGCTCGCGGAACGCGGCTCGGAAAAACTCTGGAAGCTGCTGAATTCGGATGGCTATGTCGCAGCTCTAGGCGCCCTCACCGGGAACCAGGCGATCCAACAAGTGGGGGCCGGCCTGCGAGCGATCTACGTGAGCGGCTGGCAGGTCGCCGCGGACGGCAACGACGCCGGGCAGATGTATCCCGACCTCAGCCTGTATCCTGCGGACAGCGTGCCGAACGTCGTGCGCCGGATCAACAACGCGCTCCGACGGGAAGACGAGAAGGCGCACATGCGCGGCGCGGACGACCGCGACTGGTTCGCGCCGATCGTCGCGGACGCGGAGGCCGGATTCGGCGGGCCTCTCCATGCATTCGAGATCACGAAGGCGATGATCGAAGCCGGCGCGGCCGGCGTTCATTTCGAGGACCAGCTTTCCGCCGCGAAGAAATGTGGCCATCTGGGCGGAAAGGTCGTCGTCCCGACCGGCGAGTTCATCCAGAAGCTCGTCGCCGCCCGCCTCGCGTCCGACGTGATGGGAGTGCCAACCGTCGTCGTCGCGCGGACGGACGCGAACAGCGCGCGCCTGGTGACGAGCGACGCGGATCCGCGGGACCAATCGTTCCTCGTGGGCGGGCGGACGGCAGAAGGATACTTCCGCATGGAGGGCGGACTCTCCGCCGCCATCGCGCGCGGTTTGGCCTACGCGCCGTATGCGGACTTGCTGTGGTGCGAGACCTCGGGACCCGACCTCGACGAGGCCCGATATTTCGCGAAGGCGATCCACGAGCGGTTTCCGGGGAAGCTCCTCGCCTACAACTGCTCCTCGTCCTTCAACTGGCGGAAAAAGCTCGACCCCGAGACGATCGCGACGTTCCAGAGTGAACTGGCGCGCATGGGCTACCGTTTCCAATTCGTCACCTTGGCGGGCTTCCACACCCTGAACCTCGCGATGTTCCAACTCGCCCGCGACTACCAGGCCCACGGGATGGCCGCATATTCGGAACTTCAGGACGAAGAATTCGCGGCGCGGGAAGTGGGATATCGGGCGATCGAGCATCAGGCGTTCGTGGGCACCGAATATTTCGACGAGGTCAGCCAAGTCATCTCCGGTGGGACCTCTTCGACCCTCTCGATGGAAGGATCTACCGAACGAGAACAGGTCACGGAGATTCCACCTACAAAGCGCCTCGCGTCGCCGTGAGACCCATAGTGCAGGCGCCGATTCAAGGGGACGGCGGGCTCGGGGCTTGTGGCATCGTCCAACTTCGAGGCAAGGATGGCTTGACTGTCTGGCGGATGTGCTTGTACGTTCGATAGAATGCTGCCGCGAACATGAGCGCCGGGATGCTGTTCAAGAGATTGTACGCGCTCAGCCCTTGGATTCGTGCGGAGGCATCCGCAATCGGACCCGCGTTGAAGCTCCCTGAGGCGAAGGCGTCGGCGACGGCCTGATGAATCAACGGACCGAACACGAACAAAAGCAGGATCACCGAGACCAACGACTGGACGAGGACTGCGCCGAGGAGCAAGACTCGTCCCGCGAGGTCGCTCAAGTCGAACGCGATCAAGGCCTCCGAGATGCTCGCGATGACGACCAGGACGAGGAGACCTCGGATGAGGCCATCGAGCGCGGACAAGATCTGGTCCGCGGCGGCCGCGCCCGCGGACGGGGCGGAGCGAACGGAGGACGCGAAGCTCCCAACCAGGACAAATCCGGCGATTTGAGCGAGGATGAACAGGAGCACCGATGCCCAGACGAGCATCTGATGTCTCCATCCGAAGGCTTCCGCGCCGAGGATGATCAAGATGACGGCGATCGCGCCGACGAAGAGACCTCCGATTTCGATGACCGGGATCCACAGGAGCAGCGCGGCGAGGATGAGCAACGCAAGGCCCGACTCGGTGCGATCAATCATCCGGTTCCGGTCTTCGGCCACCTCTCTCTCGATCGGACCAGGCGCGGATGCGGGCAGCGGGCTAGATTGCATCTCCCTCCACGGGATTGATCCGAGCTCTCCATCCAGATGATTCGTCTATCTCGGGACACGGATGGCTCGCGCTGAAGAGAAAACTTGGCGTTTCAAGGTTACGTTTATGCGAACGTCACCCGGGAGAAATTCTGTGACGAACCCCTTCGGTCTGAGGGCGACAAGGCCCGACCCTTCGCCCGATCGATCGCGATTTGAGGGCTCCAAAAGGCTCTTCCAGAGAATCAGGACTACACGGCGGCGAGGGGCGCCCCGCACGGGCAGGCCATGCCGCACGTCGTAATCGTCGGAGATCGGGAGTCCGGGAAGGCGACGTTTTTGTCGCTCCTCTACGCGACGCAGGTGAAGTCCGGCTCGGACGCTTCCGATGCCTTCCGGTTCCACGCCGATGTCGACTCCCTCGATGAAATCTCGGAGGCCTTCGAACAACTCATGTCCGGCAGCTTTCCCGATTCCGCGACGAAGGAGGGGATGCGCGGGATCACGTTTCACCTGGGGTACCGGAGGGCGGGGCGAGGCTTCCTCTCTCGCTTCCGATCGCGAGCATGGGACGCCGCTGGCTCGATCGCCCTGCACTTCATCCTCGTACGCAATGTCGAGGAAGAGATGTCGCGGTTTCGCCGGGGCAGCTCCCTTGCGAGCGCCGACCTGAGGGAAGTCCTGGAGAGCGATGCGGTCGCCATCCTGGTCGACAGCACCAAGCTCGGACACCGACCCGAGGACGGGACGGTCGGGACGATGGATCGATACGATACGGCGGTGGAGTCGCTCCTGTCCTCCGTGCAGCGATCGCGGCCCCGAGGCAGCGGCCGACCCATCCACCCGATCGTCGTCTTCTCCAAGTTTGATTCCGTGAATCCCAAGGTCCTCCACGAGGCGAATCTCGCCGATGCCCCTCCCGATGTCAAGAAGACCGGTCCTCGGGGCGCGTACGCCGAGGCCCTCCTCGAATCGAGCCTCCCGCGGACGATCGAGAGGATCCGGGCCCGCGACCGAGACGCATCGCCGTTCGCGAAACCCTCGTACTTCTTCAGCTCCGTTCGGACGGAGGCCGCGACCGCGAACCGTGGGGCGAAGATCCGACTTCGCCGCACCAACGGCGCGGGTTGGGAGCCGGACTACTCCGCGGACGAATACCTCGTGCTCCTGGAACGCCTCTGGAAAATCGCCTCGGACGCGACCGCGTAACGAGGCTTCCCTCGCGGGTGCTTCCCGCCGATGATAACGTTGTGCTTAGGATTAAGTACGGAGGGAAGGTGATGCATTCCGCATGCCCTGCGCACTACTCGGCGACCGCGCATCAGGGAAGACCACCTTCCTGGGACTGCTCTACGCGGCCCAGGTCAAGTACGGTACGGGCGTGCAGGACGACTTCCGTTTCCACGCCCCGATGGGCTCCCTGAGCCTGATGTCCGCCGTCTATGAAGGCATGAAGGACGCCCGCTTCCCGAGCGCGACGCTGAAAGAGGAGATCACGGAACTCGGATTCATCTTCGGTTACCTCCGGAAGGTCGTCGGCAAATTGCCGTACTATGTCCGCCAGCAGAACTGGGTCCGTCCGTTCTCCACGCTCCGGTTCTCCGCGTACGACGTCTCGGGCGAAGATATCGAAGAGTTCATCGAGACCGGGATCGCCTCGCGGCCTTTGATCCAGCAGCTCCTGAAGAGCGTCGTCGTCGTGGTCCTCGTCGACTGCAGCAAGATGACGACCGAGATCGATACGCCCGCGTACAAGAAGATGCTCCGGTACGACAGCACCGTCGCGAAGCTGCTCGTCGCATTCCAGACGTACAAGAGGCAGGAGTACGACCGGCTGAAGGATTCGGGCGTCAAGGCGGACGCTCCGCGGATCTACCCGGCGTTCGTCCTCTCGAAGTTCGACACGCTCCGCGATGACGTCCTGGCGCGGCTGGGGCTCCACCGCGGATTCCCGGAGAACAAGCGCGCGCGGAAGGATTACGCGGAGGCGCTCCTCCGAGTGTTCGTCCCGCAGACCTTGTCCCAGATCCGAGGCGGCAAGATCGCCGGGGTCAGCATGGACAAGGCGGCGTACTTCCTGAGCTGGGTCCGCACGGAGCAGCACGAGGGCATGGAGCCCGTCGGGCAGCCGCGGATCGTCCGGACCGGCTTCGCTCCGGAAGGCGGCGGGGAGCCCGACTTCTCGTACGACGAGTACGTCGAGTTCATCGAGCACTTCCGGGACATCGCGCACAAGATCCCGGACGAGGTCCTCGAGGCGGAGAAGTTCCAGGCCCAGGCCCTGGCTCGGCCGGCCTAGTAGGCGGCATCATGGG
>Ga0209267_1000947_pt1 | contig 20436 bp, 19 predicted proteins | sample GraSoiAngelo_137_FD_185894 | JGI IMG/M metagenome (GOLD analysis project Ga0209267, IMG submission 185894) | Grasslands soil microbial communities from the Angelo Coastal Reserve, California, USA - 14_0929_09_30cm (SPAdes) (version 2) | ecosystem: Environmental > Terrestrial > Soil > Grasslands ... | reverse complement strand
GACGGCGCGACGGAAGTGCTGGATGAGTTCCTGGATGTGCGCCCGATCGAGCGCGAGGCCGCGGTGCGGAGGTTCTTGCGCACCGAGCCACCTCGGCCGAGGGAGCCGGACCGGCTGCGCGCCTGGCGCGCGTGGGCGCTGAGCGGAAGGCGGAGATCGTGACCGAATCGAACGTGCTCCAGCTCGTCCCCCCGCCCCGGCAATTCCCCGAGTTGATCTCCGCGCTGCGTTCGTGGGACCCCGGAGGCATCGGCACCTGGGTGCTCGCCGCGCAGGCCCGGCTTCCCCTGACGGCGGAGGAGTGCCGGCTGCTGGCGCAGAAAATGGAGACGGTCGAGCTATCGGCGCTGGAGTTCGAGCGCGTGATCGCGCTCGTCGGGCTGTCGCTCGGGCTCGATTGCCGCCGCCGCCTGACCGTGGGGAAGACGATCTATGGCAAGGATCGCGAGGTGGACGTCCTCTTCCGCGATGCCCGCAACGGCAACCGGCTCGCGGTGGAGGCCAAATATCAGCGCGTGACCGGCACCGCCGACGAAAAGCTGCCGTACGCGGTGCTGAACCTCGCCACGCTGCCCCTGCCCGGAGTGATCGTCTACGGCGGCGGCGGGTTCCACCAGGGAGCGCTCCATTGGCTGTGCGCGAATACCCGGGCGACGGACATCTGCCGGCTGGCAGACTGGCTGACGGTGTTTTTCGCGCTCTGAGGGGCTGCGGGACTCGATCAGCCGGAACTTCGCTGCGAGCTGCGTCCCGACGCCTGTGCTCGGCGTCTTCGGGCGCGGGCGGCATCGTCCAGAGTCGCCAGCGTGGCTTCGCCGAGGGTGTGCAATGCGGCGCGGTCCAGGAGGAAGCCGACCGGAGCTCCGAGCAGAGGCCAGAACCTGGCGGCGCGCGGCAGCCATCCCAGGCCGAGGCGGCGGAGGATTGCTTTGATCAGTTCGGGATGGAGCCGGCGGATGATCCGCCCGGGAAGCGAGCCGCGCAGCACCCGGCCGATGGCGGTCGCGCCGGCTCGCATTCCGACACTCTTCGCGGCGTCGGCGAATCCGGCGCCGGCCCAGAGAGCGTAGAGCTTGAGCCGGCCCTGATCTCCCTCGGTGTCCAGGCCGTACAGTTCGAGCAGAGCGAAGATCAGCTCCGCTTCGAGCAGGAGCGAGACCGCGATGCCCGCGGGAAGCCCCAAGGGCAGGGCGACGAGCGAAAGCGTTCCGGTAGCGGCGCCTGCAAAGCCGGCGCGCAGTGCCATCGCGCCGACGAGCGTGCGTCCCAACGCCACCTCGTCCTGCCCCGGATGCTCGAGCCGCAGCGCTGCGACGCGAAAGCGCGCGCGCTGACGGGCGTGTTCCATGATGGCATCGAGCCGGTCCATCATCGTTCGTGGCCGCCGGGGTCGCGTTCGCCGGCGCGGATCGGGATGGGAAGGACGTTCTCGCGCGGTGGGATCGGGCAGTTGTACAGCAAAGAGAAGGCGCAGGTCGGATTGTAGGCCCGATTGAAGTCGAGAGCGTAGCGATCGTCGCCCAGCGATTCGGCGTCGACGTAGCGGCCCAGGGCATAGCTCTCATGGCCGGTCGTCGCGTCGCGGAAGAACACCGAGACCGCCGATTCGTCGGTGCCGGGCTCGAGGAGGCGCAACGCGGCCAGCCGCAGGGGGTGTCCCTGGAGGGAAAACTCGAGCTTCCCCAGGCGCAGCGCGCGGCGCTTGTTGCCGCGGGTCGAAAGCACGATCTCCTCGCGCGGCTTCTCCTCCCGGATCAGCCTCGCCTCGACGCGCGAGGCGGGATCGGGATCGAACCAGACCGGAAACGGACCGGTCTCGAGCCGCGGGCTCTTCGGGTCCAGCACGACGACGGCGGGGAAGTTCTGGTGCGACAGGCGCAGCGTGTAGCGGCCAACCTGCACGGTCGCGCCCGGCGCCAGACGCTCCCTGGCCCCGTCGCGTTCCAGCTCGAAGCCGTCGCGGAGGGGGCGCACCACAGCCGCTCGCCCTGGGGCCCCATCGAGCTGCACGTCGGCATCCGGGGCGGCGCCGAACGTCAGCGGACGGTCGCCGGCGAAATCGTGCCGGGCCACCGCCGCCAGCGGACTCTTGTGCGGGTCGCGGAACGACGCCAGCGTGCGCTGTCTTTCCTTCAACAGCGCATCCACGTCCAAGGGGATCACTCCTCCTGCGGCGGAGAACGCCACCAGGAGCATGGCGTAGCGCGCGGCGCCGCGGAGATCCACTCCTTGCGCGGGCAGCAAGCTTCTCGAGAGGCGCTGGCTCAACGATCGCGCCTGCGGATCCGCTCCCGGATCCGGTGTTCCTGCTCGGGATTGCGCGAGTAGAAACCGGGTCATCTCGCGATCCTCCGATCGGGCTGACACGGATCGTGGCGGATCGGTGAAAGCGCCGCCAACGCGGCGATGTGGGCCGGGGTGCTGCCGCAGCATCCCCCGAGGATCGAGGCGCCTCGTCCGAACCAGCCCGCGGCGCGCGCGGCGTACTCCTCGGGAGCGAGGACCGGTGTCACGGGCCATCCGGAGTGCGGGTCCACTTCGCCCATGTGCGCGTACGCGCCGAATGGGAGCCCGCTGGCGGCGGCGGCGCCGAGTCCGACATCGACTCCGGCCGGGGGGACGCAATTGATCAGCGCCGCGCGGGCCCCCGCGGACCGGGCTTCGCGGAAGAAGGCGCCGAGATCGTCTCCGCTGCGCATCGAGCCGTCGGGCATCGCGAGCGCCGAGACCCACACCGGCACTCCGGTCGCGGCGGCGGCGCGGGCCGCGGCGAGCCCTTCGTCCGCGGCCGCGACCGTCTCGACCAGCAGGAGATCGCACCCCTCCTCTGCGAGGGCGCGCGCGAACTCGCGGTGCTCGGCCTCGGCGACCTGCGGCGGCGGGCGCAGATCCGGCCGGTAGCAGTCTTCGACGGGCGCGATCGACCCGGCGACCTTCGCCCCGCTCTCGCGCGCGATGCGCACCGCGAGCCGTGTCAGCTCGCGCCAGCGGCCGCCCGCTTTGCGCGGATTGGTCCTGAAGGTGTTGGCCGTGATCACCTGCGCGCCGGCCTGGACATAGGCAGCGTGCACGGCGCGCAGCGCCGCGATTCCTTCCTCGGAGAGCAGCGCGGCGGCCGAGAAGAGAGCCCCGCGCGTGTCGACACCCCGCCGGCCGAGCTCCGTTCCCGTGGCGCCGTCGAGCACGATCATCGCTGGCCAACTCCGGATCCATCTGATACGCCGCTGCTCATGCCAATGCTCAAGGTAGGCGACATGGCGCCCGACTTCACGCTTGCCTCGCACGAGGGAAAGACGGTGAAGCTGAGCGACCTGCGCGGCAAGAACGTCATCCTCTGGTTCTACCCGAAGGCGGATACCCCTGGTTGAACCCTGCAAGGCTGCGGGCTCCGGGACCGAGCCCGTGATCTGCAGGCGAAGAACGCCGCCATCCTCGGAGTGAGCTTCGACACCGTGGAGGAGAACAAGCACTTCGCGGAGAAATTCAACTTCCCCTACCCGCTGCTCTCCGATCCGACGCGCGCCATGGGCGTGCAATACGGCGCCGCGGAGACGGGACAGAGCGGAAACGCGAAGCGCGTGGCGTACATCATCGGACCGGAGGGAAAGGTGAGAAACGTTTTCGCCAAAGCGAACACCGCGACTTTTGCGGCGGACGTGCTCGCGCTGCTCTGATTTCACCTCCTGGCCTGTACAGTCGCGACCGGCCGGGCAGGCATGAGGATCCGCGAATGAGCAGGTTGCGCGCAGATGGCGCGCGCGCAGCTCATCGACTCCGTTCGCGAGGCCGCGCAGCTGCTCGGCGGAACACAGCGCGACTACGACCCTCTCCTGGAGATGGCGGTCGGCGCCCGCTTCGTGCTGCTCGGGGAGGCGACGCACGGCAGCCACGAGCTGTACCGCGAGCGGGCAAGGATCACGCAGCGCCTGATCAGCGAGCAGGGATTCAACGGGGTGGTGGTCGAGGCCGACTGGCCGGATGCCGACCGGGCGAACCGCTGGGCGCAAGGGCGCTCGGACGATGAGAGTGCGGAAGCCGCATTGGGAGGCTTCCGCCGCTTCCCCACCTGGATGTGGCGCAACACCGTCGTCGTGGACTTCCTCTCCTGGCTGCGCGCGCACAACGAGGCGGCGCAGCGGGCCCCAACGGTGTTCCACGGAATGGACCTGTACAGCCTCTACGCATCGATGGACGCCGTGGTGAAGTACCTCGAGCGCCACGATCCTGCAGCCGCGGAGCGCGCCCGCGCGCGGTACGCCTGCTTCGAGATGCCGGGAACAGGAGACGGCGGCGAGGGCTACGGCCAGGCGACGCGCTTCGGCGCCATGGAGCCCTGCGAAGAGCAGGCGGTCCAACAGCTCGTCGAGCTTCAGCGCCGCAGCGCCGGCACGCTGGACCCCGACCTGTTCTCGGCAGAGCAGAATGCGAGGCTCGCGCGCAACGCCGAGGTGTACTACCGGGCGATGTTCGGTTCCCGGATCTCCACCTGGAACCTGCGCGACCGCCACATGGCGGAGACGCTGGAGGCGATCGCGGCGTTCCTGCAGCGCCGGGACGGTTTCGCCCGCGTCGCCGTCTGGGCGCACAACTCGCACCTCGGCGATGCGCGGGCCACCGAGCTCGGTGAGGAAGGCGAGCTGAACGTCGGGCAGCTGGTTCGCGAGCGGCATGGCTCCGAAGCCGTGCTGGTCGGTTTTACGACGTACGAGGGAACGGTCACGGCGGCCCACGACTGGGGCGGCCCGGCCGAACGGATGAGAGTGCGCCCGGCGCTGGCCGGGAGCGTGGAGGAGCTCTTCCACGACGTGTCGCTGCCCCGCTTCCTCCTTCCGCTGCTCAACGCCGGCGAGGCGCTCGGCGAGCTGCGGGAGCCGATGCTCGAGCGCGCCATCGGCGTCGTCTACCGGCCGAGGACGGAGCGCTATTCGCACTACTTCGAGGCCCGTCTGGCGGCGCAGTTCGACGCCGTGGTGCACCTGGATCGCACCCGCGCCGTCGAGCCGCTGGAGCGTTCGCAGGCCTGGACAGCGGAGCCCCCCGAGACTTACCCCAGCGCGCTGTAACCCGTAGACTGCTGCCGTGTACGACGTCGTGGTCGTGGGAAAGGCGAACCTCGATTACCTCGTCCGCGGCCCACGGCTGCCCGCGCCGGGACAGTCGCTCGGCGGCGACGAGTTCCAGGAAGCGGCAGGCGGCAAAGGGGCGAACCAGGCGGTGGGCGCCGCCCGACTCGGGGCGCGCGTCGCGCTGGTCGCGCGAATCGGGAAGGATCCGCGCGGCGACGCGGTGCTGGCGAAGCTGCACGACGAAGGCGTGGAGACGCGCTTCATCACGCGCGATCCGGAGGCTCCGACCGGAGTGGCGCTCTGCCAGGTCGGCGGGTCCGGCGAGAAGCAGATCCTTTCGGCCGCCGGCGCCAACGCGAGGCTCACGGCCTCGTGCGTGCGCCAGGCCGCTTCGGCGTTCACTTCCGCCAAGGTCCTGCTCTGTCAGCTGGGGGCTCCACTCGAGGCGGTGTGGGAAGCCATCCGGCTGGCGAAGAGCGCGCGTGCGCTGGTGATGCTCGATCCCGGGCCTCCCGCCCCGGTATCCGACGACTTGATCGCGCAGCTCGACTTGATCCGGCCGAACGCGTCCGAGGCGCGGATGCTCACCGGGATCGCCGTGTGCGATCGGGCGAGCGCGCGCGAGGCGGCCCGCGATCTCCTGCGACGCGGCGCAAAAGCGGCCGCGGTGCAGGCGGGCGAGCACGGGGACGTGCTGCTCTCTCGCGACCGCGAGGTGTGGCTGCCTCGCCTGGAGGTCAAGAGGGTCGACGCAACCGGCGCGGGAGACGCGTTCGCGAGCGCCTTGGCGGTCTGGCTCGCCGAGGGCAAGCCGCTCGAGGAGGCGGGCCTCTTCGCAAGCGCGGCCGCCGCCCTGTCCACCACCGTGCTTGGCGCTCAGGCTTCCCTCCCCCACCGCGCCGCAGTCCTGCAGTTGCTCTCCCGCTGACCCAAAGAGACGTCACCGCGAAAGCGGCGATGCCGTATCCGATCAGCGCACGGAGCACTTCCGGGTCAGGCGGCGCCGAGACGGGCGCGCGGCAGGAGCTCGCGAAGCCATTCCGGCACGAGCGACTGGAGCCGGGCGTCGATGGACTGCCGGTTGCGCTGGTACTTCACGGTGACCGCGATCAGCGAGAGACCGAGCAGCGTGAGCAGGAAAGGAAACGCGATCGAATCCTGGAAGACCGTGTACGCGAGACCAACGAGGTATGCATTCACGCCGATCGCGCCATAGAGGAGGAACACCCGTCTCCGAAGCAGCACGCTGAGGACGATGAATCCGAGGTTGAGCAGGCAGTACAGGAAGCGGCGCCACTCGCTGTGGTTGTTCATCGAGCTGATCGCGCCCCAGAGCGCGGTCATGCCGAAGAGGTAGAGCCAGAACGCCAGGTCCTCGCGGGTGCGGTGATCGACCAGGTACGCGACGAACAGCATGGAGAGTCCAAACGCGATCGAGACTTTCTGCCCGAGCGCGAGTTGCCACTCGTGGTTGCCGGCAAGATACGCAGCCATGTCCATCGACATGAACCAGAGGGCGGTAGCGGCGGGCGCCACCAGGAAAGTGAACTTCACCTTGCGCAGCGCCACCAGCGCTGTCAGGACGGTGGCTGCCTCCATCCAGATCCAGCTGCTGCGGATGTAAGGATAGAAATCGCGGTAGTCGCCGGGATCGTGGACCGGCCAGAACCCGCTGCCTTTCTCCAGGCCCCAGACGGCAAGGGGCGTCATGCAGACCGCCATGGTGTAGAGCAGGCCGCCGGGGATCTTGAGGTCGGGAGTAGCCCAGAGCCTCGCGCCCACGGAGACGAAGCAGGCCGCGTACCCGACCGCGATCAGGCACACTGCCCAAGGGCCCATCCGCTGGAATCCCAGCGTCATCAGCCATCCCATCGCGGCAATGACCACCAGCGAGCCCACGTAGTACGCCACGTTCAAGCCGGTGAACCGCGCCCGTCCGGGGTGACGTTCCCCGAGGAACCGCCACAACGCCGCGGCCTGCGCCGGATCCACGATCCGTCTTGCGGCCGCCTCGTCCAGATCTTCGCGGTCGATGTGCATCTCCATCAGTGTCGCATGGAGGAGGCTTTCGAGCCGCTTTCGAGCCGGACCGGGGGATGCTACCAAGCCCTACAGGCAGGCGTGCCTGGCGGATGATCCGAAGACTCAGTCCTTCAGGAGCTTCGCCGCGAGGATGAGGGCGGCGGCGCCGACGGGCACGATCGCGATGATCTTCACCAGCTTCGCGATCCGGTGCTCCAGCACATTCACCCGGTCCGCGAAGAGGAGGAGCATCCAGTGCCTGGCGCGGGTCTCGCGGGTTGAATAGGCCACGCGCCGCAACATGCCGGACACACCGTGCAGGGGCTGCGCGGTCCCGAAGACGGGCGTCATGGAGCGCAGTTCCTTGCGGTGGGTCAGCCCGTGGCGGGGGCGCATGTGCTCGATCAGATCGGGCGCGGTCGGCGTGAGGGGGCGGGTCTGGTGTTCCATCGGAACGCCGGGACGCTCGCCTGGCGCCAGGTCCGCCCCGGCCGCCGCCCGGTCGAGGTGCTCGTGCATCTGCCGCTGCCTGTCGGTCATGGGATCCTCCTCGGTCATGCGGCGGGCGTGAGCACGCACTTCACGCAGCCGTCCTTCTTGTCCGCGAACATCGAATATGCCTTGGGGGCCTTCGCCAGCGGGAACCGGTGGGTGATGATCGCTTTGGCGTCGATGCGTCCCTCGCGGATGTGCTTCAGCAGATGGGGCATGTAGCGGCGCACGTTGCACTGGTTCATCCGCAGCGTGACGCCCTTGTTCATCGCGGTGCCGATGTCCACCAGGTTCCAGGGCGGCCCGTACACGCCGATGATCGACACGTTGCCGCCCTTGCGCACCGTCTGGATGGCCCAGTTGATCGCCACGGGAACACCGGCCTGCAGGAAGCCCATTCCCAGGACCCGGTGCAGCTTGCTCCCTTCCGCCTCCATCCCGACCGCGTCGATCACCACGTCGGGCCCACGGCCCTCGAACTGGTCCTTGAGGTAGGCGACGACGTCGGGCACCTTCTTGAAGTTCACCGTCTCGACGCCCGCATAGCGCCGCGCGAAGTCCAGGCGGTAGTCGACGTGGTCGACTGCGAGGACGCGTCCGGCTCCGAGCAGCCAGGCCGACTTCATCGCGAAGAGGCCCACCGGACCGCAGCCGAAGACCACCACGGTCTCGCCGCCTTTGATCTCTCCCATTTCCGCAGCTTGATACCCGGTAGGGAGGATGTCGCTGAGGAAGAGGACCTCCTCCTCCTCCATGTCGTCGGGGATCTTCATCGGGCCGACGTCGGCGAACGGCACGCGCACGTACTCCGCCTGGCCACCCTCGTACCCCCCGGTGATGTGCGAGTAGCCGTACACGCCGCTCGCCACGTCGCTGTTCGGGTTGGTGTTCTCGCAGTTGGCGGAGAGCCCGCGCGAGCAATAGAAGCAGCTGCCGCAGGAGATGTTGAAGGGCACGACCACGCGGTCGCCACGCCGCAGGTGTTTCACCGAAGCGCCCGCCTCCACGACCGTGCCGGTGAACTCGTGCCCGAAGGTGCAGCCGACGCGCGTGTCGGGGACCAGACCGTGCAGCAGGTGCAGATCCGAGCCGCAGATTGCGCTTCGCGTCACCTCGAGGATCACGTCATTCGAGTGCTCGATCCGCGGATCCGGCTTGCGGACCACCTTCACTTTGTTCGGGCCGAAGTAGCTGAGTGCGCGCATGCGCGAAAAGTGCGGATCCAGGTCCCCTCCGGCAAACTGCGGGCATGCGTGCCCTCCCCGCCCTGGTGTTCGCCGCACTGTGCGCCTGCTCGTTCGGACGCTCGGCGCGAACATTCGCCGAAAGCGGATGCGAGGTCCTGCCGCTGATCGGGAACGCATGGCCGGCGGCTCTTGCGGCCGACGCCGACGGCGGCCTCGCCCTCGCTGGAGAATCGGCTGGCCCAAGGCTCATCGCGGGTTCAGCAGCGCTCGAGGCTCCCGGCGCGTTCCTGCTGCGGACAGACGCTGGCGGCGCGGTCAGCTGGATCCGCAGCATCGGCGCGGTCCGCACCATGGCGCTCGCGGCCGCTCCCGATGGCGCAACGCTGCTGGTGGGACAGGCGCAGAAGCAGTGCCTCGCGACGAAATTCGATTCGCGAGGCCGGGAGCTGTGGACCTCGCGGCTCACCGGCGATAGCGAGTCCGCCTGCCGGGCAGTGGCGGTGGACGAACGAAGTGGAGATGCCTGGGCGGTAGGCGAGTTCACCGGCAGCATCGGTCCGGCGCGCTCGGCGGGGATGAGCGACGTCTTCGTGCTGAAGATCGCGGGCGCGACGGGGGAGATGCGGCTTCTGCGCACATTCGGCGGCAAGGGAGCGGATCTCGCGAATGCCGTCGCGCTGCTCCCGCCGGACAACGTGATCGTGGGGGGAACATTCGGCGCGTACGTCGACGCCTCGGTCTCCGAGGTGAACTTCGGCCGCGGCGGGGTCCGCGCCAGCGACGGCGCCGATGGATTCCTGGTCGCGCTCTCGGCCGAGGGCGGAACGCGATGGACCTCGGTCGTCGGCGAACAAGGCGATGACGAAGTGGTCGCCCTCGCCACGCGCGAGGGCGCCGTCCATGCGGCGGCGAACGTGCACCGCGAGCGCATCGGAGCACGATGCGGGGGCCAGGTGGTCGTGCTCCGCAACCGGGAATGGGCCAAGGTCGAGGAGGACGAGTGCCTCGCCGCGCGGGCAGCCGCCTTCGACGACGCTTCGCGGCTCTGGGTGCTCGAGAATGCAGGACGAGCGCTGCGGGCGCGGGCGTTCTCGCCGGCGGACGGGGCCCCGCTCGGTTCGCGGAGCTGGAGCGGCGAGCGCGCGGCGGTGCGCGGCGTGGGAATCGCTCGTGTTCCGGGTGGGTTTGCCGCCGCCGCGGTCACCGACGGCGAACTGGTCGCGTGCGGGAAGCCGGTCGGGAACGCAGGGGAGCAGACGACGTTCGTGGTGTGGGTGCGCGACGTGGCGCCGTAACCGAGCCTTGGCCGCCCTTGGCCGCAGGCCGGACACCACGCGCTTCCAGCTTGTCCTTTGGCCGGGCACCTTCCGGTGCGAATTACGGAAACCGGCCGCTCGCGGACAGCAGATCGATCCGCGCCTGACGGGCGGTGTCCTCCGCCGAGAGCGCCGCCACGTCCGCGTCGCGCGCGCGCCGCTCGGCGTCGACGACTTCCAGGTCGTTGGTCGCGCCCTCGCGGTACGCCAGCATGGTCATGTCGAGCGCTTCGTGCGCGAGCCGCGCCGCCCGCCGAGCCGACTGCACGCTCTCGTCCGCGCGCCGGACGGCTTCGAAGGCGGCCCGCACTTCGGAGCGCGCCTCCCGCAGCAGGCCGTCGAGCTGGGCCTTCGACTCCTCGTACAGGGCGCTGCGCTCGCGCTGCAGACCGTACCGGAAGCCGCCGTCGAAGAGCGGAAGGGTGAGCACCAGCTGGGCCTGCCAGCCGGTGTGCGGCTGGGTGATGGTGGCCGGCGAGTTGTAGAATGGTTGCGCGACGGCCGTGAGGAGCGGCAGGTAGTCTGCCCACGAATCGCGCAGCACCTTGCGCGCTGCTTCCACCCGCTCCTGCGTGACGCGCACGTCGGCGCGGTTCTCCTCGGCATCGCGCAGCGCTTGCAGCTGCGCCGGCGGCGCTGCCAGGGCGATCTGCTCCTCGACCTCCACGGGGCCCTCGGCAGCCACCAGGACGCCGAGCGCCTCGCGAGCGCGGACGAGATTCGCCTGCGCCTGGGCGAGTTGGGCTTCGTCCGCCTCGAGTTCCTGGCCAGCGCGCACCTCGTCGAGCCGGTTGCCGCTGCCGACCTGGAAACGGGCATGCGCGTCTTCGAGGTGAGCTCGCGCGCTGTCGCGCGCCTGGATGGTGATCTGCACCAGGCGGTGCTCCGCCATCACCGACAGGTAGGTACGCGCCGTCACAATCGCGACAGCGCGCCGCACGTCTTCGAGCGACATGCGCGCGATATCCACTTGATCGCCCGCGTGCGACCAGGCCAGCCAGCGCTGGGGAGCGAAGAGAGGGACCGATAGCTGGACATTCCCGGACAGCTGGTCGCGGGGAGCGAGAAGGTTCGGGTGCGTCGGATCGGACGCGTTGTACGTCGTCCGCGCCGAGTCGATGCGCGTCCCAATCCCATTCGCCGTCAGGAACGGCAGCGAGGGCGCGCGCACTTCCTTCAGAATGCCTTCCGCCCTGCGGATCTCCTGTTCCCCGATCAGCGCCGTGGGATTGCGCGCCGTGGCGCGGCGGACGGCCTCGTCCAGGGTGATCTTCTCCTGCCCGAACGCCGGCGCGGCGATCAGGAACAGCGCGACGGCGTCAAGCAGGCGCATGCGCAGCCTCGGGCTGGTCATCTTCCTTCGGCTGCGGCCGCCGCCAGCGATCGGCGATCGAGTACAGCGCCGGCACCAGGAACAGCGTGAAGAACGTCGAAACCGTCAGGCCGCCGATCACGGCGCGCGCCAGGGGCAGGTTCGTCTCGCTGCCCTCGCCGATGCCCAGCGCCATCGGCACGAGCCCCACGATGGTCGCGACGGTGGTCATGAGAATGGGCCGCAGCCGGGTCCGTCCGGCGCGGACGACCGCGGAGACGATGTCCAGGCCGTCGCGCTCGCGCAGCACGTTGGCGAAGTCCACCAGCAGCACGCCGTTGGAGACGACGATCCCGACCATCATGATGATCCCCATGAAGCTGTTGACCGAGAGCGTCGTGCCGGTGATCCAGAGCATGAGGAAGACCCCGGAGATGCCGAGCGGCACGCTGAACATGATCACCAGCGGATCGAGCAGCGAGCGGAACTGCGAGGCCAGCACCATGTAGACGAGGGCGATGGCCATCAGGGCCGCGAGCGACAAGCCGCTGAACGCGTCCTTCTGCGCCTGGGCCTGGCCGGAGAGGGTCGCCGTGAACCCTTCCGGCGCGCGCACGTCGAGCAACGTCCGCTCGACCGCCGCCGCCGCGGTCCCCAGGTCACTTCCCGGCGCGACGTTCGCCGTCACGTCGACGATCCGCTGCAGGTACTTGCGGTTGATCAGCACCGGTCCGCTGGACCGGGTCACCTTCGCGATGGCGGCGAGCGGCACCAGCGCGCCGGAGGGCGAGCGGACGGAGATGTCGCTGACGTCGTCGATGTGCGAGCGGAACCGGTCCTCCATCCGGACGTTGATGAAGTACTCGTTGCCCGATAGAGGGTCCGTGAACTGCGTCGGCTCGATCTGCGACGAGCCGGTCAGGCTGGTGAGCACCGTCTGCGCCACGTCGGACTCCGTCAGCCCCAGGCGCCCTGCCTTCTCCCGGTCGACCTGTACGTCGAGCTGCGGGTAGTTCTCCTCCCGCGAGATCTGCACGTCCGTGAGCAGCGGTTTGCCGTCCCTGGCCGCGAGATTGCGCATGGCCGCGTGGACGGCGCGCGCGTACTGGGCGCCCTGCTCGAGATCGTATCCGAGGATCTCCACGTCGATGGGCGCCGCCGAACCGAAGTTGAGGATCCTCTTCACGATCCCGCCGACGAAGAAGTAGAGCTGCGTCCCGGGAAGCGCGCCCTGGATCTCGCTGCGCAGCCGCTCGCTCGCGACCACATCGCTGATCGGCCGGTCGCCGCGCGGGACCAGGTTGACCTGGAGCGTCCCCGCGTGCGGCCCCGTGTTGGCGCTGAAGATCGCGGTCCGACCCACGGGCAGGCCGCTGTCCGTGATCATCGTCGTGTACAGGTTCGCCTTGCCCAGGGTCTTGTCCACCGCCTCCTCGAGCCTCTGGGCGATCTGCTCGGTCTTCTCCACCCGCGTGCCGATGGGCGCCTTGTAGACCAGGCTGAACTGCGACTCGTCCGAATCGGGGAAGAACTCGCTTCCGATGCGCTTGGAGAGGAAGAGGGAGGCCGCGAAGAACGCCAGGATGACGAAGATGGTGCGCGCTCGATGCCGGAGCACGGCCCGCAGCGCTCGCGCATAGGCGTCGTCGAGCGCCTCGAGCCGGCCGATCACCCAGCCCGCGAACCCGCCGGAGTGCTGCGTGGCGTGCCCGCCCGGCAGCCACATCATGCAGAGCAGCGGCGTGACCGTGCGGGAGACGAAGAAGCTCATGATCAGCGCAAAGGAGATGGTGAGCGCGAGCGGCAGGAAGAGGTTGCGCGCGATCCCGAAGAGGAACAGGACGGGGAAGAACACCACGATGGTGGTGATGGTCGACACCAGGATGGGCATGGCCACTTCCTGTGCCGCCGCCAGCACCGCCTGCCCGCGGCCCTGCCCCATCGCCAGATGGCGGTGGATGTTCTCCAGCTCGACGATCGAGTCGTCGACCAGCCGCCCCACGCCGAGCGCGAGACCGCCGAGCGTGAACACGTTGAGGGTCTGCCCGGAGAAGAAGAGCAGCACGAAGGTAGCCACGATGCTGAGCGGAATCGCGACGGCCACGATGCCGGTGGCGCGCAGCGAGACGAGGAACACCAGGATCACCAGCACCGCCAGGATTCCGCCCTGCACCGCCTCGTGCTCGAGCGCCTTGACGGAGGCGCGGATGTAGCTCGACTGGTCGAAGGAGATGGCCGTCTTCACGGTGGGAGGAACGCCGCGCAACTTCGGGAGCGCCGCGCGCACCGCGTCCACGACCTGGATGGAGTTCGCACCCGGCTGCTTGAGCACCCTCAGATAGACGCCCCGCTGCCCGTTGATGCGGACGATCTCGTTCTGGTCCGCGGTCGAGTCCAGCACTCTCGCCACGTCGCGGATGCGCACCGGGCCCGCCATCCGGTTGCCGGTCTGCACGGGCGCGCGCACCACCACGTCGCCCAGGGGTTTCGCCTGCTGGAACTGCGTGTTCGCGAAGACGTTGTAGTCGCGGTCGCCCACGCGGATGTTGCCGCTCGGCATCAGGAGGTTGCTGGCGCGCACCGCTTGCACCACGTCGAGAGGGGCGAGCCCGCGCGCCCGCAGCGCCTCGCGCTGCAGCTCCACCTCGATCTCGCGCACCTTGCCGCCGCCCGGCGTGGCCGAGGCGACGCCCTTGATCCGCTCGAGCTGCGGCTCGATGACGTTGAGGGCCAGGTCGTAGAGCTGCCTCTCGTCCAGCTCGTCAGACCCGACGGCGACCTGGACCACGGGGATGTTGGTGATGTCGAACTTGATGTTGAACGGCTGCTGGATGCCCGGCGGCAGCGTGTTCATGATCTGCGCGATGCGCTGCGAGACGTCGAACTGCGCATTGTCCAGGTTGGTCCCGAACTGGAACCAGACCGAGACCAACGAGACGCCCTGCTTGGAGACGCTCTCCACCCGATCGACTCCCGGCGATGCCGAGACCGCGCGCTCGACGGGCATGGTGATCGACTTCTCGATGTCGGTCGGCCCCGCTCCGGTGTAGAAGATGGCGACGCGGATGAGCGGGACCGTGATGTCCGGAAAGAGATCGACGCTCAGGTGCCGGAGCGAGACGAACCCGAGAGCGAGCGTCATCAGCGACATCATGAGGATCAGCACGGGGTTGCGCAGGGCGAGCCGCGTGAGCCACATGACGGTTACTCCTGCCGCACGCGCGGCTGCTTCACTTCGGATGCCGCCGCGCCGCCGAACGGATCGACGTTTCGCGCGGGCCGCACCGCGGAGCCATCCGACAAACCCTCGAGGCCGGCGGTCACCACCTCCTCCTCCGGCTGCACGCCGGAGACGACCTCCAGCCAGGCCTCGCCGTCGACGCCGATGCGCACCTCGCGGCGCTGCACCTTCTCGCCTCCCAGGACGTAGACGAAACTGCGGCCGTTGCTCATCTGCACCGCTCCGACCGGGACCGTCAGCGCCCCCGGATGCGTCCCGGTCACGACCGCCGCGCGCCCGTACATCCCCGCACGCAGCTCCCCGCTCTCGTTCGGGAGCTGGACCTCGGCGTCCAGGGTGCGGGTGGCGGGGTCGAGGGAGGGGGCGAGCCGCACGACCCGGCCCTCGTACCGGGTGGTGGGCAGCGCGTCCAGGTCGACGTGAGCGGTCTGTCCGAGCTTGAGCCGGTGCACATCCCCTTCGTTCACGCTGACGAAGAGGCGCAGGACGTCGATCCGGTCGACGGTGACGATCGGGGCGGTGTTGCCTCCGGGGCCGACCAGCGCACCGGGATCGAGCCGCCGCGCGGATACCACTCCATCCAGCGGCGAGGCGATGCGGGTCTCGCCGAGCCGCGTCGCCAGCCCGCCGACCTGCGAGCGGGCCGCGGAGCGCATCGCCTCGGTGGACGCCAGCGCCATCTCCGCCTGCTGCAGCTCCTGCTTGGAGACGCGGCCGGCCGGCTCCAGCGCGCGGGCCCTCGCCAGATTTGCCCGCGCCAGCGCCACGGCGGCGTCGGCCTGGGCGGCCGAGCTGCGCGCCGCGGAGAGCTGATCGGGGAGATCGCTCGGCCGGACGAGCGCCAGCAGCTGGCCCTTGCGAACGGGGTCTCCCCGCTCGACCAGGACCGCGTCCAGATAGCCCAGGGTCTTGGCGCCGACGTCGGCCTGCAGGAGCGGGCGCAGATCGACCGGCGCCCGGACGGTCTCCTCGACGTCGCGGACGCTCACCCGCGACACCGCGACCAGCGGGGGCGGGCGCTCCTTGCGCACATCGCCGGACCCCTTGCCGCAGGCGCAGGCGCAGACCAGGCTGGCGAGCAGGGCATTGCGCACTGCGCGCTTTCTACGCCAGTTCGCTTGCAAACGCAACCGTTGCGGGCGCAATCATTGCGGTGTACACCGCTTGGGTGGCCGTCCGCCCCGCACCGTCGCTCTCCGAGGAAATCGCCAGGGGCATCGTGCGCGTGCGCAAGCGCTTGATCGCCGAAGCGGACCGGCGGCTCGGCGAGCGCGGCGAGACGGTGCTCGCGTTCCAGGTGCTCAGCGCCCTGCAGGGCCGCGGCCGGGCGGCCCAGAACGAGCTGGCGGAGCACATCGGACAACATCCCACAGGGGTGTCGAGGCTCCTGGAAGAGCTGGAGCAGGCCGGCCTCGTGCGGCGGGCCCGCGACCGGACCGACCGGCGCAAGATCCTGGTGGAGCCCACGGCCCGCGGGCGTGCGTTCCTCGAGCATGGCCGGCCGCTGGTGGACGCCGCCGTCGAGGAGGTCCTCTCGCCGCTGGCGCCCGCCGAGCGCCGCACCCTTCGCAACCTGCTCCGGCGCATGCTCGATCGTTCCGATTCGTGAAACACTGTTGCGGGCGTGTTTCGTGGATCCCGCGTGCGTTGACGCTCATTGCGCCGGACCGTTACGGTCGTAGAGGAGGAGAAACATTTGCGCAAGATCGCCCTCATCGCCCTGCTCGTCGCCGCCTGCGGCCGCAAGCAGGCGCCGCCCTACCGCACGGACGCGGTCACGCGAGGGCCGGTCAGCGAGGTGGTCAACGCCACCGGCGACGTCTCCGCCATCGTGACGGTGAACGTCGGATCGCAGGTGTCGGGCATCATCGACAAGCTGTACGTGGACTTCAACAGCAAGGTGAAGAAGGACCAGCTGCTCGCGACGCTGGACCCGCGCCTGTTCCAGGCGCAGCTGGAGAAGGCCGAGGCCTCGCTGGCCTCCGCCAACGCCAACGTGGAGAAGGCGCAGGCCGCATATGCCGACTCGGTGCGGATCGCCACCCGCCAGCAGGAGCTCCGGAAGCAGGGACTGATCTCGCAAGCCGACCTGGACACCGCGCTCGCCACGCGCGATCAGAACGCGGCGGGGCTGTCGGCCGCCAAGGCTGCCGTGCTGCAGGCGAAGGCGGACCGCGACATGGCGGCGACCAATCTCGCCTTCACGCGGATCGCCAGCCCGATCGACGGGATCGTCGTCTCGCGCAGCGTCGACGTGGGGCAGACGGTAGCGGCCGCGTTCCAGGCGCCGACGCTGTTCCTGATCGCGAACGACCTGACGAAGATGCAGATCCTCGCCAACATCGACGAGGCGGACGTGGGCAAGGTCCGCGAGGGCCTGGACGCGAAATTCACGGTGGACGCCTATCCGGGGGAGACGTTCACGGGGTCGATCCGCGACGTCCGGCAGGCCCCCAACACCATCCAGAACGTGGTCACCTATCCGGCGGTGATCGACGCGCCGAACCCGGATCGCAAGCTGCGCCAGGGAATGACCGCTTCCGTCAACATCACCGCGGCCCGCAAGGACGACTCGCTGCGCGTCTCCAACGCCGCGCTTCGCTGGAAGCCCGACGAGTCGGCCGCGCCGGAGGCGGCGCCGCCGCAGCGGGCGGGAACGCCTCAGGCGCGCACGGCATCCGCCGCGGCCCGTGGCGCCCGCGACGGCAGCGGACCGCAAGCGCCCGGGCGCGCGGGGCGGGTGTACAAGCTGGAAAACGGCAAGCCCGTTCCCGTGAACATCCGCGTCGGCCTGTCCGACGGACAGCGGACGGAGGTCATCGAGGGTCTCTCCGAGGGAGACCGGGTGATCGTCGGCGGCGGCGACGCCGCCGGGAGCGCGCAGCAGCAGAGGCGCCGTGGACCTTTCTAGAGCGAGATCCGCCGCAGGCGATGCGGACAGCGGCAGCGGACGGCCCGAGGCGACGGCTCCCGTAGTCGAGACCCGCGCGCTGGAGAAGATCTATCGGATGGGCGACGTGGAGGTGCCGGCGCTGCGCGGCATCTCCCTCTCCATCGCGGCCGGCGAATTCCTGGCGGTGATGGGGGCGTCCGGGTCGGGCAAGAGCACGTTCATGAACCTGATCGGTTGCCTGGACCGGCCCACCCGCGGATCATACCTTCTCAACGGACGCGACGTCAGCCGGCTCTCGCGCGATCAGCTCGCCCACGTGCGCGGCGAGCAGATCGGATTCGTGTTCCAGGGGTTCAACCTCCTCGCCCGCACCACCGCGGTGGAGAACGTCGAGCTGCCGTTGCTCTACCAGGGCGTCGGCTCGCGCGAGCGGCAACGGCGCGCGGCCGAGGCGCTCGAGCGGGTCGGGCTCGGAGACCGCCTCGAGCACACCTCCGCGCAATTGTCTGGAGGGCAGCAGCAGCGCGTCGCGATCGCCCGCGCGCTGGTGAACCGTCCCGCCCTGCTCCTCGCCGACGAGCCCACCGGCAACCTCGACTCCCGCACCAGCATCGAGGTGATGAGCATCTTCCAGGAGCTCAACGAGCAGGGCCTCACGGTCCTGCTGGTGACGCACGAGTCCGACATCGCGGAGCACGCGCGGCGGGTGGTGACGTTCAAGGATGGGGTGGTGCTGAGCGACGTTCCCCTCGGGCGCCGCCGTCTCGCGCGCGATGAGCTGCAAGCTGCGCCGGAGCACACGGCGTGAACGCCCTGGCCTCGCTGCGGACGGCGCTGCGGGCGCTGCGCAAGAACAAGCTGCGCTCGCTGCTCGCGATGCTGGGGATCGTGATCGCCGTGGCCGCGGTGATGGCCACGGTCTCCATCGGCCAGGGCGCGCAGGCGAAGGTGGCGCAGCAGATGGAGAGCCTGGGCTCGAATCTTCTGATGGTCCTGCCCGGCTCCATCGCCATGCACGGCGTCGCCACCGGATCCGGCGCGACGCAGAACCTGACGCGCGACGACGCCACCGCCATCGAGCGCGAGCTCGGCAATTCCGTCGCCGCAGTGGCGCCCATCAACCGCACCGGGGCGCAGGTCGTCTACGGCGACCAGAACTGGTTCACGCAAGTGCAGGGAACCACGGCCGCCTATCTCCAAGTCAGGGCGTGGCCCGTCGCGGAAGGAGAGGCGTTCGGCCGCGAGGAGGACGTTTCCGCGGCCAAGGTGTGCGTTCTCGGGCAAACGGTGGTGAACAAGCTCTTCGTGCCGGGAGCGCCGGTGCTGGGCGAGCAGATCCGCGTCAAGCACGTGCCCTGCAAGGTCGTCGGCATCCTCGCCGTCAAGGGACAGAGCTTCGGCGGCGCCGATCAGGACGACGTCATCCTCGTGCCTTGGTCCACGGTGGTTCGCCGCCTGATCGGATCGCAGTCGGATTCCGTGGGGCAGATGATGATCTCCGCGCGGTCCGCGACAGCGGTCGCCGATGCCGAGCGGGAGATCACCGCGCTCTTGCGCCAGCGGCACCACCTGTCCGAGCTGGCCGAGCCCGATTTCCAGATCCGCAATCTGGCGGAGATGCAGGACGCGGCGAAGCAGAGCACCCAGACCATCGCCACCCTGCTCGAGGCGGTCGCGGCGATCTCGCTGATCGTCGGCGGGATCGGCATCGCGAACGTGATGCTGGTGTCGGTCACCGAGCGCACGCGCGAGATCGGCATCCGCATGGCGGTCGGAGGCCGCGGCCGCGACATCCTCTTCCAGTTCCTCACCGAAGCCGTCCTGCTCGCGAGCGTGGGCGGCGTGATCGGGCTCACGCTGGGGATCGGGGTGTCGAAGTGGATGGCCGCGAGAGGCGACTGGCCGACCCTGCTCTCCCCGCCGGTGATGCTCGGAACCATGCTCGCCGCCGGCCTCGCAGGGGTCATCGCGGGCTTCTATCCGGCCCTCCGGGCTTCCCGGCTCGATCCGATCGAAGCCCTCCGGTTCGAGTAGGCCAGCTCTTCAGATCAAGGAACATTGGACTCGCGCGGACCCGGGCGGGGTGGCGGTTGCTTGCATGGGTTTGCGCGGGTTGATGGAATGCCGATCTTCTTGCCGGAGGTGCGCAGATGCGGATCGGCCGGGGCTGGCTGTGGGCGGCAGGCGCCGCGGGCGCCGGGGTGGCCCTGAGGAGGGCCTTTCCCTCGTTCTCGTTCTCGGGGAAAGTGGTCCTGGTGACTGGCGGCTCGCGCGGGCTCGGCCTGGTGATGGCGCGCGAGCTGTCGCGCAAAGGAGCGGGGCTTGCGATCTGCGCGCGCGATCCGGCGGAGCTGGAACGGGCGCGGGCCGAGCTCGCTGTCCGGGACGCCGGCGTTCTCGCCATCACCTGCGACGTCAGCGATCCCGCGCAGGCCGCGTCCCTCGTCGCCCAGACCGTGGAGCGTTTCGGGCGCATCGACGTGTTGATCAACAACGCCGGGGTCATCCAGGTGGGTCCGCTCGATTCCATGGGCGTGCAGGACTTTCGCGAGGCGATGGACATCAACTACTTCGGCATGGTGCACACGACTCTCGCGGCCCTGGCGCACCTGCGGGGTCACGGCCGGATCGTGAACATCTGCTCCATCGGCGGCGCCGTGGCCATCCCTCACTTGTTGCCCTATGTCGGTTCCAAGCATGCGGCGGTCGGGTTCTCCGAAGGGCTGACGGTGGAAGCGGCGCGCGAGGGCATCCGCGTCACCACCATCCTGCCGTTCGTGATGCGCACCGGAGCGCATTGGAATGCGCTGTTCAAGGGTCGCCGCCAGCGCGAGGTGGCCTGGTTCGCCATCGGCGCGTCGCTGCCCGGATCTTCCGTCGCGGCCGAGCGCGCGGCGCGGCGGATCC
>Ga0209267_1000943_pt1 | contig 20475 bp, 20 predicted proteins | sample GraSoiAngelo_137_FD_185894 | JGI IMG/M metagenome (GOLD analysis project Ga0209267, IMG submission 185894) | Grasslands soil microbial communities from the Angelo Coastal Reserve, California, USA - 14_0929_09_30cm (SPAdes) (version 2) | ecosystem: Environmental > Terrestrial > Soil > Grasslands ... | reverse complement strand
ACTCGGGAACCACGTCGCGGGACAGACCGACGCCGATGCCGCCGCGCCCGTAGACCATCACCGCCGGCTTGACGAGCAGGTGGTACTGCACGAAGGCGACGATCTGCCCGGACCGGAACGTGCGGCCCGAGAACCTTGCGCCATCCACGCTGCCGGAGATGTAGATCTGCAGGACGGGGTTGAAGCTGTAGCCGAGGCGAAGCTCGGCGTCGTATCCGAAGGCGTTGTCGCCGGGGATGATCAGGAGGTTTCCGCCTCCGCCGATGCTGGCATAGAGGCCCTCCAGGTTCGATTGCAGCGAGCTCCATTCCTCGGTCGACGGCCCTTGAGCGGACAACGCCGGAGCGGCGGCGAGCAGGAGCGCCGCGAGCAGGCGAGGGTTCATCTGCGAACCATACCTCAACGGCGAAGCAGGAACAGGTCTCCAGCATGCGCGCCGGTGTGATGCTCGGGAATGAGGAGCCCGAGCGCTCCGAGAACGCGCCCGGCGTCGAATTCATCGATCCCCCGGTCCGGCGCGAGGCCGCGGCGCTCCGCCTCGTCCCAGGTGGCGCCGTCCACGGTCGCGCCCGCAGCGCCGGTCGGGCCATCACGCCCGTCGGTGCCGGCGGCGAGAAAGGCCGCTCCGCGCTCGCCGCGCAGCTTGCGCGCCATGAGGAGGGCGAGGTGCTGATCGCGGCCGCCGGGCGGCGCTCCCGGTGGCACGCGGATCTCCAGCTCCCCGCTGGCGCAAGAGAATCCGCGCTCCCGCGAAAGCGTGTCGGCGAAGGCCTCTACCGTGCCCCGAACCGGAGAGTCGAGCATGCGCAGCGGCGCACGGCGCGCGGCTTCCTGCGCGGCAGAGCGCAGGTCGCAGAGCGCTTCGTGCGCGATGAAATCGGCAGGATCGCCGGGCTTCAGCGTCTCGCGTACACGAGTCGCGGCCGGCGGGAGCCCGTACTTGCGCGCCAGCGTGAGCGCGTCCGCGCAGGTGGTCTCGTCTGCGATCGCCGGGCCGCTGGAGACCGCCCGCACCCCGCCGATCGGCACGTCGACGGCGACGAAGGCCCGGGCCCGCGTGACCCCGGCGGCATGCAAGGCGCGGGCGAGTCCGCCGCCCTTGAGGCGGGAGAGATGCGCACGGACGCAGTTCATCTCCTCGATCGGTGCGCCCGAGCTCAGCAGAGCCTGGTTCACGGCGCGCAGGTCGGCAAGCGAGAGATCCGGATGCGGCGCTTCCGCCAGCGAAGAGCCGCCTCCCGAGATCAGCAGCAGCGCGCCATCGTCGGGCCCCAGCACCGCGGCCGCGGCGAGCAATGCCTCCCCGGCGGCGATCGATCCGGCGTCCGGCAGCGGATGGCTGCCGCGCAGGACGCGAGCGCCCGCGGGAGAGGGCGCATCCGGCGGCACGACCAGGAGCGCCTCTCCTTCGCCGCGCGCGCCTTCGTACAGCTCCGCGGCGACCTTGCCGAGCCCGAGGACGACCAGCCGTCCTCCTGGGGCAGGGCGGGGAGCGCGGGCGGAGGCGGCGCGAGCCAACGCGCGCGCGTCGAGCGCCCGCACCACGTCGTCGTACAGGGCGAGCAGGTCGCGCATCAGCCCACCTCGAAGAGCGAGGGCAGGAGCTCTCCCGCCTTTCCCAGGCGGCACTCGTCGAACGAATGGGCATTTTCCGGCCGCTCGAGGCCGACGTAGATGCAGCGGGCGAAGCGGCCGCGCGAGTTCGGATTGTGCCGCAGGTGGGAGACGAATCCAGCGGCGGGATGGACCGCCCCGGAGCTGCCGACGGTGACGAAGAGATCGCAGTCGTTCAGCTGCTGGTAGATCCGGCCCATCCCGAAGGGGATCTCGCCGAACCAGACCACGTGGGGCCTGAGGCTCCCGCCGCATCGGTCGCAGCGCGGCACCTCATCGAGGTATGCGCCGTCATCGTGGAAAGGCAGCCGCTCGCAGGAGTGGCAGCGCGTCTTCAGCAGCTCCCCGTGCATGTGGTGCACGTCGCGCGATCCGGCGCGCTCGTGCAGCGGGTCGACGTTCTGGGTGCAGAGGAACAGCCGCTCGCCGATCTGCGCTTGCAGCTTCGCCAGCGCGAGGTGGGCCGGGTTCGGCTGTACGCTGCCGGCGTGCTTGCGGCGCTGCGAGTAGAAGCGCCAGACCAGCTCCGGGTCGCGGGCGAATGCCTCCGGCGTGGCGACGTCCTCGATGCGGTGCTCTTCCCAGAGGCCACCCGCGTCGCGAAACGTCTTCACCCCGCTCTCGGCGCTGATCCCGGCGCCGGTCAGCACGAAGACCCTGTCGGGGGCGCCGACGCGAAGCGCCGGGAACTCCCTGCCTGGGGCGATCTTCGTCAGCGGCACCATGCGACTGGAACAGTTGCGCGATGGACCTCCGCAGGCAAGGATCATCTTCTCATGGCCGTCGCCGGGCTTCGCCGCGAGCTGTCGCGCCGCATGTACATCCGATCCCGGGTCGCGCGCGCCGGCGCGGTCCGCCTCGCGTACCTCGCCTACTCGCGGGCCCTGCTTCGCTGGGAAGACCCCTCCTCGCCCGAGGCAGCGGCCTCGCTGCGCCGCAGGCTGGAGGAGCTCTTCGACCAGGACTTCCGCGACGCGGAGGCGGGGTACTACCCGCGTTCGCTGATCGAGACGCTCCCCTGGCGCGAGTACGCGCAGGCGGTTCCGCGCCTGCTCGCCGATCTGCCGCGCACGCGCGCACGCATCGGCCGCGGCGACTTCCGCGAGCTGCCGCAAGACGCGGCGCCGGGCCGCTATCCCCACTACTACGCGCGCAACTTCCACTACCAGACCGACGGCTACCTCGGACACACCAGCGCTGCCCTCTACGACCTGCAGGTCGAGCTGCTCTTCGGCGGCACGGCCGATGCGATGCGCCGCCGGCTCGTGCCGCCCGTGGTCCGCACCGCCCGGGCCCGCGGCGCGTCGCCGGCCCAGCCGCTGCGCCTGCTCGACGTGGGCTGCGGCACCGGCCATCTCTTGAACATGCTCGGAGCGGCGCTGCCCGTGGAGGCGAAGCTGTTCGGAGTGGATCTCTCGCCCCACTACATCGCCCGTGCGCGCGAGATCCTCCCCCGGGACCTGGACGTCTCGCTGGTCTGCGACAACGCGGAGAAGCTTCCCTTCGTCGACGCGTCATTCGACGTCGTCACCAGCGCCTACCTCATGCACGAGGTGCCCGCCGAGGTGCGGGCGCGCGTGCTGGCGGAGATGGCGCGCGTCGTCCGCCCGGGCGGGCTGGTGGCGGTCGCCGACAGCATCCAGCTCGCCGACGCGCCGGAACTACAGCGCGAGATCCTCGCCTTCCCTTCCCGGTTCCACGAGCCGTTCTATACCGGCTACGTGAAGGATGATCTGGCGGCGCGGGTCTCGGAGGCGGGCCTGCGCGCGACCAGCTCGCAGCTCGCCTTCCTTACGAAGCTCGTGATTGCCGAGAAGCCAGGGCCCGGGCCCGCTTCGCCCACGAGCGCGCGATGAACGCGATGGCCACGAGAAGCGGGACGATGCAGCCGAGCAGGACCAGCACGCCCATCTTGGCCGCGCGCACCTGATCGGAGTCGGCGGCGCCGAAGCAGATCGGGCAGGCGAGCAGGAACGACATCACAGGTAGCTCACGTTCTTCAGCTTGCGCAGGAACCACAGCCCGTACCACACCAGCGCCCCCGCCGCCGCGAATCCGAGCACGCCCAGCGCCAGCACCCCGGTGTTCCCCGTCCTCAAGTAATCGCCGATCGCCCAGGCTCCGAACCCCAGGGCGCAGAGGGTGGAGACGATCACGAAGAAGACATGGAAGGCTTTGAGCGACACTTACGTCCCCGGCATCCCGCTGTGGTGTTCGAAGGTGGTGAGGTTCGGCAGCGCCAGCAGCAGCGCGAAGAAGAGCGCGGTGAGAATCAGCACCGCGTAGATCACCTTCTTCTCCGAGATCAGGTGCATGAACACGGCGGCGACCAGGCCCGCCTTCACCGAGGCGATGATCAGCGCCACCGTGATGGCGAGGGGGCGATTGAGGTGCAGGTAGCTCACGCCCACCGTCACCGCCGTCAGGCAGAGCAGCGCCACGAACACCACGTAGTAAGGCCCCATATGCTTGCTGACGTCTTCGTGCCCCGCGGCGTCCATGCGCACCTCAGAGGAGGTAGAGCGAAGGGAAGAGGAAGATCCAGACCAGGTCGACGAAGTGCCAGTAGAGGCCCGCGTTCTCGACCCGGTTGGTGAAATGCTCGGGATCGGTCTTCCACATCCTGCTGCCCCAGGTGAGCAGGAAAGTGTTGACGATGATCCCGCCGACGATGTGCAGACCGTGCAGCCCGGTGAGCACGAAGTAGACGGCGTAGAAGTTGTCGTGCTTGGGGAAGTGGTCGTGGTGGAACTTGTCCGAATACTCGAAGTACTTCACCACCAGGAAGACGAAGGCGAGGAACACGGTCGCGCCCATCCACATCTTGAAGCGCGGCAGGCTTCCCATCTTGCAGGAGGCCCAGGCGAGCACCATGGTGATGGAGCTGGTGATCAGCACCGCCGTGTTGAACGTGCCCAACGGCACGTTCAGGACCTCGCTCGAGAGCCCGCCCTCGGGAGGCCAGTGCGGCATTCCGATGCGGATCAGCACGTAGCTGGAGAAGAGGGCGCCGAAGAGCATCACCTCGCTGGCGAGGAAGAGCCAGATGCCGAACTTCCCGTTCGGGAGTCCCGTCACGGGGTGCGGCTTCACCATGTAGGGGATGACGGTCTCGCTCATCTCAGCCCTCCGCCTGGAACTGCGGCGAGTAGTCCTTGGTCTTCCCCGGCACGCTGTACTCGTACGGCTCGCGGTATACGACCGGCTCGGTGAGGAAGTTTCCGTGCCCCGGAGGCGACGGCGCCGCCCACTCCAGGGTGGTGGAGTGCCATGGGTTTTCGGCGACCCGGGCGCCGGCCCTCAGGCTCATGAAGAAGTTGACGATGAAGGGGAGCTGCGCGAGGGCGAGCCCCCACGCGCCCCAGGAGATCACCACGTTCAGCGCCTGCACTCCGCGCCCGTGCGCGTACACGGTCGGGTCGTAGAGGCGCCGCGAAAGGCCGGCCATGCCCTGGAAGAACATCGGCATGAACACGAAGTTGATGGCGACGAAGCTGAGCCAGAAATGGACCTTGCCGAGCTTGTCGCTCAGCTGCCGGCCGGTCGCCTTGGGGTACCAGTAGTAGATGCCCGCGAAGAGCGCGAACAGCGTCCCCGGCGCGACCACGTAGTGGAAGTGGCCGATCACGTAGAAGGTGTCGTGCAGGTAGATGTCGCTCGCGGTCAGGCCCAGCGGGAGCCCGGTGAGCCCGCCGATGGCGAACATGGGCAAGAAGGCGGTGGCGAAGAGCATCGGAGAGGTGAACCGGATGTTTCCGCCATAGAGCGACATGATGAAGCAGGTGAGGATGACCACGCTCGGGATCGAGATGATCATCGTGGTGGTCTGGAAGAACGTGGACATGGTGGTGCCCATGCCCGTCATGAACATGTGGTGCGCCCAGACCACGAAGCTCATGAATCCGATGAAGATCACCGAGTAGACCAGCAGCCGATAGCCCCAGAGCGGCTTGCGCGTGTTGTTGGCGATCACCTCGGCGACGATTCCCATCCCCGGGAGGATGAGGACGTACACCTCCGGGTGCGCGAGGAACCAGAAGAGGTGCTGCCAGAGCAGCGGGCTTCCGCCGCCGGCCGCCTTGAGCTGCTCGCCCGAGACGACCAGTCCCGAGGGAAGGAAGAAGGAGGTGCCGGCGAGCCGGTCCATCAGCTGCATGACGGTAGCGGCCTCGAGCGGGGGAAAGGCCAGCAGGAGCAGAAAGGCCGTCACCAGCTGCGCGTGGACGAAGAATGGCAGGCGCCAGTATGTCAGCCCTTTGGCGCGCAGCTGCACGATGGTGACGATGAAGTTGATCGAGCCCAGCAGCGAGCTGGTGATGATCAGCACCATCGCGAGGCACCACATCGTCTGCCCCGGCGGAGCAATGTCGCTGAGCGGCGGGTAGCTGGTCCAACCCGACTGCGCCGCCCCTCCGTCCGCGAAGAACGAGCAGACCATGAGGATGCATCCGGGGAGGAATACCCAGTAGCTCACCATGTTCAGCCGGGGAAACGCCATGTCCGGCGCACCGATCTGCAGCGGCACGACGAAGTTGCCGAAGCCGCCCACCGCCAGCGGGACCACGCCGAGGAACACCATGATGGTGCCGTGCATGGCGCCGAGCTGGTTGTAGAACTCCGGCGCCATCACTCCGCCCGGCATCGCCGTCTCGCCGAGCAGCTTGCCGAGCACCGGCAGCGGCTGCCCGGGATAGGCGAGCTGCCAGCGCAGCAGCATCATCAGGCTGAAGCCGAAGAAGAGGAAGACCAGCGCGGTGACCGCGTACTGGATGCCGATGACCTTGTGGTCGACGGAGAAGATGTACTTGCGCCAGAAGGGCAACTCGTGGTGGCCGTGATCGGCGTGCGCGTGCCCGTTGCCGCCCGCGGTGTGGTGTTCGACGCTCATCGAGTCGTCTCCGATCGGAACATGAGGGCTACTTCTTCTCTTCGGGCGCGGCGGCGGCGGGCTCTCCCGGCGGCGGCGGCGCGTTCTCCGCCTGCCACTTGGCGAACTCCTCGGGCGTGTCGATCAGCACGTCGCCGCGCATGCGGTAGTGGCCCAGGCCGCAGAGCTGCGCGCAGGCAAGCTCGAAATGTCCCGTCTGCGTCGCCTCGAACCAGATGGAGATCGGCTGGCCGGGAATGGTGTCCTGCTTCACCCGCAGCACCGGGATGTTGAAGCTGTGGATGACGTCCTTGCTGCTGACGTCGACGATCACCGGGCGGTTGGCCGGCACGTGCAGATTGTTCACGGTGACCAGGTCGTCCTTGCCCGCCGGGTCCTCCGGATCGATGCCCAGGGGGTTGTCACCGGAGATCTGCGAGGGATCGTTCTTCCCGAACTTGCCGTCCTTGCCCGGGTACTGGAAGTTCCAGGCGAACTGCTCGGCCACCAGGCGCACGTGCAGCGCCTTCTTCGCGTCGGGGACGTTGTTCTTGTAGGAGAGCCACACCGGCGTGGAGAGGCCGAAGAGCAGGAAGATCTCCACCACCACCACGAACGCTTCGATGTACTTGGTGGCGATGCCCTTGACCGGCGTGTACACCGCCACGTGGCCGGGGCGGGCGCGGAAGCGGACGAGGCAGTACACGAAGAAGACGCCCCACCCGATGAAGAGCAGGAGCATGAACCAGTGCAAGACGGACATCAGCTGGTCGATCTTCGCCCCATGGACGGAAACGTCGGGCGGAAGCCACCAACCGTAGATTTTCTCGTCCATGCGGCGTCCTCGAGAATCAGCGGGCGAGTTGCGCGACCGCGCCGGCCGCGAGAGCCGCGCGTCGGTCGGAGAGGGACACGGTGCACCAGAAGCAGAGGCCCGCGAGGACCAGCGCGGGGATCAGCGCCCAGAAGATCCGCGCGGGGGGCCGGGGCTGCGGATCGCGCCGGCGGGCGTAGAAGAACAAGGCTTCCGTCGCGAGCACGGCGAGCGCGGCGAATCGGGCGATGGTCCAGATGGCGAGCGTCGCGGTTTCGGGGGACGTCACTTCCATTGGGGATTCGGTCCTCTAGCACGCCGCGAAGACCCCGGGCAATCGGTCGCAGCCTGCGGCGCTTGGTCGCACCCGCCCATGTTTCAGGGGTGCCGATCGAGCACCAGCGCACCGAACAGCACCGGCAGATAGAGGAGCGAGAGCAGGAAGAGGTTGCGCGCCCAGCGCCGCCCCGCCCCCTGGCGAAGTCCCGCGATCGCGTAGCCGAGGAAGACGGCGCCTAGCATCAGCGCGACCGCCAGATAGGCTCCGCGCCCGACACCGAGTGGCACGAAGAGCAGCGACACGGCGACGAGCGCGACCGTGTAGCGGACGATGTTCGCCCGTGCCTCGCGCTCTCCGCCCGGCTCGTTGGGCTGCACCACCAGGCCGGCGCGCGCGTAGTCCTCCTTGCGGAAGAGGGTGATGGCGAGGAAATGCGGGACCTGCCAGAGGAACATCACCGCGAAGAGAAGGATGCCGGGCAGGTCGAGCCGCTCCGTCGCCGCCGTCCAGCCGATCAAGGGCGGAATCGCGCCGGGCAGCGCGCCCACCAGGAGCGACGCCGCCGTCTGGCGCTTCATCGGCGTATAGAGGAGGACGTAGCTGACCAAGGCGATCGAGGCGAGCAGCCCGGGCAGGGCGCCGACTGCGAAGGTGAGCAGCGGGACCGAGACCGCCGCGAGGGCGATGCCGAACTTGAGGGCGACCCCGGGGTCCATCCGGTGAGCGGGCAGCGGGCGGTGCATGGTGCGGGCCATCAGCGCGTCGGTGTCGCGCTCGAGGTACATGTTGAGGACGTTCGCGGCGGCGACGATGAGCACCGTGCCGACGAGGGTCAGCGCGATGGTCAGAGGCCGCAGCCCGTGGGGCGCGAGCCACAGACCGATGGCGGTGGTGAAGACGACCAGCGCGGTGATGCGCGGCTTGGCGAGCGCCAGCAGATCCGAGGCGGTGCCCGTCATGCCGGGACTCCGAGCGACAGAGGAACGGGAGCGGGCTCCTGCGTCATCGCCAGCAGAGCGACGTAGTCGGCGAGCAGCAACGCGGCGACGAGCAGATGGGCGGTGACCGGGACGAGGTCCTTGAAGGTGAGAATGGTGAGAATTCCGAGGGCGATCTGGGCGAGGACCAACGCGGGCGCAATCCAGGCGAGAGCGCGGATCAGACCGCGCGAGGAGCGGACGACGCGCAGCGAGGACCAGCAGACGAGCCCGAGAACCACGATCGCGAACGCCCGGTGAGCCATGTGCAGATGGACCATCGGGTGCACGCCCTCGGGCCAGAGCGCGCCACGGCAGAAGGGCAGATCGACGCAGACCAACCCGGCGCCCGTGTGCCGCACGGTCGCGCCGAGGAGGATCTGGACATAGACGGCGACGGCCGTGATCCAAAGCGGCCCGCGCGGCGCGGCGACCTGCGCATGGGGAACCGCGAGCACGACCGCGAGGGAAAGGAACAACATGCTCGTGCCGAGATGCATGACGAGCACGAGAGTCGGCAGGCGGTAGAGGACGGTGAGACCACCGAGAAGGCCTTGGAGGAGGACGACCATGAGCGCGGCCGTCGCGAACTTGGCGTCAGTCTCGCGCGCCCGGGAGATGGCCCAGGCGAAGCCAGTGTATCCAAGGGCGACCAGCGCGACGGCCGCCAGCGGCAAGTGGTCGTTGACGTGCTTCACACGACCCGCCCAGAAGGAGGCGCCGAGGATCAAGGTCGAGAAACTGGCCAGAGCCAAAGCCAGCGCGCCCTGAAGGGCGCGCCGCAGGGTCAGGACCACCAGCGCGACGGTGCAGAGGCCTACGACGGTGGCGATGAGCCGGTGCGTATGCTCGACGGCGACATTCCCGACCATCTTCGGCATCGCGCTGCCGAAGCAGGTTGGCCAGTCGGGGCAGGCGAGCCCGGAATCGGTGTTCGTGACCACGCCGCCAGCGACGATGAGAACGACCGTGAGAACGGCGGCGGCTGCGGCGAGACGGCGGATCACTGCGGAACGGCTCCCTGAAAATACGAAGGGGAGACCGCTTTTAGCTGGTCTCCCCTGCTTCGGGCAATGACGTAGCGCTTTTACGCTCCGCCCTTTTCCGTGCCGTCGTACTTGAAGCTCGCCTTCGCGGGCTTGCCGGCCTCCACGGTCACTTCCTGCGTCTTGGTCCCGTACTTCTCGTGCCAGCTCTCGACCGTGTACTTCCCGGGAGGCACATTGTCGATCTTGAACGTGCCGTCGCCCTTGGTCACCGCCTGCAGGCCGCTCTTGGAGACGCCGATGAACCCGCGCATCCAAGGGTGCACGTCGCACTTCCACTTCATCATTCCTTCGTCCTTCGCCGCGTACTCGATGGGCGCCGCCTTGTCGTTCGGCATGCCCTTGTTGAAGAGGGTGGCGGAGCCCAGGTAGGTGTGCACGTTGTGGAGGACGGGGTCCCCGTTCTTGGCCACGATCTTCTGCCCCACCACGGCGGTGGTCATCCGCGGCTCGTACATGCAGTCCTTCTGATCCATCTCCACCGTGGAGTCCGGGGGCTTGGCGGTCTCCTTGGCGCCCTTGGTGACGTGCACCCAGACGTTCTCGAGCTTGCCGTTCTTCACCAGCACGGAGGGGTCCGTCATGGTCTTCTTCGCGCAGAAGGGGTCGGCTTCACGGTGCAGCTTGCCGGGAGTGGGCGCCTTTCCGGTGAAGTCGACCTCGCCCTCGATGGTCTCGGCCATCGCGGCGGCGGGGATGATCAGTGCGGCGGCGACGGCGATGAGTCTCGAACAGGTCATCTCGAATCCTCTCGTTTTGGAAGGTCCGCGCTACTAGCAAACGCCTCCCCCACGGTCAAGACTTGGACTGGCCGAACGGGTCACTTGTTCAGATCAGGCCGGGCGCGCCTGGCGGTGAAGGTTTTCAGCCGCGGCTGGGGGTGGCGGACGCTGTCTTGGTCGGCTGGGTAGTTTTCAGTTCCAGGTGCATCAGGTAATCGCGCAAGGCGTCGATCTGCTCCTTCGCGTCCCCGTTGAAGAGCTTGCTCGGCGAGGTGGGATGCGCTTCGTCGCTGAAGTCCCAGAAGCTGGGCATCCGCGTGCCCTCCAGCAGCGCCTGGGGATTCTTCAGCCAGGGCGGGATCCAGTCGGGGCGGAGGCGCTCCTTCGCGAGCAGCAGGTTCGGCGCCGCGCTGCCCGGATCCTGTCCGGCTCGCAGCTGACCGATCACGTGGCAGTTGATGCACTGCAGGTCCTTGAAGAGCTGGTCGGCCTCCTTCGCCCGGGCTCCGGCGAGCGGCTTCGATTCCGCCGTCAGGTAGGGAAAGCTCTTGTTCGACGCGGCGGCGAAGAAGTGCACGACGTCGGTCGCGTCCGGGTCGCTGAAGTGGAACGTCGGCATCCGGACCGACAGCCATGGACGCAGCGGGCTCGGGGCCTTGAGGAACGCGAACAGCCAGGCCGGCTGCACCTTCGCTCCCTCGCCGGTGAGGACCGGCGGAGCGAAGGTGAGGTTCTCGTCGTTGTACAGGTCGCGGATCTTGCCGCCCCGCTTCTCCACCACGTGGCAGTTGCGGCACCCGTTCCAGAACACCAGCCGCTCGCCCTTGAACACCGCTGCCTGCACCTCGTTCATCCCGGTCCGGTACTCGGGCGGGGGCGTATCGCCCGTCTGCCCCTTGAGGAAGGTGAGGATCGCGAGCGCCTCGTCGTCGGTGAAGTCGAACTGCGGCATCCGCGTCTCGACCCGCTCGTAGGCGAAGATCCGCGGGACGTGCAGCTTCTCCCAGACCCAGTTCGCGTAGGTCTGGCGATGCTTCGGGTCCTCCGTAAAGTAGCGCACGTCGCCGAAATCGAGCAGCTCGACCCCCTTCCGGCCGTGCTCGGTCAGCTCGGTGCCGATCTTCTGCGCGTTCTCGAATCCCTTGATGTTGTGGCAGCCGAAGCAGCCGTACCTGGCGATCAGCTCCTTCCCCTGCGCGGCGAGCTTCTGCTGCTCGGCCCCGCCGGCCTTCGGCTCCGGATAGCTGCGGTCGCTCTTCAGCGTCACGAGATACGCGGTGACGTTCGCCGCCTCGGCGTCGCTCAGGCGCAGATCGGGCATCTTCGTCTCCGGCCACAGCGCCTTCGGGTTCTTCACCCAGGAGTAGATCCACTCCGGGCGGGCCTTGTCGGCGACGTTCCAGAGATTCGGCGCATAGTCGCGCTCCTCGCTCCCCTCGCTGCGCCGCGCGGAGGAGTCCTTCTCGGTCACGTGGCAGGCGCGGCAACCGACGCTCTCGAACGTCTCCTTTCCCTTCTCCGCGTCCCCCTTCGGCGCCGACTGCGAGAGCAGCGGCGCCTTCTCGCTGGTCGACCAGAGATAGGCGACGATGGCGGAGACTTCCTGCTCGCGCAGCTTCTGCTGCTGGGCCAGCACCTCTTCGGGCTTCTGCGATCCGTTGTGGGGGATCGAGTTCGCGTCGACCGCGCCAGGCCAGAAGTTCGGCATCCGCGTCGCCGGCCGCCAGCCCTTCGGGTACGCGACCCACGTCTGCAGCCAGCCGCGCGTGGTCTTGCTGGCGATGTTGGTCAGCGTGGGACCGCGCTTCGGAAGGTCGTTGTAGCCCTCGATCGGATGGCAGCCCCAGCAGCCCACGTCGATGAAGAGCTTCTTGCCCTTCGAGAGCAGCGGCGCGCGCGCGAGCGTCAGCTCCTGCGTGTGGCACTTGTTGCACTTCGACTGCATGAACGCGCCCTTGTACTTGCGGCCCATCACCTTCACTTCGTCGGTGAGCGGGTCGTTCCAGTCGTGATCGTCCTCGCCGTGGCGGAAGGCCCGGTGGCGCACGCCCTTGGTCTGCACGCCCTGGCCGCCGTGGCAGGTGGTGCACCCGAACGTCTCCGGATTGTGCGCCTTGGCGAGGAGCTCCCAGCGGTGGGGATGCGTGCGGAAGACCGGCTTCACGTCGAACGGGTCCGTCTTCACCGCTTCCTCGAGCGCCGCGACCGTCTCCTTGTCGGAGCAAGCCTGCGCCACCTTCTCTTCGAGTGGCTCCTCCTCGCCCTCCATCGCCTCCAGGGCAGGATTGCGCGCGATGCCCTTCCACTCCGGTCTCTGCTCGACGAGCACGGCCCCTTTCGCGTCCTTGAGCACGGTCTTCGCCTTCGCGAACCAGCGCGCGTCCGGGCCGCAATAGGCTTCGGCGAGCTCCATCCATTTCTCCCAGACCGCGCGCGGACGGCATTCGCTCGCCTGCGCCGGATCCATGGGGGAGGGCTCCGCCGGTGGCTGGTACCCGCCGATGGGGACGGCATCGGGCGGACGCGGCACGTCCTCGCAGACTGCCTCGTGGATCTTCTGGTACGCGTCCGCCATCTGCGGATCGACGGCGAACTGCGCCCTCATGTCCGCCTCCGGCAGATTCGCCTTCTTCGCCTCCAGGACCTCCCATGGCGCCGAGTACCCGCCCTTGTTGATGCCGACGTGGCAGTTCTGACAGCGATCGACCGTCGGCGCTCCCCAGGAGTTCTTCAGATCCTCGATCCAGTACTGCTCCATCTGCGGCAGCTTGCCCAGGCCGCTGAAGGCCTCCAGCCGCTTGTCGATCTCGCGGATGGGCTTCTCGATGGCCTCGATCTTCGCCTGGGCGGCGTCGCGGCGCTGGATGAACTTCAGCCGACCCTCGGTAGCGGCCTTGTGGGCCGCGATCGCCTCGGCGTAGAGGCGGGTCTTCTCGTCGATCTTGCGCTGCCATTCGTCGTACCTCGCCTGCAGCTTCCTCTCCTGGCTCTCGTGCTCCTCGTGGCGCGCCTCGCGGAGCACGTAATAGACCGCGTCCTGCTCCGACTTGTCGAAGCCGAGGTAGAGCTTCGCTTCCTCCTCGCGGATCCGCGCCGCCTCTTCGGCCTTGACGGCTGCCTCGTACTCCCGGCGCTGCTCGGGGTTCCCGCTGATCGCGTCGGACGCGGCCTTGAGCTCCGCCTGCGCCGCATCGAGCTCTTGCTTCGTCTCCGGCGCTGCCAGCCGCTTGCGGGCCCGCTCCCGATCCGCCTTGAGATGCGCCTCCTCCAGCTGGAAGAACTCGCGCTGGAAGTTCTTCCAGGGCCGGCGTGGCACGACTTCGTCGTAGACGGCCCAGATGCTGCTGAAGGCGAGCAGCACGGCGAGGCCGACGAACGGCCATTTCAGGCTCTGCAGCTCGAGAGGCTTTCTGGGCATGTCAAATATTCAGGATGTTCGGGATGACGAGGACGTATTTGATGTTGAAGGAGAGCCGCAGGATCATCTTCATCAGGACGCCCGCCATGATCATGAACAACGTGGCGACGATCCCGTAGCGCATCATCCCCAGCTGCTTGAAGAAGGGGTGGTCCTTCTTCCACTGCCAGACGGCGCCGGGGATCGCCACCAGCCATCCGAGCACACAGATGGCGCCGAAGAGCATGGCGCCCATCTGGCTGCGGATCCCGACGAAGTACGGCAGGTCGATGTTGGTCAGGGGAACCACCTTGTGCGGGTCCCAGTAGTCCCAGGGCATGAAGAGGTTCCAGCCGGGGCCGCGGAAGAAGACTCCGATGGTGATCATCCCCACCCACATCCCGAGAAACCCGACCAGGAAGGTGGAGATGGCGAACTTGCGCTCGCTCCAGGTGTAGTAGCCGTTGCCCTTCGGGTTGATGTCCACGTACGGGATGATCATCAGCCCGACGATGATCAGCGACGGCAGCAAGACGCCGGCGATCCAGGGATCGAAATAGACCAGCATTTCCTGGAGGCCGAGGAAGTACCAAGGCGCCTTGGAGGGGTTCGGGGTCTTGGTGGGGTTCGCCGGCTCCTCCATCGGCGCGTCCACCGTGATGCTCCACACCATCAGCACCAGGAGAAGGACGCAGCCGGAGATGAACTCTGCGCGGACGAGGTACGGCCAGGTGTGGACCTTGTCGGGCAGGTCCGCGGCGGGGAGCGCGGCGCGCGCGCGCCCGGACTGGACCTTCACCTCTTCCTGGTCCTGGATGGTCCCGGGCTGGATGTTCTCGGCCATGGTGACGCCTTCCTCTAGAGGGGACCGCTGATTCCGCCGTCTTTGCGGATGCGCCAGAAGTGCAGGATCATCAGGATCGAGGCGATGATGGGGATGAAGATGCAGTGCAGGACGTAGAAGCGGAGCAAGGTCGGCGCCCCCACCACCGTCCCCGCCGTCAAGAGAGCGCGCGCGTCATAGCGCGGAGTCATGCCCAGCTGCGGACCGAAGGGCCCTTCGGTGCCGAGCAGCGGAGTGGCGCGCGCCATGTTGGTGCCCACCGTCACCGCCCAGATCGCCAGCTGGTCCCAAGGCAGCAGGTATCCGGTGAACGACAAGAGAAGTGTGAGCGTCAATAGATTCACGCCCACCACCCAGTTGAACTCCCGCGGCGGCTTGTAGCTGCCGGTCATGAAGACCCGGAACATGTGCAGCCAGATGAAGATGACCATGCCGTGCGCCGCCCAGCGGTGCATGTTGCGCATGATCATTCCGAAGGGGACGTCGAAGTCGAGGTACTTCACGTCCCAGTACGCGTACTCGCCGGTGGGACGGTAGTAGAACATCAGCACCACGCCGGTGACCACGGTGCAGAGATAGAGGAGGAAGGTGAGTCCGCCCGCGCACCAGGTGTGTCGGTAGCGGATGCCGTGGCGGCGCATCTTCGAAGGATGCAAGTGGAGCCAGACGTTGGCGCTGACTTGAAGGACGCGGTTGCGCGGGGTGTCCGCGTAGCCGTGGCGGAAGATCGATCGCCAGACGTAGTTGTTGGTGACGATGTCGCCCAGCGATGTCCTGCGCTTCTCGGGATCGGGCACGTTCAAGCTCCGGTGAACTTTGCGTACGCGTTCGGATCGTCCCACTGGCCCAGCTCGTATCGGTAGCGGAACGCCTTGTCGACGACGAGCTGGCCGTCGTCCCCGAGCGTGATCTTCACCCGCTCGAGCGGTCGGGGGGTCGGGCCTTCGAAGTTGACGCCGTCCTTCGTGTACCCCGACCCGTGGCAGGGACACTTGAACTTGTTCTCGGGGCCGAGCCAGCGCGGCGTACAGCCGAGGTGCGTGCAGATGCCGAGCAGCGCATAGAGCCTGTCCTGCGTGCGCACGATCCAGACCCGCTGCGACTTCATCCACTTCTCGGAGACGTCGCCCACCGTGTACTCGGTGGGGGAGCCCGCCTTGAAGCTGGTCGGGGGCTCGAAGAGGACCCGCGGGAAGAGAAGGCGGAGGATGGCGCCGCCCGCGGCGGCGAAGCAGGTGAGGATCGCGCCCCAACCCGCGAGGGAGAGGATGTCGCGCCGCGACCAGATGAAGTTTCCGCTCTCTGCTTCGGGGATGCCTGGATTCCCGCCGGGCATTCAACTCCCTCTGTTGCAAGCCGCTGAGAAGAGAGGACACTTCCTGACACGACGACCGCGGACGGTCAAGGAGCCGATCGCCGCGTGCGACAGGTTGCCGCACGTTGACCGCCTCCAGTGCGCTCGGGTAGTTGTGCGGGCATGGGCCCGCTCGCGAACTTCTGGGCGATCGTTTCCGTTCCGGACAACATCCCCATCGTCTTCATGCTGCTGCTCGTGGGCTTCTTCACGTACCTGAGCTTCGACGAGGCGCGGAAGAACGATCGGTTGATCCGCGAAGGACGCAAGGACCAGGTCCTGCGCCGCATGCAGGAGTGATCTTCCTAGATCTTCCGCTGGGCGAACGCCTGGGGCATGTGCTTGCGGACCAGCCGGCCCAACTCGTCTCCGTCCACCAGGTCGATCGGGTTCTCGCGCGCGGCGTCGCGCGCGTCGGAAGTGAACGTGCCGAGCGTGATCAGGACGCCCTTGCCCACGAACTCCGCCCGCGCGGTATCGATCATGTTGCGGACCTCGTCTGCGTCCGTGGCGACGCCGGGCTCTCCGAACAGCCCGTGCACGTAGAGGCGGCCGCCCCGGATCGGCGTCGGATCGTTGGCGAAGAGATCGACGGTGCCGGAGCCGCGCTCGCTGCGCTCCGGATGGAAGCCCATCTCGGTGAAGAGGGTGAGGAGCAGCCGCTGGAACCCTTCGACGCCGAACCCGCGCACCCACGACATCGCACCCTGGCCATCGCGCGCGAGGTTCTCCGGCGCGGCCGGCGACACGGGCTGCCCGCGCCCGATGAGGAAGATCAGCAGAAACCCTACCGCCGTCGCCACCACCGCGACGATCAGGATGCCCATGCCTTCCCCTCTTCACCTCCCGAGGGTCGCGCGTCAAGCCGTCCTTGACAGGGCCGGGCGCCAACGATACAAGCCCCGTCCCTCGCCGCCGGACTGCGGGCCTGTAGCTCAGCTGGGAGAGCGCTAGAATCGCACTCTAGAGGTCACCGGTTCGATCCCGGTCAGGTCCACCACCTTGAGCGATGGATGAACACAAGCTTCGCCTCGAGACATCACGCAGACGGACGTTTGCGATCATTTCGCATCCGGATGCCGGGAAGACCACGCTCACGGAAAAGCTGCTCCTGCATGGCGGCGCGATCCATCTCGCCGGCGCGGTGAAGGCGAGGGGCGCTCAGCGGCACGTCACTTCGGACTGGATGGAGCTGGAACGGCAGCGCGGGATCTCCGTGACGAGCTCGGTGCTGCAGTTCGAACACCGGGGCTTCCGCATGAATCTGATAGACACGCCGGGCCACCAGGATTTCTCCGAGGACACCTACCGCACGCTGGCGGCCGCCGACGCGGCGGTGATGCTGATCGACAGCGCCAAAGGGGTCGAGGCGCAGACCCGCAAGCTGTTCCAGGTCTGCCGCCGCCGCGGAATCCCCATCTTCACCTTCGTGAACAAGCTCGATCGGCTGGGGCGCGAGCCGTTCGACAACCTCCACGAGGTGGAGGAAGTCCTCGGCATCCGCACCTGTCCCATCACCTGGCCGCTCGGCCAGGGACGGGAGTTCAAGGGGGTCCTGCAGCTCTTCGACGCGAGCTTTCGGCGCCGCGCGATGGACGGTGCGGCGCCGGCGAAAGTGCGCGAAGAGGTCGAGCTGCTCGAGACCGCCGGCGATCCGTTCGATCGGGAGAAGGTACTCAAAGGCGAGCTGTCGCCCGCGTTCTTCGGTTCGGCGTTGACCGAAGTCGGGGTCGACGAGTTCCTCGACGCCTTCGTCCGCCTGGCGCCGCAGCCCGGTCCCCGCCTGCGGGTGGACGGCGCCGCGGTGGATCCGACCGAACCGCGTTTCTCCGGATTCGTCTTCAAGATCCAGGCGAACATGGACCCGGCGCACCGCGACCGCCTCGCTTTCCTCCGCGTCTGCTCCGGCCGCTTCTACCGCGGGATCGACGCCCGCTTGCCGCGGGAAGAAAAGCCGCTGCGCCTGTCGATGCCGCACCAGCTCTTCGGCGCCGATCGGCAGGTGATCGAGGAGGCCTGGCCCGGCGACGTGATCGGATTGTTCGATACCGGAGCCCTGCGGATCGGCGACACGCTGTGCGAGGGCCCGGCGTTCGAGTACGCCGAGCTGCCGCGGTTCTCTCCGGAGATCTTCGCGCGGGTGCGGGCGAAGGACGCCCTCAAGCGCAAGCAGTTCGAGAAGGGCCTCGAGCAGCTCTCCCAGGAGGGGGCCATCCAGATCTTCCACGCCCGGGGCGGAGGGATGCGCGACCCCATCGTGGGCGTCGTGGGCGCCCTGCAGCTGGAGGTCCTGCAATACCGGCTGCTGCACGAATACGGAGCGGACCTCGTGCTCGAGCGGCTGCCTTACCAGGTTGCGCGCTGGGTGAGCGGCGCCGGGTTCGATCCCGCCCGGTTCGAGGCGGAGGTGGACGCGCTCTGCGTCGAGGATCGCGACCGGAATCCGATCGCCCTGTTCAAGAGTGAATGGAACCTGAGCTATGCCGTGGGGCGCCACCCCTCGTGGACCTGGGCGCCGACCGCCCCGGTCGCTCCGCTGTCAAAACGTAGATAGGTCTCGCGTCGGACGGTTCCACACAGGCGACCGCTGCCTACCTTCACCGACGTGCGGTCGCGGAACCTTGCCATCGTCTTCGCCGGCATCTGCGGTTACGCGGAGCGGCTTTCGGCCCTCACCTGGGAGGAGTCGCAGCGGATGCTGCGCCTGCACGCCGCGCTGGTCGATCCTGCCTTCCGCCGCTTCGGCGGGCGCCGGATCAAGCAGATCGGCGGGACCTTCCTGGTGGCGTTCGATTCACCTACCCGGGCGGTGCTCTGCGCCGCAGCCTTGCGCGAGCGCGTGCGCCGCTTCGACGAGTCCGTGCCCCCGTCGCAGCGCCTGCAGGCGCGGGTGGGGATCCATCTCGGCGAAGTGCGGATCGCCGCTGGCGACGTGTTCGGTGAGCCAGTGAACATCGCCTCGCGCATCGAGGCGGTGGCTGGTCCCGGCGAGGTCCTGTTCGGCGAGTCCGTCTGGCTGTCGATGAATCGGGCGGAGATCCGGGCCGAAGATGCCGGAGAGCGGCGGCTCAAGGGCGTGCCGGAGCCGATCCGCGTATTCCGCCTGCTGGACACGCTGGCGCCGCTGCCCCAGCTCGGGCCGCTCCCTCCGCCCGACGGCAACGAGGGGCGCGGCGAGGTGTCGCGGCACCTGCGCGCGGCGGCGCAGGCGGCGGCGCAGGCGGCAGCGCGGCAGGCCGAGGAGGTGCTTCCGAGGCTGCCCGACAAGCTGCGGGTCTTCATCGGTGCGGGCCTGGCTGCGATGATGGCGGTGGCCACCGCGTTTTTCGCGCTCGCGAGGCTCGGAGCGCTGCCGTGAAGCGGGCGGAGCAAAACCTCGTCCTCCTGCTCTCGGACATGAAGGGGTTCACCGCGCGCACCAGCGGCCAGACGCGCGAGGAGAACGCCCGCATGCTGGCGCTCCACGACGCGCTCCTGCTCCCCGTCGTGCGCGGCTACCGGGGGCGGAAGGTGAAGGGCCTGGGCGATGCGCTCCTCGCCGCCTTCGACTCGCCCACCGACGCAGTGCTTTGCGCGATGGCGATGCAGGACCGCCTCGCCGCCTGGAACTCGAAGGCGCAGCCCGGCGAGCGCATCGAGATCCGCATCGCGCTCAACCAGGGCGAAGTGCGCCGTTCGCGCGGCGACCTCCACGGAGAAGCCGTCCAGCTCGCCCTCGAGGCGGAAGCCCGCGCGGAGGCCGGCGAGGTCCTGCTGACCGACGCCGTGTACCTCTCGATGAACAAGACCGAGGCGGCGACCGAGGTGGTCGGCGAGGTCCTGCTGCACGGCTCCGGTCGCATCCGGCTGCGCCGGGCCGTCCGCGGCGCGGACCCGCGGGCGCCGTACGGCGGGCGCGCGCTGGCGCGGCTGGGGAGGCTTCCGAATCCGGCCCGCGCCGTCCGGCTGCGGATGGCGACCGAATCGGCCCTCGACTTCGCGCGCAAGCGGATCGTCTGGGCGGCAGCGGCGCTGCTGCTCATCGCCGCGGCGGCGGGAGAGCACGTCTCCTCCGGCACCGGGAACGATCCGCTCGACCGGGCGGAAGCGCTGCTCGAATCTCGCGAGCCGCTCGCGGCCCTGGTGGAGCTCGATCGGCTCGCCGACTCCCCTCGGGCCCAGGATGCCGAGGTGCAGGTCGTGCGCGGCAAGGCGGAGCACGCGCTCGGGCAACTCGGCCCCGCATTCGCGGATTTCGCCGCGGCCGTGAAGCAGGATCCCCGCGCGCTCGACGAGGGAGCGATCTCGGCGTTGGCCGACTTGCTCGATGCGGAAGCCTTCCCGGCCGTCTGGCGTCCCGCGCTGCTCAGATTGCTCGGCGAGCAGGTCGGGCGGGCGGCGGCGCCGGCGGTGCGGCGGTTGCTCGCCTCCGAACGCGCGGCCGCGCGGGACGACGCCCTGCACGTGCTCGAGCTTTCCGGCTCGGCCACCAATGCAGACCGGATCGCCGTCGCCCGCGCCGATCTGCGCGATCCGCGCGCCTCCTGCGCAGCGCGCAGGTCCGCGATGCGGCGCCTCGCC
>Ga0209267_1000941_pt1 | contig 20492 bp, 24 predicted proteins | sample GraSoiAngelo_137_FD_185894 | JGI IMG/M metagenome (GOLD analysis project Ga0209267, IMG submission 185894) | Grasslands soil microbial communities from the Angelo Coastal Reserve, California, USA - 14_0929_09_30cm (SPAdes) (version 2) | ecosystem: Environmental > Terrestrial > Soil > Grasslands ... | reverse complement strand
TACCGCGTCTCCGCAAAGATCGCGCAAGCGAGAACGGGGAAACTACCACCCTCGCTCAGACGGAAGTGAAGCTTTACGCCCTGCCGAAAATTCAAAGAATTCCTGCTCGCCAAGTGCGGAAAAAGGGGTTTAGGGAGGCTCTGGAATGCTTTGGGCGCTGTCCTCAGCAAAAATTTCATCCAAGCTTTGAGAGCTCCCCACTCAGAACCGATAGAAGTCCAATGGAAAGGCTCGGACTGCCTATCCTCTATATATCGTCTGTGAAAGAGCGACCGTAGCCGCAGGACTCCAGCCTGTGGTGCAGGTGAACCTGATACAAATGAGAACCCACCAGTTCTTCACCCAACTCATACGTCTAAGCGGCAATCCCTTCCAACCGGTACTCGTGATGCAATCCGCCGAGGACCGATCGGCCAACAACCTTACAATCGTGGGCTAATTGGTGCCTGTGGCGATTTCTCGTGGTTGCGAAAGCTTCGCCAGGGTCAGGAATTCCCGGTCCCAAGCTGGAATGTGGTCGCCCCTGATTATAGTGCGCAACCCACTCTTTCAGGATTCGTCGCACGTGCCGCTCGTTCAAAGGGATGAGGAAATCAAGGCATTCCCTTCGAATCGTGCCCACGAGCCGTTCACAAAAAGAATTCGCTTGCGGCGCCCGGAACGGAGTCCTCAAGACGATGACGCCCAGCGACTTCAGGGCGCAATCCAGTTCCGTCGAGTAGATGCTGTCCCGGTCGCGGAGAACGAACCGGTAGGGCTGCTCACCCGTGATGACCTCTCGAAACTGTTGGATCGTCCAAGCTGGAGGATGGTCGGTCACGTTGAAGTGAGCAATCTTGCGTGTTCTACCTCCATGATTACAAACACGTAGAGAACTCGAAAGTGAGCCGTCATGACGACAAAGAAATCGCTGGCTAACATCGCCCGGCATGTAGCGTCGAACCGTACGAGGCGACACTCGAATTCCCAGCTTAAGGAGCAACTCAGCAGCGATGCGCTCCTCTCCCCACGTTGGATTCTCGTGCGCCATCTTGAAGATGAGTTCCTGGAGTCGCCCGGGCACTCGGGGCGTCCCTCGCGGCCTCGATTTCCATCGCCAGAGGAACTGAAAACCCTTCCGATGCCAGCCGAGGAGGGTCTCAGGCTTGACGTTGACCAAAGCGTCTTGCCATGCGAAGAGCCGAGAGAGAAGAACTAGAGACAACCGTGAAGCGTCGGTCGCCAGCCGAGGCTTGACCGCGCGCTTGAGGTAAAGGGCGAGCTGTTTCCGGAGGAACATATTTTCGGCTTTGATCGCAGCGCCTGAACGAGCGCCCAACAACAAGAATCGGAGAGCGTCCTGAGCCAGAGAAGAAAGTATGAAGACCAACCGAAGCACGGAATGCACAGTTCTCATGGGGCTGGGAGCATGCCACGGGTGTGCCAGTGGGAGCAATCCAGCGTTTCACGTAGATTTTCGCCCACAAATTCATCGCGTACGCATTTTTTGCGGAGGGCAGCCCTTTTTTTGTGGCCTCGCAGGCACAACCGCATGAGGATTTGTCTGCCGTGAGAACCTTCCTTTTGGCGGAGAAAACATGTCAGCATAGTGCAATGAAACACCCAAGACAGCACAAGCGCGCTCCGCAGACCCAGCCATCTGCCTTGGCAGTGCCTTCGTATCATCGCATTCTGGTTAAGCATGGCCTGATTGAAAAGACTCTGCCCATCCCCGAAGCGTATGAAGTGTTTTTGAGAGTAGGCGCTGACCCAGAAGTAGAGAAACTCCGTCGCAATTTAGAACGCGGCAACAAAATGAAACACGTTCCCGCTTTGTATCTGGCCACAGCGATGGCTCTGCAAGGCATGACCAAGCAGGAGCTTGAAGCTCTGAAATTGCGGATAGAAGAGAAGCGAGTATGAATGAACCGTGGGGAAGTCGTGACGGGGTGAGAAACGTGGCCCGGCCTGACACCGTTCGCCTGCGACCGAACCCAAGACAAAGGAAACGGTAAAAACCCTGTGCCGTCCTCACCCCGAGACTAGGCCAAAGTTTAGCCCCGGTCACGGCCCGACTTCAAGAGCCCTCAAGTTCGAACCTTGGCAATTGCGACGAAACCTTTTGAATTTCAAACCATGCCTCCCACATGCAATAGGACGTGTGTGTTCAAGGCTTCATTACTTTGTAGAACGAGCTTGGAAAGACCCATCAACTGAATCAGCGAACCACCTGCGATAGTTTGTGTCGTGTATCCAACGATGTAAAAAACGTCTGAAGGATTCAAACCTTGGTGTTTCCCGCCTTCATTGCCGATTCTAGCATTTCCGCCCATGGTAGAATCCGGGCATGCCACTGCCCCCGAAGGTAATCGCGGCTCGTGCAAGATGAGGAAGAAAAAACAGTCTTTCGAACTCACCTTTGAGCAGACCGAAATGCTTGGGATGTTCGGCGACGCGTCGTCTGACTATCCCAAATTGAGTTTCAAAGAGGTAGCGCGAAAGCTGCTAGGCCCAAAGCCTTTCAAGGCCACAACGAACGGGAAGAAGTTTGAGAAAGTATGCAGAGAGGTGTTTGACAGAGAAAGGGAATGAGCGGCGCGACGGAAGAACTGTGTAGCTGGTGGGGCTGGGGAGATTCGAACTCCCGACACTTGGTTTGGAATCGAGGTCATCAACCTTCAAGGAATTTCGTAAAAGGATTGACGAGGTACGGGGGCCCGCAGAACTTCTAATTGAATCAGGAAAATTGGCTGCTGCCCACTCCAAAGGACAGGTTAACTAGGAAATGAATGCGTTCTCATTCGTGGTCACGGGCTTGGTTGTACTCGTGGGCTCCTCGTTCACTGCGATTGCCCCGAACATGGGAGCAGTGCGGTGTCGCGAACGACTGGGGGGCATGCTGAAGTATTACGAGAGGGAAGCGGCATAAAAGTGGACGGGACAGCGGGCCATGGGCCCACGATCAACACGTATATTAAGGATGCCGGGAATCTCCCCTGGCAAAAGACCTCCCAGGCCTGATTTATCATCAACGGGCGCAGAGCAATAATTTCTGGCTCAGGGGAGCGACCAGGACGAGTTTTTTGGCCATACGGCAAGCATACAGTGGGTGGCGGATGGGTGTATGCTCCAACGGTCTAGTCACACACCCTCCGCCGCGCCCTCCATGGGCGACGGTTCCTGTGCCGCAAGACATACATCACGGAGACTGAGTATGACGCCATGGTTTTCGGCAATCTAACTGGCGTCGTGGTGTAGTCGGAAGAAACCCAAGTTAAGGAGAACACAAATGTCCCCACAAGCAGCAACAGCAATGCAGCCGGCCAAGGTGCCTGTAGCAGTCAAACAGTCCGCCACCGGCGATGTCTTCGACCGGATTCAGCAAATCTACGGCGAGATCGCTCGCAGAGCTTTCGAAATCTTCGACAATAACGGCAGGTGGCTCGGTAACGACTTGGAGGATTGGTTCCGTGCCGAGTCCGAACTGCTGCACCCCGTACATCTGGAAATCGCAGAGTCCGACGTCAACCTAACAGTTCAGGTAGAGGTGCCGGGTTTCAGCACCAAGGAACTGGAGATCAATGTTGAACCACGCAGGCTGACGATTGCCGGCAAACACGAAGCCCAGGAGGAGAGCAAGAAGGGCAAGACGATCTACTCCGAGCGGTGCGCGAAGGAGATCCTACGGGTCATTGATCTGCCGGCGGAGGTTGACAGTTCGAAGGTGAGCGCGATCTTGAAAGATGGTATTTTGAAGATGGAACTGCCCAAGGCAGCCCATGCCAAGGCAGTTCGCATCGAGCCTAAGTCAGCATAATTGGTCAGAAACGCAGCCGGGCGGCAACGCACTGCGATTCGCGCCCGCCCTCACTGCACCCCCACGCTCGACCGCATGATCGCATCGATTGTGTTTCCGTTAAGGCCGATCATCTGGAAGAGGAGCGCTTCCGCCACCAGAGTGCGGGTTTGGGCATCCGCCAAAAACCCCATCGGCAACGCGCCCGTAAGTCGTTGCGAACAGGCAGCCGATTGAGCTAGTTTTCTCTCCGCCAGAAAGAGATGATTTTGGCGCGATCTACTAGGAGTCCGTCGTAACCATCACCAAGTCGCAGTACTGTTCTTGGATTTGGATGGTTTCAAGCGCATCAATGACTCCCTCGGACATGCCATTGGCGACAAACTCCTCCAATCTGTAGCAGCATGCTTAGCGGCGTGTGTGCGCAAATCTGACACGGTAAGCCGCCAGGGCGGCGATGAATTTGTGATACTGCTCCCAGAAGTTGCACAGGCAGCAGATGCAGCCGTTAGTGCAGCAAAGATCATCACCGGGCTTATGAGGGCGCACACCATCGGTGCAAACCGCCTTCGCGTCACTGTGAGCATCGGCTTAAGCACCTACCCCGACAACGGTGAAGATGCGGAGACTCTGATCAAGAATGCCGACACAGCGATGTATCACGCCAAGCAATGTAGGCGCGACAATTACCAGTTCTTTAAACCCGACATGAGTCTCCAGGCCGTAGAGCGCCAATCCCTGGAAGGGCATCTGCGATACGCTCTTGAACGCCAGGAGTTGTTGTTGCACTACCAGCCAAAGGTAAATCTCAAGACAGGAGCCATCACGAGCGTTGAGGCGCTCGTACGCTGGCAACATCCCGAGCGTGGGCTGCTTCTTCCGGGACAATTCCTGACCATCGCTGAGGACACCGGAATGATTGTAGCAATGGGCCAATGGGTACTACGCGAGGCGTGCAGGCAAACACGGGAATGGCTTGATGCGGGCCTGCTGGCAGTCCCCGTGTCAGTCAACGTCTCATCTTTGGAATTTCAGAGCGAGCAGTTTTCCGAAGGCGTTCAAGGTGCCCTGAAGAATGCTTGCCTGGAGCCCAGATATCTCGAGCTCGAATTAACCGAAACCGTTCTCATGCGACATGCTGAGTCCACTGTCCACGCGCTTGGACAACTCAAAGCCATCGGTGTGCGACTGGCCGTTGATGACTTTGGCACTGGCTATTCCAGCTTAAGCTATCTGACCCGATTTCCCATTGACGCCCTGAGGCTCGACCAGTCGTTCGTGCACGATATCAGTGCCAGTTCAGACGATGCTATCGTCGTTAGCGCGGTCATCAGCATGGGCAAAAGTCTCAAGCACAGAGTTATTGCTGAGGGTGTGGAAACACCAGAGCAGGTCTCATTTCTACAGGCCCAGGGCTGCGATGAGGGGCAAGGATATTATTTCAGCCAGCCCGTGGGTGCACAGCAGGTCGCGAAGTTACTTGAAACGGGTGGATCGTTGTCGGTGCTGAGGTAGGTCGGCAACCAGCGTTGGCCTCGAATGGCCCGGTTAGCAGGACGGGGAATCTTGAGGAATCGTGGGTGAAATAACAATTCGCCAGCCACAGGTCTCCGATAAGCGTCACCCGCCCACAATCGGTTGGCAAGCGCCAATGGCTACGAAAGACTGCATCGGCCCGGGCTCCTTGTGTTGGGTATGCTCCAGGAAAAATAAGTCCGCAAAGCATCCGGAGGATGTGTGATGAAGCCTTGCGCTTCAGCGGTGGCAAAGTGCATACCGACAAGAACTTGACTTTTCTGTTGTCCCGAACCGGGACATATAATTCGGTCGCGATGTTAAACTACCCACAGCGCGAACCAGTCTTTATCTGCCCCCGTGCGCCGCGAACCGTTCGGTCAAGTCAAGTAATCCGCCAATTCTCCAAAGCTACCGTGCTCGCGCGGATAGGCCTTGAGGGATCGCAAGTTCAATTCGATTGGAAATTGCACTTGCAAAGGATTTAATGAAGATCTTACTTTACAATCCAGACAACGGCGTGACCCGCAACTTCATGCCGCATCTTTGGATGTTTCTGCTGCAAGCACTGACTCCGCCTGGCCACGAAGTGGTGCTGATTGATGGCAACGCGCAGTCCATGGATGAAGAAGGTATCGCGCGCTACGTGCGTGAACAAAATATCGGGCTCGTCGGCATCGGTGCGATGACTAGGATGATCGCCAAAGCTTACCGAATGGCAGACGCGGTGCGCGCCGCGGGAGTAAAGGTTGTCATGGGCGGCCCTCACGTTACCGAAATGGCCGAAGAGGCGCTCGGGAAAGATGTCGGCTCGCGCCATGCCGACGCGGTTGCTCTTGGCGAAGCCGATGAGACATGGCCCAAAATCGTGGAAGATGCTGCGCGCGGCAGGCTCAAGGATGTCTACGCGCCAGTGGACGACTTTGGCCAAGAGCGCAAACCGTCGCTGCAACCATATCCGGAGATTCCCTGGGACAAAATCAAACTGGACCAATTCAATTTGCTCCCAGGCATATTGCATCCGCTGCTCAAGCGAGTGGGCGCTGGTTGGGGAACATTTCGAATTATTCCCGTGGAGTCCGGGCGCGGCTGTCCCTACGGATGCGAGTTTTGCACCGTGACGGGATTTTTTGGCGACTCCATCCGCTTTCGCACGAATGAAAGCGTCGTGAACGAACTACTGCTGCTGAAAGCGCGTGCGCGGGAGGAGGGCGGCCAGATAGCCGTATTTTTCATCGACGACAATTTTGCCATCAACGTAAAGCGTACAAAATCATTGCTGCGAGATATCATCGCTGCTAACGCGCAAGTGCATTGGGTCGCGCAGATCAGCGCCAACCTGCTGCGCGATGAGGAGCTCGTCGATCTGATTGCAGCCGCGGGAGGCAAGTGGATTTTCATCGGAATGGAATCGATTGATCCGACCAACCTTGCCGCCGTAAAAAAAGGCTTCAACAAGCCGGGTGAGTATGCCGTGGTGCTCGAGCGGCTCGCCCGGCGCAACGTTTTTGCAATCACGTCTTTTATCTTCGGCATGGACAATGACGCGCCCGGCGTGGCGGAGCGAACTTTGAAGGAAATTCGCAGTTGGCCTGCGGGGCTGCCAATCTTTGGCTTGCTGACGCCACTGCCTGCGACGCCTCTCTACAAAAGACTGGAAGCCGCTGGGCGGCTCACGCGTCCGAAGCACTGGCAACAGTTCATACCCTTTGCTATGGCACATACGCCGTTGAAGATGAGCATCGACGAAGCTCATAACGAGGTACGAATTGGGTGGGCTAACTCTTACAGTCCGGAGGCAATCGAAAAGGCGGTGGATTCGCTCAATCACAAGCCACTGGGTTATCGCATCAACATCCTTATCGCACGCCTCTGTTTCCGGGGAATTTATTTTCCGCAAATGGGGCGCTTCGCATGGGTGAAAACGATTCTCGAAAATTGGCGCACAATACTCAGACTGATAAGGCAAGGGTTCGGACCAGGGCTGGACGCCGCCGTGCCGTCTGTCGCGACCGAGCCAGTCACAAAGCGGACGCATTGAAGCCATCGCTTCAGCCCGGACCCGTCGCCTGTCCGCACCACGGCAGGCTCTCGTCAGTTTTGAAGATATTGAATTGGGCGATCATGGCGTCGAGGCTGGTGGGGCGGTTCTTCTGCACAGCTGCTGAACGGAAGGATAGTTTGTTCAGTTATTCAGGTTGCTGTTCAGGACCGGACGGCGCTGTTGTCGGCGCGTTTTGCGCCTCCTTTGCAGCGCGTTTGGCGACTCTTTCTGCCCACGCCGTGTTGCCTTAGCCCGCTGCTTTTCCTGCGGCTTCATTTCCTTCTGGCGCTTTGAACTTGATGCTCATGGGTCTCCTCAAAAGTCCAGGGCCACGCCAAGTTCATTGAGAGTAGTAGGGTTACCAGCGCGGTTCGCACGGCCGGCGGGCGGACTCGCTGTAATCCTCATGCGAGAATCGGCTGTGGCCGCGACAACCACCGGTGCGTCCGCCACCGCTAATACTGCGCGGGGTCGCTCGTCCTTGGGCCTCGCTTCGTTGACCTTGAGGTTGCGGCCGCCTAATTCTTTTCCGTCGAGACCGGCAATGGCCTCCGCTGCCTCGTGGTCATTAGGCATTTCCACAAAAGCAAAACCGCGAGCGTGGCCTGTCTCGCGATCTGTCAGGACGTGAATGCGTCTAACCTGCCCGAAAGGCTGGAAGAGCGCCGTCCAATCGGCCTCCGTAGTTTGAAACTGATGTTGCCAACAAAAAGATTCTTCATTTTAGATCTTCCTTACTGCGTAGTTGAAATTGATGTGGGCAGAATCTGGATAGAGGAAACTGCATCACAAAGAACCCTCGAGAAACGTGCGGACGTGGCTGGAGCGCGACGGGTGGCGCAGTTTGCGCAGCGCCTTGGCCTCAATCTGGCGAATGCGCTCACGCGTGACCGCGAACACCTGGCCGACTTCTTCGAGAGTGCGCGGATTGCCGTCCTCAAACCCAAAACGCATGCGGATGATGCGTTCTTCGCGGGCATTGAGCTTCTTCAGCATGGAGGCCATCGTCTCCTTCAGGCTGAGGCTGATCGCCGCATCCGATGGCGAGACCACGGCCTTGTCTTCGATGAAATCGCCCAGGTGAGCGTCTTCCTCTTCGCCGATAGGAGTCTCGAAAGAAATAGGCGTCTGCGCAATCTTGTGAGCCTGGCGCACTTTTTCGACGCTCATGTCCATCCGCTGGGCCAGCTCTTCCGCGGTGGGCTCGCGGCCAAGTTCCTGCACGAGTCGGCGGACGCACTTAGCGAGCTTGTTGATGACCTCGATCATGTGAACGGGAACACGGATGGTGCGCGCCTGGTCGGCGATGGCGCGTGTGATGGCCTGGCGAATCCACCAGGTGGCGTAGGTGGAGAACTTGTAGCCGCGGCGCCAGTCGAACCTGTCGGCGCCTTTCATGAGCCCGAGATTGCCTTCCTGGATCAAGTCGAGAAACTGCAGGCCATGATGGGTGTATTTCTTGGCGATGGAGACGACCAGGCGAAGGTTGGCTTCGGTCAGTTCTATTTTTGCCTGCTGCGCCTGCGCCTCACCCCGCTGGATGAGCGTGAGGGTGCGTTTGACGCTGGTCAGTCCGACTTCGCTCGATTGTTCGATCTCTTTCAGGTCGGCGCGGCGGGCGCGCAGCTCTTTGCGAGCTTCGGCGGCGACATCGCCCAGGGCGGCGTCCACGCGGCGCTCGAGGCGGCGTGCTTCGCGCTCGAGGGCGTGCAGGCGCTCGACCGCCGAACGCATTTTGTCGATCAGGCGTTTTTTCTCCAGCCAATGGAAAGAGATGTCGCGTATCGCCAGAGAAATTTGGATGCGGGTCCGGGCAACGGCCCATTTGACTCGAAGATAGGACTGCCTTTTGGATTTTGGGGTCTTGGCCAGCTTTTCCGCTTGCTTCAGCGCGGTTTTGTAGAGCTCAGCGATTTTATCAATTTGCCGAAGCGTCTGCTTAGTCTTGTTGGCGATTTTTTCTTCGGTGAGCTCTTCATCATGGAATTGAACAATTTCCTTGATGGAGCGCACACCTTTGCGCAAGCCTTCGCCGACGGCGATGATTTCCTTAATGACGATGGGCGAGAGCGTGATGGCCTTCAGGACCACGAGCTGCCCGCGCTCGATGCGCTTGGCGATGACTACCTCGCTTTCGCGGGTCAGCAGCGGCACTGAGCCCATCTCGCGGAGGTAGATGCGGACCGGATCCTGGGACTTGGGGTCCACACCGAAGCCGAGGTCAAGGCCAGCTTCGGCGGCGAGTTCCTTTTTCGCGTCGGCTTCAAGACCCTCCGTGGCGTTTGCAGCGGCACGCGTTGCGTTTGCGGTGGCAAGGTCCTCGTAGATCTCAATACCTTGGCGCTCTAAGGTGGACAGGAGATCGTCAATTTCCTGCGATGAATGCACATCTGCCGGCAGACTGTCGTTAATCTCATCGTAGAGCAGGTAGCCGCGCTCCTTGCCTCTCAGCATGAGCTGCTGAACGTGGCCAAACTCGTCTTCAATGCGTCGCGCCAAGAGTTCTCCTAAGCTTGCAGGAATGAGATGCCGCGGGCGACCTCAAGACTCTTTGTCCTCCCTGTGGGTATAGGTGCTGGGCTTGGGTTTCGGGGCGTGGGCATCCTGGTAATCGGCCAGTTCTGCGTCCGTGACAGAGAAGTGACTGGAGGGAGGATGGTCGGTCTGGGTAGCGAATTCCCGGTGAAGCCGGAGGGAGCAGATGTCCGGCGCATCCTGATAGCGCACGCGATGCGCCACGAAAGCGTCGTTCGCAATGGTCACAAAATATTCAGAGGATGCGCCGCCGGTTGCGCGAAGGGTGAAGGTGTATTCACGGATCGCTCCTTTGGTTTCAAACCCAACGTACTGTAGGACAACCGCATCACTCACAAAGACCCACCATTCCAAAAGGGAAACAGTCGCAAGTGCGAACTCAGAGCCTCTTAAATGGATCGAGAGGTTTCGAAAGAGCAACAAACGCGGCACATCTATGATGGCACACTTATGCGTTTCGGTGTACGACCATCTCCAAAACTCCAAAACCGGCGGTCGATCTCCCGACGGAAATTAGCTTTCTATCTGTGCTCGCAGAAATTCCCCGTACAAACGAACAATCCGGAGGCCGGATGTCCCCGTTATGCGCCCCATGCCAGGTCGACGGGCGCGCGCACTTATCGAACGAGGCGCCATTCATTGAAACTCTCTCTATCCGAATCCCAAGTGCCCGTTCTAATTGGAACAACTCTTTCCGCTGCTCGTTCACGAAAGAGCGAAGCAACACCACGCTCACCGGCTCGCCCCGTACGGCCAACACGATGAATGAAGTTTTCGGCTGCCTCCGGAAGGTCATGGTTAATGACGTGTGCGATGTCCTGTACGTGAATGCCGTGCGCAGCCACATCCATCGCGACTAGAATTGATTCCCCGGCGGCTCAGGTTCTTAGCAATCCCCTCTGTGCTGCGCGGAACCTAAAATCTGCTGGCGAGGATTATTCAGGCGTCGTTAACACTCATTTCGTCCCGAATTCTGCATCGACGATCGATTTTCCGCACGAAAATGGAGCGGGTCTCTGAGGCTTTGCAATTCTCGGTAATAATAAAGCGACGTAGGGCGCTTTCCGTTGAACCTCAGCTTCTTTAGAAGCTCTCTTTCTTCCTTGGTGGCCGTTCCACTGAGGGAACTATCATTAAGGAATTCCTTGAACCCCGGCTCTACTTCTGGTTGGTCAGGTCCCTGTTCAACGAACTCATATCTCTTAGGATCCCCTGAGGCTATTCTCCGACTTAAAACAATCTCCATACCAAAGGTCGTTAGGTCGACATCCCAGGATTCAATCAGTGGATCCAGGAAGGAGATACAGTTTTCGGGCGACAAGTTGAAGACATCCGTGTCCAGGAACTCAAGGAGGGTAACCCGTAACTGTTCATAGCTTCGGCCGGTGAGTCGAGCCATTAAGTGGAGCCAGTTTTCACTGTTCAATTCTTCTTTGGCGACATTCTTGATCACGTCCAAAAGCTTTTGTGTCACGAAGCGCTCGAGTTCGCCGAACGGCTGCTTCTCAAAAATCGCGCGTATTTGTTTCTCTTTTGCGGGTGCGCACTTGCGGAGAATCAACTCTCGAACTTCTTTAAACAAGGGTGCAGGCGGATCTCCCAAGTTTCTCTTCAATTCTTCCTTGCGCTGGTGGTCCGCGAGCTTCGAAAGCCTATCGCTCGGAAGCTTCAAAAATTTCGCCATTTTCTCATAAATGTCTGTTCGGTCAGGCGCCGGGGGCAGTTTCTTGCGAGTCAGCAGCTGGGAAATATAGGACTCCGTAACATCAGCGGCGGTCGCCAGATCTTTCTGCTCAAACCCCAATTCATCCAGTCGCCGTTTAATCACAAGGCAAACGTCCACAATGCCCCTCCACTCGGCTTAACTCGACAAATTAACCATTGAAAATCGTCTCAGATTCTACTTGACACGTCAAGTGAATTAACCTAGCGTGGTTAACGGACTGAGGGAGTCTTCGGGTCATCTGAACTAATAGTGGTTATCTGAATTACCCCCAAGGCATCGAGAACCGAGGAGACTGACATGTTTGGACGAAGAGTTTCCATGCAGCTGAAACCTAATAGCAATGCGGAATTCACCCAGAGAATCGAAAAGGACATTCTTCCCCTGCTTCGAAAGCAGAAGGGATTCCAGGATGAAATCACGTTCGTCGTCCCGGGCGGAACGGAAGCGTTCGGAATCAGTTTTTGGGATAACAGCGCGAACGCGGAAGCCTACAACCGCGAAACGTATCCCGAAGTGGCGAAAATCCTGGCGAGAGTGGTTGAGGGAACTCCAAAGGTTGAGACCTACGAGGTTGCCAACTCGACCTTCCACAAGATCGCCGTCGCAGTGGCGGCCTAGAGCCACTAGGTCTGTTCGGTGAGGGACGGGCCAAGTCCGCCCCTCACATTGTCCGGCAGGTGAAACGCAAGAGCACGCGAGATTTCCAATGCTTACCAAAATCAGGGAACGGACCCAGGACGCGCTGTTGCGTGAGGAGCTTTTATGCGGGGAAGCAAATTCCCGCGGTTTAGCTGAAGCTATTGCATGTGCGATATTCATTAGTCCGGGCAAGCGGCTGCAGTATGTAAATCATGCCGCCGAGATTATCACCGGATATGCACGAGAAGAGCTTTTGTCCATGAACTTCTGGGATCTAGTCCATCCTGATTGTCGAGAACTGGTCTTAAGGCGAGGAGGCGCGCGACATGGAGGCGCCCGCCGGTATGAAGTCAAGATTCTTACGAAGAATGGCGACGAGCGGTGGCTCGATATCAGTACAGCGATGATTGAACTTGATGGAATGCCGGCCAGTCTGGTTTCTGCATTCGACCTTAGTGAGCGCAAACACGCAGAAGAGAAGGTACAACTTCTTGCCGTGACTGACCCGCTTACTGGTTTAGGTAACTACCGTCGGCTTGTTGAAGCGCTCGACGCGGAGATCAAACGCACCGGGCGCACCGGACGACCGTTTGCCGCTCTACTGCTCGACCTGGATCAGTTGAAGAAGATCAACGACCGCTACGGCCACTTGATCGGCAGCCAGGCGCTGTGCCGCCTCGCCGACGTACTCCGCGTCCATTGTCGAGCTATCGATACAGCCGCGCGCTACGGTGGCGATGAATTTGCCCTCATCCTGCCCGAGACAACGGCGGCGGCCGCAAGGCTTGTCGCATCACGTATTCGTGGCCGCCTAGCCACAGATAATCTCCAGCCACTGCTTTCCGCGAGCATTGGCGTGGCTGTCTATCCCCAGGACGGTGAAACCATTGAAGCCCTGCTTTGCACAGCAGACCGCGAGTTGTATGGGATGGAGAGCCCGTGTGGGGAAGAACCCGCACCGTTAGTTCGTAGCTTTGTGAGTTCGCCGGGCAGGCTGGTTCACAAGAAGGCTTCTTCGAAAAAAAGTGATCAAGCAAACGACTCGCCGGAAGGTGAGTCGTGGATTCATTAAGAGGAGAAATGTATGTACTTTCTGTCGTGGATCATCGTCGGGTTGGTCGCCGGCTGGTCAGCTGGAAAGATTCTGAAAGGCCAAGCATACGGTCCGTTCATGGACATTGCCATGGGCATCTGCGGAGCGGTGGTGGGCGGGATGCTCATGCGATCAGCAGGCTTTGGGGGATACGGGGGAACCATCATTACGACTCTCGTTGCCGTGATTGGTGCAGTCCTTCTGACGCTGCTTGCGGGTTTGGTGAACGGCAGTAGGATGTACGCTCGGCAGCTCTAAGCGTCAAGTAGGCATGGAGAATTCAAATGTCAAGCATCAATCGAACGGGGACCGTTTTCATTAGGGAAGACACACGGTTGCCTGCAACGCTTGCGATTGAAAGTGAAGCCTTCCTGCCTGGCTGGCGGGTAATCAAGAATCTAGATCGTCAAGCACTTACTCGAGAAGTTGAGGGAGCGAACTGGAACTTTTTCTATTTGGCAGGTGAGATGAGGGCGACTGTTTTCGGGCGCGAGGGACTAGGAGCTCTGCGCAAGGCAGTGAAGTGTGTTCTGAGGAAACAGAAGGGGCAGAGATTTAATTCTCTGGAGATTCCGAAAATCGTTTCGAAACGGTTCCTCGGTATTCCATTCATGAGTGTTACCGCCCATTCCCGCCATATCCAACAAGGTGTTGGCCTGGTCCCTGCAAAGGATTTTGCCCTGAGCATGCCTGCTGCTCCAAACGCAGAAGTGGCCACAAAGCAATACACGGCTCTGATTTCCAGTTCTTAGGAATTCGTGGGAGATATGAAAATGAAAACGATTCGCTGTTCAATTCTCTGTTTTGTTGTTCTGCTCCTTACGGCGCCATTGCTCTGGGCACAGGATCTTTCCCAGTATCGGCAATTTACCTTTGGAATGAGCTTGACCAGAGTGTTGGAGCGTACTGACCAAAAAATGGCCGATGTAAAAGTGATTCACGGCCGTCCATCGCTGATTCAGGAACTGACTTGGTGGCCGCCGAACCTTCCGGGAACTTCGTTCCGATCTGATACCGTCGAACAGATTCTCTTCTCGTTTTACAACGCCGAGCTCTACAAGATTTCTGTGACTTACGATCGAACCTCCACGGAAGGGCTCACCGTAGAGGACATGGTGAAGTCTATTTCGGAGAAGTATGGCCCGGCGCCAAGTGTTAAGCCGCAAGTCGATTCCGCGACGAACGAGCGATATGACATGAGGCAAAAGCCCGTTGCTACGTGGGAAGATTCACAATATTCCTTCAATCTTGTCCGCTCTTCTTTCTCCGGTGGCTTTGAGCTTCTTATTTATTCCAAACGGCTCAACGCCGAAGCTGAAGTTGCCCTTGCCGAAGCCGTGAAACTCGAGAAACAGGAGGAACCGCAAAGAGAGGCCGAGCGTCAGAAAAAGCAAATCGGCGACCTCGAAGCGACACGGCAGAAGAACCAGAAGAGTTTTCGTCCGTAGTTCTCATGCGTTGTAACAAGCCATCTTTGGGCATGTTAGAGAAATGGATTCTGTGGAGGCTAGAGAAATGACTGTAAATATTACACCGTTACATGACCGCGTGCTTGTACGCAGGCTAGAAGAGAAAGAAACCGCGAAGGGCGGAATCATTATTCCCGATACGGCGAAAGAAAAACCTCATGAGGGGGAAGTAATGGCCATCGGAGCCGGCAAGATTGAAAAGGGCCACCGCATCCCACTCGATGTGAAGGTGGGTGACCGGATCTTGTTCGGCAAATACACCGGCAACGACATCAACATCGACGACCATGAGTACCTGATCCTCCGTGAGGAGGAAATCCTGGTGAAAGTCAGCGGAATCGCCAAAGCGGCATCCGGCAAGAAGTAGGTGTCACCCGAACCGAAGATTTCGGACGGGGCAGCAGTGCTCAATCACCGGGAGGGTGAGATCTAATGGCAAAACAAATTGTAACTGGTGAGAATTCACGTCAAGCGATCCTGCGCGGCGTCAACATTCTGGCTGACGCTGTAAAGATCACGCTCGGCCCGAAGGGGCGCAATGCGGTGATCGAGAAGAAGTTCGGGGCGCCCATCATCACCAAGGACGGCGTGACGGTGGCAAAGGAGATCGAGCTCCAAGACCCGCTCGAGAACATGGGTGCGCAGATGGTGCGAGAGGTTGCGTCCAAGACCTCGGATGTGGCTGGCGATGGCACCACCACCGCGACCGTGCTGGCACAGGCAATCTTCCGTGAGGGTGTGCGAACGGTTGCCGCTGGTGCGAGCCCGATGGCGCTCAAGCGTGGCATCGATAAGGCCGTGGAAGTCGCCGTGAGAGAGATCAAGAGGCTCTCCCGCGAGGTGAAGGGCGACATGATCGCGCAGGTAGGGACCATCAGTGCCAACACCGACAAGCAAGTCGGTAGCATCATCGCCGAAGCCATGAAGAAGGTCGGCAAGGATGGCGTCATCACCGTCGAGGAGTCCAAGACGATGGAGACGACCCTCGAAGTAGTCGAAGGCATGCAATTTGACCGCGGATACCTCTCGCCCTACTTCGTGACCGACCCGGAGCGCATGGAATGCGTGCTCGAGGACGTGCACATCCTGATCCACGAAAAGAAGATCAGCTCGATGAAGGATCTGCTGCCTTTGCTCGAACAGACCGCCAAAATGAGCAAGCCGCTACTGATCATCGCTGAGGACGTTGATGGCGAAGCCCTGGCGACCCTGGTGGTGAACAAACTCCGTGGCACACTGCAATGCGCCGCAGTCAAGGCCCCTGGCTTTGGCGACCGCCGCAAGGCCATGCTCGAAGACATCGCCACTCTCACCGGCGGCAAGGCCATCACCGAAGACCTCGGCATCAAGCTCGAGAACGTGAAGCTTGAAGACCTCGGCCGCGCCAAGAAGGTGACCATCGACAAGGACAACACCACAATCGTCGCAGGCGCCGGCAAGGCCAGCGAGATCGAAGGTCGCATCAAGCAGCTCCGTGTGCAGGTTGAAGAGACTACCTCGGACTACGACAAGGAAAAGCTCCAGGAACGTCTTGCCAAGCTGGTTGGCGGCGTCGCGGTAATTAAGGTCGGCGCAGCCACCGAAACGGAGTTAAAGGAGAAAAAGGCTCGCGTCGAGGACGCCATGCACGCCACCCGTGCAGCGGTTGAGGAAGGCATTGTCTCCGGCGGCGGTACTGCTCTCCTGCGCTGCTTGCCGGCCCTAGAGAAGCTCAAGCTCCACGACGATGAAGCCATTGGCGTGAACATCGTAAAGCGTGCGCTCGAAGAACCCATTCGCCAGATTGCACAGAATGCCGGGCACGAAGGCGCGCTGATTGTAGGACGCGTGCGCGAGTCGAAGGATGAAAACTTCGGCTTCAACGCCGAAACTGATGAGTTCGGCGACCTGGTCAAGGCCGGTGTCATTGATCCGGCTAAGGTCACCCGTCTCGCGCTCCAGAACGCTGCGTCCATTGTCTCACTGATGCTAACAACCGAAGTCCTGATAGCCGACGCTAAGGGAGAGGAAAAGATGGTCGCGGCTGGCGCAGGCGGCGGCATGGGAGGAACGTACTAAACGCTGGGCTATTTGCACCCCGGTTGCGCGGGAACGCTGAAAAGTAAACACAATCATGTGGTATTTCGATCGCCCGGGAATGCGGATTTCTAGCTCGTGCGAGCTGACGTGATCAAGCCAGCGGCGACAAGGCATACGGAATCCTTCTAAGCCCTAGTGGATACAATCTGAACGTCTTGAGCAGATTGGTTTCCGCTATAGGGCTCGCAGTCTGACGTGGAGGTTTAACCTCAAGCTTCGCAGTAGGGCTGCGGAAAGAGAGCGGCCGCCATAATGCCAGACACAATCAAACCGGGCACCATCCTGATTAAAGAGGGCACACTCTTGCCGGAAGCCGTGCGATTCGAAAGTGAGCCCTGTGTGCCGGGTTGGCGATTAGTCAAAGATCTCGATGGGTGCGGATTGGATCGAAAAATCCGCGACGCGGGATGGACTTTCTTCTGCCTGGCTGGTCAGCTCGGAGCGACCGTCTTTGGGATTGACGAACAAAAGACACTCAGCAGGGCAGTCGGGCAAATCTTGGCGAACCTGGAGTCAGCGGAATCTAACTCTCTGGAAATCATGCGAGTGACCTCGGAGGCCTCGAAGCGTTTCCTGGGAGTGCGTTATGTGACTGTCTCCGCCCAGTCACGACTTATCCAGGAAAGTGCGTTTCTTTTTGGGGCCAAGGATCTTCCGGTGAGGGACCGCGCACGATCGGCTGCCGCTTGAACCAAAGCATAGGACTCACAAGGCGCAACGAACTGCCTCAGGAAGAAATGATCGCACTGATTAAAGTGGAAAGGATTCTGAATCTTTAAGGTTTCGTAGGAGACGTTTCAAAATGAAAATCATACGCAGCGTGGGCATTTCCCTCGTTATGATCCTGCTTTCAGCTCCTCTAATTCGGGCGCAGGATCTTTCCAAGTATCGGGGCTTTTCGCTCGGAATGAGTTTGCCCGAACTATCAAACCAGGTTGACCTAAGACCGCTCCAGACAAAGCTGATCCAGAAGCGCCCAGCGGTAATTCAAGAGTTGACGTGTTGGCCGGGCGGCTCTTCTGACTATTCGCTCCAAGCAGACTCGATTTGGCAGATTTTCTTCAGCTTCTATAATGGCCAGCTCTTCAGGATTTTGGTGACTTATGATCAGGACGCAACACATGGGCTAACTGCCGAGGACATGGTACAAGCCATCTCGAAAAAGTACGGAACTGCAACGAGGACTGCTGGCGAGATCAGCTTCCCAACGAACGAGCTGTATAGGACGACAGAAAAGGTCATCGCCCGCTGGGAAGATTCGCAGTACTCGATAAACCTTGTTCGTTCTAGATTCCTGAACTCTTTTGCGCTTGTCATGTTTTCGAAACGGCTGGATGGAGAGGCCGAGGCTGCGATTGCCAAATCTTTGAAGATGGAGGGGGCAAGAGGATCCGCAGAAGGAAATCGGCCGCCAGAAAAAAGAGCGGCGGACCCTGGAAGGTTTGAAGGGAAACGTTGATATCGGAGATCTTGGTTAGCATGCTGGACATGCCCTTTCAAATGAATTAGAGGGATATATTAAAATCCGCCGTAAAACTTCTGGCATGCAAGGAGGCCAAAAAGTGAGCGATCCACAACAACCAATCCCACAGCCGGACCCGATACCGCAGCCAGCGCCGGAACCCTCCCCCGAGCCCGCACCGCCTGCGCCCCAATCCGACTCCAACATAAAAGACCCCGCGGTACACTGCTGCTAGAATCAAACAGCGCGGCTAGGCTCGGGCCAGCTGAACAGCGGTGGCATGCCGCCCCCGCCCGTCAATTGAGTTCTTTCGCTCACTTGCCGCCTGGGAGTGCTCGTTATAACGGGTGTGCAAAATTGCTCAGAACCGAGGGAATCCCAGGAAACCAATTGTACTCTGCGGCTGCCCTACATTGCGTTACGCGATCAGGAGGCTAGTCGTGCAGGACGACATTTAGAAGGGACCTGTGCACTCGCAATCCGTCCTTGTAATCGATAAGGCCCAACTTCTTGAACTTATTCATAAAAAAGCTCACGCGGGACCGAGTTGTGCCAACCATTCCTGCTAGAGTTTCCTGGTTTATCTCCGGAACTATGGTCTCGGGTGTGCCTTCCTTACCGTAGTTGGCGAGCAACAAAAGAGTGCGGGCCAGCCGTTGCTCGCTGGAGTTGAAAAGTTGATCGACCAAATCCTCCTGGGCGCGCACGTTGCGTGAAAGCAAGTACGGTATGAAAAGGTCTGAAAACGCGCGCTCCTCGTGGAGGACGCGTAGCATCTCTTGCTTTACAATTCGAAGTATAGAGCTAGGTACCATGGTCGTAGCCGTCGCCAGGCAAACAGTCTGACCTATTAAACATGCCTCACCAAGGAACTCACCCGCGCCTAGGATTGCAATGACCGCTTCTTTGCCCTGTTTGGATAAGACCTTGACCTTTACCCTACCTTGCTGAATATAGAAAACATTCTCGGCGGGATCACCTTGCGAGAAGATTTTGTAGTCTTTTGGGCACTGCGTAACAGTCCTGGCCGTGCCCACCGTCGCAAGAAACACTTGGGGATCGAAAGAAACCCCTCCCTTTGGTTTCCTAGTCGACTTCGGTAGCGAACTCACCCGACTGCCTCACTGCAGAGTGACTCACGAATTTGCAATGCATCCTTCATCCGTGTTCTGGTCGCCGCAATCAAGTGTTTACCCTGATTTCAGGTCAGGTGTTTCACCTAGTATCCGAACGCCGGAAGGCTAAGTTCCAGAACAAAAATGAAAGGGAGGCCTCCTTTGTATCGGTAGCGGACCCACCGACTCCCTCGGTCGCGGAGTTACGTGTGTAATGCCACAAAATCCATCTTGCGGTCCACCGCAGTCCCAAAGTGGTGGTCAAATCTGGACATCTCATTCGAATAGTGATGTTGCTCTTTTGAACACTGAGTCAGAATTAGCCCTTGACTAGTATGGTGCATCCAGCGCAACAGTTTGAATAGGTATAGGGATGCGAACCATCTGAAAACAGGGTGGTTACCTACAATCGCCCTTAACGGGGCACTGTGCGAAGGAGGTTGACATGTTTGCACGCAAAGTCTCCATGCATCTGAAGGGCAGCGTTCCGGAGTTCACCCAGACTCTGGAAAGAGAAGTCATTCCCCTGCTGCGAAAACAGAAAGGATTCCGGGACGAAATCACGTTTGTTGGACCGGGTGGAAAAGAAGCATTTGGGATCAGTTTGTGGGACCAGGCAGAGAACGCGGAAAGCTACAACCGCGGAGCTTACGCCGAAGTGGCGAAGGCCTTGGCGAAGGTGATTGACGGAACTCCTCAGGTAGAGACCTATGACGTTGCCAATTCCACCTTCCACAAGATCGCCGCCGCTGCAGCGGCCTGAAGCCGATAGGTCTCTTTGTTGGGGGTGGGCCAAGTCCGCCCCCTTTTAGTTTTCGAGGAGAGACGACTATAACAAGGATTCTCGATGTTCATGAGAGCTACAAAGCGGGCCGAGGAAGCCCCGAAGATTAAGACGCTCCGGGAGAACGATGCGAGCTTCCACTTTCTAGTCGAGACTATTGCAACGCCGATATTCATTAGCCGCGGAGAGCGGTTACATTATGTAAATCACGCCGCGGAGGTCCTCACCGGCTACACCCGAAATGAACTCTTATCAA
>Ga0209267_1000936_pt1 | contig 20513 bp, 23 predicted proteins | sample GraSoiAngelo_137_FD_185894 | JGI IMG/M metagenome (GOLD analysis project Ga0209267, IMG submission 185894) | Grasslands soil microbial communities from the Angelo Coastal Reserve, California, USA - 14_0929_09_30cm (SPAdes) (version 2) | ecosystem: Environmental > Terrestrial > Soil > Grasslands ... | reverse complement strand
CACCGGGGCAAAGGTACGCCAGTCGTAGAATCAGCATCACGCGGGTGTGTTGTAGTGGTAGCAAACAACCTTCCCAAGGTTGCAGTACGGGTCCGATTCCCGTCACCCGCTCAGTAAAAACCTAGATGACCACACAATTCGCGCTGCGACCGGCGATCGATTAGCGATGGATCGCGCCCTCATCCAATTCATCTGCATCCGCAAAACGCATCGCCGTAAGCCGCCTGTCGATCCCTCGAGCCCATTCAACGTCGCGGAAGAGGGCGGATGGGCGTACTGCCCCGGCGGTGAAGCAGACGGCCACAGATGGTTCAAAACCGGCGGCATCACCCGCGCCGCGCTCGCGAAGTTCGATTGGCCAGACGACGAAGAGGCTGAACCCTAACCGGACGAACGGCTACGGCAGATGCCGTAACGCCTTCCGACGGCGTGGGTTCAATAACTGGTGCGCCTCCTTCTTTCACTGGTCCTGATCGTCGCCGCGACGTTGCCGCCTGCGACGCAACAAGCCGCAGCCGCGACCTGCACCCCAAACTTCGGCCCCGGCATCGCCCCGCCTGTCGCAACACCGACCAAGCTGGCGGGTTTTCACGCAGCCTGGTACGGGCAGAGCGGATACATGCGCCTCTGCCCGGGAGGCACGGCCCGGGCGACGCTCGCGTACTACAACTCAGGGTCACTCGGCTGGGTCGCGGGACGGATGGGCGAGGTCGCGTATCTCGGCACCTGGGGAAGCGAACCGGGACAGGACCAGCCCAGCATCCTCGGCGGCGACGGTCAGCTCGGATCGCCCGCCACCGGATGGCCGCGCTTTAACCGCATCGCGTTGCAGCCGGCACCGTACGTCGGCCCGGGGCAGGTCGCATGGTTCCAGTTCAACCTGCAGGCGCCCTCACTTCCCGGCACGTACCGCCTGTACGTGCGGCCACTCATCGAGGGCACCGCCTGGCTCGAGGACATCGGCGTCTTCTGGCAGGTGCTCGTCCTTAACCCCGACGGCACGATGCCGATCCCCACTCCGCCCGACCCGATCGGGATCACGTTCCGCATCGCCCCTGGGGTAAACGCGAAGGACATCGCGCTCGTGCACCAAGGCGTGCAGCACGCGAGCGCCTATCTCGAGAGCGCCGCCGGTGGGACGCGTCGCAAGCCAGCGACCGTTGAGGTGATCGTCGCCGATGACTCCCAGCCGTATTGCTGCCTGACGGTCGGCGACAGCTTCAGGATCGTCACGTCGAATCCGGCGTGGGCGACCCCGCCCGCGGCCGCTCCCGATACCTGGACGGCCGACACCGAACGGACCGAACTGGCCGCGCACGAATTCATCCATCTCTGGCAGTACGCGATCGGTGGCAACGCATGCATGGTGGGCGTGCGGTGGATCGCGGAAGGAATGGCAGAGTCGTTCGCGTATCGCTCCCTCGTCGCGGACGGTGTGATCCCGGCGGCGAACCTCGACACCTTCACCAAACGCCAGCTCACGACCGCGACGAACCACGTGACGCTGCAGTCTCTGGAATCGAGCTTTCCCGCAAATGCGAATCCCTTCGCGGTGAGCTACCTCGCCGTCGACCGGCTTCTGGCTCCGAAGGGCCTCGTCGCCGTCCGCGACTGGTGCACCAGGGTCGGCACCGGCCAGGAGTGGCACGCCGCTTTCGCGGCGGCGTTCGGCGAGACGACGGACGCGTTCTATTCCCGCTTCGAGGTCTTTCGAGCCCAGTACGTGCGGTAACCGTGAACGTCCCGAGGGCACGTCGGGAAGGACGCGGACCCGGCCGGTGTTCGTCTCGTAACGGTGGATATCGCAGCGTGGGTCGCCCAGGTACTTGGGACGCTCATCTTCGGAGCGCACGGTTACACCCTCCTCTTCAGGCCCGAGCAGGCCATGAAGCAGTACCCGTGGGCTACGGAGGTTCCGGAGCCCCTGAAACGGTTCATTGGTGTGGCCGAACTACTGGGGGCGATCGGTCTCATCGTTCCCGCGGCAACGAGGATCCTCCCGTGGCTGACCCCGCTTGCGGCTCTCGGGCTCGTGGCCCTGATGGTGGTGGCCGCGATCTTTCACGTCACCCGGCGCGAGTGGCCGAACGTCGTCTTCAATCTGCTCCTTGGCGCTCTCGCGGCTTTCGTCGCCTACGCGCGCTTCGTCCTACCCTCTGCGTGATGGAACTTAAGCCCGGCGACCAGGCTCCAGAGTTTTCCCTTCCCGACGAAGAAGGAAAGACCGTCTCCACCAAAGACCTCAAGGGAAAACGGTACGTCGTGTACTTCTACCCGAAGGACGACACGCCGGGCTGCACCACCGAGGCGTGCCAGTTCACCGACAACTTCCCGCAGTTCGAGATGCTCGGAGTTCCCGTGCTCGGTGTGTCACGGGACGACGCCGCGGCGCACCAGGCGTTCCGCAAGAAGTACGGCCTTCGCGTCCGCCTGCTGAGCGATGCCGACCGCAAGGCGCACGACGCGTACGGAGCGTGGGGCGACCGACCTGGACGCGGCGAGGGCGTGATCCGCTCGACCTTCCTTATCGGCTCCGACGGGCGCGTGGAGAAGGCGTGGTACTCCGTGAAGCCCGACGGCCACGCGCTTGAGGTGCTCTCCGCCCTTCGCGCCTAGCGTCTCGCGGTGGCGCGCCGTCTTCCTCGAACCGGAGCACCTTGAAGCCTTCCGCGTAGGCATAGCGCTTCTTCTTGCCGGCCTCCTTCATCCAGCCCTTGATGAAGTCGACACTGTCTTCGTCGATCTGCGACCTGTGGGCGAGAAGAGCTTTGATCTTCACGTCGACGACGTCACTGACATCGACGATCGTGTCAGGCTCGCCGAATGCCATTAGAAAAAGCGCCTTCGGCTTGTGTGGCTCGAGCTGCTCCTTCTGCCAGAGCTCCGGCAGCATCTGACGCGTGGACGCGTCGGGATTGATAGAGCGGAGCACGACCTCTGCGGCGGCGATGTGGTCCGGATGGTTCACGTACCCGCCGCCATAACGCATCGTCGGATCCATGGTGAAGATCACGTCGGGCCGATGGATGCGGATCTGTCGAGCCACGGCGCGACGAACGTCGATCGTCGGCTCGAGGTAGCCGTCCTCGAACTCGAGGAAGACGACGTTTCGGACTCCCAGGATCTTGGCGGCTTCGCTCTGCTCGGCGGCGCGGATATCGCGGAGACGCTCGCGCGTCATGTCGGGATCCTGGGACCCCGACGCGCCGTTCGTGACCATGCAGTAGGTGAACTCGACTCCCGCCTTCGCCCACTTGGCGACCGTCCCGGCCATGCCGAACTCGGCGTCGTCAGGGTGCGCGTAAATCGCCATCGCCCGCTGCACGTCAAGCGTCTTGTCGAACTTCATCGCCTTAGTGTGCGCGACGGCCGCGCAGCGGGTCCTGTCCCGGGGTCGGGGTCGCGCGCTCGCCTACCGGTCCGCTCCTCACGACTTGGGACCAGTCGCTTGTGACGCGGCCGGTCAGCGGCTCGCGCGCAACCCGCTCCCCCGTGCCACCCGCTGGGCGCCCGCGCTGCTCCCGTGAGTACCGATCGCCACCACGCTTATCGTGCCTGGCGATGCGAAGCGCGACTGGATTTGCGCCGGGGCGGATCAATCTCATTGGGGAGCACACCGATTACAACGACGGCCTGGTGATGCCGATAGCTCTACGCTTGGGCGTCGCGATCGAGGCGACCTCGCGAGACAACAACATGATCCGTTTGACGACCGACGCCGCCGTCGCCCCGCGCGATGTTGCGTACGTCCTCGGCGCTGAGGAGAGAGACGGCACGTGGGTGGACCGCGCGAGGGGGGTGACCGCGATTCTCGCGCGCGACGGCGCCGCCCTCGGCGGCTTCGACGCCCAGATCACGTCGAATCTCCCGATCGGCGCGGGACTCGGGTCGAGCGCGGCGTTCTCGATCGCCCTGTTGCGCGCTATCTCGACGCTGTTCGATCTCACGCTTGACGACACGGCGACCGCCCGCATCGCCCACGCTGCGGAAAATGAGTTCGCGGGCGCTCGCTCAGGAATGCTCGATCAGCTCGCATCCGTCTACGGCCACTCCAGCGACGCTCTGCTCATCGACATGCGCGACCAGGGCACCCAGGTGATCCCGCTCTCACCGACCATCGAACTGGCCGTCATCGACTCGGGCACGCGCCACGAACATGCGACGGGTGGCTACAACCGTAGACGAGCGGAGTGCGAGGAGGCATGCGTCCAGCTGGGCGTCGCCTCGCTCCGCGACATCGACGAGCGCCCGCTGGACGAAATGTTGGAGCGGCTGCCCCCGCCACTCGACCGGCGAGTCCGTCACGTCGTCACCGAGAACGCGCGCGTGCGCCGAGCGGTGCAAGCGGTTCGGTCACGGGATGATGCGACCCTCGGCGAGATCTTGAATGCGTCGCACCGTTCGCTCCGCGACGATTACGAGGTCTCGACGCCCCAGCTCGATCAGCTCGTCGTGCTTGCGACCGCCGCCGGTGCGCTCGGCGCCCGCGTGGTCGGCGGAGGTTTTGGCGGAAGCATCATCGCGCTCGTGCAGCGAGGCGAAGGGCGCGAGCTCGCCGCCGGAGTACTCGAGGGCTATGACGGAGCCGGGCACGTCGTCGCGATCGTGCCGTAATGGGGATTGGCCGGCTCTCGGACGGGCTCGCTCCGAAACCACCCATGGGATGGAACAGCTGGAATCGGTTCGGCGTGAAGATCGATGAGGCTCTCGTGCTCGAGACCGCCGAGGCCATGGTCACGTCGGGGCTGCGCGACGCCGGATACCGCTATGTCGTCATCGACGATGGCTGGATGGCGTCAGAGCGCGACCGAAATGGCAATTTCGTCGCCGATCCCGAGAAGTTTCCCGCGGGGATGAAGGAGCTGGCCGATCGCATCCACTCACTCGGGCTGCGTTTTGGCATCTACACGGACGCGGGCACGAAGACATGTCAGGATTTGCCGGCGAGCCTCGGTTACGAGTTCCGCGACGCGCGGCGCTTCGCCGAATGGGGCGTCGACTACGTCAAGGTCGATTGGTGCCACACCGACGGCATGGGGCCGCGTGCGCTCTACGCAAAGTGGGCCATGGCGCTCCGCGCCACCGGGCGGCCGATCGTCTTGTCGATCTGCGAGTGGGGACGTGCGCGCCCGTGGGAATGGGCGGGTGAGCTCGGGCATCTCTGGCGCACGAGCTGGGACATTCAGCCCGAATGGTCGAGCATCGTCACGATCCTCGATCGTCAGGCCGAGCTCCATCCCTTCGCTGGACCGGATCACTGGAACGACCCGGACATGCTTGAAGTCGGTAACGGCGAGCTGACCGGAGACCAGAGCCGCGCGCACTTCGCGATGTGGGCGATGCTCGCCGCGCCACTCATGGCCGGCAACGATCTCCGCACCATGACCGATGAGGTGCGCGAGATCCTGATCGCACCGGAGATCGTGGCCATCGATCAGGACTCGCTCGGCAAACAGGGCCGGCGCATACGGCGCGACGGCGATACGGAAATCTGGATCCGCGAGCTCGCGGCCGGTCATCGCGCGGTCGCTGCGTTCAACCGCGGCTTCGATCATCGAGAGGTCCGGATCTCGTTGGAGGAGCTGGGGATTGAGCCGCGGACAGATGTCCGAGTTCGCGACCTTTGGCAGCGCACCGATGTCCGGGTAATACGACGCGAGATCGTCGCAGCGACAAGCCCGGTTAGCGCGACTGTTCTTCGAGTCGCGCAGCAGTAGCCGCAGGGTAGCGATGACGTGCCCTCCCCCGATCGGGGGAGGGGCGATCATCCGTCTGCTTGCACGCTCATGGAGCCATGGGCGTGGTGGGACGCGTGTGCGTGTGTATTGGGTTGGGCGGGGCGCTTGTGCTCTCGTTCCTCGCGGCGAGCGCACCAGCATCGGCGCAGTCCGCACTCCTTGACGCTCTCTCGTCGCGGGTCACGCTTGCCCACTCCGGCGGCGTGGCCGATGAGATCGCTGTCGAACGAATCATCCGGAGCGGCGACACGGTCGCGACCGACGAGACCGGACGCGCGGTGGTCACGTATCCAGATGGTTCGACAGCGCTGCTCGAAGAGAAAAGCGCGCTGACGATCGAGTTCGTTCAGACGAGCGCCGGCGACTACGTGGTGCGGATGCAACAGACCCTCGGCCGTGTTTGGTACGCCGTGACGAGAGCCGTTGCCCTGGGTAGCCGGTACGAAGTCCGTAGCGCCGGAATGGCATCGGTCATCCGCGCTGGGTCGGATTCGTACGTCACCGTGTCGCCAAACGGCGAGACAAGCGTTGTGACGATCTCCGGCACCGTGGATACGAGCGCGGGCGGCACCGAGGTCTCCGTGCCTGCCGGTTCGTCAACGACGGTAAGCAGTCCCGGAGCGACACCTGCTCCCGTCCGCACCGAGGCGCCCCTTGCGCAGCCGGCGACATCGACGTCCCGCCCGAATACGGCCGCGTCCGCAGCTCCAACGCCGACCGCAGCGCCAAAGCGCACTCCGGCGCCGTCGCCGACGAGCGCTTTTCTGCCGCCGGTCGCGACCCTCCCGCCGCTTCCCGTCATGTCGGCCACACCGAAACCGAAAACGCCGACCCCAACGTTGCCCCTTTCAACTCCCAAACCCACGGCCGCGCCGACCCCCGCCGCGACCCCCTTGAAGGATCTCTTCGGTCCTCGTAAAGATGCTCCTGGTCAACCGCCTCCCAAAATCAAAGCGCTCTAGCGACTAATCACGCGCCGCGGGCGGGACGGCGACAGGGCCCGCGGCATGACCGGGGACAGGGACCCGTAGCGCGGACCGATTAGAAGGTGCGGTGGTCTTAAGGGAGGCGGTTGAACCAGAGCAGCGAGAAGGCTCCGGCGAACACTGCAAGGACGGCGGCGGCGAGGGTCGCGTAGGCGGTCAGCTCGGTCTTCTCATTGCGGACGACGAGCTCGGTGGTGAGGTTCTCGTAGACGGTACGAAGGTCGGCTTCGGTGTTGGCGTTGAAGTACTGCCCGTCGGTCACTTCGGCGATCTTCTTGAGCGTCGCCTCATCGAGCGCCGTACGCACGGCGCGACCCTGCAGCCGCACGATCGCGCCGGCCGCGCTGCCCAAACCGATCGTGTAGATGCGCACCCCACGGCTCGTGGCCTGATCGACGACGTCGAGAGGTGCCGGGAACTGATTGTTCTGGCCGTCGGACATCAGCACGATCGAGGCGGAGGCATGTTGGCCCTGGAGATACGGCGGGATCGTGGCGCTCGGCCGCGGCGGCGACGAGGCATCCGGCTGCCCTTGGTTCTGGAGGATCGAGCTCGGCAGGTCCGCCTCGCTCCCTTGCGACTCGGCGATCGCGTCGAGCGACACGAGGATTGCCCTCCCGATCGCCGTCGCGCGCTGCGCACGCAGCCGGTTGATCGCGGCGATCACGAGCGTCTTGTCGCTCGTCGGCGATTGCACGATCGACGCGTCGCCCGAGAAGGAAACGACGCCGATCTTCACGCTCTCACTCTGCTTGTCGACGAAAGCGCGCGCCGCCGCTTTTGCGGCTTCCATGCGGTTTGGCTTCATGTCCTCGGCGAGCATCGATCCCGAGACATCGATGGCCAGAATGACCGTGCCCTCCTGGCTCGGCACCGCGACCACCGCCTGCGGCCGCGCAACGGCGATCACCATGAACGCCAGCGCCAGGATGAACAGCGCGGGCGGAACGTGGCGGCGCCAGCCGGGTCCTTTGCCGATGGCTTCGCGAACGAGCGAGAGGTTCGCGTACCGGAGCGCGTAGCGGTTTCGCCTCCGCTGGGCGAGCACGTAGAGCACCGCGAGGCCGGCGACGACGACGAGTAGCAGCAGAGCCGAAGGCCAGATCAAGTTCATGCCGAAGCCCCCATCGCCGCGCGCCGTCCGGCGCGCCTCTTCCGCCAGTACGCGAACCTGACGATAGCGCGGACGAGATCTTCGTCCGTGCGAAGTACGAGCACGTCCACCCCGGCGCGCGCGAACGTCGCGTTGAGCGATTCCTCGCGCCGTCTTGCCGCTTGCGCGAAGCGCTCACGAAAACGTTGGTCGCCCGTGTTCACGCGAAGCTGCTCACCGGTTTCGCTGTCGGTGAGGATGACCGTGCCGATGTCCGGCAGCTCGTCCTCACGCGGGTCGGCCAAACGAATGGCGAGGGTCTCGTGACGGCGCGAGATCCTCTCGAGCCGGTCTTCCCAACCGGCCGTGCTGAAGAAGTCGGAGACCACGAAGACGAGCGACCGGCGCTTGAGCCCACGCATACCCGCGTCAAGTAGGTCGCTCAGCGACGTGAGCGGTGCGCTCTGAAGGCGCGGGCGCTTCTCCAGCTCGTTCAGGATGCGAAGGACCTGGATGCGGCCGCTTCGCGCCGGTATCGAACGCTCGACCCGGGACGCGTAGAGCGTCGCGCCGACACGACTGCCGTGGCGCGTCAGGAGGCGACCGAGCACGGTAGTGAAATCCACGAGAAGGTCGCGCTTGCGCCGGTCCACGGTCCCGAAATCGACCGACGGCGAGAGGTCGAGGAGAAAATGCGCGTTGATCTCGCGGTCCTCGAGATACTCACGCACGTATGGCGCATCGAGCCGCGCCGTCACGTTCCAGTCGATATGACGGACGTCGTCGCCGAAGGCGTACTCGCGGATGTCCGCGAGGTCCAGGCCCTGGCCTTTGAAGATCGTGCGGTAGTCGCCCTGAAGGAGGCCGTCGAGCCTGCGCACGACGGTCCACTCAAGACGCTGGAGCCGGCGCTCAGGCGCGGAGGGCGACATGTCCCTGCAGCGGCTCCGTCGGCACGGGGATGCGCGCGAGCACCCGCTTGACGATGTCGTCGGCGGAGACCTCCTCCGAGAGAGCCTCGAAGGACAGCACGATGCGATGGCGCAGGACATCGAGCGCGAGGTCCTGTACGTCCTGACCGGTGACGTACCGGCGGCCACGGAGATAGGCCAGCGCGCGACCGGCGAGGACGAGGTTGATCGAAGCGCGCGGGCTCGCGCCGTAGCTGATGTACTTGGAGACGTCGCCGATGCCGTATTCGGCCGGGTGCCGCGTCGCAGAGGCCAGCCGGACGACGTATTCCATGAGCGTCGGATCCACGAAGACATCGTCGACCTCGCGCTGCAGCTGGAGCAGGCGGTCCGTCGTCATCACTGGGACGACCGGCGACATGTGCCCGGTCACCCGCTCGACGACGACGAATTCGTCCATCTCGCTCGGGTATCCGACGAGAACCTTGAGCATGAACCGATCGACCTGGGCCTCCGGAAGCGCGTAGGTGCCCTCCGTCTCGATCGGGTTTTGCGTCGCCATGACCAGGAACGGATCTGGGACCTTGTGCGTCTCACGCCCGATCGTGACCTGGCGCTCCTGCATGACTTCGAGCAGCGCGCTTTGCACTTTCGCCGGTGCACGGTTGATCTCGTCCGCGAGGAGAAGGTTGGTGAACACCGGGCCGAGCGATGTCTGGAAGTCGCCGGCGCGCTGGTTGTAGATCCGTGTGCCGACGAGGTCGGCGGGAACCAGGTCGGGCGTGAATTGGATGCGCTTGAAGTCTCCGGTGATGGCCTGCGCGATCGTCTTTACCGAGAGGGTCTTGGCGAGACCCGGTACCCCTTCGACGAGAAGGTGGCCGCGCGCGAGGAGACCGACCATGAGGCGCTCGATCAGGTGGTCCTGCCCGACGATCACCTTCTTGATCTCGAATAGAAGGCGGCCGGTGTCCGGCGGTACCGCCGGTTGTACTTCTGGCATCAGTCGTTCACTCCTCTAATCCGGCGGCACGCCGAGCGCGCCTGCCGCTGTATCGATGGTCACCGCGAAACCGACGCCACTGAACGCGGGCTGTCCGGTCGGGTTCACAAGCCCGGTAACGATGCCGACGACCTCACCATCTCTGTTCACAAGTGGGCCGCCGGAGGACCCCGGGTTCACGGCCGCGTCGAACTGGATGAGACCGGAAAGTGAGCGATTCTGGTTGGGCACCTGGACCGAACGGTCGAGTCCGCTGATCACGCCTGTCGAGAGGGAACGCGTCAGGTTGAATGGGTTTCCGACGACGATCGCGTCGTCGCCGATGTGCAACCTGGATGGGTTCCCGAGCGTGGCCGGCGTCAGCTGCGCCGGTGTGTTGGCGGGCCGAAGGGCGGCGATGTCGCTCGCCGCCACCTCCGAGATGATCACGGCTGCCGACTCGGATCCGTCGGCGAAGACGACCGTCAGGGTGCCGGCGTTCTGGACGACGTGGAGTGAGGTGAGGATGTCACCCGCGTCATCGATGATCACGCCCGACCCGGAGGTCGCTAGCGTGCCGTCCGAGCGAAGCGCTTTGATCTGCACCACCGAGGGGGCGACCTTGGCGTACACCTCGCTGACGAGCGGTGTCGGTGTAGGTGAGGGCTGAATATCCTCGGCCCGCGGCGCCGGTGCCGTCGAGATCGCGAGGAGCAGCGCGGGGGCCGCGAGCACGGCCGTCCACGGAAGGGCCCGACGCAAAGCGGTCCGGATCCGGGTTCGCTGCGGCGTTGGCTGGACGCCCGGGTCGGGCGCCACCTCGTGATGGCCGCGGGGGAACGAGCCGTAAGGCCGGTCCGCTCTGGTGGGCACGAGTCGAGTTCGAGTGTAGGCACGCGACTTTTGACGACGGGTATGGGTTGGGTAAGAAGGACGCCTGAGAACAGATGTTCTATAGTCTCTTGGGGAGCCCGAATGTCATCGGTTGTCTACCGCGAAGTCGAAGTCAAGAGCGCGCTGAACGCTGTCAAAGGCATGCCCTTCGATTGGAGCCTCAATCCTTGGAGCGGGTGTGCGCACAAGTGCACCTATTGCTTTGCAAGGGCCTATCACGCGCGTTACCGCGAAAAAAATGTCGGCACGGACTTCGACAGCAACGTCGAGGTGCGCGTGAACATCGCGGACGTTCTCCGGAAGGAGCTCCGCCGTCGGCGTGAGGGTTCTCTCGCGATCGGGACCGCGACCGATCCGTATCAGCCGATCGAGGGCAAGTACAGACTGACCCGACGGTGTCTTGAAGCACTCGTCGAGTATCCGATGCCGACGAGCATTGTCACGAAGGGACCCCTCGTCGTACGCGACATCGATGTCTTGAAGAAGCTCGACGAGAGGACTGACCTGACCGTGTACTTCAGCGTCCCGTGCGTCGACGAGGAGATCGTGCGCAAGACCGACCCAGGCACCGCGCCGCCGCGTCAGCGCCTCCGCGCGCTGCGGATGCTGCGCGAAGCGGGCATCGACGCGGCGGTCCTCTGCATGCCGGTGTTACCGGGAATTACCGACAGCGAGGAATCTCTCGACGCCGCGGCTCGCGCCGCGAGCGAGGCGGGCGCGACCGCGTTCCGGCACCGCCCGCTCAAGATCGACCCCGAGATCAAGCAGTACTACTACGACTTTCTCGCGACGGAGTTCCCTGCGATGGTCTCCCGCTACGCCGCGCTCTACGGCAGCGGCGCGCATCCGGCGAAGGATTACGAGCGCCAGCTCGAAGAGCGCGTCCGCCGGGTCCGAGCCCGTTACGAGTTCCGCGAACGGCCATCGCGCGCCCCGAGGCCGCGCGAGCCCGAGACGATTCAACTTCAGCTCGCCATCTAGTCCCGAGGGGAACGCTTCGAACCCGACCGGCGGCTTCCACGGCGTCTTAATGCCGAACAGGTGATCCACTAGTCATCGTCACAACTCCGTTACGGTCGCGCCGTCCGCGACGGGAACGACCCCCCAGTCGAGAGGCACGAGAAGTGCGTGTCTCGGGAGGTATGGCTACGCGTACAGGGGCTGCGCGCCGGAATGTCAGAAAGGCCGCGGCAGCGGCGAAGCGAAAGCGGACAATCGCGCATCTTCCGAAGCGCACGCGGACCGCTCTTGCAAAGCAGGCAAACAAAGTGAAACGTCAGAAGGCATCGCGATGAGTTGGATCGATCAGCTGATCCGTCATCTCGAGCAGGTGACGTGCAGCGGGTGCGGTGAGTACTACCACGGCGGTGACATCGCCGCGGTCGTCACCGAACCCTCGCGTCTCATCGTGAGGCTGCGCTGCCGGTCCTGCGGCCAGGACGGGATCGCGATCCTCGACTTCGGGACCAGTCCTGTCGAGGTCGATCCGATCACCGCCGACGACGTCCTCGATTGCCACGATCTTCTGGCGCGGGCCGCGCGTCCGCCGTCAGAGCTTTTCCCCGTACTCGCGGCGTAACGGCTTTCACGCGGCGCGCCGACGGGCGGCGCGCCGTGTCGCGCGAGTCAACATCGCGGCCACGGCCGTCTCGTGCGTCGAGAGGCCATGACCCTTGCTCGACCTTTCAGGCCGCCGAAGTGTCGCCGGAAGACCTCCGGCTTCGTACGCGTCGATGATCGCCGGATGTACGTAGCACTTGCGACAGATCGCCCGAGTGTTCCCAAGCCGCGCCGCCACGACGTCGACGGCCTGCACGATTCGCTTGCGTGCAACGCGCTCGTTCCGTGCTGATCCAAGCTCGGCAAGTGCTCGCGCGGCGAGCACCGTCCCTGCCCAGGTACGAAAATCCTTCGCGGTCAGGTCCTCGCCCGAGATCTCGCCCAGGTATGCGTTGACGTCCTCGGACCCAATCGCGTGCGGCTCTCCGTCATCGTCGAGGTAACGGAAGAGCTCCTGCCCCGGAAGATGCTCGAGCCGCGCTACCACGCGAGCGAGTCGCCGATCACGCACATCCACCTCATGGTCCTTCCCGCTCTTTCCGCGGAACCGAAAGAGGATCCGCGAGCCAACGACCTCGACGTGCCTCGAGCGAAGCGTGGTCAGCCCGAACGATCCGTTCTCGCGCGCGTACTCGCTGTTGCCAACACGCATGAACGTCTGATCCAGGATGCGCACGGCCGTCGCGAGCACTCGTTCGCGTGGGACGCCTGCTCGCGCCAGATCAGCGTCGACGCGTTTGCGGATCCGTGGGAGCGCTTTCGCGAAGTCAATCAGTCGGCCGTACTTCGCCTCATCGCGCACCTCTCGCCAGCGCTCGTGATAGCGGTACTGCTTTCGGCCCCGAGCATCGCGCCCGGTGGCTTGGATGTGACCGATCGGGCTCGGCGAGATCCATACATCGGTCCATGCCGGCGGGATCGCGAGTCGTCGGATGCGCCCGAGCTCGCCCTTGTCGCGGATCGGGACGCCGTCGCGGTCGGTGTAGGCGAACCCGCGCCCGCTCCGCTTACGGCGAATGCCGGGTTGGTCGTCGTTCGTGTAGCGCAGCCCCGCGAGTTGCGCGGTGGCTATGCCATCGCTCGCGACGTCGTTGCTCACGACGAGCGCTCTAAGCAGTCCGCTGACCAATCGCGATCGAACGTGCTGCCGCCGTGCTCACTCTCCTGACAGGTCAGCATGCAGCCGAGCGGCCGCCCATGACCTGTATGTATTGACTTCATTACTGCTGCGTGACAAAACTCTTCCGCGTAGCTCTGGGGAGGGTCCTATGTCCACGATCGTTCACTACGAATGCCGCAACCTCGATCATCTCCGGGCCGGCTCGCGGCGAGGCAACGGCGGTCTGGTGATTCATCACGGATCGGTCGGCTATTGCGATGGCCTACACGTGGACGGAGCGCATCGCTGGGTCGCAACCGGCGGTGTACCAATCGAATTCTTGGTGGAGAGCGCTCCGACGATCGACACGGGTACCTATCGGACCAGCGAAGGCGCGCTGATCCATGTTCGGCCGTCACAGACCGGTAAGACTCTCGTCGAGGTCGACGACCCGAGCGGCAAGCGTGGCGATCTGCGCGTCGCGGTCAAGCTGTCGGACGACCCCGACTGGCCCGATGGTTCGTCGTCGCACATGACGCTTCTCCACGCCGACTAGCAACCCTCCGCTCACCAACCGCGACCTCGCGGAGCTCCTCGCGCTCGAGGCGGAGCGCAGCGAGGGGCGCAAACAGCGCGCGTTGCGGCGAGCGTCGCGCTCGGCGCTCATGTGGCCGGAGGAGGCTTCCGCGGTTCAAGAATCGGGTCGACGCCTCACCGAGCTTCGCTCGGTCGGTCCGTTCACCGCACATTTCATCGCGGAATGGCTGCGCGCCGCGCCTGAGCCTCCCGTCCCACCCCCGCTTCGCCACGGCTTCATCACCTACGCCCAAGCGCGGGTAGTGCTCGAGGCGCATCCCGAGTGGCGCGAGGCGGCACGCGCGGACCATCAGATGCATACCGACGAGACCGACGGCAGCTCGACGATCGAAGAGATGGCGGCTGCGGCGGCGGAGATCGGCCGCGAGCGCATCGCCATCACCGATCACTCGAAAACCCTTCGCATCACCAACGGAATGGACGAGGCGCGCCTCGTGGCACAGGGCGAGCACATCGCCGCCATCAAAGCCGGCGGCTCCGAAATCGCTGTCCTCCGGGGCATCGAGATGGATCTCACACCCGAGGGCGCTGGGGATATGGATCCCGAGAGGCTTGCCGAGCTCGACCTGGTTCTCGGAGCGTTCCATTCGAAGCTGCGCCTGCGGGATGACCAGAGCGATCGTTACGTCCGCGGCCTCGAGAACCCCGACATCCAGGTGCTCGCGCACCCTCGCGGGCGCATCTACAACTTTCGGGTTGGACTCTCCTGCGATTGGCAACGGGTCGCGCGGCGGGCAGCCGAGACCGGAACCGCGCTTGAGATCGACTCGTACCCGGACAGGCAGGACCTCGACATCGAGCGCTTACGGATCATCGCCGCCGAAGGCGCATGGGTCTCGATCGGCACGGATGCTCACACCCCGAGCGAGCTTGTCTTTCTCGACATCGGGATCGCGGCCGCGATCCTCGCCGGTGTCCCCCGCGACCACATCTTGAACGTCCTATCAGCGCCGGAGCTTGCCGAGCGAGTCGGTCTCATTCGTGCAACCAAGAAGGGTCATTCGAACGAAGGGAGCACGATATGGCAGGGGGTAAGCGCGAGCGCATCGACACGACGCCGGGGAAGGCGGGCGGATCCCGCTTCGTCCGACGTGTGGGCGGGGGTCGATTCGGTTCCGATCAGACCAGCGCCGGGCGCAGCATCGCTCAGGACAAGCGGATCAAAGCCAAGAACCCCGCGCCGAAAGGGATGAAGGATCGCGGCGACTAAGGAGCGGGCGCGCTCGCTCCGCGAATACAAGCGCAAGCGCGATTTCGCGAAGACCCCGGAACCTCAAGAGGGCAAGCCGAAGGGCCCAGAGCGGCTGTTCGTCGTGCAGAAGCATCGCGCAACCGCGCTGCACTACGACTTCCGCCTCGAGGCCGGCGGCGTCCTCGTGTCGTGGGCCGTCCCGAAAGGCCCCTCTCTGAATCCAGCGGACAAGCGCCTCGCGATGGCGGTCGAAGATCATCCGCTGGATTACGCGCGCTTCGAGGGCGTGATTCCGGAGGGTGAGTACGGCGGCGGGACGGTCATGGTGTGGGACATCGGGACGTATCGATTGGAGGGAGACGAGAGCTTCGACGAGGCCCTACGCAAGGGACGCATCGTCTTCACGCTCAATGGAAAGAAGCTCAAAGGCTCGTGGACCCTGGTACGGACCGGTGACCGCAGGTGGCTCCTGATGAAGCGCCGGGACCGGAGCGCCACGGCGGTCGACATCGCGACGGCGAAGCCGCGATCGGTGCTCACCCGACGACTGCTCGCCGGGATCGCGCGCGACGAAGGTGGTGACGTCGCGAAGGCGGCGACGGGCGATCCGCAGTGACGCTCATTCGTCCGATGCTCGCGACGTTGTCGCCGACCATCGTCGACGGTCCCGAATGGGTCTTCGAGGAGAAGTACGACGGCATCCGCGCGGTGGCCGGTCGCGAGCGCGGCCGCGTGAAGATCTGGTCGCGGATGCTCCAGGACCTGACCGGCGGGTTCCCGCACGTCGTCGCGGCGGTGGAGGCGCTCGGCGACAGCGATCTCATCATCGACGGCGAGCTCGTCGCCTTGGATGAGAAAGGGGTCTCTCGGTTTCAGCTGTTGCAGCGGCGCGGCACCGCCGGTGGATCGCCGACGCGGTACGCGGTCTTCGACCTCCTCGAGCAGGACGGCCGATCGCTGATGCCGCGGCCGCTGAGCGAGCGGCGGGCGGCCCTCGAGACGCTCATCGGTCGCCGGACCTCTCCCGTGTTTATCTCGCGGCGCCTCGTCCGCGACGGCAAGGCCGCGTATCGCGAAGCCAAACGTCTCGGCTGGGAGGGGATCATCGCCAAGGACGAGCGCTCCCCGTACCAGCCCGGCGTGCGTTCGCCCTTCTGGCGCAAGGTCAAAGTGCGCAAAGAGTCCGAGTTCGTCATCGGCGGGTACACCCTGCCGAAGGGCGGTCGCCAGCACCTCGGTGCCGTTCTCGTCGGCCTCTACGACGGACCGAGGCTTCGCTACGTCGGCAAGGTGGGCACCGGCTTCACGCAGGACACGCTGGTGATGCTCGCGTCGAAGCTCGGGAAGCTGCGCACGGACAAACCGCCTTTCGATCCGCCACCGCCGATGCGCGACGCGACCTGGGTGCGGCCGAGGCTCGTCGCACAGCTCGCGTACGCGGAGTGGACCGCCGACGGGAAGCTGCGGCAGCCCGCGTTCCTCGGTCTTCGCACGGACAAGGACCCGTCTGAGTGCACCTGGAGAGACCGTGAGCGCTGAGGCCGTCAAGATCGCGGGCGTCACCATCAGCAACCCGGACAAGGTCTGGTGGCCCGATGACGGGATCACGAAAGCCGACGTCGCGCGCTTTTACGACGGCATCTGGTCGCACGTGTCGCCATGGATGCGCGATCGGCCGCTGACCGCCGAGCGCTGCCCCGACGGCATGCTCGGTCCTTGCTTCTACCGCAAGGACTTCCCCGAACACTGGCAACCCGCAGGACCGCGCCTCGTCGTGAGGGCGGCGAGCACGGGCAAGGACGTCCGTTACATCATCGGCGGCTCGCGCGCCACGCTCGTCGGCATGGTGAACCTGGGCTGCATCGCGATCCACGTCATGACCTCTCGTGCAAAAACGATCCACGAGGTCGATTGGCTCGCGTTCGACATGGACCCGCCCGAGTCGTTCGCCAACGCCGCGCTTGCGGGCCTCGCGCTTCGCAAACTGCTCGAGGAAGTCAAGCTGAGCTCCTACCCGAAGACGTCGGGGAGCAAAGGCCTGCACCTCTTCGTGCCGCTGCGCGCCGGCGTGACACAGCAGGAAGCGACCGCAGTCGCGATGGCGCTCGGCGAGGAGCTCGCGCGGCGGGAGCCCAAGGTCGTGACGGTGGAATTCTCCAAAGCAAAACGTGGGGGACGCGTGTTCGCCGACGCCATGCGCAATGCGTTCGGCCAGACAATCGTCGCGCCCTATAGCGTGCGAAACAGACCGCACGCCGCGATCTCCACGCCGCTCGCGTGGGATGAGGTCTCGCCCCGCCTGGACCCGGCGACCTTCAACATGCGCACCTTCGAAAAACGCCTCGCGGGAAGCGACCCATGGGCGGATTTCTGGCGGCACAAGCAGGGGCTCCCGAAGAAACTCGCGGGATGACCCGAGCGCAGCAGGTCGCGCGCGAGCGTCAGCCGATCAAAAAGGCCGCGCTCATTCTTGGGCCGGGATTCATCACCGGCGCGGCCGACGACGATCCCAGTGGGATCGGGACGTACTCGGTGGCCGGAGCGTCGCTCGGTCTTGCGACCCTCTGGACCGCGCTCATCACCTTTCCGTTCATGGCAGCGGTCCAAAACATCTGCGCGCGGCTTGGCCAGGTCTCCGGCAGCGGCCTCGCCGGGATACTCAAGGAGCATTACCCGCGGTGGGTGCTTTACCCGGCGGTCGCGCTCGTCGTCGTCGCCAACGTCGTGAACGTCGGAGCCGATCTCGGTGCGATCGCCGATGCGGCGGGGATCATCGTCGGCACACGGGTCCCGTGGCTCGTCGTGCCGATCGCGGTCGCTCTCGTGGCGATGCAGGTCTTCGCGAGGTACCGATTCATCGAGCGTGTGTTCAAGTACCTCACCGTTGCGCTCCTCGCGTACGTGGTCGACGCCGTTCTTGTGAACCCCCCTGTGGCGGACACCATCCGGGCCACGATCGTGCCGACCATTTCGACGGATCACGAGTACATCGCGACCGTCGTCGCGATCCTCGGCACGACGATCTCGCCGTACCTCTTCTTCTGGCAGACGAGTCAGGAGGTCGAGGAAGAAAAGAGCGCAGGGCGTCGCAAACGTGCGCAGCGGCGAGGCGCGTCGCGGTTCGAGCTGAAGATCGCGACGATCGATGTGACCGTCGGCATGTGGGTCTCGAACGTCGTGATGTATTTCATCATCCTTGCGACGGCGCTCACCCTCCACGCGAACGGGAAGACGGACATCTCAACCGGAGCGGACGCCGCCGAGGCCCTGAAGCCGCTCGCGGGCAACCTCGCTGGGGTGATCTTCGCCGTGGGAATGATCGGGACGGGTCTCCTCGCCGTGCCCGTCCTGTCGGGCGCGTCCGCATACGCGGTGTCCGAAACGTTTGGCTGGCGTGAGGGTCTGGACGAGGACTGGTGGAGAGCTCGGCCTTTCTACGGGGTGGTCGCGCTGGCGACGCTCGTCGGCCTGGTCATTCCGTTCACCGGCGTCAAACCGATCGACGCGCTCTTTTTCACCTCGGTTCTGAACGGAGTCGCGGCGCCGTTCCTCCTTGTTGTGATCATGCTGGTCGCCCGGAACACGAAGGTAATGGGCCAGCAAACGATCGGGCCCGTGCTGACGGTGCTCGGGTGGACGGTCACGATCGCGATGTTCGTCGCGCTTCTCGGCCTCGCGATGACGTCGTTCGGGTCGTAGGTGCCGCGGGGCACACTCGCGGGGTAGGGCGGCCGACTCACGGCTCTTGCGCAGATGGCTCAGGCTTATCGCATGCGCTCCCGAATCGCTCGGCTCATCGTCCGTGGTCTCTTCGCGGCGATCTTCCGAGTGCGGCACGACGGAACACTGCCCGCACGCGGCCCGCTCCTCGTCGTGGCCAACCACCAGGGATGGGCGGACGGCTTCCTTTTGGCGGCATCCTTTCCGCTGAGTGCCGACGTGCGGCTCCTCGGCGATCGCGAGGGGACCGGGAAGGTGTGGTGGTGGCGAGCGGTGCTGCGCGCCGTCGGGATCGTCATCCCGATCGAGCGCGCCTCCGCGAGCGCCGATCGGGCCGCGATCACGACGACGCTCGCGGCGCTCGAAGGCGGTGCCATCGTCGTCGTCTTTGCCGAGGGGCGGGTCTCGCGCGTGGAGTCGTCGCTCGGGCCGTTCGCGCGCGGGGTCGGATACCTCGCCTTGCGGTCGGGCGCGCCGATCCTCCCGGTGTGGCTCTCGGGGACGGCCGAGCTCTATCTCCGTAAGGAGCTCGTCACGATCGCCGGTGCGCCGCGCACGGTCGCACGAGAGGCGCCGACGAAGGCCGCGACACGGACGCTTGCGCTCTCGCTGCACGATGACCTCGCGAGACTCGAGCCATCGGAGCGCGCCCCCGATCCCGCGCACAAACGGATGCGCTGGCTCACGAACCTCTTTTAGACGCGGATCTCCCGGAGCAGCGAGGTCTCGTCCAGCACGCGCACGTTGCGACGCTCGACGTCGATGAGCCCACGACGCTCGAAGTCGGCGAGGAGCTTGTTCACCGTCATCCGCGTGGAGCCGACGGCCGCGGCGAGGTCATCTTGAGTAAGCGGTAGGGGCCGGCCCAGACGCGCCACCTCGACGAGGTACTTCGCGAGGCGGCTGGTGACGTCGAGGAACGCGAAATCCTCGACCTGGCCCTCGAGCTTCCGGATGCTTCGCGAGAGCCGCTCGAACATGTGCGACCGCGCTTCCTCGTTTCGCTTCAGCACGGCGAGCGAGCCATCGCGGTCGATCTGGAAGACGCTCGTCGGAATGACGCAGACGGCCGTGCCATCGCGCGGAACCTTGTCCTCGAAGATCACGAGCTCGCCGAAGAATTCGCCCCGCGAGTGCAGCGAGATGAGGAGCTCCCGGCCGTTCTCGTCCAGCAGCAGCACCTTGACGAGGCCCTCGAACACTACGAACCAATGTGCGGCGGGATCGCCCTGGTGGTAGACGACCTCATCCTGCTTGAACTTCCGGAGGGTCATGTGGCTGGCGAGCTCTCGACGATCGACCTCCGGCAGGATCTCGATCGGGAGCACATCGGCGAGCGTGCCGGCCATCTTGCGAAGCTCTTCGACCTTCACGGACGAGAGAGTCTAGGCGGGCCTAGTAGCGGACCTGCTTGCGCAGGAGGGCCGGCTCCTTGACCGCGATATGACGGCGGCCGACGGCGATGGCGCCCTGCGACTCGAGATCGGCGAGCGCCCGGTTCACGGAGACCCGGGTCGCGCCGACGAAGGCGGCCAGGTCGTCCTGGGTCAGCTCGACCTCCGTGCGTGCGTGTGCCGTCGCAAGGTCGAGCAGGCACTTCGCGACACGCCCCGGCACGTCGAGAAAGACCAGGTCCTCGATCCGCCCCGACGCGCGCCGCACGGTGCGCGCGAGCAACCTCAGGATCTCGCGTGTCGCGCGGGGACTCCGCTCGAGGACGCGGAGGAAGTCTTCGCGCGCG
>Ga0209267_1000932_pt1 | contig 20550 bp, 18 predicted proteins | sample GraSoiAngelo_137_FD_185894 | JGI IMG/M metagenome (GOLD analysis project Ga0209267, IMG submission 185894) | Grasslands soil microbial communities from the Angelo Coastal Reserve, California, USA - 14_0929_09_30cm (SPAdes) (version 2) | ecosystem: Environmental > Terrestrial > Soil > Grasslands ... | reverse complement strand
GTATCCGTTCGTGATGAACACGGGACGGCAGCTGTATCACTGGCATACGGGCACCATGACACGGCGCGCCTCCGGCTTGGACCAACGTGAGCCCACGCCGATTGTCGAGATCCACCCCGACGACGCCCGCGAGCTCGGGTTGGAGGACGGCGACCTCACGCGGCTGACCTCGCGCCGCAACACGATGGTGAGCTCGTGCCGCATCTCCGCACGCGTGGCGCGGGGCCAGGTGTTCGTGCCGTTCCATTTCCGCGAGGCGGCGGCCAACCTGCTGACGAATCCGGTGCTCGATCCGTACGCGAAGATGGCGGAGCTCAAGTGCTGCGCGGTGCGGCTGGAGGCGGTTCAGGCCAGCGTGCTGGCGGACTAACGATCCGGAGAAACGCGCGAACGTGTGGTGTAGGGGCGCAGCATGCTGCGCCCCTACTTCTAACGAGCTGCGCCCCTACTTCTAACGAGCTGCGCCCCTACTTCTAACGAGCTGCGCCCCTACTTCTAACGAGCTGCGCCCCTACTTCTAACCAGGGTCGCCCCTCGCCCGTAAATTCCGCCCCATGGATCTCGGTCTCGCCGGCCGCGTCGCCCTGGTGTGCGGCAGCACCAAGGGCCTGGGGCGTGCCGTAGCGAAGGCGCTGGCGCAGGAGGGCGCGCGCGTGGCCATCAACGGCCGCCACGAAGACTCCGTGGAGCACGTGGCGCAGCAGCTCTCCTCCGAGGCGGCCCAGGCGGTGCTGCCGTTCGTGGCCGACGTGGGCGACTCGGCGCAGGCCGAGGGCCTGGTGGAGCGGGTGCACCACGAGATGGGCCGCCTCGACGTGCTGTTCTGCAACGCGAGCGGTCCGCCGGCGGCGCCGTTCACGCATCAGCCGGCCGACGCCTTCCACCGCGCCCTGGAGCTGAACCTCCTGTCCACGGTCCATCTCGCTCGCGCCGCGGTGCCCATCATGCGCAAGCTCCAGTGGGGCCGCATCATTTGCCTCGCATCCGTCGCCGCCAAGCAACCCCTCCCGGGGCTCATCCTCTCCACCACCGCGCGCGCGGGTGTCCTGGGGTTCGCCAAAGCCCTCGCCGACGAGGTCGCCGCCGAAGGGATCACCGTGAACGTCGTATGTCCCGGCTTCATCGCGACGGAGCGGATCACGGAACTCACCGAGACCCGCGCGAAGCGCGAGAAGCGCGCGTCGCAGGACGTCATGCGCGAGATGGTCGCCGGTATCCCCCTCGGCCGCATGGGCCGGACCGACGAACTCGCCGCGGCAGTCGCGTTCCTCGCGTCCGAGCGGGCGAGCTATATTACCGGCGCGGTGCTCCAGGTAGACGGGGGCTTCACGCGATCCATCTTTTGAACGTTTCCCCTTTCCCGTTTCCCCTGTCCCGGCCTCAATGCAAGCAATCGTCAAAGAGCGACGCGCCCCCGGCTTGAAGGTCGCGACGGTGCCGAAGCCGACGCCCGGCCCACGGGAGGTGCTCATCGCCGTGCGGCACGCCGGGGTGTGCGGCACCGACGTCCACATCGCCGACTGGGACGCGTGGGCGGAGGGCCGCATCAAACCGCCGCTGGTCGTGGGCCACGAGTTCGCCGGAGAGATCGTCGCGGCGGGCGATGACGTGTCCGAGCTCCGGCCCGGCCAGCTGGTGACCGCGGAGGGCCATATCGTGTGCGGGCACTGTCTCCAGTGTCGCACGGGCAACAGCCACATTTGCAAGAACACGCGCATCATCGGCGTGGATCGCGACGGAGCGTTCGCCGAGTACATCGCCATGCCCGCCACCAACGTCCTGCCCCTCGACGGCGTGCCGACCACCGTCGGCGCCATCATGGACCCCATGGGCAACGCCTTCCACGCGGTACTGACCGCCGACGTTCAGGGCAGCTCGGTCTTCGTGGTGGGATGCGGGCCGATCGGCTGCTTCGCCGTGGGCATCGCGCGCGCCGCCGGAGCCACCACGGTGATCGCCTCCGATGTGAACGAAAAGCGGCTGGCGCTGGCGCGCCGCATGGGGGCGCACGTGACGATCAACGCCGCCACGGACGACGTGGTGCGCACCGTGCTGGACGCCACCGGCGGCGAGGGCGCCGATGTGGTGTGCGAGATGTCGGGCGTGCCGTCGGCCTTGCACCAGGCGTTCGCCGCCGTGCGCCTGGGGGGACGGGTGCAGCTACTCGGCATCCCCAACGGCGAGGTGCCGGTCGACTTCGCCAGCGAGATCATCTTCAAGGGGGTCACCGTGCACGGCGTGATCGGGCGCAGGATGTACGAGACGTGGCACCAGATGCGCCGCTACCTCACCGCCGGCTTGCTCGATCCGCGGCCGGTCATCACACACCAGTTCCCGCTCGCCAAGATCGACGAGGCCCTCGCCGCCATCCGCGCGGGCGACGCGGGCAAGATCATCCTGGAGATCGCATGAGCTTTGCCGGCCGGCTCGAGGCCGAGCTCGAGCAGTTCAGGAAAGACGGGGTCTACAAGCGGCTCAATTACCTCGAAGCGCCGCAGGCCGCCCGAACCAAGATGCAGGGGCGCGGCGAAGTCGTGATTCTCTCGTCCAACAATTACCTGGGTCTTTGCAACGAGCCCGCAGTCGTCGCCGCCGGGAAGCACGCGCTCGACCAGTTTGGTGCCGGCACCGGCTCGGTGCGGTTCATCTGCGGCACCTTCACGATTCACCGTGAGCTCGAGCAGGCCCTCGCCCGGTTCGTTGGGTGCGAGGCGTCACTCACATACGTCAGCTGCTGGAACGCGAACGAAGGGCTCTGCCCGACGTTGCTGGGCGAGCAGGACATCGTGATCTCCGACCAGCTCAACCACGCGTCCATCATCGACTCGATCCGGCTCGCGAAGACGATCACGAAGTGTCAAACCGCCGTGTATCGGCATTCGGACATGGCGGACCTCCGGGACAAGCTGCGTGCCGCGAAGGACGCACGACTGAAGCTGATCTTCACCGACGGCGTCTTCTCGATGGAAGGGGATATCGCGAGGCTGCCCGACATCGTCGCGTTGGCGCGCGAGCACGACGCCGTCGTGGCCGTGGACGACTCGCACGCGACGGGCGTCCTGGGTCGCTCGGGCCGGGGGTCCGCCGAGCACTACGGCATGCTGGGACAGGTAGACATCATCACGTCGACGCTCGGTAAGGCGCTGGGCGGCGCCGCAGGCGGCTTCACCGCCGGCCCCGCCGTCCTCGTCGATTATCTCACCCAGCGTTCGCGCCCGCAGCTGTTCTCGAACGCCCTTCCCCCCACCGTGGCGGCCAGCGCGCTGGCCGCGGTAGGCTACCTCGAGCGTCACCCCGCGCTCGTGACCCGGCTGCACGAGCACGCCCGGTATTTCCGCGAGCGGCTCATCGCCCTCGGATTCAACCCCCTCCCCGGGGAAACCCCAATCGTTCCCGTCATCCTGGGCGAGACCGCACAGGCGATTCGCATGAGCGAGCTGCTGCTCGACGAGGGGGTGTTCGTGACCGGGTTCGGCTATCCCGTCGTGCCGCAAGGGCATGCCCGGATCCGTTGCCAGCTCTCCGCATCGCACACCCGAGATGATCTGGACTTCGCCCTGTCGGCATTCAAAATGGTGGGGACAAAGTTGGGACTTATCTGAGCCGTTTTGGGGTCGACGCGGCGGTTCGTGGCTTTTGGGTTCCGGGGCCTATCGCGCATTCCGAGGAAACTTCCTATTTTGGGTGGCGCCCGTATCGATGTTGCACGGAGTCCTCACCCAAGATGTTGCACGGAGTCCTCACCCTAAGGAGTCCTCCTATGCGGGTGCTCACTGTCCTCGGGCTGCTGGCTGGCGCGATCGGGTCCCTCAACGCGCAGCGTGGCGGCCAAGTCGAGATCGGCGGGTACGGCAGCTACACGCGGTATGACAGCCGTCTCCAGCTCGACAACCAGTTCGGTGCCGGTGGTCGCCTCGGGTACTTCCTCGGCGACCACTTCAGTCTCGAGGTCGACGGAAACGTAGCGCAACCGCTCTCGCAGCTCAGCGGCGTAGGGAAGACCAACGTCGTGATCGGGAGCGCGAGCCTGGTGATTAGCTCGGGCAGCGCGTACGTGCTGGGCGGCTATTCCCGCCTCCATATGGGACCCAATCCACCCTACTCTTCCGACCTGAACGCGGTACACGGCGGCCTCGGCGAGCGGATCGTCTTCGGCGGCGACCGCATGGCACTCCGTGTGGAGGCGCGAGCCTATTACCGCGGCCCGGGGGGCGGCCTGGCCAGCCATCAGTGGATCGGGCATTTCACCGGTACAATGGGGCTGTCGTTCCTCCTGGGCGGCAGGGAAAAGAAAAGCCTGTAGTCGCGATCAACCCGATGGCTCGAGGTAGCCATGGTGTGACCTGATCTTCGGGATACATTCGGTATGATCTTCCCGCCAGCCCCAGCCACCTTCAAGTACTTTCAAGGTCCAGAGGCTTAAAGCGAAGGGGTATCGCGTTTTCCGGACGAATTCCCTATTTTGGGGGTCGCTTTTTGACCCCGAGGAGTCGTCCAATGCGGGTAGTCACGGTCGTTTTGGTGCTCCTGGTGGGCGGGTCCGCCGCCCTCGAGGCCCAGCACCAGTTCCAGTTCGAGTTCGGCGGGTTCGGCAGCTTCACGCGGTTCGACCGCGCCTTCCAGCTCGACAACCAGATCGGGGGCGGGGGCCGCATCGGCTTCTGGATCACGAATTGGCTGGGGATCGAGGCGGAGGGACTGTACCAGCGGCCGCACCCCAAGGGCGGCGGAGCTGGGACGGACTTCCCCGTATGGTTCGGGTCGGGGAACCTCGTGTTGAATTTCGGCTCCGAGAAAAGCTTCTACCTCCTGGGCGGCTACTCGGTCATGGATTTCAACAGCAACGGCGTCGGGGGCTTCCGCGACATCGGGGCGCACGGGGCGATCGGCGATCGCATCTACATTTCCGACCGCGCCGCGTTGCGCCTCGAAGCGGGCGCCTACTTCGCGCCCAACAGTCAGTCTCCCACCGGCAACAAGTTGGCCGCTCAGCTTGTCGGGTCAGCGGGCCTGTCGTTCTTCCTCGGGCCAAGCCATCGCGAATCCCCGTATCCCGAGATTCCCAAGGAGAAGCGCGACTCGATCGTCAAGGCGGGCGGGAAGGTCGCCGAAACGCAGCCCCGGGGCGGTCCCACGTACGAGCAACGGTCGAGCGATTGGCAGCACAAGTGGTACTGGGGCGGCGAAGCCGGCATCCTGGTGTTCCGCACCAACTTCGACAGCTACTCCTTCGAGCCAACGTTCGGCGGCCATTGGCTGATCACGGGGAAGCGGACGGCGTTATACGCGTCGTTCGAGCAGTCGTTCTTCATATCCCCCCGCCACGTGACGATCATCGAGCCCGATGGAACGGTCAACCCGGGGAACGTCCAGTTCAACAACCTGCGCCGGCTCATGGTGGGCGCGCTCGCCTTCCCGGCACAGCTCCGGGTGGAGCCGTTTGCGGGCGGTGGGTTCGCCATCATGGAAGCCCTGAACGTCCAAGTGAGCTGCTCGAGCTGCACGTCGGCGGGGTTCGCCCAGCTCCAGGACGAAGCCGACGCGGCGGCGACCAAGGCGTTCTTCTGGTGGATGGGCGGCATCGATATCAAGCAAGGTCGTCTGGCGCTGTACGGCCACTACATCCTGACATCGGCGGCGGCCAACTTCCTGATCCAAGGCACCACGCACACGTTCCAGGGCGGCGTCCGCTATTCCTTCGGCACCTCTAAGGAGGGCGTCACGGACCGACAGTAAGCACCCGCAGGAAGTTCTCGCCCAGGATCTTGCGGACGTCCGAATCCGAGTAGCCGCGGGCCCCGAGGGCCCGGACGAGCTCGGGCAGCGATGTCGCGTCTTTCATAGGCCGGGGCAGCACGCTGATCCCGTCGAAATCGCTGCCGAGCCCGACGTGGTCGATCCCCATCACCTGCACGGCGTGATCGATGTGGTCCAGAAGGCGGTCGATCGTGGGGACGTCGAGGCTCTCGGCGTGCTGGCCGACGAATTTGTCGACTTCGAAGGCCGATTCACCAGGTCGGCCGCGGTGTCGCGCCCGGATCGAGTCGGTCTGCGGCTTCAGCCGGCGACGCAGCTCTTCGTACTGGTCCCGGAAGTGCTCGTCCAGGAACACGGGATAAAAGTTGATTCCCACCACGCCGCCGTTCCGAGCGATGGCCCGGAGCTCGTCGTCGCTCAAGTTACGCGGATGGTGCGCCAGGGCCCGGCAGGACGAGTGCGACGCGATCACCGGGCGCGTGCTGGTGGCCACCACATCCCAGAACGTCGCGTCCGACACATGTGAGACGTCGACCAGCATACCCAGCCGGTTCATCCGCGCCACCACCTGGCGTCCGAACGAGCTGAGCCCGCCATGCCGCTTGGGATCGGTCGATGAGCCAGCCCAGTCGTTCCCGTTGTTCCAGGTCAGCGTCATGTAGCGCACCCCGAGCCGATACAGCGAATCGAGGTTCTCGAGCGAGTGCTCGATCGCATGCCCACCCTCGACCCCCATGAGCGCCGCGATGTGGCCCCGCGCCGCGGCAGTGCGGACCTCATCCGCCGTGGTGGCCAGCTCCACGTCGCCGTTGCTGTCCGCGAGCTGGCGCACGGCCCCGATCAGGTCCAGGGCGCGCCGAAAGGCGGTGCCCCGGCCGTAGCGGGCGTCCACCCAGATCGAGAAGAACGCGGCCGTGAGCCCCCCCTCGCGCATGCGCGGCACATCGATGTGCCCGTCGGGGAGCCGGCCGGTGATGTCGGCCTTCATGTCGAGCATGCGCTGCGGCGTGTCGATGTGGCCGTCCACGATGATGGGCTGTTGGAGCATGAGCAACAGCCCTAGCGGGAGACCCATGGTGAGTCCTCGATCAGGAACCGCAGCGGCCAGTCGGCGGCGCGGGTGATGCCGATACGCGGTGTCACACTGATGGCGTGATGCTGTCGTGACTCGTTTCGGACGATGCGCAGCTTGCCCCGGGTGAGCGGAAGCCCGTCGTGCCGACCGGTCACGCCCAGCGCCTGGCACAGCTTGGCGGGACCCGAGCACAGCTCGCGGTCAGGGATCCCCCTGCCTCCCCGGCGCCGCCGCATCGTCGCCAGTCCTTCGAGGGGCTCGAGGGCGCGGATGAGCACGGCAGCGGGGAGCCCCGCGCGCTCGGTCACGGCGTTCAAACACCAGTGCATCCCATAGGTGAAGTAGACGTAGGCCGTGCCCGGACGCTCGAACAGGCTGGCGTTGCGGCGCGTGCGGCGTGCGCCATAGCCGTGCGAGGCGGGGTCATGGGTGCCGAGGTAGGCCTCGGTCTCGACGATACGGCCGGCGGTCCGGCGGCCGCCGAGCTCGCTCAGGAGAACATGGCCCAAAAGCCCACGCGCGACCTGAGGAGTAGGTCGCGCGTAGAACGACGCCGACAGCGCCGCGCGTCTCACGTCCCGCCGGTGAGCCCGCGCTTCACCTTCGACCAGAAGGACTCTCCAGCGTCGCCCGTATCGACATCGGGCTCGCGCGCCGGCGGCCTGGGCGCGGGAGGCTGCGGCGGCTCGGGCTCGGCCCTGGCCGTGCGCGACTCCGGAGCTTCTCGTGACTCGATGCGATCCCTCGCCACGCGATCCCCGCGCTCGCCCCCCCCCCGGCCCTCCCCGCCCGCGCCGCGCCCCCGGCCGCCGCGTCCGCGACCACCGCGCCGGCCCCGACCACCGCGCTCTCCCCGCTCTCCCCGCTCCGGCCGCTCGGCCGGGTCGGCGCGCTCGTCGCGACCAGTCGCCCGGCTCCCACCGCGGCCACCGCGGCCGCGTGCACCGCGCTCCCGTCGCTCGTCGCCGCCTGTCGGCGCACGGGGGGAAGCGCTGTCACTGCCGAGCGGCTCCGGCGGGGCCGGAGCAGCCTTGGGCGGCAGCAGCTCGATCCGAGGCTTGAAGTTCGGGTCCATTTCGACGACGCCGATCTTCGGGATCTCCGGGGGCGCCACGCGTGGCCCACGGGAACCGCGGCGAAACCGCGCGCTGCGGGAGGGAATACCGGCGGCGGGCGGGTTCGCCGGCCGCATCGATGGCGGCGCCGAGGACTCGGGCATCGGCGGATCGAGCGCCTCGTCGGCATCGGTGACGGCGGCGGGCTCGACCTGCGACGGCTCGGAAGCGGGCGTGGCATCGCGCAGCTTCACGGTATAAACGCCGTCGTCCTCCTTGGCGAGGTCGATCAGCTCCCGGTCGTGCGCCTGGCGCAGCAGCTTTTGCACCTGGGCCGGCTCGACCGGCTCCTCGTCGCCTTTGATCTCGGCCATGGCCGCGCCGAGCTCCTGCGCGCTCACCGGGCGGGACTCTCCCCCCAACCGGCCGATCGCCTGCTTGATGAGGCCAAACGCACCATCGAGCGAGAAGGCGCTGCGGCGTCCCGGTGCAGTCACCCCGGGCGGGGGCGACAGCTCCTCCGGAACCCGCTCCTCGCGGGCTTCGCGCCCTTCCTGGGCCCCGCCCCGACCCCGGCGGCCGCGGCCGCGACCTTCGCCGCGCTCGCGCTCCCGGGGCCGCTCGAACGCGGCGGCCCCTCCCCCCTGCGGCTGCGCCGCGGCCCCGGGCACGCCCGGGCCCAGCGCGATCTCGTACTGGCCGTTGTCGAGCTTGGTGAGGGCGATGAGGCCCTTGTGCGCCGCTTCGACCACGAACTTCGAGAAGCGTGAGAACCCCAGGTCCTTCTCGTTGAACGCGGGGTCGATCTCCTGCATGACCTGCTTCAGGCGGTCGGACCGCATCACGTCGCTGTGCGCGGTCATCTGCTTCACGGCCTCGATCACCAGCTCCCAGGGATCGTGCCGCTCGTGGGTGATGTCACTCTCCTTCGTGAGACCGGCCAGCTCGTTGTAGGAGTAGTACTCGTCGCAGTTTTGGATCAGCAGGTCGCTCGACGACTCGCGGATCCCCACGCCGATGACGTACTTGCCGTACTCCTTGAGCTTCAGCACGAGGGAGGAAAAATCCGAATCTCCCGACAGCAGGATGAACGTGCCGATCTCGGGCCGCGTGAAGACGAGCTCGAGGGCGTCGACCGCGAGACGGATGTCCGTCGCATTCTTCTTGTTCGACCCGTACGCCGGCGCCCAGATCATGTCGATCGAGGACTCGGCGAGTGGGACGATGTATTGAGGGTAGCGGCGCCAATCGGCGTAGGCGCGCTGTACGGCCACCTTCCCCTTGATGATGTCCGACTGCAGCAGGCGCCGCAGCTCGGACTGGAGATCCGAGCGGATCCCCATCGTCACATTGTCGAAGTCGATCATCAGCGCCGCGTTGGGCGCGTGGGCGGGGGGCTCGTGGTGAACCGGTCGTGGTAAATGGGCTTGTGGCGGTTGCGTCATGTGGTTGCGCTCAGTTCCAGGCCGACGACCTGCGCGAGCTCCCGTCGCTTCACCTTTCCGCTTCCGGTCAGCGGGAACGTGTCGAAGAAGCGCACCAGGTCGGGCACTTTGTGGTCGGCGACGGCCTCACGGCAGAAGTCCTTGAGCTCGTCGCCCGTCACGATGGACCCCTCCGTGGGCACGACGCACGCGCAGATCAGCTCCCCGAGTGTTTCGTTGGGGATGCCGACGACACACGCGTCGCCCACGGCAGGGTGCGTGCGGAGGAGGTCCTCCAGCTCGCGTGGATAGATCTTGTAGCCGCCGCGGATGATCACCTCGGCGCGGCGACCCACGATCCTGACGTAGCCGTCTTCGTCCAGGATCGCGAGGTCGCCCGTCATCAAGAATCCCTCGGCGGTGAGCGACCGCGACGTCTCGCCGGGCATCCGGTAATAGCCCAGCATCACGTTCGGTCCTTTCACCACCAGCTCGCCTACCGCTTCGGGCCCGTGCAGGCCGCCGCTCTTCAAATCGACGACCTTTACCGTTACGCCGGCGATGGGCCGGCCGACCGTCTGCGTGCGCCGCTCGGGCGAATCCTCGAAGCGGGTGACGGTCACCGTGGGCCCCGTTTCCGTGAGCCCGTAGGCGATCTGGACGTCGCACCACTGCCGGATCCGGCGGGCCAGATCGGGGGAGACCGGACTCCCCGCCACGAGCCCCGAGCGGCAGGTGGTCGGCCGGGACTCCTCAAACGAGGGATCGCGCATGAGGAGCTCGAACATCGTGGGGACGCCGTGCACGACCGTCACGCGCTCGCGCCGGATCAGCTCCAGCGCCCCGGCGGCGTCGAACTGCTCTTGCAGCACCAGCGTCGCCCCGGCGGTGATCGTCACGGCCACGACATGCATCCCGAAAATGGTGAACACGGGGACCGCGCCGAGCACCCGGTCTTCGCCGGTAGTTCCTAGGGCCTGGCCCGAGGCACGCGCCGTCACGGTGATGTTGGCGTGCGACAGCATCACGCCCTTGGGCTTCCCCATGGTCCCCGACGTGTACAGAATGGCGAGCGGCTGGGTGGCCGGATCACCCGGCGCGATCGCCCCCGGCGCGGCCGGACGCTTCGACACCAGATCCGCGTAGCGATACACGCGGTCGTCGAGCCAGCGATCGGTCCCACCCACGAGAATCAGCGCGCGCAAGTCCGGCAAGTCGGGCAGGATGTCATCGTACAGCTCGACGAAATCCGACGCGTCGTACGTTTCGGCCACGACGGCCGCCCGCACTTCGGCATGCCGCAGCTGGTACTTGAGCTCGTGCGCGGTGAGTGAGGGGTCGAGGGGCACCAGCACGACGCCGCGATACGCCGCAGCGAGCAGGGTGACGACCCATTCCGGCCAGTTCGGCAGGTCCACCGCCAGCCGATCCCCCGGCTGGACGCCGAGGCCAGCCAGCGCCTCGGCCAGTGCGACCGCTTCCCGTTCGACCTGTGCGTAGGTCATCCGGCGCGACCCGAACACTAAAAACTCCCGCTCAGGATGCTCTCGCGCCGCTTGCGCGAAGAGCACGGCCAGATGATCTGTCGCCACGTCTACCACGTCCCTCACAACGTTCGGAGTCTTTGAAAATAAACAACTTGCGCTGAAAGAGATAGGCCGGCCGTGCGGCTGTCCGAGCCCGGGCCGGGGACGTAACGTTTTGCCGTTCAAGGGCATTCGAGATCAGAGCGATGAGCGCGGCGGCCACCAGTGGGGGGTCCGAGGCACAGATCGACGCGGCCCGAACGGGTGATCCGGAGGCCTTGGCTTCGCTGTATCGCACCCACGGAGCGGTCCTGTACCGCCTCGCCTATCGGCTGACCGGAACGCCCCAAGATGCCGAGGACGTGGTGCACGACGTGTTCGTGGGTCTGCCGGAGGCGCTGGGGCGCTACGAGGAGCGGGGCAGCTTCGCCAGCTGGCTGAAGCGGGTGACGGCTCGAGTGGCGCTCATGCGACTACGCGCCCGCACCCGTCGGCGGGAGGTGGGGATCGAGGCCACATTGCCGACGGCCGCTCCGCCGCTCGACTCCGCAAGCGTGGCTCTGCGGGCAGCAGTGGACGCTCTCCCGGATCCGCTCCGCGCGGTGCTCGTGCTCAAGGAGATCGAAGGCTATTCGCACGCTGAAGTCGGCGAACTCTTGGGCATCAGCGCGGGTGCGTCGCGCGTGCGGCTGAACCGGGCCATGAGACGGCTGCGCACGACATTGGAGGACGGGCGATGAAATGGAAGGACGAGCTTCGCAAGCTGCCCGTTCCGGACCCGCCGGACGAGCTACTGGCGCGCATCCTCGCGAGCCGGGCGGCCGGGGCGAGGGTGCTGCTGCCCCAAGTCACGACGGCAAGCGGGCAAGCTCGGTACGTCCGCTACGCCGCGGCCGTCGCCATGCTCGTCGCTTTCGGGTGGCTCGTGTCTTCGACCGTCAAACCTTCGCCCATGCGGCACGCGGGCGGCCCGCCGATCTGGTCTCTCGATGGTATGCCGCTGTTCCCCACCATGGGGCTGGCTCAAGAGCAGCGCGTGCGGGACGTTCGACCCCGGTACGCCCTCATCACGACCACCGTGCCGAGTGCTGTCCGTGCGGGTCGGTGGACGTACGAGGCACGCTGGATCACGGATGGCGTCTTCACAAGTTCGCAGGGGCAACGCACAATTGCACGCGCGGCAAGCGTTCATGATGGAAAGCCGGTGTGGTTCATGACCGAGTCAGGCCGCGACACGGTCTTGGTCGATCAAGCCTCGCTCCGCCCGCTCCGCTACGTGCGCCCGATGCGGCGCCATCTTCTCATCCAGGAATTCGGGCGCGACAGCATGGTTGAGTGGTTTCACGGCGGAGCCCCACCGAACGAACGGCACTTCCAAGGGAGTGCTGCTTTGCCGGGCCCCGCTGGGAGCCCGTTACTCGTTGCGTGGTCGTCGTCCATCGACGCGCTCGTTCAAGCGCTCCCGCTCGCGCGCGGTTGGCAGGGCAGCGTGTACAGCATCAACTGGCTGGTATACAGCGACCGGGTCCCTGCGTTCACGCCGCTCGACCTCCGCGTGACTGGCAGCGATCGAATCACGGTCCCGGCCGGAACGTTCGACTGCTGGAAACTCGAGGTCAGGGACGGCGTCGAGAAAGCGTTGGTTTGGGTCAGCAAGGACAGGGGCTGGATCGTGATGAGGCAGCGCACGTCCTCCGACGAGTCCGGCGAGTGGCGCATCGATCGGCTCGCGGCCGTCGACACTACTCCCCCAGCACCTTGATGATCACGCGCTTTTTGCGCTGCCCGTCCCACTCCCCGTAGAACACCCGCTGCCAGGGCCCGAGGTCGAGCTTTCCGGCGGTCACCGGCACGATCACCTCGTGCCCGACGGTAAGACTTCGCAGATGGGCCGCCGCGTTGTCTTCCCCCGTCTCGTTATGCTGATAGTGCTTGGGGTCCCAGGGGGCAATCGTAGTCTCGAGCCACTTGAGGATATCCGACCATAGCCCCGATTCGTGATCGTTCACGAACACGGATGCGGTGATGTGCATGGCGCTCACCAGCGCCAAACCCTCGGCAACGCCGCTTCTGCCGACCTGGTCCGCCACCTCATCGGTGATGTCGATGATCTCCTGTCGGGATTTCGTATTGAACCAGAGGTAGTGGGTGTGGCTCTTCATGATCTCCTCTCGAAATCGGGAGCGGGGAGCAGGGAGCGGTACCCTCCGATGCACCATAACGTACCGCTCCCCGCTCCCTGCTCCTGTTGTTGTGTGTCGAATTGTCACACGGAAGCCAAGCCCCTAGATTGGCCCGTCAACCATGCCACTTCCCTTCCGGCAGCGGATTTTCGTGATCCTGGTGGCGCTCACTGCGGTGCCGACCATCCTCGCAGTCGTGGGCTGGGCGCTCGCCGTCCGAACGGTGGCGCCATCCGCCGGGGCGCGCGTCGCGTTGGAGGAGGTCGCCGCCTCGGCCCGACAGATGGTGGACCGGGTGGACACGACGCACCTGACCACGCGCGAGCGCGCGGCGCTGCGTGAGCATCTCGAGCAGCTCTCGAATTCCGTGACGCTCGCGCGCCGCGCCGAAACGTACCTGCACTATTACGCCGGGGGGTTCGCGGCGGTCGTAGTCGTGTTCGGCGCGCTGGTGGTGATCGCGGCGATTCGGGTCGCCGGCCACCTGTCGCGTCAGCTCTCCCGGCCGATCGACGAGCTCGTGGGGTGGACGCGATTCATTCGGCGCCGGATGCCGCTGCCGGCGGGTCCGCCGACGCGCGGCGCGCCGGAATTCGAAGCGTTGCGCCAGGCGCTGCGCGAGCTCGCGACCGCCCTCGAGACGGCGCGGGACCGCGAGCTCGAGGCGGAGCGGCTGCGGGCGTTCCGGGAGGTCGCGAGACGGGTGGCGCACGAGATCAAGAACCCGCTCACGGCGATGCGGATCGCGGTAGACCAACTGCGGCGGTCTGGCGGTACGGCGGACGGGCGGTCGGGTGTCGCCGTGGATGTCATGGAATCGGAGACCGAGCGGCTCGAGCGCCTTGCCAAGGAGTTCTCGGAATTCGGCCGCCTGCCCGAGGGACCGAAGAGCGAGGTGGATCTCGTGGATCTGTTGATGGACCTGGGGAAGACCGCCGTGCCTCCGGCGGTCGATGTGCGCGTACGGGCGAATGGCGGGTCGTGCCGGCTGCTCGGACACTACGACCCGCTGCGGCGGGCGTTTGCGAACCTGCTCCGGAACGCCGCGGAGGCGATGGGCGGCCGGGGGGCGATCGACGTCGGCGTCACCACCGAGGGATCCGGGCTCCTGGTGACCATTGCCGATCACGGCCCCGGCATTCCCCACGAGCTGCGTCAGCGCGTGTTCGAGCCGTACTTCACGACCAAACGGGACGGGACCGGCCTTGGGCTCGCGCTCGTGCGCCAGACCATCGAGGCGCATCACGGGACCATCTCCGTCGCCGAGACGCCGGGCGGCGGAGCCACATTTTCCGTCGTACTGGCGGCCGCATGAGCCCTCGCATCCTGCTCGCCGACGACGAGGCGAACATCCGCCGCATGGTGGCGGCGCTGCTCGAGTCCGAGGGATTCGACACCGCAGAGGCCGCGAACGGAACTGCGGCGCTCGCGGCGGTCGAGCGGGATCCACCGGACGCCGTGCTCCTCGACCTGATGATGCCCGGCGGACCGGACGGCCTCGCCACGCTCGACCAGCTCAAACGTATGGCGCCGGACCTCCCGGTGGTGATGATGAGCGGCAAGGCGAATCTCGCGGACGCGGTGAAAGCGACCAAGCTCGGCGCGTTCCAGTTCCTCGAGAAGCCCTTGACGCCCGAAGGGGTGCTCACGACGCTCCGCGCGGCGCTCGCACTCTCGCGGACGCTCGCCGAGAACCGGCGTCTCCACGAAGCGCTCGGGCACGCGGACCCGCTGGTCGGCGTGAGCAAGGCGATGGAGGACCTCCGGGCGCTGATCGCGCGCGTCGCGCCCACCGACGCGCGCGTCCTGATCACGGGCGAATCGGGCACCGGCAAGGAGCTCGTCGCTTCCGCCATCCACCGGCAGAGCGCGCGCGCCGGCCGATCCTTTGTCTGCGTGAACAGCGCGGCCATTCCGAAGGATCTGGTGGAGTCGGAGATGTTCGGGCACGAGCGCGGAGCGTTCACCGGCGCCACGGAGCGCCGCGTGGGACGCTTCGAGCTGGCGGACGGCGGGACGCTGTTCCTCGACGAGGTCGGCGACCTGGGACCCGAAGCGCAGGCCAAGCTGCTGCGCGTGCTCGAGGCGGGCGTCATCGAGCGCCTGGGTGGCGAGAAGCCCGTGCGGGTGGACGTGCGCGTGATCGCGGCGACCAACAAAGACCTCGGGAAGGCCTCGCAGCACGGTCAGTTTCGCGATGACCTCTTGTTCCGGCTGAACGTCCTGCCCATCCACATTCCGCCGTTGCGCGAGCGGCCGGACGACATTCCTCCCCTGGTGCTGCACTTCGCCAGCCGGCAGGCGGCGCGGCTTGGGCGTCCGGTCCGGTTCGACGCCGGCGCCGTGCAACTCCTCATGTCGTATCCCTGGCCCGGGAATGCGCGCGAGCTGGCGAACATCCTGGAGCGGCTCGCGATCCTCGCGGCGGGTGACGTGGTGACCGCGGACGACGTGGCGCGCGTCGTCCCGGTGGACGGGGGCGGTGCCCCCGCCCTAGCGCCCGAAGGCTGGAGCGACGTGGCCCTCGCGGAGGCCCTCGACGGATTCGAGCGTTCGCTCATCGCGCGCGCGCTCTCGGCCTCGCGCGGGAACGTGGCCGAGGCTGCCCGGCGACTCGCCACCGATCGCGCGAATCTCTATCGCCGCATGCGCCGGCTCGGACTCGAGCCGCCACGCAACGTGGCGGGATGAATCCGGCCCAAACCAGGATCTCCGTTATGCGTGCGTTCGTGCTTCTGGTCCTCTGCGCCTCGGCTCCCGGCTTCGCCGCCGCGCAGGACACGGCCATCGTCATCCAACCGGAAAGCGGCGGCGTGGTCATCCGGCCGCCCGAGCTGCCGCGGGAGGTCGCCGAAGACGCCGTGCGCCGGTACAACGCGCCGACCACCACCCGACTGGTCGGCCGGTCCCGGCTGCCCGCGGGCAACGAATGGCGCGGCGACGTCGCGGTGCGCAACGGGGCCATCGTTATGGCCGGGCGGATCGACGGTACCCTCCTCGTCATCAACGGCGACGCCATTCTCGACTCGGGAGCGGTGGTGACGGGGGATGTAATTGTCGTCGGCGGGACGGTGGCGCGGCGCGCGACCACCACGGTCGGAGGCGAGGTTCATGTGTACCCGGCACCGCTCGCGTACCGCGTAAAGGGTGAAGAGATCGCGCTCGCGCCCCCCGATCTGCGGCGCTGGTTCCAGAGTCTCGGGATCGAGAAGTCGTGGGGCACGGCCGATTCACGGTCGTCGCTCTCTCTCGCGACCGGCGGCACGTTCAATCGGGTGGAGGGGCTGCCGGTGGTGTTCGGCCCACTGTTCGACTGGAAGCTCCACCAGAATGTGCGGCTGCGGATCGACGCCCTGGGAATCTTCCGCACCGCCGGCGACTTCACCGACAAGCGCAGCGATCTGGGCTACCTGTTCCGGACCGAGCTCCGCACAGGAGAGCTCCCGGCCTACGGCGTCGAATTTCGCGCGTTCGACGACGTCGCGCCCGTGGAAGACTGGGGCTTGAGAAGCGGGGAAGTCGGGTGGGCGGCGTTCCTCTTCCAGCGCGACTATCGCGACTATTACCTGAGCAAGGGGCTCGCCGGCCGGGCCTTCGTCCAGCCGGACCGGCCGCTGCGCCTCGACCTCGAGCTGCGCCACGACTGGGAGACGACCGTCGCGGCCCGGGATCCCTGGACCGTGTTCCGCAACGACCAGGCCTGGCGCCCCAACCCGCCGATTGACGACGGCCATTACACGACACTCCGGGGCACCGTCACCTTTGATACGCGCAACGAACGACTCGACCCGACGGCGGGGTGGTTCCTGCGCGCCCGGATCGAGCACTCGAGCTCCGGCGATGTGAAGCCCGCGACCGGCGTGCCGAGCGCCGTGCGCGAGCCGATCCGCACGGACGGGTCGTACGGGTTCAGCCGCCTGTTCTTGGACTTCCGGCGGTACACGCGCATAAGCCCGTCAGGGCGCATGAACCTGCGAGTGCTCGCCGGCGGCTGGATCGGCGGCGATCCCTTGCCGTTACAGCAACGGTTCTCCATCGGCGGGCCCGATCCGCTCGCGGGCTACGGCTTCCGACACAGCGCCTGCAACCGGGACATCATCGACCCCGCGTTCACGAACACCCAGGTGGCGGCTTGCGACCGCGTGATTCTCGCGCAGGCCGAGTATCGGGGGCACCTCTCGCTCCACTGGGCTTCGGGCTCGTCGACGCCCGAAGACGAAGCGTCGAAATCGCTGCTCACACTCCAGGGACCGGACCTGGTCGTCCTGGCGGATGCGGGGCAGGCCTGGCTTGTCGGCGACGGGCCCGGGCGCCTGGCTGCTGATCGCCTGCCGACCCTCGGCAGCTGGCTCGCCGACCTTGGCCTGGGCGTCGATTGGGGTGGGTTCGGCGTGTACGCGGCCAAGGCGGTGACGGCCGGAGAGCCGCTGCGCTTCACCCTGCGCCTCGACCACCGCTTCTGAGGTGAGGCCAGGCCTCGTCGTCCTGGCCCTGCTCGGCGCTGCCACGGCCCCCCCCCTCCCCCGGGCCGCGGCGCAGGCCCCCGCACTGACGGTGATCCTCCAGAAAGACGTCGCCCGGGTTCAGGCCACGGGTCTTCTCACCGACGGCAAGTTCACGAGCTTGATGCGGTCCGGGTTTCCACTTCGCCTGCATTACCGGCTCGAGCTGTGGCGCGCTCGCTCCGGGTGGTTCGATCAGCACATCAGCGACTGGTCATGGGACGCGGTGGCACGACACGATCCACTCGCCGACGACTTCGTCCTGATCCGAACCGGCGGCGCCGTAGCCCGCTACGGCTCGGCCGAAGACCTGGAGCACGCGTTCGAGGTTCCGTATCGCGTGACTCTCAAAGCGAAAGGCGGGGGAAACTTCTACGTCCTGTGCCGGCTGGAAGTCACCACGCTCAACGACACGGACCTGGAGGAGCTCACCCGCTGGCTCAAGGGGGATGTCAGCCCGGCGGTCTCGGGGGGCGGCAACCTGGGCGACGCGCTCGCCCGGGGCGCACAGCGGATCCTGGTGCGGATTGCCGGTCTACCACGCCTCGCCCTCGAAGCGCGCTCCGCGACGTTCAGCCGGCCGGAGCCGAACTAGGTACCGAAGCGCCGGTCGATGGCCCGGCGGATGTCCTCGAGGGAGCCGCCCTGGGAGGCCAGCTGAGTAGCGAGCAGCGCTTCCCCCATGCAGATGTCGCACCGGCCACCGTGGTCGGACTCGAAGCACGTGAGCAGTGAACGGTGCCCGAAATGCTTGGCGCAATCGCAGTGACAGTACAGGCCATCGAGCACGCCGGGCGCAGTCCGCGCGGCGGCGTAGGCTTCGGTCGCACCCGGAGTACTCGGGACCATCGACGGCGGCAACACCCGCTCGGCCGTCACCCCGGGACGGGGATCGGGATGGGCGACACCGCCCCCTGCATCCTTCTTGACGGCAAGAAGCGCGAGGGCGGCGACAGCCGCCACCCCCGCGATCGTCCACGGAAGCTTCTGCGTCAGAGCGCCTCGAGGGTCGCGAGGACCTCGCCGCCGTAAAACAGCCGGATGTATTTGGATTGAATCGAGGTGAGGCGACGCACAGCCCAGGCCAGGTGCACGAAGTGCGGCTCAAACGGCGGCCGCAGCGGGTGCATGCCGGCCTCCTCTGGCAGGAGGTTGCCCTTGCGCGTGTTGCACGAGCTGCAGGCGGTGAGGACGTTGGTCCAGGCGTTCGTCCCCCCACGCGACAACGGCACCAGGTGGTCGCGCGTCAAGCACTCCCGGTGCCGGAGCTCGGAGTGGCTTCGGCCGCAGAACTGGCAGCGATAGTTGTCCCGCGCGAACAGGAAGGTATTGGTCACCTGCCGGCGGAAACGCCGGGGTACGTGGACGAACTTGACCAAGCGGATGACCGCGGGCCGGGGAATGGCGAGTCGTTCGCTCTTGACCACCGGCCCGTCCGCCTCGACGATTTCGGCCTTGCGGTCGATAACCAGTCGCAGGGCCCGGCGCACGGGCACCATGGTCAGCGGCTCGAACGAGGCGTTCAGGGCTAGACAGCGCAAGGAAGCTCCCGGTGGCAAACGTGGCGCGCCAAGGCGCAGCGGCCCCGTATGCTACACAACCGGCTAAGGCCCGGCAAGAGCTTGGGTTAAGTCCCCCCTCCGCCTCCCTCGGCGAATACCGCCCGAAGCGCCGTAAGTTGCTCTGTCACGGAGCCTCGGGATGCCCCCCCGGGGGTGGCACGACTCTCCACCGAATCGTCCCACGTTCCAAGCTGCGCTAAGGCGGCGCCGAGCGCAGGGTGAATGCCGGCCGCCAACGCATGCGGGACCCGGTCGAGGGACACTCCCGAGCGCTCCGCCTCGCGGACCAGCCGGCCCACCAACCTGTGGCTCTCGCGGAACGGGACGCCGGTTCCCACCAGGAAGTCGGCGAGATCGGTGGCGCGGAGCGTGGCATCGAGCGCCGCTTGCATCCGCCCCCCATCGGTCGTGAGCGTCGCGATCGCGCCCGTGACCGCCGGGAGCACCAAGGCCAGCGTGTCGAACCCGTCGAACAGGAGCGGCTTGTCCTCCTGGAGATCCTTGCTATAGCCCGCCGGGAGGCCTTTCAGGGTGGTGAGGAGCGCGACCAGGTCGCCCAGCAGTCGTCCGGACTTGGCGCGTGTGAGCTCGAAGACGTCGGGATTGCGCTTCTGGGGAAGCAGGCTCGAGCCCGTACTGAAGTCGTCCGCCAGGCGCACGAAGCCGAACTCCGCGCTCGTGTACAGCACGAGCTCCGCCGCGAGGCGCGAGAGGTGTGTGCCCACGAGCGTCAGCGCGAACAACACCTCGGCCACGAAGTCGCGGTCGCCTGTCGTATCCAGAGCGTTCGCGGAGACCGAGCGAAAGCCGAGTGCCTCCTTTAGCAACACCCGGTCGACGGCAAACCCCGATCCCGCGAGCGCCCCGGATCCGAGCGGCAGCTCCGCCACGCGACGCCGCGCGTCGGCGAGTCTCTGGCGGTCCCGAACGAGCGGCCACGCGTGCGCGAGCAAGACGTAGGCCCACCGCACCGGCTGCGCGCGCTGGCCGTGCGTGTACCCGGGCAGGAGGAGCTCCACGCCGCTCTCGGCGCGCGAAACGAGCGCCCGGCCGAGCGCCGCGAGGTCCCGGTCGAGGTGATCGATAGCGTCGAGGGTCCACAACCGGAGGTCGGTGGCGACCTGATCATTGCGGGACCGGCCGGTGTGCAGCTTCCCGGCGACCGCTCCCACTTCGGCGTAGAGCAAGCGCTCCACGAGCGTGTGTACGTCCTCGTCGGGAGCGCCAACGGCTGCGCCATCCGCCAGCCGCTCGATGACGCGATCGAGCCCGTCCAGGAGCTGCGTTTCCTCGCCCGTCGTTAACACACCGACGCGGCCGAGCGCGTGCACCCACGCCTTGCTCGCCGCCACGTCCTGGGGCCAGAGCCGGTGATCCACCGGCAAGCTCCGGTTCAGGGCATCGAGTGCTTCACTCGGGCCGACGCTGAAGCGACCGCCCCACATCTGGTGGGGCGTGGGGGGAGC
>Ga0209267_1000928_pt1 | contig 20580 bp, 20 predicted proteins | sample GraSoiAngelo_137_FD_185894 | JGI IMG/M metagenome (GOLD analysis project Ga0209267, IMG submission 185894) | Grasslands soil microbial communities from the Angelo Coastal Reserve, California, USA - 14_0929_09_30cm (SPAdes) (version 2) | ecosystem: Environmental > Terrestrial > Soil > Grasslands ... | reverse complement strand
GCCGTCGTTCGCCAGGACGCGCGTGTCGCGATCGGAACCCTCGAGCGTCTTCTCGCCGACGGCAACGCTCCGCAGCAGATTCTCGCGCTGCTCCTGTGGCAGTTCAGAGTGCTGCTATTCGCGACGGCGATGAAGACCAACGCGGACGGGGAGCGTATGGCCAAGGCAATACGGTCCACACCGGGAGCGATCGCTCGCGCCACCGCCTTCGCGCGCCGTGTATCACGGGCCGACATCGTCCGCGCGTACGAGGCGATCTATGCGACGGATCAGGTGATCAAGACCGGTCGAGCAGACTCCGACCTCGCCGCACTCACACTCTGCGTCCTCGATCTCTGCCATGTGGCGAATGCCGATCTGCGCGACATGCTGCTCGTCGAGCCGCCCAAGCGCTGATCAGCGCTTCGCCGTCGGCGCCTCCGTCGGCTTTGTCTCGGGCGCGCGACCCGTCTTGCTCTGACCGTCCGAGCCCGCGCGCGCGGTGTCGCGCTCGGCCTTCGCTCGCTGGTAATCCTCGAGGAAGCGCTTCTGTCCAGCCTCCGTCAATGGGTGGTTGAACAGCTGCTTCAGGATCGCGAACGGCATCGTCGCGATGTCGGCCCCCGCGAGCGCCGCCTGCGTGACATGGATCGGCGTCCGGATCGATGCGGCGAGAACCTTCGTCTTGATGCCCTGCTGCCGGTACGCGGAGACGATGTCCGCCACGACCCGCATCCCGTCCTCGTTGATGTCGTCCAGACGGCCGGCGAACGGACTCACGATGTACGCCCCGATCGCGGCCGCGAGCAGCGCCTGGTTGACCGAAAAACACAAGGTGACATTCACGCGGATCCCCTCGACTGCGAGGGCCTTTCCGGCGGCGATGCCGTCGGGGGTCATTGGCACCTTCACGATCACGTTCTTGTGCCAAGAAGCGATGCGGCGCCCTTCGGCGATCATGTCGTCGCGTTTCTCCGAGACGACCTCCGCCGAAACGTTGCCGATGATCTGGCAGATCCGTTTGACCTGGTCCTCGTGCTCGTGACCGGCCTTCGCGATCAAAGTCGGATTGGTGGTGACGCCGTCGACGACGCCCCAGTCGACGCCCTGCTTGATCTCTTCGTAGACCGCCGTGTCGAGAAAGAGCTTCATGTCGTCATCTCCTGCAGCCGCGGTGCCGCCTCGACCGCGCGGCCGTTGCTGCGCGCGAACGCCACCGCGGCCTCGATGAACGCGGTGAACAGCGGATGCGGACGATTTGGGCGCGACTTGAACTCGGGGTGGTACTGCGTGCCCAAATAGAACGGGTGCTCGGGCAGCTCGGCTATCTCGACGAGCCGTCCGTCGGGAGAGAGACCCGAGAAGCGCATCCCGTGGCTCTGCAGCAGCTCGCGATAGGCGTTGTTGAACTCGAAACGGTGCCGGTGGCGCTCGAGCACGATCGGCTGACCGTATGCGCGGCTCGCGAGCGATCCTGCCTCGAGGACGCAGGGATAGCTCCCGAGGCGCATCGTGCCGCCTTTGTCGGCGACGTCGCGCTGCTCCGGGAGGAGATCGATCACGGGGTGCGGCGTGAACGCGTCGAACTCCGTGGAGTTGGCGTCGTCCGTTCCGAGCGCGGTACGAGCGAGCTCTATGACCATGCACTGCATGCCCATGCACAGGCCGAGCGTGGGAACACGCCGCTCCCTGCCGAATCGGGCCGCCTTCACCTTGCCCTCGATCCCGCGGTAACCGAAGCCGCCGGGGACGACGAGCCCGTCGAGGCCCACCAGCGGCTCGACATCGTCGGAGCGCTCCAGTCGCTCGCTATCGATCCACTGGAGCTTGACGTCGCAGCCCGCTGCCCACGCCGCGTGGCGCACCGCCTCGGCGACCGAGAGGTACGCGTCCTGTAGCTCGATGTATTTGCCGACGAGCCCGACCGTGAGCGGGATGCGCGCGCCTCGGATGCGCTCGGTGATCGCGTGCCACTCCGCGAGGTCGGGCAGCGTCGCCCGATCGAGTCCGAGCTCCTCGACGACGATCTTGCCGAGGCCAGCCTCCTCGAGCATGAGCGGGACGGCGTAGATCGACCACGCGTCGGGCTCGCTGATCACGTTGTCCACCTTCACGTCGCAGAAGAGGGCGATCTTTTCGCGAAGCTCGTCGTCGATCGGCTCGTCGGCCCGCGCGATCAGGACGTCGGGCTGGATGCCGATGGCGCGCAGCTCGCGCACCGAGTGCTGCGTCGGCTTGGTCTTGAGCTCTCCGGTCGCGACGCGCGGGAGCAGGGTCAGATGGATGTAGAGGACGTTCTGCTTGCCGACGTCGTTGCGGAATTGGCGGATCGCCTCGAGGTAGGGGAGCGATTCGATGTCGCCGACGGTCCCACCGACCTCGACGACGACGACCTCCGCCTGCTGCTCGCGCGCCACGCGATGGATCCGCTCCTTGATCTCGTTGGTGACGTGTGGGATCACCTGCACGGTCGCGCCGAGGTAGTCGCCGCGGCGCTCCTTGGCGATGACCGCGTTGTAGACCTGGCCGGTCGTGAGATTCGAAGCACGCGTCACGTTGCGGTCGATGAACCGCTCGTAGTGTCCAAGATCGAGGTCGGTCTCCGCGCCATCCTCGGTGACGAACACCTCGCCGTGCTGGTAAGGAGACATCGTGCCCGGGTCGACGTTCAGATACGGATCCATCTTCAGCGACGCGACGGCGAGAGAACGTGCGGCGAGGATCCGGCCCAACGATGCTGCGGTGATGCCCTTGCCGAGCGAGGAGGTGACCCCTCCGGTCACAAACACGAACTTCGGCACGGCGTGGACCTCCGGGGTTTTTCTGATTCTAAGGCGTGTCGATGCCGAACGGAAGGCTCGCCAGGACCACAAGGCGGGGCCGATCGGGATTGGTATGCGGCGGATACGAGGGAACCTCCACCGGATCCTCTCGCCTCGCGTCGTCGAGCCGTCCGTCGAGGCGCAGGGTCCGGAAGCGCGCATCGCGAAGCTCGCCGTCCGCCTCGATCGCCGCGAACTCGACGATCGCGACGAGGCGCGGCCGGAGGAAACGGATTCCCGCACGCATCCCGACCGGCGTCGAGAAGGGGGAGCTCTCGCTCGCAAAGTCCCGGGTCGCCTCGTCCAGCCAAGCCCCGAGATATGGCGGCACGAACGCCTCACCCGCGTACGCGATCGCACCGTCCTCATCGCGGAAGCCGCACAACACGGCGCGCGCGCCGCGGCGCTCGTCGACGACGAGACCGCCGACGATCACGTCGGCGCGCGGCGTCACGTGGCACTTGAGCCATTCCTGGGTGCGCGCGCCCGGGACGTACCGGCCCTCGCGACGCTTCGCGACGATTCCCTCGAGCCCGTATTCGGCGACGACCTCGAGGAATGGCTCGCCGTCGTCGTCGAGGTGCTCGGGGACCGCGATCGTAGCCGAGCGCAGATCGAGAGCCGCCAGGCGGGCCCGCCGCTCGGTGAGTACCCGTCCGAGCAGCGGCCGTCCGCTCTCGTAAAGAAGGTCGAACGCAACGAAGACCGGTCCTCTCCCGCGCTTCGCCACTTTCGGTCCCAGGGGCAGCGTCCCCTGGGGGCGTAGCCACCGGCCCGCTAGCAGGTCGTACGCGGGACGGCCGCGCGAGTCGCACACCACGATCTCGCCGTCCAGCACACATCCCTCCGGAACGGGCAGATCGCGCAGCTCGGGCATGAGCGGGAGCAGGTCGCCGCCAGAGCGATCCGTGATGCGAAGTCCGCTCTCGTCGCGTGAAGCGAGTGCGCGAATGCCGTCCCACTTGAGCTCGAAGAGGTACTCGGGCGAGTTGAACGCTCGCAAAGCGCGCCGCGGTCGCATCGGCGCGATCGAACGCGGTAGAGCGCTTTTTGCCTCGGCCACGTCGATGAGCGTCGGATGTTCTGCGCGCCCAGGACGCTCCCGCTCGCGCGTCACCAATCGAGGATAGGTGCTACGAGGCCTTTCTCCGTGCTGTTCGCGAAGCCGATGCTGCGCGCTTCGGCTTTGCCTCGCCCTTCTTCGCCTTCTCGACGGACGCTTTGAGAGCGGACATGAGATCCACGACGGTCGTCTCCGCTTCGGGTTCGGGCGCCTCGATGACCTCTCTTTTCTCCACCTTCGCCTCGACGAGCTTCATGACCGCTTGCTTGTATTCGTCCTTGTATTCGTCGGGCTCGAACTCGGTGGCCATCATGCCGACGAGGTTCTCGGCCATCTTCAGCTCGGCCGGTGAGACTTTCACGTCCTCGGGGATGTCGAGGTCCTCCGTGGAGCGGATCTCGTCCGGCCAGTGGAGCGTGTTCATGAGCAGCGCGCCGTCCTGTGGACGCACGGAAACGAGCCGCTCGCGGTCACGGAGAGCGAATTTCGCGATCGCGATCCGCTCGGTCTTCTCGAGCGTCTTTTTCAGCAGCGCGTACGGCTTCTCCGCCGACTTCTCAGGCTCGAGGTAATACGCGGACTGGTAGTAGAGCGCGCCGGGGAGCTCTTCGTTCTTGATGAATCCGGAGATATCGATCGCCTTGCTCGACCGGAGAGGGAGCTTGTCGAAATCCGCGTCGTCCAGCTCGACGTAGTTGCCTTTCTCGTACTCGTATCCCTTGACGACGTCGCCCCACGCGACTTCGTGGTCGCCTTCGACGCACCAGCGCTTGTTCTTGATGCGGCTGCGGTGCTCGGGACAGAGCAGATTGAAAGACACCTTGCTCGTGCTTTCCGTCGCGAGATAGAGCCGGACCGGGATGGCGACCATCCCAAAGCTCATGACCCCTCGCCAGATGGATCGTGGCATTCCACACCTCGCCGGCCGCGTTTCCGCTCGGTTTTCCCCGCGCGGCGTAGCCGCGCGAATTGTAAGGGCTCAGGTCAAGGCAGTGCCGGAGGCGCACGCCGGCCGACGAGCACAAGGCGGAGAAGGCGGTCGAGGGTTCGCGGGTCACCTCGCCAGTGCTCGCGCACGACCTCATGGTCCGTGGTGGCGAGCACCAGGCGCAGCGCGAACGCAGCCACGACCGCGTCATCGAGCGAGCCGATCACCGGGATGAAGTCGGGGATGAGATCGATGGGCGACGCGAGCCAGAGTGAGGCCGCGCCGAGAACGATCTTGGGGACGACCGGGACGCGCCGATCGCCCATGAGACCGGCGAACAACCGGACGAGGTTGGGCGCGAGGGCAGCGAGCTCGCGCGCCAGCCAGATCCTCCCCGCGACGACGAGGATGACGACGAGCGCGCACCAGCAGAGCGCGATGATCGCGAGCGCGACGATGAGCCCGCGCCAATCCATCAGAGACTCGCCTCCTCAGGCCGCGATCGCGCGCTCGGCGAGCGCCGTCGGGAGCGATCCGGTCGAGGCGATGGCGTCGTGGAATGCACGCAGGGCGGCGCGATCCGCCGCGCCGCGCTTGGCGAGCCAGCGCGTCCGGATGTCGACGATCTCGAGCATCCCGGTGAGATAGCTCGAGGCCTGTGTGGGCCAGGAACAGTACCGGCCCACCTCCGCCTTGGCGTTGGGAGGGGTGAGGTTCCCGTTCTTCACCATGAAGTCGACCGCCTCGTCGAATGTCATCTCGCCCATGTGCAGCGACGTGTCGACGACGATGCGCGCCGCGCGGAAGAGCGTCGCCTCGTACTGGAACAACAGGTACCGCGGCTCGGTGAAGAAGCCCTGCTCGCGCATGACCCGCTCGGCGTACAGGCCCCACCCTTCGGCGAAGTAAGAGGTGAAGTGCGTGCGTCGGATCGGTGACGGGTTCTGCTTCGCCGTGATGAGATGCCAGTGGTGTCCGGGATATGCCTCGTGCACCGCGGTCGTCGGGATGCCGGCGCTGCAGTTGCCCTCGAGGCGCTTCTGCACTTCCTCGGCTGGCGTCCCGTCGGGCGGATAGGGAACGAAGAAGTGGCCGTGGAACGAGTCGCTGAACGCCGGCGGTGCGTTGTAGCTCGCGACGGCCTGGATCGGTCGCTGAAAATGCGGTGAAGGCTCGACGGTGCAGCTCTCTCCGCGCGGCAGCGTGACCAGGCCTGTGTCTTTGAGGAACGAGCGGGCGCGCTCGGTCCATTCCTCGTACTCGGCCTTCATGGCCTCGGGCGTGGACGCGTGCTGCCGGTTGAGCCGCGCGCACGCCGCGACCCAGTCGCCGCTCCCGTCGACCTCGCGCGCGATGCGATTCGCTTCGCTCGAAAGGAGGTCGTGCTGCTCGCGTCCGCGATCGCGTAACTCGCGCGCGTCGTAGGGCAGAAGCTCTTTCTCGCGCAGCAGCGCCGTGTATAGCGGCTCGCCGATCGCATAATTTCCCGCGCAGCGCGTTTGGTTCGCCTCGAGGAATGCCGCGAAGTCCTCGTACGCCTTCGCCGCGTTTCCGCCCGCGGCGGCGACCATCTCGCGTGTCGCCGCATCCTTTATCTCCGCGGGGACGAGCTCGCGCGCGTAGCGAGCGGCGGCTTTCGCCTGGCCGATGGCCCGGTCGCAATAGATCCGCGGCACGAGCGAGAAGTCCAGGTTCCGCCTGCCGTGCTCGACGTGCGTCGTCGCCGCCTCGAGGCGCGCGCGGGCCGCCGCGGCAAGGTCCCGTTCGGGACGAAGCCGATGGAGGAAGAGGACGAAGACACCTTGCAGCGAGGGATTCAGGTACGTATTGGGCTGCCTCCGCCATTCGAGGTGCGGCTGCAGGAGCTCGCGTCCGCGCAGCGACGACAAGATCGCATCGCGGTCGATTTGCTCCTCGGGCGCGAGCCCGTCATTCAGCGCGCGGAAGCGCCGGCTCCACTCGACAACCTGCGCCTCGCGCCGCGCGAACGCTTCGGCCGAGAGGTCCTCCGAGCGCTCGTCGTATGCGGTGAGGCCCAGCATGCTGGCCCAGGACGGCGATTCGTCGTAGCGCTCGTTGAGATAGCTCTGGACGAGCGAGGCGAACGTTTCCGACGTCACGCTGGAACCTCCGTGAGAATGGCGGAGGAGTCACAGTGAGCCTCACCGAGTACCAGCGCAAACGCGACTTCGGCCGGACGCCCGAGCCGAAAGGCAAGAAGCCGAAGGCGACGCCGGCGCGCCGATACGTCGTCCACCGCCATCACGCGACGCGCCTGCACTGGGACGTCCGTTTGGAGATGCGCGGCATCCTCGCGTCATGGGCCGTGCCGAACGGTCCCCCGCTCGAGGCCGGCAAGCGGCGGCTCGCGGTCCACACCGAGGATCACCCCCTCGAGTACCTCACGTTCCATGGCGTGATCCCCGACGGCTACGGCGCCGGGACGATGACCATCTGGGATACGGGGACCTACGAGCTGCTCCTCGAGAAGGACAACGAGTACAAGCTGCGCTTCGACGGCAAGCGCCTGGAGGGCGAATGGGTCCTCGTCCAGACACGGCAGAACGAAGGCCGCGACTGGCTGATGATCAAGCACGGGGCGCCGCCGTCCGACGATCCGCTCATGCGGAAGGTAGCGCCGATGCTCGCGTCGGCAGCCGACGAGCCCTTCGACTCACCGGAGTTCATCTACGAACCCAAATGGGACGGGGTACGCACCCTCGCCTTCGTCGACGGCGGCGAGGTGCGCCTTCAGACGCGCAACCTCCTCGACTGCACGCGCCAGTACCCGGAGGCGACGCAGATCGCCGAAGCGCTCACCGGTGGATACCAGGCGATCGTCGACGGCGAGGTCGTCGCGCTCGACGAGAAGGGGGTTCCGCGATTCCAGCGGCTGCAGCCGCGGATGCATGTGAGCGACGACGCGACCGTCCGGAAGCTCCGACGCTCCACGCCGATCGTCTACGAGGTCTTTGACGTCCTCTACCTCGACGGCGAGGACCTCACGCGACGCCCGCTACGCGAGCGGCTCGCGCGCCTCGAGGGCGCGGTGACGCCAATGGGCGCGATCCGGCGGAGCGAGGGCTTCGTCGGGACGGGGGTCGCACTGTTCGAGGCGGCGCGCGAGCAAGGCATCGAGGGGATCGTAGCGAAGCGCCTCGATTCGCTCTATCAGCCGGGCGCGCGCTCGCCGGCGTGGGTGAAGGTGAAGGCCTTTCGCTCGATGGATTGCGTCATCGGAGGTTGGACGGCGGGGCAGGGCGGTCGGCAGAAGACGCTCGGCGCGCTGCTCATCGGCGTGTACCACGACGGCAAGCTCGAGCCGGTCGGCCATGTCGGCACGGGATTCGACGAGCGCACGCTGAAGGACCTGCTCAGCATGCTCGAGGAGCACGAATCGCCGACGTCGCCGTTCGCGACCGAGCCGCGCACGAACCAGCCCGCGCGTTGGTGCCTCCCAGAGCTCGTGTGCGAGGTCGAGTACGGCGAGATCACGCGCGACGGCACGTTGCGCCATCCGACCTACCGCGGCCTGCGGCCCGATATCGATCCACGCGACTGCACTGGCGAGGAGAAGCGCGAATCGGCGAAGAAAGCGCAGGACGCCGCGAAGCGCGCCGCAAAGACGGCGCCGGCATCACCCGACGGCGAGCGCCCCGAGCGCGTACCGGCGGTCCTCGAGGTCGAGGGTCGGCGCGTCAAGCTCACGAATCTCGAGAAGGTCCTCTTCCCCGAGGACGGTTACACGAAGGCCGACCTCATCCGCTATTACACGGAGGTCTCGCCTTATCTCGTGCCGTGGCTACGCGATCGCCCGCTGACGCTCAAGCCATTCCCTGACGGCATCCACGGCGCGCACTTCTACCAGAAGAACAAGCCGGAGTTCACGCCGAGCTGGATCAAGAGCTGGACCGATCCGAGGGAGCCGGAGAACGACTACGTACTTGCCAACGACATGGCGACGCTGGTGTGGATGGCTAACTACACCGCGATCGAGATCCATCCGCGGCTCGCGCGCGTCGACGACCCCGAGAAGCCCGACAACGTGATGGTCGACCTCGATCCTGCCGAAGGGGCGACCTGGGACGACGTGAAGGAGGTCGCGCGCGTCGTCAAGGAGGTCCTGGACGCGCTTGGCATCGTCGGCTTTCCCAAGACGACCGGCTCGCGCGGAATCCACGTGCTCGTTCCGGTCGTGCGGAAATACTCCTTCGAGGAGACGCGCGCCTTCGCGCTGTGGGTCGGCCAGCTCGCACGCGAGAAGCTCCCGAAGCTGGTCACCCTCGAGTTCAGCAAGGCACGGCGGCGCGGGATCTACATCGACTACCTGCAGAACACGCGCGCGAAATCGACGGCCGGTCCGTACAGCGTGCGTCCGATCCGCCGAGCGCCGGTGTCGGCCCCTCTTCGCTGGGACGAGATCGGCTCGCTCGGGCGCCCGGACGCGTTCACCATGCTGAACATGTCGACCCGCCTCGAAGCGGTGGGCGATCTCCTCGCGCCGTCGCTCGCCCTCGCGCAGAAGCTTCCCAAGCTCGCCGACTGATGTCCGGCCGCGCGGCCGTCCTCGCGCCGGGCTACGGCGGCACGGCCCGCCAGCCGATCCTGCGCGCGCTCGCTGATGCGCTCGCCACGTATGCGATCGCGTCCCGCGCGGTCACCTTCGCGACGCGCGGATCGCGACCGAGCGCGGGCTACGAGCGCGAGCTCGCCGATCTGCGCGTGGCGCGCGATGCGCTCGGCGCCGAAGGGAACGATCGCGTCGCGCTCGTCGGCCGCTCGTTCGGCGGACGCATTGCTGCTTTCCTCGCCGCACAGGAGCCGCCGGCGGCGCTGGTGGTCCTCGGACATCCGATCTCGCCACCTGGCAGGCCCCGTCCGCGCGACGAAGCCGCGCTCGCCAAGGTGACGTGTCCGACGCTCGTCGTGCAGGGCGACCGTGACCAGCTCGGACCCTACGCGGTGCTCGAGAGGATCGCGGCGACGAATCCGCACATCGACCTCGTCGCGATCGCTGGGGCGGGTCACGAATTCGGTCGGCAGGAGGGGGAAGCGGTCGCCGCGGCTGCCCGCTGGCTCGATTCGATGCTCCGCTGAGCGCTCTCGATCCTTCCGAGCCGCATTCACACCCTCTTCACACGCCCCAGCGAATCTCGATGCCGACGCTCACGAAAGGAGAGTCCACAAGAATGCGAGGCATCACAGCGCTCATCGTCACGCTCGTCATCGCCGCGATCGTCGGGGTCGGGGCCTATCAGCTCGGCGTCGCGCAGGGCCTGGCCGGTGCGGGCGGGACGACCGCCGTCGCCCCGGCGGCCTACTACTACCACCCATTCTTCTTCGGCGGGTTCGGGTTCCTGTTCCCGCTCCTCTTCATCTTCCTGATCTTCTTCCTGATCCGGGGTGCGTTCTGGGGAGGCTGGGGCCGCCGCTACGGCGGATGGGGCCGCTACGGTTACGGAGATCCACGCGATCGGCTCGAGGAATGGCACAAGCAGATGCACGGCGAGACGCCACGCGAAGGCGGATCAACGCCGCAGACGCCCCCTACCGGGCGCTGACGGACGGAAGCACGCTGAGCGCCGGACGCTCTCCGGCGCTCACGTCCGGCGCAGGATTCGGATCATGAAACGGGTGCTCGTCGTCGACGACGAGCCGAAGATCGTCCAGCTCGCGCGCGATTACCTCGAGCACGCGGGATTCGCGGTTGCCACGGCGTACGACGGGAAGGCGGCACTCGCCACCGCGCGCTCCGAGCGGCCCGACCTCGTCGTTCTCGATCTGGGTCTTCCGGAGATGGACGGCCTCGACGTGGCGCGTGCCCTCCGGGCGGACACGAACGTGCCGATCGTGATGCTCACCGGTCGAAGCGACGAGTCCGACAAGCTCGTCGGGCTCGAGATCGGCGCCGACGATTACGTGACGAAGCCCTTCAGTCCGAAGGAGCTCGTGGCCCGCGTGCGCGCGGTGCTCCGACGCTCCGAGCGGCCTCCATCACGCGGCGAGCTCATCCGCGTCGGCGACGTCGAGCTCGACCTTCCGCGGATGCGCGTGACGGTCGCCGGCAGGGCCGTAGACCTGACTGCGACCGAGTTCGCTCTCCTGTCCACCCTCGCGCGCGAGCCGGGACGCGTCTTCACGCGCGCGCAGCTGCTCGACGCGGTCCACGGCGTCGCGTTCGAGTCCTACGAGCGTGCGATCGACGCTCACGTCAAGAACATCCGCCGCAAGCTCGAGCCCGAACCCGCGTCGCCTCGCTATCTCCTCACGGTGTACGGCGTCGGCTACCGTTTCGCGGAGGTCGACGAATGAGCCGCGAGCGCTGGCGCGAGCGACGCGCGCGGTGGCAAGCGCACGGCGGTCGCCCGCCGTGGTGGCCCGAGAACGAGCCCTTTCCCCCCGAGGGCCGATGGGGCGGGCCGCCCTGGGGGCGCCGACGGTTCATGGGACGCATCGTCGCGCTGTTCATGGTCGCGCTGATCCTCCTCGTCGCGGGCGCGACCTTCCTGTTTCTCCTCTTCGCAAGCGCGCTCGGCGCTCCCGACCTCGGAGGCACGGTCGCCCGGGCGGTCGCGCTCCTTCTGATCTTCGTCGCCATCGCGACGGTCGGCCGCTCGTTGCGGCGCCTCGCGGCGCCGGTCGCGGACGTCATCGATGCGGTCGGCAAAGTGGCGGACGGCGATCTCGCCGTGCGCGTGGAGGAGCGCGGTCCGCGTGAGACGCGTCACCTCGCCCGATCCTTCAACACGATGACCGAGCGGCTGCGAGCGAGCGAGGAGGAGCGCCGCCGCCTCCTCGCGGACGTGAGCCACGAGCTTCGCACGCCGCTATCGGTCGTGCAGGGCGAGCTCGAAGCGCTGCTCGACGGCGTGCATCCGGCCGACGAGACGCATCTCCGCGCGATCCTGGACGAGACCGCGGTGCTCGCTCGCCTCATCGAGGATCTGCGCACGCTGTCGGTCGCCGAGGCCGGAGCGCTCGCGCTCCACCGCGAGCCGACGGACCTCGGAGCGCTCGCGCGCGACGTCGCCGCATCGTTCGAGCCGCAAGCACAGACCGTCGGCGTGTCGGTGGAGACGAGTGCGGCCCCCGGGCTCCCCGAAGCCGACGTGGATCCCGTCCGCGTCCGAGAGATCCTCACCAATCTGATCTCGAATGCGCTTCGCTACTCGCCGCGTGGCGGCCGGGTAGGGGTGGATGTGGCCGCCGATGGAGCAGGAGCGGTCGCGGTCGCGGTGTCAGACGTTGGGCCAGGCATCACGCCTGAGATGCTCGGGCGGATCTTCGACCGCTTCTACAAATCGCCAGAATCGCGCGGTGCCGGCCTGGGCCTTGCGATCGCGAAGAATCTCACCGAGGCACACGGCGGCACGATCGCAGCTACGAGCGAGGTAGGTCGTGGGACCACTATCCGCTTCACGCTGCCGGTCGAGCGTTAGGGCGCGGTCTTCGCCTCCTCACCATCCATCTGGGCGCGTTGCAGCTTCCCCGAGTAGTCGATGTAGATCGACTTCCACTCGGAGTACACGTCGAGCGCGGCGCGCCCGGCCTCGCGGTGGCCGTTGCCGGTGGATTTCATACCACCGAAGGGAAGCTGTATCTCGGCGCCAATGGTCCCCGCGTTCACGTAGACGATCCCCGTCTCCGCGTCGCGCATGAAGCGAAACGCGTTGTTCACGTTGCGCGTGTAGATCGAGCACGAGAGACCGTACTTCGTCGAGTTCAGGACCTTGATCGCCTCGTCGATCCCGCTCACCTCGATCACCGCCGTCACGGGGCCGAAGATCTCCTCCTGCGCGACGCGCATGTTCGGCTTCACGTCGACGAGCACGGTCGGCTCGTGGAAGAAGCCCTTGGCGAGCGCACCCTCACGTGGGATGCGCCCTCCGGCCGCCACGGTCGCGCCCTCCTTCTCGGCGATCGGGATGAACGAGTGGACCCGCTCGAGCTGCGAGGAGGAGACCACCGGACCAACGTCGGTCGACGCCTCGAGGCCGCTACCGAGCCGCAGTTTCTTGGCGCGCCCGACGAGCTTATCGATGAGCCCGTTCGCGACGGCGCGGTGCGCGATCACGCGCGACGCGGCGGTGCAGCGCTGCCCGGACGTGCCGAATGCGCTCCACACGATCCCGTCCAGCGACAGGTCGACATCGGCGTCGTCGAGCACCACGATCGCGTTCTTACCGCCGAGCTCGCACGAGACGCGCTTCAGCAGGCGACCGCCGATCTCGCTGATGTGCGATCCGGTGTCGGACGATCCCGTGAACGAAACGAGGTCGACCCCGGGGTGCGACACGAGATGATCGCCAAGCTCGCCGCCGGGCCCGAGCACGAGGTTCAGGACACCCTTGGGTAGCCCCGCTTCGTCCAGGATCTCCACCAGACGCACCGCGAGCATCGGCGTGTACGACGCGGGCTTGAAGACCACGGTGTTGCCGAGGACGAGCGCCGGCATGATCTTCCAAGTCGGGATGGCGAGTGGGAAGTTCCATGGCGTGATCGCCGCGACGACGCCGACCGGGTTGCGCATCGCCATCGCCCACTTGTTCGGGAGCTCCGCGGGAACGACGTCGCCGAACTGGCGGCGGCCCTCTCCGCCCATGTAGTAGGTCATGTCGATGCCCTCTTGCACGTCGCCGCGGGCCTCGGGCAGGACCTTGCCCATTTCGCGGGTCATCTCGCGCGCAAGCTCGTCTTTACGCCGAAGCATGATCTCGCCCGCGCGATAGAGGATCTCGCCGCGCTTGGGAGCGGGGTAGAGGCGCCAGGACTCGAGCGCTCGCCGGGCGGCCTCGACCGCGCGGTCGACGTCGGCCGCGCCGGACTTTGCGACGTTCGCGATGAGCTCGCCGGTCGCTGGATCGATGTTCTCGAACGTCTCGCCCGTCGATGCCGCGACCCATCGTCCGTCGATGAAGTTCTTGAGCTCCTGCGTGCTGGCCATCTCGCCTCCCCTTCACTCGCGATGGTACTGAGGCCTCGGGCAGCCTCTCCGCGGCTTCCGAGCTAGAAGCTCGCTCCGTAAAAGAGCCAGATCGTGAGCGCGCCCACGGCGATGATGCCGAGGAAGATCAAAAGGAACGCGATGTTCGCGGCGCGCTCGGGGTCGTTCTGCGTGAAGCGATCCATCCGACCGAGATTTTGGCAGACATCGCGAAAACATTCACGAATATGCGAGGACCTGGATGCGCTTCGCTAGTCAGCGATGGCGCGTCTTCTCCGTCATAGACCGCTTTCTCGACGGACGGCACTGGCCATGCGCACCAGCGCTGACTCAACCGCACGAGCTTCGCCGTCCTTGATGTATGCCGCGAAATGGCGTTTGACGTGGTCCAGGTGGATCGGTAGCGCCTGCCGGAACTTCTCTTCGCCGGCGTCCGTCAGCGCGATATGCAGACTCCGCCTGTCGCCCGGACGGGCGAGTCGCTGGACCAACCCGGTCTCCACCATACGGTCGATGAGCCTCGTCAGCCCGCTCTTGCTGAACAGGAGGGCGCTGGCGAGTTGGGTCATCGTGAGGCGCTCGCCAGGCGCCATGCGCAGTTGGGCGAGTGCATCGAACCAGGTGAGCGGCAGCCCACACGCCGATTCGAGCTCCCGAGTAAGGATGGTCTCCAGCGCCTTGTGCGCCGTCAGGAATGCGCCCCAGGCGTTCAGCCGCGGGAGAGTTAGCAGCTTCCGACCGAGCTCCGCAACCTCCGCATCCTTGGGTTGCGGCCGCAGGGAGGCTTTGCTCGCCGACCGGGTCGCGGCTCTCCGGCTCACTGCATTCACCGCTCAAACCTAAACCATTGTTTGTGCAGCGGACAGTTCATCAATCATCTTTACGCTTGACGATAGTACTGTTCGCAACTATTGTTAGGCGCACGGTTATTTAGCCGGGTCGCGGCTAGGAGGACAGAGATGAGTTGGACCGTCGATCCGATGCACACGCAGGTCGAGTTTTCCGCCAAGCACATGGGCCTCATGACGGTGAGGGGGCATTTCACCGATGTGGAGGTGTCGATCGATCTCAACGACGACGACTTCACCGCCTCGTCGGTGGAAGCAACGATCGACGCTCAAACGCTCGTCACCAACGACCAGCGCCGTGATGCGCACCTGAAGTCACCCGACTTCCTGAACGTCGAGCAGTTCCCGACCATCACGTTCAAGAGCACCCGCGTCGAGCGCGCGGCGCACGACCACTACAAGATGACGGGCGACCTGACCATTCGGAACGTGACGCGGCCCGTCACGCTGGACGTCGTCTATTCCGGTCAGGCAAGGGACCCGATGGGCGGCGTGCACGCGGGCTTCAGTGCTTCCACGGCCATCAACCGCAAGGATTGGGGACTGACCTGGAATGTCGCGCTCGAAACCGGCGGCCTGCTTGTGAGCGAGGAGGTGAAGCTCGCGCTCGAGGTCGAAGTGATCAAGGCCGCTGAAGCGGCCGCCGTCGCTTGAGCGGTCAAGTCTTGACGGCGACACGCACCGGTGGAGCCAAGAGGATTCGCGTCGGCATCATCGGGGCCAATCCGGATCGCGGATGGGCGGCGCAGGCGCACATTCCTGCGCTCCGGTCCCTGCCGGACGATTTCGAGATCACGGCGCTGTCGACGACGCGACGCGAATCTGCTGACGCAGCCGGCAAGCTCTTTGGCGTGCCTGCCGCGTTCGACAACCATCAAGAGCTCGTGAACAGCCCCACCGTGGACGTCGTCGCCGTGACCGTGAAGGTGCCCCATCACCTCGAGCTCGCGACCGCGGCGCTCGAAGCGGGTAAGGCCGTGTACTGCGAATGGCCGCTGGGTAACGGCCTGAGGGAGGCGGAGACCCTGGCCGCGCTGGCGAGGAAAAAGGGGGTCCTCGCGGTGGCCGGTCTGCAGGCACGCTCCGCGCCGGCCGTGGCGTACGTGCGGGACCTTGTCAAACAAGGCTATGTCGGTGAGGTGCTCTCGACCACGCTCGTCGGTTCGGGCATGGGTTGGGGACCGACAGTGGAACCGTTCAACGTATATCTGAACGACAAGAAGAACGGCGCGACGCTGCTCTCGGTCGCGCTCGGCCACGCGGCGGATGCCCTGTGTCACTGCCTCGGCGAGGTCCGAGAGCTCTCGGCCACCACGACGATGCGCCGAAAGTGCTTCACGGTCGCGGGCACGGGCGAAAGCAAGCCGATGGCGGCGGATGATCAGGTGGCCGTCAGCGGACTGCTCGAGGGCGGGGCCGCATTTTCGATCCACTACCGCGGCGGGAGCTCGCGCGGCACCAACCTGCTCTGGGAGATCAACGGCACCGAAGGCGACCTGCAGCTCACCGCCGACGGCGGCCAGGCCCAGCTCTTCGAGATGACCGTACGCGGCGGCAAGGGGGCGCAGCCGTCTCTCGAGATCCTGCCCGTGCCGGAGGAATATCGGTGGGCCCCGCCGCAACCGGGTCTTGGCACGAACGTCGCCCAAGCGTGGGCGCGCTTCGCCTGCGACTATCGCGAGGGAACGCGCCTCTGCCCGACCTTTGAAGACGCGGTCACGCGCCATCGCATGCTGAACGCGATCGAGACGGCAGCCGCGACGGGTGAGCGTCAAAGGCTCAGTTGATCTCGCGAATCGTCGCCGCGAAGAGTCCCGACCGCATCTTCACGCTCGGATTTGTCCTCGTCGGCCTCGCGACGCTCGCGCAAGCGTCCAGCCTGATGCTCGTGAACACCTCCATCGGGCTCCTCGTCGTTCGGGAATTCGGTCTGGGTCCCCAGGTCGTTGGCGCGGTCATCGGGATCCAGGCGACCTGCGCGCTCGTGTCCCGTTTCCCGGTCGGTTCCTGGAGCGACCGCTACGGCTCGCGGCTCTTCGCGTTCGGCGGTGCCGCGATGATGGTCGTCTCGTGCGTCGCGTTCGTCCTCTCTCTGTCGATCCGGGCCGCGATCCCAATCGGCGGTGGCGTGCCGATCCTTCTCGTGCTTGCGTCCATGCTCAGCGGCGTGGCGCTCAGCACGTTCTCCACCGCGGCGAGCACGTACATCGCGTACACGGTCCCGATCTCGCGGCGCGCGGAGGCCGTCGGCTACTACGGCGTCCTCCTAGGTCTCGCGCAGGGCTTCGGCGCTGGGGTCAGCATCGTCATCGTCGACGGCCTGGGCTTCGGCGCGCTCTATGCGATCGCCGGGGTCGCGACGATCGTCGCCGCGCTCTTGTCGCTGGGCCTGTACGAGGGCAGCCGCCAGCAGGGCGCGACGCCGATGGCGGTCGAGTTTCGGCTCCACCGTGGCGTCGTCGCGCCCTCGCTCGCGCAGTACGCGGTGATTGTGGGCAACGGCGCCGCGTTCAGCTTCATCCCGCTGCTTGGCATCTCGCGCGGCGTCGCGAATCCCGGCCTCTACTTCACCGCCGTCGCGATCTCATCGATTGTCGCGCGCCTGCTCACCGGGAGGATCGCCGATCGGCGCGGCCGCTTCGCGGCGATCGTGCCGGGCATGGTCGTGACCGCGGTCGGCATGTACGTCGTGTCAAGCGCCGCCAGCGCCGAGGCGTTCATCCTCGCCGGGGTGGCCGTGGGGATCGGCTTCGCGACCGCCCAGCCCGCGCTCCAGGCGCTCGCGATCGATCTCGCCGGACCGGCGGAGCGAGGAACCGCGATGGCGACGTTCTGGGCCTTCACCGACTTCGGCGTCATCACGGGCTCGTTCGTCTCGGGCCAGATCGCTTCGGTATCCGGGTTTGGCACCGTCTTCGTCGTCTCCGCCGTGATGCCGCTTGTCGGCGTCGCCGGACTCCTCGCCTGGCGGCAGCTGAGCCGACCGACGGCCATCGCCATTTGACCGCGAGCTAGACGCACCGTCGCCGAGTTATGGCGACTCTCTCAAAAAGCGAGACCCGGATCCGCAACATCCCATCCGACCATCCTGCGTGTGCAGGATGCGCGGCGCAGTGGGTTGCGACGCCCACGTCTAGCCGCATGAATAGCGACCACGTCGTTCTTGATCCTGGGCGCCGGTGCCATAGCGGTAATCGCGAGGATCTATGCGGGTTCGGTGGAGCTGAGGGGATCGAACCCCTGACCTCATCAGTGCGATTCAAGACGGCTAGTGCTCGCGACTCCACGCGCAAATCCTACGTTCCTAGGGGCGCGACAGGTCAGCACGATAGACAGTCATGCGGTCGGAGCAGGAGCCCTTGGTCAACGGCGCCGACAACTACGAGGCCGGTCGGAGGAATTGGTGCCGCGAAGACGGTCCGCAAACCCTTTGATCTTGACGCTCACCGGCGCGCTCCTGCTGGCGGGTCCGTTCGTGGCGAGAACCGGCCGATGGGCATTCCGATGTACACCCGAAGCCGGAGAGCACGCGTGTTCGGCGGGCGGCGGGCGCGGGACGCGAAACTAGTCGGCGAGGGGCAGGGCCAACGCGAAGACGCTGCCTGCGTCCGAGCTGTTGTCGAGCCAAAGGCGCCCGCCGTGCCGTTCGGTCAGCCGCCGGCTGACGTGAAGACCCAGGCCTGATCCCGGGATAGCTCGCGTCCGCGACGTCCGGTAGTACGGTGCGAAGAGTCGGTCGCACTCGTCCGCCGGAACGCCGACGCCGTGGTCCCTCACGCGGACCTGCGCCTCGCGGCCGACGGTCGTCAGCGCGACTTCGATCGGCGTGCCTGGTGCGCTGTATTTCACCGCGTTGTTGAGCAGATTGTCGAGGATTTGCGCGATGCGCTCGGGGTCGGCTCGCACATGCGTCCAGTCGTCGGAATGATCGAACCTGAAGCGTGCCGTCTCTTCATACTCGTGCCGGCCGATGGCCTGGGTGACCGCGTCGCGCAGATCGAAGGTGACGACCTCGAGGCTCAGCCCATTCGTCTTGAGCCGTAGATAGTCCTGCACCCCGGCGATCAGCCGCGTCATCCGCTCGATCTGCCCAAAGGCGAGCTCCATGGCGGCGCGCCCACGCACCGGGTCCTTGAGCATGAGTTTGCGCGCGAGCTGCATCTGTCCGCTGATCGTGGCGAGCGGGGTCTTGAGCTCGTGGACCGCGGCGGTGAAGAAATCGATCCTCGCCCACTCGGCCGCGGATGGTCCGCTCGGGTCCGGGAAAACGACGATCGCGTCCGAGCTGGCGGGCCGCGGCGCTTGGACCGCGCCCTTGAGCGTCGCGAGGAACTCCTCGACCACGAAAGGCTTCGAAACGACGCCCACGAAACCGGCCTCCCGGCTGCGCGCGGAGATGCCCGCTCGTTCCTCCGCGAGCGCGTCCGCGTCGGCAGTGAACATGAGAACCGGCAGCGTGGGGTGGGCTCGCCGGATCGCGGCGGCATCCTGCCAGGACCGCGAGCGACCGGTGCGGCCCACCTCGCCGTCGAGGATCACGCACCTTGGGTCGAATCGATCGATCGCCCCGGCGATCTGATCGTGATTGGCGATGGTGACCGAGCGGTACCCGGCGTCGGCGAGGAGCGTCGCCACGAGCTTGCTGAGGACCACATCGTCCTCCACGAGCAGCACTGGCGTCGCCGCGAGATCGATGCTTTGTATGGCCATCCACTTCCTTTTGGTTGGGGAGCGTCTAAAGGCGGCCTCCCGGGGCGATAGTGCTGGGCAACCAAGCGGGCCACATGACGAATTCGTCATGCATGACGGATGACGGATTGTGCACTGCCTGCGCACCAAACCTGCCCCACAGGCGTGCCGAGTTTCCGCCGAGGCATCGGCGGCTCGCCCATGGACAGTTGGCCAGTGTTCGATGCTGTGCGCCCAGGCGCGGGACCTCGGTAGACAAACGCGACGGTTGGACGATCCAGAGAAGCCCGGCGAGATCCTTGCTCCACGCGGCAGACGCCGCTCGCCTGCAGAGCGCCCATCCTTCTTGGACGAACGCCACACCGCAGCCGCCCAGGTTCCATCCGGTGATCATGCCCCGAGACGCAGTCGAGTTCGCCTTTCGCGCCCGCGATCTCGGGAACGATGTCGTCAGCCCGGCGGTCGATCGTGGGAGCGAGTCCGATCCGGTCGCCGCCGTAAAAGATCTGGAGGCTAATGAGAAGAAGCCTCGTGGCGGAGGATTCGGGGAACTGAAGATGGCGCTGCCGAAAATGCCACGAAGCGCCGCCTGGTCGCCGCGATCGAAGGCGTCAAAGCCCAGTACTAGGTTGGCGACCTTTGCGGGCGACGATCCTCTCGGCTGCGAGCACGCACTCGCCCGCAACCACCAGGACGCAGACCAGGCGTACGGCTATGCCGTTACTGGCATCGTGACGATTTCGTCATGCGCTGTCTGCCAGGCGACGACCGGCGAGAAGCGCTGATGCGAAGACCCACGGAGGTCTACCCCGAAGCGGGCGCCGTCCCCGGCTGAAGCTGGTCGAAGATGGAAGCCGCCTCGTCGATGATCGAGCCGGACACATCTTTGGACATCGCGTATCGCACCACATTGCCCTTGGGTTAGCGATGATCGCGTCAGTCTCGCGCAGCACACGGAGACGCTGACTCGTCGCGGAGCGGCTACGGCCGATGACGTGGGCCAGTTCGCTGGCCGCGAGCGTGGTGTCGCGGAGCGCATGCATGATCTTGATGCGCGTCGGGTCGCAGAACGCATCCATTAGCGCGCATCCGCTTTTCATTGCGTGGCGTCAGCATCTGATGCTCGGCCGTCATCACGGCGACCGGATCGATCGGTCTGGGAATCTCGGTTGGCATGAGCCGTCCTAACTTTCGGGTGGCTCCGGGTGGGCACCCGGCGTCACCGAGCCGCCCGACCGCGCGCGCGTAACGCAGACCTACCCCTGGGGCGCTTTGAGGAAGCGGTAACCGACACCCAAGACCGTTTC
>Ga0209267_1000927_pt1 | contig 20583 bp, 19 predicted proteins | sample GraSoiAngelo_137_FD_185894 | JGI IMG/M metagenome (GOLD analysis project Ga0209267, IMG submission 185894) | Grasslands soil microbial communities from the Angelo Coastal Reserve, California, USA - 14_0929_09_30cm (SPAdes) (version 2) | ecosystem: Environmental > Terrestrial > Soil > Grasslands ... | reverse complement strand
CCAATGGCTGGAAGTTCCGCCGGAGCCCCACCCAGCCCAGCCACTGACGCAACATTAATGATTTTGCCTGCGCTGTTGGTGCAAGCGCTGTTCTCACCCCTGCCTTGCCGGATCATGACTTTGCCGACCGCCTGGGCGCACAGAAAAGTGCCGGTCAGGTTCGTCTCGATGACCTTGTTCCAATCCTCGAGCCGCATCTCCTCGACGGGAGCGCCCCAGGATATTCCCGCGTTATTGATGAGTACATCGATTCGCCCGAACTGGGAGAGGGTCGCTTCCACCATCTCCTGAATACTGTCCGGGTTCTTGACATCGCAGCCAAGGGCAATGGTTTTGACGCCGAGTTGCTGCAATTCTTCGGCGGCCTGATAGCAGCGTTCTTTCTTGCGAGCGCACAACACCAGGTCGGCGCCCATTTCCGCCAGACCTTCGGCCATTTGGCGGCCCAGTCCGATTGACCCTCCGGTGACGATTGCAACGCGTCCGGTGAGATCGAAAAGCTGCTTCACATTCGCCGTGGAACCCTGCGTGGTGCTGGCGGCCTCCTTTAACATGAAACCTTCTCCTTCTCCGACCCGGCATCGCTCCTCGCACTTCCGGCCTGCTCGTTAAGGAATTGCAGAATAGCCTGGTGTGAAACCTCCGTCTGGTCAGTTAAGAAGAGATGGCTGGCATGCGGAATCATCACGAGCTTCGCACCCGGAATGCGTTCTGCGATTAGTTTGGCATTGCCCGGCGGCACCAACCGGTCGGACTCCCCATGGATCACCAGGGTGGGGGCGGCGATTCCGGAGAGGCGGCTGTACGCCTCCCACCCAAGTATTCCCTGCAGCTGTGCCGTATATGCTTCGGGCCTCGGAAACCACGGCCGGCGAATCGCAATATCCTCATCAATCCGTTCACGCGGAGTTGCCGAATCGTAGATAAACGGCACGGGCGCCTCGGCGGCCTGCTCAGGGCTCACTTTGTCACGCGTCATCAGCATCTGGGCAGCCTCTGGTTCGGCGCGCACCGCGGTCGGCCCGCCCGCCGCGGTGCAGCCCAGTATCAGCGACAACACTCGCTTCGGGTATTGCAGCGCAAACTCCTGCGCAATCATGCCACCCATGGAGACGCCGAATACATGCGCACTTTCGATGCCGGCGGCATCCATCACCGCTCTGGCATCGGACGCCATCAGCGCGATGGGATACGGTCCCGGGGGCACATCGCTCTGCCCTATGCCACGGTTGTCCAGGGCCAGGGTCCGGTACCGCGACGCCAAAAGAGGCCGCGTCTGGTACCACATTTGGGATGCGTAAGCCAGTCCCATGATGAGCAAAATCGGCTCACCTTGGCCTTGCTCATCCCAATAAATCTTGGCTCCCTGATTCTCGACGAACGCCATCCGTGCTCCCTGTCAGAATGTCAACCGCAGGCCGAGTTGGATCTGGCGTTTCGGAAAGGCGGAAGTGAAAGTCAGCGGCACGCTCGGCGTGGCCGTCCCTCCACCCGCAAGGGCGGTGCCCGGTCGAACTCCATGCGCGTTGAACGTCGTGAACCCCGGGATCAAGCCAAAGACAGGGCCTACTTCGTTGTTTACGCTGGCAAAATTTGTCCGGTTTGCGAGGTTGAATCCTTCTGCAGTGATTTGCAGGTTAGCCCTCTCGCCTAGTTTGTGCCGCCAGCTCAGGCGCATGTCGAAGTCGACATAATTGGGGCCCAGACCTGTGTCGCGCGGCGCTCCGATGGGACGTTCGTTGGTGGTGTGATTGTTACCGTTCACCTCGCCTCCCGCCAGCAAGTTGAAAGGGTGTCCGCTGTGGTACGAGAAAATCGGAGCCAGCTGGAAACCCGACAAGATACTTCGGTTCCAGGGGCTGTCGAACACTCCGGCGATTACCACTTTGTGCCGCTCGTCAAACTCGGAAAGAGCCCGATCTAAGTTGAGGTTCGTCGGATCTTGCGGCCCGTAGTCGGAGTTGAAATCCGTGGACGTGTCAAAGCCTTTACTGAAGGTGTAATTCCCGAACAATGTGAAGTGCTCACTGAAGCGCTTCTTGACTTCCACGATGCCGCCCTCGTAAACAGCGTATGCCGCAGAGGTATATTGGTTGTTCTGCACAACCAGCGGATTCACGAAGCATTGTTGAGTGTCGCAGGGCAGGCCGCCAGGCTCAGTGCCGCCTAGCGGGTCGGCCCCCGCGGCCGTCGTATTCCAGTTGCGATAAGAAACAGTGTGGCCATCGGCCAGAGTGAGGGTGGTGAACGGCGCTGGCAGCAGATTGGTATCGATTGCGACCGGGAGTCTCTGCGTATGAGAATAGATTCCGCTGAGAGAAATCGAGAACCCAGGTCCAATCTCACGTTCGATTCCAAACGAAGCCTGCTGCGCGATCGGGGGGCGATAGCCCGGTTGGTTCACGAAAACTACCTGCAGCGGACCGACGGGACCGCTATTCGTAACATTGATGCCCAACGGGGCCACAGCGGCTGGCGTGATGCAGGCAGCATTCCCCGGGGCCGGGGTTTTGCACTGAATCAACCCCTGCCCGAAGAGGGTCTGGAACACGGTGTTTGCGCCCGCTAAACCCAAAGCCGGAACCCCACCGAGCGGATCTACATAAATAGAAATCTCCCGGTTGCAAGGGCTGGAGCCGTTACCGGGGATTATCGTTACTCCGAACTGGGAGAATCCGCAGACCGCCGTCAGGTTTGCGACCTGGCCTGCGCTTGAGCTGTTCTCGACCGCGGTCTTATTGCCGTTCACAACCCCCAGACTCAAGTCAACGTCGGGAATTTGGACGTCCACCGGTCCGTAGAAGATTCCGTACCCACCCCGGATCACCGTCTTGTGATTCTTGAATGGATCCCACGCGAAAGAAACCCGGGGAGCAAAATCCTTCTTATACGTGGTTAAAGGCGCGAATTGCGTGTCCAGTGTGTAGCGGAGGCCGTAGTCCAGAGTGAAGCTTGGTGTAATTTTCCAGGAGTCCTGCGCGTAGAGCTCTGTCAGCGGCCGGGTGTAATACGGGTAGGTAGGATTTCCGAACCCCTGCTGGTAAACCTGAGGCAGCCCGAGCGATGCCGATTGCAATGGATTGATGGTGGCCCCTGATGAAGGTACTCCAGTACAGGGATTCGCGCCTGAGGTTGCAGCTAAGCACGGGCTGATCAAAAACCCGGGCAGCGATCCGAATACAAAGCGACCCGGGAAGAAAGTGTGCGACTCAGTGTGATTGCCGCGGAGCAGTTCGGAACCGCCAAACTTAAATGTGTGATGGCCGCGGATCAGGGTGAAATTGTCGGCGAATTCGTACCGGCGCAGGATGGTGATGCTGGGCAAGAAAATGTTCGTTCCCAAATTATTGATGAAACTGGGAATCTGAAGCCCCACCTGTCCCGGCTCGTTCGGGATCACGTTAAAGCTGTTGTAATCCCACTGTACGCGGGCCTCGTTCTGGGTGGACGGATTGATCTGGCGGTACCAGGTGGCTTGCAGATTATTATCGTAGGTGTGGATCGAACTTCCGGCCGAAAAAGCTGTCAGAGACTGCACATCGGGCGACTGCTCCACATCGTGCCCATACCTGTAGGTAACAGAAAGCTCGTTGTTCACATTAAAGCGGTGATCCAGGCGTCCCGATGCCAAGTATTCCCGCGTGTCGTAAGGAAAGACTCCGCCTTGGGTTTCAAACTGGTTTACGAGAAAGGCATTCAAGGCGGTCTGGCCGGCCGTTACGAACGGGTTCGAACCGGGAGTTGAGCTCACCGACAGAACGCCCTGGAGAGCAAAAGCGCAAACTGGGGCAGGTTCGAAAAGAACTCCTCCAGTGGGGAGGTTGAGGCAAGGCACGCTCGGGTTTGTGGATTGGGCTAGAGCTGAAACAATCGCCTGTTGCCCAAACCTCGGATCACTCTGCCCAAAGGGGTTCGTGGTTGCCGCCGCGGAGGGTCCGGCGAAGATCGAACTGTTCGTCAAAAGAGGAACTGAATTCTGTGAATTCTGCCGCAGGCCTTCGAAGGAAGCAAACAGGAAGGTTTTGTCTTTCTGGATGGGGAAGCCGATGGCGCCACCGTACTGCTGGCGGCTGAGCGAATTCTTAATCGGATGGGCCACAGAAGTGGTGTTGAAATTAGAGAAGGTCGGGTCCGTCGCCAGGGCCGAGTTGAAGGCAAATGGGTCGCGGGCGTCCATCGCATCGTTGCGGAAAAAACCATACAGGCTGCCATGCGCATTGTTGGTGCCTGACTTGGTCACAATGTTGATGGAAGCGCCGGTGGCCGATCCCAGTTCCGCGGCGTAATTGCTACGATTGATCTGGAATTCCTGTACGGCGTCCTGGCTTACGGTCAGGCGCTGCCCTCCGCTGTCGCCTGAGGTCTCGCCACCGTCCACCGTGACGCTGTTTCCTCTTCCATTACTGCCGTAGAACGACAGGCCGCTGGTCGGGGTTTGCTTGACTCTGAAATCCTGGTCCCCCGCCAACCGGGTGGCATCAGAGACGCCAGGCGCGAGCAACGTAAATGTCAGGTAATCGCGCCGGTCAATGGGCAGGTCGGTAATGTACTGTTGCGAAATTCTGTCCGCCTGGCTGCCTCGTTCTGTTTCCACCGCGGGCGGCTGGTCCGTGACCTCGACAACCGTCGCGACCTGCGACGGTTTCAGCTTGAAATCGGAGATGACCGTCTGCCCGATGGCGACAGTGACGCTTCTTCTAATCTCCGTCGCGAAGCCCGGCCGTTCCACACTGACGTCGTAAGTGGCCGGCGACAGCCCAGCTGCTCTGAACTGACCGGTACCATTCGTCGTTGCCGTGCGCTTCAGACCGGTCTGGTTATCGACCACATTGACCGTAACGTTGGGCAAAACAGCGCCGGAAGCGTCCGTTACAGTTCCGGTGATCTCTCCCGATGAGCCGACGCCCTGCGCGTGAGCCACACTGGCTGCCAACAGCAAGCACACAAGCGTACATGCGAGTGACTTCATAGGATTCTCCTTACGGAAGTATCTGCACATCGCCGCATTGGTTCTGCGTATTCCCCAACGCGGCGCAACTCCCCAAAGTCCTGCCAGATGCGGGCGCCAACCCTAAAAGCCGTCAATGCTGATCCAGCTGCCTGTTTCGCTATCGATCAAAAATTCAAATCGTGCCCAACGAAACCACAGATTGTGAGAGTTAGTATCACATAAGAGTCACTAACGTCAAGAAATGAAACGTCGACATTTCCGAGAGGGTATGGGGCGCATGTTATCGCGCGCCCCAATAATTCAATGGCGGCAGGGCGATGGTCGTTCGGAAATGGCGACGGTGCGCAGGACGAAACTCCGACCTCGTCGGATTCCCGCGGCCAGCCCTTTTAGGGAGTCAGGACGATTCGGCCGGAGACTTCGCCTCTGCGCAACAGATCCAGCGCCTCGTTGGCTTCAGCAAGCGGCCACTTAACCACATGGCAGAGTATCTTTCCGGCGGCAGCCATGGCGAGTACTTCCCGCATTTCTTGCCGAGTACCAACCGTTGATGCATGGATCCGGACTTCTCGTGCTGCCATGAGAATCGGTGGGAAACAGATGTTTTCAGCGGGCAAGCCCACGACGAGCAGAGTACCGGCGGGCCGGAGGCAGGAAAAAGCTGTGTCATAAGCTGCCTTCGCTGCGGACGTGACCAGTGACACATGGACTCCACCTTTGCGGCGCAGCTCCTTAACCACATCTGTCGTGGCCGCATTGAGAGCGTCAGCTGCACCAAAGGTTCGGGCGAGTTCCAGCTTCTCGTCGGAAATGTCGATCGCGGTCACCTCCGCGCCAAAGGCCCGTCCCAACTGCACTGCAAGGTGTCCCAGGCCACCTATCCCGAAAACAGCCAGGCGCTGACCGGGCACAATCCCGGCGCCCTTCAGGGCGCGATAAACGGTGAGTCCCGCACAAAAAAGCGGGGCGGCTTCGAGCGCAGAAAGACCATCTGGAATTTTCAGCGCGTGAGTTGCCGGCGCCTTGACAAATTCGGCGTAGCCACCGTCAACGGTGATACCTGTGATCTTCTGCCGGTTGCACAAGTTTTCGTTTCCTTCGCGGCAAAATTCGCAGTCACCGCAGCTCCAGTGAATCCAGGGCACGCCGACGCGATCGCCGATTTGCAAATCGTGCACTGCCGGGCCTTTCTCCACTACGTGACCGGCAATTTCGTGGCCGAGAATCAGCGGTCTCTTCACGATTCCCGCCAGTTGTGTCCAATCTCCATCAGCCACGTGCAAGTCGGAGTGGCAGGAACCACAGGCTTCCACCTGGATCAAAACTTCATCTGCTTCGGGATGAGGGCGTTCCACTTCCTCGATCGAGAGCGGCATTTTGAAATCGTGCAGGATAGCGGCTTTCATTTACCTTTAGCCTTGCACGAACGGGGAGAGCAGACTGGTCCAGGAACCAATCACGGCTTAGCACCACGCAAGAAAAATTCCACGGCGCTGTCCACGCGCTCGGTCAGTTTATGGGGTCCAGTGAGGTCGACGGTCCACTGACGGACCACTGTGTGGTAGAGCGCCTCCATAAATTCGGCAAGATGCACGACCGGGAACGCGCTCGTGATTTCACCACGTTCCTGACCCTGTGCCAGAATTTCCCGCAGCCGGCTGATCGCAACTCCCTCGACTCCGCGCACCTCCGGAGAACGTACCGGATCCATCGCACCCGACAGCACCACCGCTTTCCATAGAGGTCGGTCAGCTTCCGCTTCGAGCGCCATGGCGTGATACAGGCGATGCAAGCGCTCGGCGGTATCCGCCCTGGTGGAAAGTTCTGATTTGAGGCGCTCCGCTATGCACTCGAAGCCGCGCTTACCCACATCCCTTAAAACAGCGTCCTTGCTTGGGAAATAACGGAAGAAAGTCGGCTGGCTGATTTCTAGAATTTTGACGATGTCATCGATGCGAGTTTTCTCGTAGCCCTGTTTGCGGAACAATCGGATGGCTGTCTCGATAATTTGCTGACGAAGTCGCGCCTTTTTGCGCTCCCGAAGCCCTGGGATCTCGTGGATCTGCGCTGCTGCATTTCGCTTCACCGAGTTCCTATGATTCCGACTTCTTTGCGGGGCGGCAACTTCAACACGAGCCATAGTCGCATATTCTCCTGATAAAGGTTGCAAGCCGTGCTACCGGTTCGGTGCTCAAGACACCGGATCGATCCTAACAATCGGAGCTTCCATCGGCTGTTCTCACAAATCGCGATCCAATGGCCGGTTCGGCGCCGCCGGTGTTCAATGCTTGTGTTCGATGTTGACGTTAGTTACTCATATCTGATATAGACTAACACAATTTGAGAACGCGGTTCTCTCCATCAGGACGGATGAGGTGAATCGGCTGGTTTGCGAGCCCCGACCTCGAAACATCGAAATATCAGCATCGCGGTCGCAGATTTGCTCGTGTGGCGTAGCAATCGGTCGACCCGGGGGAAGATGATGACAACTTCCGCGGCAACTCCTCTTCAAGTTAAAGGCGGCGCGTTCCTCATTGAGGATCGCTCGCCCAACGAAATTTTCACAGCCGAAGATCTCAACGAAGAACACCTTGCAATAGCCCGCACGGTCGACCAATTCTGGACAAATGAGGTGGAACCTCATCTCGACGCGATCCGCCAGCAGACTCCGGGGGTCGCACTAAGCGTGCTTCGCAAAGCGGCAGAGCTGGGACTCGCCGCGATACCGATCCCCGAGAAATTCGGCGGCATGGAAATGGATCTGCCGTCTGTAATGATTGCTGGTGAGCATCTGGCGCGGGACGCTTCTTACGGGTCGTGGCACTCCTCGCATACCGGGATCGGTACGCTGCCCATTCTTTTCTTTGGCAACGAACAACAGAAACGAAAATATCTTCCCAAGCTGGCGAAGGTTGAGCTGTTGGCCGCCTACGCGCTAACCGAACCGCTGGCCGGCTCCGATGCTCTCGCCGTGCGTACCCGGGCGGATCTCAGCGCCGACGGCAAATACTACGTCCTCAACGGACAGAAGATGTGGATCACCAACGGAGGCGCGGCAGACCTCTTTACCGTATTCGCTAAAGTAGGCGGCGAGAAGTTCACGGCGTTTCTGGTGGAGCGCAGCTTTCCCGGCGTGACCAGCGGCGCCGAAGAACACAAGATGGGCATCAAGGGCAGCTCGACCACGGCGGTGTATTTTGACAACGTCCGGGTTCCGGTCGAAAACCTGCTTGGCGAAATTGGGCGCGGGCACATCATCGCGTTTAACATCCTGAACATCGGCCGGTTGAAACTCGGCCCTGGTGCCGTGGGTGGAGCAAAAAACGTGCTTGCCATCTGCTTGAAATACGGATCGGCGATCGCCGAGTTCGGCGCCATCCAGCATAAGCTGGCGGAGATGGCGATTCGCACGTTCGCGGTGGAATCGATGGTGTGGCGTGTGGTGGGACTCATCGAGAGCCAATTGGCGCAGTCCGCTCATGATAAGCACGCGGATTCACAGACCGAGCTCAAAGCCGTTGAAGAGTACGCTGCGGAGTGCTCGATGATTAAGGTGTATGCCTCCGAGATGCTGGATTACGTTGTCGATGAAGGCGTGCAAATCCACGGCGGCTATGGCTACCACCAAGATTATGCGGTGGAACGGGCTTACCGTGATTCGCGAATCAACCGGATCTTCGAAGGCACCAACGAAATCAACCGGCTTCTCATAACGGGAATGCTGCTGAAACGCGCCGCCCGTGGGCAATTGGGGCTTATCCCCGCTGTTCAGGCCGTAGTCGGCGGGCCTGGCAGTGGGGCAACGGCCTCCGCGAACACCGACAAAGATGAAGACGCGCGGCTTGTGCAGAGCGCAAAGAAGATTGCGCTGTTCACGATCGGGATTGCCTATCAAAAATACGGGGCCGAGTTGGAAAAACAGCAGGAGATCGTGATGAACATTTCCGACATCGTCATGGAAGTTTTCGCGATGGAGTCGAGCTTGCTTCGAAGTCGCAAGCTTGCAGCCTCGGGCAAAGAGACCAATGCCGCCAACATGTGCGCCGTGTTTTTGCGCGAGGCCATGGATCGAGTAGAAGTCTCGGCGCGAAATGTCATCGGCACCTGCTCGGCTGGCCACGCCCTGCGGGAGAATATGGCGACTCTACGCGGCTTTGCCAACTACGATCCGCTCGATGGGGCTGCACTGCGGCGCAATATTGCCGGCCGACTTCTCGCGGCAGCGCGCTACACAGTCTGACAGTGATTCGTCCTCCGCTATGGCTGCTGCTACCCCGGTAAACCGCCAATGGCGGCTCAAATCGCGGCCCACGGGGCTGATTAAAGCTGACAACTTCGAGCTTGTGTCCCAACCCATGCCGGTGCCTGAGGATTCCCAGCTTCTGATTCGCAGCGTATATCTCTCGCTCGATCCAGCGATGCGGGGGTGGCTGATTGACCGTCCGTCCTACGTTCCGCCCGTGCAGATTGGCGAAATCATGCGCGGGTTGGCAATCGGAATAGTGGAGAAATCAAATCATCCAAATTTTGCCGCCGGTGACCGAGTCCAAGGGATGTTCGGCTGGCAAGAATATCTGCTTTCCGATGGTGAAGCTGTGACGAAGTTGCCGGACAGCGGACTTCCGTTTTCGGCTTACCTTGGACTGTTTGGACTGGCTGGATTAACCGCCTACGGTGGACTTTTGGAAGTGGGACAGCCCAAGGTCGGCGAAACTCTCTTGATCTCCGGCGCCGCAGGTTCGGTCGGATCACTCGTCGGCCAGATCGGCAAGATCAAGGGACTTCGTGTAGTCGGCATCGCCGGAACCGAAGAGAAGTGCAATTGGCTACGAGAGGAACTCGCTTTCGACGCTGCCGTGAACTACAAAGACGACAACTACAAGAAACAGCTGAAGACTGCGTGTGCGAACGGAGTGGATATTTATTTCGAGAACGTCGGTGGAGGAATCTTGGAAAGCGCGCTCTACCTCATGAACACCTTTGGTCGCGTGGTGCTTTGCGGCCTGATCTCGCAGTACAACGCCACGGCACCCATTCCGGGCCCCTCCAACTTTGCGCTGGTGATCAGCAAGCGCCTCAATATCCAAGGTTTCCTCGCAACCGATTACTCTTCGAAAGTAAAGGAAATGATGAGTAACTTCACGCAGTGGCACAGCTCAGGCCAGCTAAAGTATCGGGTAGATATCGTCCGCGGTCTCGAGTCTGCACCAGCGGCGATCAACAAATTATTCGACGGTTCCAATAATGGCAAACTAATGGTTCAACTCTCAGACCCTCCCGCCGCTCCTTAGCGCGCAGGGTATGAGATGAGCCTTTTCTCCGCTCTCGTCGGTCATAGGCTACAGGATTGCCTTCGAACGCAGCTTGCCAAAGGCTGCCCTCGACGAACCAACCGAGAAGTTAAGTCCTTGAATCTGCGCGCTATCAGGAGGAGGATCAACCATCCCGAGCCGTACGCGGGTGCTTTTCCCCGATCCATCCCAGCAAATCTATGGGATACTGTCTTCGCTATGTGGTTCTGTGCCATTCGAAGGCGAAAAGCATTTTCGTACAATAAACGTACAATGGATCGGGCAATGAGGCCTTTTTGGCCGTTGTGGCAGTTCCTGGAATCAATAACTTACGTGCTGTCAACACGCTAGATAGTTCGACTCCCGCCGCCTCCACCAATATTCCGGCTGCTCTGTTTGCGCCAGCCTGCTCGCTATCCAGCGCTCCCCAATTGACCGATGTTACTTCTGTAATCGCAAGGTACTCGGCGTAAAATTGGAACGTCCCAGTACAAAATTCACATTTTCGTTAATCATGGCTGCTACATATCGTTGAAACCCATAGGCAGCCGGATGGCCCTGATCGTGCCCCGGAAACTCATTGTTCACTCTGTGAAAGCCCTCCCCCACTGAGAAACCACATGCGTCAGCGCAGGGCTTTCTTTCATCCCAACCACTCTCTTCACGCTCAACCCATCCTAATTGGCAAAGGTGTGCCCCGCAGTGTTTCCCGAGCCTTCGTACGCTTGCCGGCATGGATTACGGTCGATTCCCCGCATTCCGAAGAGCACGTTGCTTTTGTGCGCGACATCTCGCCGCGCGGAATTTTCTTCTATTCTGATTTCAAGGTCACCAAGGGCAAGCATATCGACTTCGTGCTCGAGTACCTAAGCGGCACCAGCCGCGTTCGGCTTCACCTTAATGGCTGTGTAGTTAAGAGTGGAGCAAGCTGCACCCAAGTCTGCTATTGGTATTGCGGTGCTTTTTGATGCCAGGCATGACGAGGTACCGCAGTCGCGTGTTCAGGCTGCCCGCTAGCCTCGCCCGAATTCCGCAGAGAGCTGTATGTGTTGCTTTTCCAACCCAGCAATACTTCCAGGCAACATACATTTGCCAACATTTGCCGGAGTGGCACAATATGATTCAGATTATCTGGTTCCCGCTGTGGTAACCAATGCCTGTAACTCTCACCATCGATGTCGAGAAGCGCCTGGTTTACTCCGCATTTCTGGGGGATGTAACCGAGGAGGAGTTCGTGTGCCATTCCCAAACCATTCGATCCCATCCCAATTTCGACCCCACGTTCTCTGAAATCATCGATTTTCGCAGCGTGACCGACGCACAGATTTCAACCGATAGGCTGCAAGCGATGGCCGGCGCCAAGAGCATCTTTAGCAGTGAGGCACAACACGTCGTGATCGCTCCCTCTGGCTTGATCACGGGGTTGGCCAGGATGTTCCAGGTCCTCGCCGAACAGACTCGCCCGAACTTTGGCGTGGTAAAAACACCCGCCCAAGCTTACGAATATTTGCGGGACCACTTAGGAGAGAAAAACTAGTCTCCTGTCCCAATGGTTCGTGTCATAAGTTATAGACTTGCGCGGCGGTCGTGCGCTGCGCGTAACGAGCGATGCTGGCCAGGATTTGGTCCGCCGTTTTGGTCCAAACGAAGGGCTTAGGATTTTCCTTGTGCATGTCGATGTACTCGCGGATGGCCGCCTCCAGTTGTTTGACGCTGCTGAACACGCCACGTCGAATTCGCTTGTTGGTGAGTTCCGCGAACCATCGTTCCACCAGGTTGGTCCAGGAACCGCAGGTGGGCGTGAAGTGGACGTGAAAGCGCGGGCGTTTGGCGAACCATTTCCGGATGATGGCGGTTTTGTGGGTTCCGTAGTTGTCCACAATGATATGCACATCGAGTTCGGTCGGGCACTTGCACTTCGATTTCATCCAGGAACTGGCGAAATTCCGCGGAGCGATGGCGGCGCTTGGGTTGCGCGATCACCTGGCTGGTCTTCAATTCCAGGGCGGCGAACAGCGAAGTCGTCCCATGGCGTTTGTAGTCGTGGGTGCGGCGCTCCAGCTGCCCCGGCCGTAAAGGCAGCAACGGTTGCGTGCGGTCGAGGGCCTGAATCTGGGTCTTCTCATCCACACACAAGACCAAGGCATGATCGGGCGGGTTCATATACAAGCCCACAATGTCGCGCACTTTCTCGATGAGCAAGGGGTCGGGCGACAGTTTGAAAGTGTCGGTACGGTGCGGTTGCAAGCCGAACGCGCGCCAAATGCGGCTGATGGTCATTCGGCTGAGCCCGGTAGCTTTGGCCAAGCCGCGCGTGCTCCAGTGCGTCTCTCCCCGGGGTGTGCTTTCCAAGGTCCGAATCACCACCTGCTCGACCTGGGCATCGCTTACCTGGCGGGGTGCTCCGGGTCGGGGCTCGTCGTAGAGTCCTTCCCGGCGAGTTTTCAAAAATCGGGAGCGCCACTTGCCCACCATGCCCAGCGAGGCCCGCATTTTCCGCGCCACCGCCTGGTTGTTGAGTCCTTCGGCGCAGGCCAGCACCACGCGCGCACGCCGCGCCAACAGGGGCTGGCTGCGCGCCCGATGGGCCAGCGATTGGAGCCGCTCGCGTTCCTCTTCGGTCAAAATCAGAGCTTTGTTTGGGTCGCCCGGTCGACGTCTGGCACGTCGCTGTCCCTGCCAAGACCTGCTGCAGACCTGGACGTATGAAGCTGAGGACTTATACTGGCCGGTGAGAGTGATAGAGTTTACCTAAGGTCAACCGTGCGCGTTCTAGTTGTCGAAGACGAGTTGCGGATGGCGGAAAACATCGCGCGCAGCTTGCGCGAGGGTGCCAGCTATGCTGTAGATATAGCGACTGACGGTGAAGAAGGCCTGTACCTGGCCCAGTCGGAGCCCTACGACGCGGTGCTTCTGGACCTGATGCTGCCCCGGCTGGACGGCCTGGCATTGCTGAAGCGGCTACGCCACAGCAAGCAGCACACCCCTGTGCTCGTTCTTACGGCGCGCGAGGAAAAAGAATCCGTGGTCGCCCTGTTGAATGCTGGAGCCGATGACTACCTGACCAAACCCTTTGATCTGGGCGAACTGCTGGCTCGTACCAAGGCCCTCATTCGCCGCGGCAAAGGCCAAGCCTCGGCTCTGCTGACGATTGGCGATTTGGAAATTGATACTGGCAACCGCAATGTACACAAGGCAGGTAAGACCGTTCCTCTGACCGCGATGGAGTATCGCGTCCTGGAATACCTGGCGCACAGATCAGGCGCTATCGTTTCCAAAGCCGAACTTCTGGAACACCTTTATGACTACAACTGGGAGAAATTTAGTAACGTGATCGAGGTATACATCTCGGGATTACGGCGCAAACTGAACCACGCTTCCGCGCGTCAATTGATTCATACTCTGCGTGGCCAGGGTTACATGCTTCAATGAAGGGGCTGACCAAGTCGATCAAGGGACATCTGATCCTGACCGTCGTTTTGTCCCAGCTTGTACTGGCGGCCGGTCTCGTCTTCACCGGCGTGTTCTATATGGAGGAGCGTTTGCAGGCCGCGCTCGATGCCGACTTGCAAGCGCGAGCCATGAGTATTGCTGCGCTCGTCCGCTACGCGGAGGACGGCAGCTATAACCTCGTTTTTGAGAAAAGCCTGGTTCCACCTTCGCCGGACCCTTCTCATCCTGATTTTTACGAAATTCGAAAAGGGCCGACAGTCTTGGCCCGCTCTTCCAATTGGCCGGCTGATCTGACTTTTGACAACTCAAAACATAAAACCTATCGATCCCTGATGGTGTCCGGCCTGCCCTACCGGGCGTTGTACCTGAGAGAAGTCCCCATCCTGGATCGAGAGGAAGCCCCGCCATCCAGCTCCGATACCCTGATCGTGGTCTACGCTGAGCCAACTCTGGCCCTGCGCAACCAGGTCTTGGCCGCCGGAGTTTACGTTGCCCTGGCCAGTCTCATACTGCTGGGGGCGACCGTACTTCTTGCCCTGCTGGGCATTCGTCGCGGACTCCTTCCTTTGCAACATCTTGCGGCCGAAGCAGCTCAGATCTCCGCCCAAAATTGGGAACTGCGTCCGACCCCTGACGTCAAGCGGGTCGAGGAACTCAAGCCCCTGACCGATGCCATGAGCACTATGCTTGATCGTCTCCGGCAATCGTTTCTGCAGCAGCGAGAATTCCTGGGGAATGCTGCTCACGAACTGAAGACGCCGGTCGCCATTCTGAAATCCACTCTCCAATCACTCCTGCAAAAACCGCGGACCGCGCAGGAATACGAGGCCGGCCTAGGCCAGGCGCTCGACGACATGGAACGTCTGGAGAAGTTGCTGCAGTGGATGCTTCGTCTGGCGCGCGCTGAACAGTGGGCGCAGGGCGCCCTGCAGCGCGATCTGCAGGAGATCGACATTTCCAATACTTGCGAGGAAGCCATGGCGGGAATCCGTAGTCTGGCACGCTCGCGCAACATCAATCTCCAACTCAACGCAGAGAGCAACCTGGTTTGCAAGGCAGACCCCGAAGACTTGGAACTGGTCTGGGTCAACCTGTTGGAGAATGCCATCCGCTACAGCCCCGCCGGTGCCACCGTGGATATCAGGATTAGTCGTAACAATGGACGAGGTACGGTGGTGGTCGAAGACCACGGCGCCGGAATCCCGGAAAAAGATCTCCCCCGCATTTTCGAAAGATTCCGCCGGGCCGACCCCTCCCGCACCCGCGAAACCGGGGGATTTGGATTGGGTCTTGCCATTGCGAAAGCACTGGTCGAGGCGTATGGAGGAACCATCACTCCGGAGAGTACTCCGGGACGCGGTACCCGGATGACGGTAACGCTTCCTGCCGAGCAGAAGTAGTCAGCAGTCTTCACTTGAATCCACGAGTTGCTTGCTCGACTTAGCTTTCGATCTCGCGAATCCACAGCCGCAGGCCGATCAGGGTCGCTCCAATTACCAAGAGCGAAATACTCAGTCCTAAACGCCGATAGTTGCGCTCCCGCAGGGCCTCAGTGCCTGCCTTATAAGTTTTCTCCGTGACTGCCTGTCCGGAAGCGACTTCGTTCGCAACTTTGTCTGGACGGAAACCATGGATCGCTACCCTGGCCTTGGTGAGGGCATCGCTGGCCTGGATGAGGTCGAGTTGCGCCTGGCTGACTTCCATGCCTGATTCCTCCGCCCGATCCAGAATTTGTTTCGAGCGGGTAATCCGCAACTCGAGATCGCGAAGATGGCCGTGAATGCCGCTGGCCGCCTGCAAGGCCGCATCGCCCTCCGCATGGCAGGTGGTACAGATGGAACGTTCTCCGGTGCTGACCATCTCGTCGTTGGGAGGCGTAATCGCGTGATTGCTGTGACAAGTCACGCACCCCGGCAGCCCCGCCGCTTCGAACGCCGCTTTGTGCGGACTCTCTTCGAACAGTTGCGACTGGTAGACATGGCAGGTCGAACATACGTTCTTCGCAGTCCCCACGCCCGGCGGCGCAGCTCCGTGATTCCCGTGGCAAGTAGTACACGTAGGTGCGCTCAGGTCGCCGCGCACGGCCATTGCCTCATGGTGAACACTCTTGCTGTAATCGGCGAACTGCACCGTCGGAATGACGTAAGCCTTCATGTAGTTCACATCCGAGTGGCAATGACTGCAAGTGGTGGCGATGTTCAGCGGATTAACGCTCGAACGCACATCGCTGGCCGGGCGGATGTTGTGAATGCCATGACAGTCTGTGCATACAGCCACGTGAGTGTCGCCGCTAGCCAACTTCTTCCCATGCACACTGGTGTGGTACTGCGAGAGCTGATCCGTTCGCAGCGACGGGTTGTATTGCCGGATGTAAGCCGCATCAGTGTGGCACTTGCCGCACAACTCGGGAATCCGCTTGCGGTCGATGTGGCCGCGGAAGCCCGCCTTGGGGCTCATCGCATTATCGTCCGACGTAGGATCGCCGCCATGACAGCTGGCACACGTAAGCCCTTTCTGCGCGTGGATGTTAGCGGCAAACTCCTCTGCCGTCACCTTCAGCGGAGCATCCAGCAAAGAGTGACAGTCCAGGCACGTATTTTTGGTTTGCCCCAGACATACTGGAACAAGAAGGAGGAAAAAAACGGATGCCAGCCTTACCGCGAATATGGGCTGCATTCCTGGCGTCCGATTCAACCTCACCGTTGAGTCAATAAGAGTGCATTTCATTTCGCCAGATACCCGTAGACCGTCATGCTTGCGATATAAGTGACGGCGACAATTCCGAAGGCAATTACTGCTCGATAACCACCCGCGCGCCGCTTCGGCTCGGCAAACGGCAAGATCAGCCACAAAGCGCCGGCCGCGCCGAAAGCCAGCACCCCCAGCACTTCTCCATCCATGAACAGGACCTTGGCGGGAATCAATTTCAGAGTCTGGAACGCGAATAGGAAGTACCACTCCGGCTTGATGCCGGCCGGAGCAGGAGCAAACGGGTCAGCCTTGGTTCCCAGCCCCCATGGAAAAAGAGCGGCCAGTACGGCCAGCGCCGCTAGCGCTGTATACCAGGCCATCACCTCACGCAGCAGGAAGTTGGGAAAGAACTTCATCTCCTGGCGTTCGTGCGGAGAACATTCCCACTGCTTCTCAACTCGCGGCGGAACGCTGATGCCGAAGCGCTGCACGAGAGCCAGGTGAAGGCCGAGCAAAACCGTGGTGATGCCAGGTAACACGGCAACATGGAATCCGAAAAAGCGTGTTAGCGTAGCGCCGGTGACATCCGGACCGCCGCGCAAGAACATCATGATCCACGGACCGATGACCGGTACCTGGCCGGCGACCTCCGTCCCCACCTTGGTCGCAAAAAATGCCAGCGTATTCCACGGCAGCAGGTATCCGCTGAAGCCAAAGCCGAGTGCTAGGAACAGCAGCAGTGCGCCACTGAGCCAAGTCAGTTCCCGCGGATTGCGATAGGCGCGCAGGAACAGCACGCTGAACATGTGCGCAAAGGCGGTAAAGATCATGAGGTTCGCCGACCAGGAGTGGATGGACCTTACCAACCATCCAAATCGAACTTGTGTGCTGATGTACTGCACGCTTTCAAAGGCCTCGTTTGCGCTCGGCCGGTAGTACAGCAGCAGCAGAATTCCGGTTGTGACCTGGATGACAAAAAGGAAGAGCGTAATACCGCCGAGAAAATACCAGTACGACAGCTTATGGTGCGGAACGGTCTTGTGCTTTAACGGTGCGATCAACTCGGCCCAACCGAAGCGTTCATCAAGCCAGCTCTGGACACGGGCAAAAGGGCTCATCTTCGCATTCCTTAGGCGCGCACAACCTGGATTTCATCCCCTTGAATGTGAACCTGATATTTCTCCAGCGGCCGCGGCGGAGGCCCGAAAAGGTTCTTTCCATTCAGGTCGTAGATCCCGTTGTGGCAAGCGCACCAGACCTGTCGTGTGTCCTGGCGATACTGCACCGTGCAGCTCAGGTGGGTACAGGTTGCCGACATCGCCTGATACTCGCCTTCGGCGGTACGAATCAGCAAAGCCGGGCGACTACCGAAGCGAAAGATCTTCGAGCTATTGGGCTTCAGTTCATGAATCGTGGCGGCGATCACCGAGTCGACTCCCAGATTCGTCTCGACGGGGGGCACCAGATAGCGCAGCACCGGATACAAAAACGATCCCAGCGACGCCAGAATGCCGCCCCCTAAAAAAGTTCTGAGTACGGTGCGACGTGAACTGGAGGCCGTGCCTTTTTCCGGGGGTGAAGCTACAAGGGTTCCGGTCTGCTCCGTGCGCATGGGTTTGCTAGTTTTCCCTTTCAAGGGTTCGAATCAGCGACCTGCCTGGCCCGAACTACAGAATGAAACCGCCCATCGCCGGAATTTCACGTAGCACTCCGGCAGGTTGACGCTTGGCTAATTTGCGGAAACGCAGGACCGGTACTTCTTCTTGCTCCTCAGCTCCTGGCGCTTCTTTTGCAGGACCGAGAAAAAGGGCCGCAGCCAATCCTCCAATACTCACGGCGACTCCCACGTACCAAAGAAACGGACCGGCGAGCCACACGAACCAGAGGGGCAAAAAATGAGGATTTGCAAAGATCAGGTAGGCGCCAGCTCCGACCATCAGCATCCCGGCGGCGAACATTGCGTAACGGCGCATGGTGAACTCCTTCGGAAACTCTAAGTAGGGCTGCGATATACTCATTAGGAGGTCCGACCTGCACGGTTTCGCTGCCCCGCCTCACCCCTTTCATTCGCAAGCTAATCGCCACAAGCTGACTGAACTGCAATCTCAACACCCGTCACCACTTAGCCCGTCTCCACTATCCTCTTGCTCGTCTCCGCTTCGTCCGAGAATCGTGCGAGCGTCCGAGAATCGGACAGTCAGGCTAACGTTCCGGAGAAGTGTTCAGGAACGTTAGCAGGTGCCCGATGTCAGAGTCCTGCAGAGTCGGCCAGGCATTCCCGGTTTTCTGACTGTTCTGATACATGCGCGCACCGTGACCCCACAGATTCGTAGCTAGACGCACAGCTGTGTAGGTCTTTGCGCGGCCGCGTAATGCTGGGCCCTCGCTTGTCCCCTCAGCGTTCTGGCCGTGGCAACGGCTACACCCGCGCCAATTGAAAAGGCTCTTGCCGACCTGGGGCGACCCAGTGGGTTCCAGATAATGCAAGCTGTAGAGGAAGACCGCCACGTCCATCACGTCGTGATCTTCAAAGCGCGGCACTCCCGTCTTTTCCTGCTGCATCGCATTTTGCATCTCGGGAAAATGATTCAGTAGGGCGGCGCCAAACTCGGAAAATGTGGGAGGCAGTGCCCTATCCGCTCCCAGGTTGGGACCGATCCCTCCCGGTTCCGATGAAACGGCGTGACAGCGAATACACCCCTTCTGCTGGAACAAAGCCCATCCTCGGTCAGGATCGCCGGCCACATCGGGCGGATCGTCGTCGGCTGAGCTGCGCATGTGCCGCACGTAGGCAAACAAGTCCCGCAAATCGCTGGCCTGATACTTAGGCCAGGCGATTCCCATGCTTTTCATCTTCGCCTGCATCGCGGACGCATGGTTCCACAGCGCTTGCGTCCACGATAGCGGATCGCTAGCGTGTGCCATTTCATCCAGTGGTCGAGCTACATTTTCCCCATCGGAAGATCGGCGATGACATTGCCCGCACTTTCGCTCCTCGAACAGCTTCTCTCCGCGGGCGAGGTCGCCATCGTTATCCAGGTACCCGGAGACATAGAGATAGGAGACCAGCTGTGAGGTCTCTTCGTATCTAAGCGCCGGGTACGCTAGTTGTTTCGATTCCATCGTTTCCCACATTCGTGGAGCGTGGTTCCACATCGCCGTGACAAGCTGGGGAAGTCCCGACAAGGACTCGCGCTGGCGCAATCGAGGACCCGAGGCTGTCCCGTTTGCTGTGGCCCCGTGGCAAGCAGCGCAGCCTTTGTTTCGGAATACGGCGCTGCCGGCCACCGGCTTAGCGGCTACCTGTACCGCCCAGCGGCGCTGCGATTCCTGGCTCTGTCGTACCACAACCAAGAACAGAACGACGATCGAAAGCACCGCCGCCGATCCCCATACGGCGATCTGGCGCGGTATCTTCATAGCGAATCCCCGTTGCCTTTGAATTCGCGAATCTTGCGGTAGAGCGTGTCCCGTGAGATTCCTAGCAATGCCGCAGCCCTAGTCCGATTTCCGTGACAGAGCCGCACCGCGCGCTCGATGGCCATCCGTTCCATCTCATCCAGCGCGAGCGGAACATCTTCCCGGGGCAGAGTTGGACTCTGCGCTACCATCTGCCGCACGTCCTTCTCGGAAATGGTCTGCGGATCATCCGTGGACAACGCACACACACTCTCCAGCAGGTTCTCCAATTCGCGCACATTGCCAGGGAAAGGATGATTCAGAAGGCATTCCAAGGCTCCACGGCTTACTGTTACATGCCTCCCGTACTTCTCCGACAAACGGGCCGCGAACCATTGCGACAGCACCAAAACGTCCTCCCGTCGTGCTCGCAAAGGTGGGACCTCGATGACGACCGTGGCGAGTCGAAAATACAAATCTTCCCGCAGAAGCTCGGAACGCAAAGCGGCAAGCGAACGATTGGTTGCCGCGATCACCCGCGTATCGACTCGAGCCGATTGCACGCTGCCTACGGCCCGGACCTCTTTCTCCTGTAAGACCCGCAGCAGCTTTACCTGCGCTTCTCTTGGCATCTCGCCGATTTCGTCCAGGAACACAGTTCCCTTGTTCGCTGCCATGAAGACCCCGGGCGCGTCGGCATACGCCCCGGTGTAAGCGCCCCGGCGAACACCAAATAATTCACTCTCAATCAATTCCCTGGGCAGTGCCCCGCAATTGACCGCGAGAAATTCGCCCCCG
>Ga0209267_1000923_pt1 | contig 20640 bp, 19 predicted proteins | sample GraSoiAngelo_137_FD_185894 | JGI IMG/M metagenome (GOLD analysis project Ga0209267, IMG submission 185894) | Grasslands soil microbial communities from the Angelo Coastal Reserve, California, USA - 14_0929_09_30cm (SPAdes) (version 2) | ecosystem: Environmental > Terrestrial > Soil > Grasslands ... | reverse complement strand
GATCGCTAGCCACACGCCTGGAAGTACGGGGCGGCGGTCTCGGCGAGCACGAGCTCCGGGCCCGCCGCCGCACGAACCTCGGCCGAGATGGCCGCGACCTGGTCGAGCACGGCGGCCTCGTCGAAGATCAGGATCCGGCCGTCGCGGAGCGCCCACGTGCCGTCGATCATGACGGCGGCCACCGCGGAGGCGCCGGCGTGCTGGACCAGATGCGCCACCGTCACGGGCGCGCCGGCCAGCGCGGCGCCCCGCGGATCGAGCAGCACGAGGTCGGCTCGCTGTCCCGGTTCGATGCGGCCGAGCTTTTGGGCGTGACCGATGGCGCGCGCGCCCCCGGTCGTGGCCATTTCCAGGATTTGACGCGCCTCGGGCCACGCGCGCGGGTCCGTCGTATCGGGTCGCGGCAGCATGAGGGCCAGGCGCATCACCTCGAAGAGATCGTGGCGGCCGCCCGAGTTCGACGAGTCGGTGCCCAGCGCCAGCGGGACGGCGTGCTCGAGCATCGTCGGCAGCGCGAGGCGCCCGCTGCCGAGCATCAGGTTGCTCGCCGGATTGTGGACGACCGTGACGCCGTGACGGGCGAGGATCTCGCCTTCGTCCGGTGTGAGCCAGACGCCGTGGGCGACCGAGAGCCGCTCGCTCAGAAGACCCGCACGCGCCATCTCCTCCACGGTTCCGCCCGGCCACGCCGCGCGCCCGCGCACCGCCTGGACCCGCGTTTCCACGAGGTGCGTGTGGGCGTGGAGCCCGAGATCATGGGCCAGACGGCGCCACACGGCGAGCAGCGCCGGCGAGCAGCGCTGGAACGCGTTCGGGCCCAGCAAGATCGTGACGCGCGGGTGTCCGCGCCAGCGGCTCTCCAGGTCGCGGTACATGCGCTCGGCGGATCCGGCGCTGGAACGCGGCGCGGTGTCGAGCATGGCGCGGATCTCCGGCGGCAGCGCGATCTGCAAGAACTCGTGATCGAAGACATCGTGGATGAACGGCGCGAACGCGACACGCATGCCGCTCGCCTCGTGGGCGCTCAGCGCCGCCTCGGCCCACCGCGTGTGCGGAAAGTGATCGAGGCAGGCCGTGATCCCGTTGCGGATCATCTCGGCGGCGCCGAGCATCACGGCCAGGCGGATCGCCTCGGCGCCGAGCGCTCGGCCGTACGCCACGGTGTAGAGGGCCCAGGGCTCGAGCGGCAGCCGGTTCTGCGTCCCCTTCAGTAACGTGCCGTACGAGTGATAGTGCGCGTTGACGAGACCGGGCATCAGGATCATCCCGGCAGCGTCGAAGACCTCGCGCGCCCGCGACCGAGTCTCGCGCTGCTCCCGGTCGGTCAGCGCGACGGCCGTGATCGAGTCGCCCTCGACGAGCACGCCACCTGGACGCGGCTCAGCCCCGGCGCCGAGCCGAACCAGCCGCGCGTTGGCGATGTAGACGCTCGGCGCGCTCGCCGCCACAGCGCTCAGGCCGTCAGGGACGGAAACCAGTGGCGCTTGCCCGCGCGCGTCAGCCGCGCGTCCCACTCGGCGAGGATGCGCACGGCCGTGTTCGCCGCCCTCACGGCGTGCTCGATGCCGCCGTAGACGAAGCGATCGGTGATGCGGTTGGCGATCACCGCGCAGACCGCGCCCGCGCGCAGGTGGTAGAGGCCGGCCATCGTGAAGATCGTGGCGGCCTCCATCTCGAAGTTCAGGACACCGGCGCGCCGCAGATCGTCGACCTTGTCGCGAAAGAACGCCTGCTCGTATCCGTTGAACCCGGGTCGTCCCTGGCCACAGTAGAACGACGCGGTCGAGCAGCTCACGCCGACGTGGTATCGGAGCCCCAGCCGGTCGGCCGCCTCCACGAGCGCCGCCGTCACCGCGTAGTGCGCGACGGCCGGGTACGCCGGGTCGACGTAGTACTGGCTCGTCCCGTCGTGGCGCATCGCGCCCGAGGAGATGACGATGTCCCCGCACTCGATCTCCGGCTGGAGCGCCGCCGTGGTTCCCACGCGGATGTAGGTCTCACCGCCGAGCACCGCCAGCTCCTCCATGGCGCTCGAGGTCGAGCCGCCGCCCGCGCCCGTCGAGCAGCACGTGAGCGCGATCCCTCCGACCCGGCCGGAGAACGTCCGATGCTCGCGGTAGTTGGCGATGCGCCGCGACTCGTCCCACTCGGCGGCGATGAGATCGACCCGCTCCGGATCACCCGGCAGGAGCACGTAGCGCTCCACGTCGCCGCGCTTGCACCGGATGTGATATTGCAGGCCCGCGTCCATCTCGGGCCGAGTCGCCGCCGAAGTCCAGTCTGGTGGCGTCATCCCATGATCTCCTTCTTCACGACGATGGCTGGAATCCCGCTGCTGAAGGTCAGGACCGGCACGAGCTGCGACACGTTTTCCTCGGCGCAGTAGCCCACGTCGTCCGGCGAGCCGATGCGTCGTATCACGGCGGCCGACATCGACTGGTCGAACGCCTCGCGGGTCCCGGCGAACACCGACGCCGCGTTCCGCGCGATCTTCGCCGACTCGCGCAGCGACACGGTGGCCCCGGCGGCTCGGACGAGCGCCTCGCCGTGGTGCAGGAGCGCCGCGGCGCAGTACGCATCGTCGAGCGCCGGAATCAGGCTCCCTTCGCGCCCGGCGCACACGAGGCTGATGCTCCGGTCGAGGCGGCGCGCCAGCGCGACCGCCGACCGCATGACCGCGTCGCCGTTGCGCATGCATCCGATCAGCACGTGCTCGACGCCGCACTCGCGCACGAGCTCGGCCGCGAGCGTGCCGTTGGTCGTGGCGAGGATGACCCGCCGGCCCGCGAGGTCGAGGGCGTGCAGAGCCGCCGGTGAGGGCGTGAGATCCGCGCCGGCGGCCTGGAGCCCCGAGGCGTCCTCGGCGCACACCAGGGCGCCGAGCTTGGCGCGGAGCTCGGCGAGCCGCGGGCGATCCTTCTGGCCGACCAGGACGACCTCCGAGCAGCCGCAGTCCAGCAAGGTCACGATCGTGGTGCTGGCGCGGATGACGTCGATCAGCACCGCGACAGGCGAGGGCGTCCGCGTCGCCTCGCGCGGCAGGAAGCAGACCTCGAAGTCCACCGAGCGGCTTACGCGCTGGCCGGCGCGGCGTTCGCGGAGGGGACGTCGCCGGGATCGGCGCCCTGAGCGCGCATCGTCCGCTGGATCGCCCTCGGGTCGACGTCGCGCACGCGCGTCCCGCTCGACAGGGCCAGCGCCGCGGCGATGCCGGCGGCCTGACCCTGCACCATGCACGGCGGGATCTCGCGCGAGATCTTCTGCGCCTGCAGCTCCGCCGAGTAGTGCCGACCGGCCACGATGAGCTGGTCGACGTTCCGGGGAAGCAGCGCGCGGTACGGCGTGTAGTAGTCGCGCCCTCGACAGACCGTGTCGGGGAAGTGGCGCCGCTCGAGCACGTCCTGCTTGGTGACGACGTACTCGCCCTCGAGCAGCCGCGTCTGCCGGACGCCGAGCTGGGGCGCGACATCGACGAGATAGCAGTGCGCGAAGCCGGGGAGCTCGGCGCGCGCGAAGGCCATCAGGGACGCGATGCGGCGGCGGCCCTCGAGCTCGGCGGCGGTCATGTCTTCCACGCGAAGCGCGTCGTAGCCGGTCATGTGCGGGCAGTTGCACCAGACGATGCCGGGCAGCGGCGTCTTGAGCCACCACATGTCCCACGCGCCACCGAGCAGACGCTTGGCCTGCCGGTCGAGCACGCCGAACTCCTCCGGGTGCTCGTGCTCGAAACGCAGGGCCGTCTCGGTGTCGACGTTGCCGAGCCGGAACACCGTCGTGACCATGTAGGCGCCGACGACGTGCGGCGCGCCGGCGCGAGCGGCGACGTCGAGATCGCCGGTGGCGTCGACGACGATCTCCGACAGGAGCGCCTGGCGTCCGGCTTTGGTCTCGACGACGACCCCCCGGAGACGGCCGTCCTCGACGATCGGCTCGGAGAACCAGCTGTGAAGGCGCAGGTTCACGCCGCTCTCGACTACGAGATCCTCGGACACGCGTTTCCAGCCGTCGGGATCGAACGCGACCGCGTAGACGATCGGCTGCGGCTTGCCGCGGGCGCGGAAGTCGTTGCACCCCCAGCGCGCCCAGGTGCGCCACACGTCCCAGCCCACGCGACGGTCCTGGGGCGGCGGCGACACGGCCAGGCCGAGCTTCTCGAGCCGCTCGATGGCTTCACCGATGAGTCCCGTCGTGGTGATCTCGCCACCGTTCACCATGTCGTCGAGCACGAGCACCATCCCACCGGACGCGAGCCCGCCGAGATACGGATAGCGCTCGATCAACGTGACCCGTGCGCCGCTGCGCGCCGCGGCCACGGCGGCGCTCACGCCGGCCGGACCGCCGCCCACCACGACCACGTCGCTCCGGTCGACGACCGGCGTCGCGCGCGTCGCGTCCGCGACCGTCGGCGGCGCCATCAGGACACCTCGCCCTGCTTCCACGTCACGATGCGCCGCTCGGCGAAGCTGACGACCGCGAAGAAGACCACCGCCCAGGCGGAGGAGACGAACACCGTCGCGTAGAGGAGCGGCGATCGGAAGTTGTGGGTGGCCTCGATGATCAGGGCGCCCAGGCCGAGATCGGCGCCGATCCACTCGCCGACGATCGCGCCGAGCACGGAGGTGGTCGAGGCGATCTTCAGCGCCGAGAAGAGGAACGGCAGCGAGCTCGGGACGCGGAGCTTCCAGAATACCTCGGCCTTGCTGGCCGACAGCACGCGCATGAGCTCGAGCGATTGTGGATTGACCGACGTGAGGCCGCGGACCATGTTGGCGAGCGTCGGGAAGAAGCAGATGAACGCGGCGATCACGACCTTGGAGGTCATCCCGAGCCCGAAGATCAGAACGAGGATCGGCGCCTTGGCCAGGATCGGAATCGTGTTGACGAACACCGCGATCGGATAGAGCGCGGCTTCCAGCCGCCTGGAGTGCACGAACACGACGGCGACGACGATCGCGATCGTGTTGCCGACGACGAAGCCGACCAGGCTCTCGAGCGCGGTCGGCACGAAGTTACGCATGAGCGTGGGCAGCTCGCTCACCAACGTTCGCGCAACCTGCATCGGGGTCGGGGCGATGTAGATCGGCAGCGAGAACACCTGCGCCAGGATCTGCCACGCGGCCACGAGCACCGCCGCCGCGACGAAGGGCAGCAGCGCCTGGGACCGCGCCCGCGGCGGCTTCGACACGATCGGCGCGCGCTCGCGAAGCGGCGCCGCCGGCTCGGCGATCACGGCGGTGGGCTTGTCGGCCATTAGCAGGTCTGCAGGAGCGCGCGCAGGTGCGAGGCGATCCGGATGAACTCCGGCGTCTCGCGGACACTGAGCGGCCGGGGATAGGGCAATTCGCACTCGACGAGCTCGCGGACCCGTCCGGGGTTGGTCGCCAGGACGAGGACGTATTGCGACAGGAAGACGGCCTCCGGGATGCTGTGCGTGACGAAGAGAATGGTCGTGCCCGTCTCCTGCCAGATTCTCAGGAGCTCCTCGTTCAAGGTGTCACGCGTGATCTCGTCCAGCGCGCCGAACGGCTCGTCCATCAACAAAATTCGCGGCTCCGCGACCAGCGCGCGGGCGATCGCGACGCGCTGACGCATACCGCCCGACAGCTCGTGGGGCAGCGCGTCCTCGCGGCCGCCGAGGCCGACCAGCCGCAGGAGCTCTTCGGGCTTGCGCAGACCCGACCGATCGCGTTTCTTCGGGCCGACCTCCAGCGGCAAGCGGACGTTCTCGAGCGCCGAGCGCCAGGGCAGCAAGGTCGCATCCTGGAACACGAAGCCGAGCTCGCGATTGAGCCGCGCCGTCTCCGGCGGTCCACCCAGCACCGTCACGGCGCCCTGCGTCGGCGCGACGAGGTCGGCGACGAGTCTGAGCAGGGTCGACTTGCCACACCCCGACGGGCCCAGGAGGCTGATGAAGCCGCCCGGCGGGACCTGGAGCCCGACGTTCTCGAGCGCGGTGACGGAGCCGCGCTCGCTCGTGAATCGAACCGTCGCGCCGTCGAGCCTGACGGCGGGAGCCGCGCCGAGACTGTTCATGGGCTCGGCGGTCTCGCTGCCCTACGCGCCGATCTTGGGTCGCGCGGCCGCCGTCATTTTCAGAATGGAGTCGGTCATCACGTCGGTGGCCTTCGGGGCCGGTCCCTTGAACTGCGCGAGCCCCTCGTAGATGTGGATCTGCTGCTCCCACACGCTGGGCTCCATCGTGCCCCAGCCCTTGGCCGCGGTGGTCTTGGTGAAGCTGAAGTTGAGCACCGGCTTGATCGCGTCCAGCTCGGCGTCGCGATCGAGGTTCGGGTAGGCCTTCACGAGCAGGTCGACGGCCTTCTCGGGGTTCTGGTACGCGTAGAGCCAACCCTTGGCGGCCGCGCGCGTGAATCCGGCCAGGACCTCGGCGTGCTTCTGCACGGTCTCATCGGTCGCGTAGTAGAGGTTCGCGTAGAGCTGGATGCCCGCGTCCCAGAGCCGCATGTCGACCCGGTCGGGACCGAGCGCCCTCAGCGCGCTCACGTTCGTGAGCCAGCCGGTGACCGCGTCGACCTGACCCGTGACGAGCGGCAGCATGTCGCTGCCCATGATGACGATCTGCACGTCGGACTCTTTGATCTTGTTCTTGGCGAGCAGCGCGCGCAGGAGGATCCGCGCGGTCCCCTGGGTGCCGATCTTCTTGCCGACCATGTCTTGTGGGGTACGGATTGGCTTCTTCGACAGCGAGAAATAGGTGAACGGGTGCTCCTGATAACCGACCGCGAAGCACTTCACCGGAATCCCGCCCGCGCGGGCCAGCATCAGGGACGGGCTCGACGACAGGTTGCCCGCCTGCGCGGAGCCGGCCGCCACGACCGCGACGCCGTCGACGTTGGGACCGCCGGGCGCGACCTTCAGGTTGATCTGCTCGGCCTCGAAATACCCGAGGCTTCGCGCCACGATCTCGCCGATCTGGCCATTGCTGATGATCCAGCCGAGCTGGAACGTCACCTCGCTCGTGGCGCCTGGCGCGCTGCGCGCGACCGAGACGACGCCGCTGCCCGCTGCCAGTCCGGCGAGCAGCGAGGCGGAGCGGCCGAGCATCTGGCGGCGGGTCAGATCGTGATTGGCGGGCGTCCTGCTCATATATCCTCCTCGAGGCTCACACTCGAACCGCTCGGTCGACCGCTCCGGTCGACGCTCGGGTCGACCGCTCCGCAACCTTAGCCGGTTTCCCCAGAGAATCCAAGCGCGCGACGTTCCCTTTGACCTCGGCTCCGGCCTCACCTACGCTGCGACGGTGAGCGCCGGACAGGCGGGCTGCCTCTCTACTCTCGACCCGAGCATCGAATACACGGGCCCGCGCGCCGCGTTCGCGACGCTCGGCGGAAGCCCCACCTGGGGCCTCGGCGATCGCTTCCACGAGTTCGCGGCCGCGCGCGGTCACACGAGACTCGCCGTTCATCGGCCCCGCACGCCGTACGGCCTCGGTCCTCAGGTCGAACACTTCCGCGGGCCGAGCGGGCGAGAGTTCCTGCGCATCCCGACGTACGGTCAGGTGGTCGACGAGGACCCGCTGCTCCACGCCAGCGAGTGGAAAACGTTCTGGATCTTGTGGAAGGCGGGAGTTCGCGTGCTGCTCGTCGGCGGCACTAGCGGAAGCTGCGACTGGCGGCGCACGGTGGCGGACGAGGACGCGGTCCGTCCCGGCGATCTCGTGCTGCCGAAGAGCTATCTGACGCGCGACACGATGCCGACGGGCCTGCCCGGCACCGAGCTCGAGTTCTGCTTGCCGCGGCAGGTCGCGATCATGGACGATCCGTTCTGCCCGCCGCTGGCCGAGGTGCTGCGAGCGGACGCCGAGCGACAGCCCGATTTCAGATTCCGCCGGATCCACGGGCCGGACGCCGGCGTGGTGCTGAACCGCTGGCTCGCGGGAAACGGCTTCGAGTCGCTCGCGACCTGCCGGATGCTCGAAGCCTCGGGCCGCCAGATCGGAATGCCCGTGATCACCGGTGATTGCGTCAGCCCGGTGCTGGCCCGCGTATGCGGGATGCACCTGGCCTACTATCACGTCGTTGCCAACTGGGGCACCGGCCTCGAGCCCGAGGACCCGACGATCACCCTGAATCAGCTCTACATGGAAACCTTGCCGACGGTGGCGGCGAACCTCGAGCTCGCGTTCCTCGACGGGGTCGGCGAGCCGAGCGCGTGCCGGTGTCGGGAGCTCTTGCGCGTCCGGCCCCCGGAGTACGCGCGGGCGCTGAGCCCGCGCGCGGCGAAGTGAACTCGACGTCCAGGAGGCAGTCTTGAAGATGATCACCCCAGCGCTCAAGCAGATCGCGTCGGGCCTGCGCTTTCCCGAGGGCCCGGTGGCGATGAGCGACGGCTCGGTGGTGCTGGTCGAGATCGAGCGCCACACGCTCTCGCGCGTCACGTCCGACGGCAAAGTGCGTGTGATCGCCAATCTCGGCGGCGGGCCCAACGGCGCCGCGATGGGCCCGAAGGGCAAGATCTACGTGACCAACAACGGCGGCCTGAAGTTCATGGAGCGCCCGGGCAAGATGTTTCCGATCGCGCAGGCCGACGACTACACGGGCGGTCTCATCCAGATCGTCGACCCAGAGACCGGAAAGTTCGAGACGCTCTACGACTCGTGCGACGGGATGAAGCTCCGCGGGCCGAACGATCTCGTCTTCGACGACGCCGGCGGCTTCTGGTTCACGGATCTCGGCAAGACACGCGATCGTGACATGGATCGCGGGGCCGTCTACTACGCGAAGGCCGACGGCTCGCTGATCAAGGAGGCGATCTTCCCGCTCGAGCGGCCGAACGGGATCGGGCTCTCGCCGGACGAGCGCACGCTCTACGTCGTCGAGACGCCGACCGCGCGCTGCTGGGCGTTCAAGCTCTCGGCGCCCGGCCAGATCGAGTCGGCGAACGGCCCGTATCGCGGCGAGAAGGGCACCGTCATCACCGGGCTCGGCGGCTACCAGATGTTCGACTCGCTCGCGGTCGACGGCGAGGGCCACATCTGCGTGGCGACCCTGATCACCGGCGCGGTCAGCGACATCTGGCCCGACGGCAGCCGCGTCGATCAGTACAAGCTGCCCGATCTGATGGTCACGAACGTCTGCTTCGGCGGCCGCGATCTCCGCACCGCGTTCGCGACCTTGTCGATGGGCGGCACGCTCGTGTCGTTCGAGTGGCCGCGGCCCGGCCTCGCCCTCAAGCACCTGAACAGGCCATGAGCCTCACCGACCGCTACGATCTGCCGCTCTCGACGGCGTCGCCCGTCGCCGCCCGCCACTACCAGGACGGCATGGACCGGCTGCTTTCCTACGGCTTCGGCGCCGACCAGGCATTCGCCGCGGCCGTGGCGGCGGACGAGGAATTCGCGCTCGGTCATGCCGGCGCCGCGCTCTTCGCGCTGTTCCAGGGCGACGGCGCGACCGCGAAAGCATCGATCGAGCGGGCACGAACCCTGGTGGCCGGCGCGACGCGGCGCGAGCAGCAGCACGTCGCGGCGCTCGCCGCGATCGCCGGCGGTGAAGCCACGCGCGGGCTCGGTCTGATCGAGGAGCACGTGAAGGAGTTCCCGCGCGACGCGCTGCTCGTGAACCAGGCGGGCAGCACCATCGGCCTCGGCGGTCGCGTCGATCGCGAGGCGTTTCGGGTCGCCTTCGTCGAAGGGCTGGCCCGCGCCTACGGCGACGACTGGTGGTATCAGTCCGCGCTCGGGTTCACGTACCACGAGGTCGGGCGCTACCAAGAGTCGCGCCGTCTGTCGGAGCGCTCGCTCGCCCAGTATCCGGGTAACGCGAACGCGAGCCACAACATCGCCCACGTCTGCTACGAGACCGTCGACAACGACGGCGGCCTCGCGCTGCTCGCGGACTGGCTCGGCGGCTACGATCGGCGCGCGCCGTTTCATTGCCATCTCGCCTGGCACCTCGCGCTGTTCGAGCTGCAGCGCGGACGACCGGAGCGGGCGCTCGCGATCTACGAGCAGGACATCGCGCCGTCGTCCAACCCTCGTCTGGCCATGATCGACGGCTCGGCGCTGCTGTGGCGGTTCGACCTCTACGACTACGAGAAGGGGCCGCTACCCTGGCGCCGCCTGGCCGACCTCGCGACCCGTGTCACGCGCCCGGGCTTCATCTTCGGCGACGTCCACGCCGCGCTCGCGTTCGCGTCGGCCCGCGACGACGCCGCGCTGTCAGCCCTGGTCGCCGGGCTGGAGACGCTCCACGCCAAGGGTCACCCCATCGCCGGCACGGTAGCCCTTCCGCTGGTCCGGGGTGTCGCGGCCTACGTGGCCGGAGACTACGCCGGGGCCCTCGCCCTCATGGAATCGGTCGACGGCGAGATCCACCGGGTCGGCGGCAGCCACGCCCAGTGGGAGCTCTTCGAGGAGACCATGGTGGTCTGCCACCTTCGGCTCGGTCGCCTCGACGACGCCGAGCGGCTGATCCACCGGCGGCTCGGCTTCCGTCCCTCGCCGCAAGATCTGGCCTGGCTCGACCGCGCGACACGCTGACCAGTCAAGACCGGCACAACCTTGACCAGGGTGATGCCGGACTGTCCAGTCAATACGGTCACTCCAGGGGTGCCGACCAGCCGCGATCGCGCATAACCGCGCGCTACGTCGAAGTTTCCAATAACGGAGCGGCGTGGCATCCGATTTGCCACTCTCCCCGTGCGTTCGATGAGAGCAGAAAGCACCCGGGTCCACATCCGCCACACACGAGGCACCGCGCTATCGCATTTGCCGCTTCGTCGCCTGGCGTTGTGCCTCGATTGCGAGGCATGCTTTGAAATCGGAACCTCGTCATGCCCCGCGTGTGGCGGAGATACCTGGGTCCTCCTCGCCAAGTTCCTCGACCAGGGGCCGCTCAAGGTCCTGCCCCAGTTCCACCCGTTCCCCAAGAGCTGGACGGCTGAGAACAAGGGCCGGGACGAGGCCCATAGCCAGGCGGCGAAGCAGATCTTCGTCGTCGCGCGCGATCGGGAGAGGCTCTTCGAATACGCCAAGCGCGCGTTTTCTGGAAACTCCTCGGTCGAGGTCGTGCTGGATCGCCGTCGGGGAGAGCGGCGCGGCGCCGACAAGACCGGCTCGCCCGATCGCCGTCGCGGCGACCGCCGGCTCATGACCGAGATCGACAACCACCTGCGAGCCCTCGGCTGGGCGGTGGTCCGTCTCGACGTGTTCAGGACTCTCGGCCTGCCACATCGTAGCGCGCCTCGCTAGACCGCAGCGCGTCTCGCCAGACCCTCACCGCCGCACGCGAGGTCCGCACGACCGCGATCCCGCGCTCATGCCTAGACGGGCCTCGGGTGAAATCCTCATCTATGCCACGGCCGGCTTCTGAGCTACCATCCGTGCCAAGCCAGGCTGGCGGCCTGGCTTGAACCCGGGGGTGGATTACGGCGCCTTCCGAAGTGTCCTCGAGAGAAGTGCCCGCGACGGTTGTGCCCGCGAAAGGAGCGACGAGATGACCTACGACCTGCTCATCAAGAACGGACGCGTCATCGACGGATCCGGCCGGCCCGCCTTCCATGGCGACGTCGGCGTCTCGAAGGGAAAGATCGTCGAGCTGGGACGATTGAGCGGATCCGCGCGTCAGACGATCGAAGCGGACGGGCGGGTCGTCTCCCCCGGCTTCGTCGACAACCACTGCCACTACGACGCGCAGGTCGTGTGGGATCCGCTCTGCACCTATTCCTGCCACCACGGGTCCACCACCGTGATCATCGGCAACTGCTCGCTCGCGCTGGCGCCGGTCAAGCCCGAGGCGCGCGAGAAGCTGGCGGGAATGCTCTCGTACGTCGAGGCGATCCCGATGGACGTCCTGCAGGCCGGGGTGCCCTGGAACTGGGAGACGTTCCCCCAGTACATGAGCGCGATCGGCCAGCGGCTCGGTGTCAACGTCGGCACGCTCGTCGGCCACTCGGCCCTGCGCCTGTACGCGATGGGCGAGGAGTGCTCGGACCGCGACGCCACGCCGGAGGAGCTCGAGACGATGCGCCGCCTGGTGCGGGAGTCGCTCGAGGCCGGCGCGCTCGGGCTCTCGATCACGCGGAACATGAACCACTTCGACGTCGCCGGTAAGCGCATTCCCGCGGCCTGCGCGCCGGAGTCGGAGCTGTTCGCGCTGGCCGACGTCCTGCGCGAGGTCGGCACGGGCGTGATGCAGTGCGGCGGCGGCACCAACCCCGAGCTGAAGGACAAGCTCTTGTCGCGGATCTCGGAGGCGTGCGGCCGGCCGATCATGTACAACACGTTGCTCGAGCAGGCGCGGCAGCCCGGGCGGTGGAAGACGCATCTGGCGCACGTCGAGGAGACGGTGCGGCAGGGCATCCGCGCGATCCCGCTCTGCAACCCGGGAAGCGTCGTCAACCGGTTCACGATGAAGAACTGCCAGGTGTTCCGCAGCATGCCGACCTGGCTGCCGATCCTCCAGGGCCCCGACGCCGACAAGCTCACCGTGTACGCCAATTCTGCGATCCGCGCGAAGCTGCGCGAAGAGGTCGACGCGCCGCTCGGTCCCGACTCGACGTTCTCCAGGCGCTGGGACCTCATGTTCGTCGAGGAGCCCAAGCTGGCGAAGAACCGCGGCCTCGGCGGCAAGCACATCGCCGAGATCGCGAAGGCCAAGGGCCAGCATCCGCTCGACGCCTTCCTCGATCTGGCCGTCGAGGAGAATCTCGAGACCGTGTTCAGCCTGGGCGAGATCAACATGGACACCGAGGCCGTCGCGCAGATCCTCGGGAGCCCGTACGCGGTGGTCGGGCTCACCGACGGCGGCGCCCACGTGCAGTTCCACTCCAACGTCAGCAACCCCACACGCCTGCTCGGCTACTGGGTGCGCGAGAAGCAGATCATGTCGCTCGAGCACGCCGTGCGGCGGCTCACGTACGACTCGGCCTCGGCCTTCGGTATCTACGACCGCGGCCTGGTACAGCCCGGGATGGCCGCGGACCTCGTCGTCTTCGATCCGGACACCGTGGCGCCCGTCAAGGAAGACGTCGTCCACGACTTCCCGGCCAACGGCTGGCGGATGCGCGAGCTGGCCGAGGGGATTCATTACACGGTGTCAACGGCGAGGTGCTGCTCGAGAAGGGCCAGCACACCGGGAGCCATCCCGGCCGCGTGATCCGAAACGCGCGCCATCAGATGGCCGGCGGAGCCTAGGCCCTCTTTCGGGCTCCGGTCGTACAAGCTTTCTGGGTCAGAAAACGAGGGGCGGCTCGATGCCGCCCCTCGGCACGTTCGCACATCGACGCGAGTGCAGCTAGGACTCGCGCAGCTCCCAGACGGTGCCGCCGGGCGTGTCGCGGAGCTCGATGCGGGCCGCGATCAAGCGATCGCGGACGCGATCGGCCAGCTCCCACGCCTTCGCGGCGCGCAGCTCCCCCCGAAGCGTGATCAGGCTCTCCACCAGCGGGGCCAGCAGCTCACGAGGATCACGAAGGCCGCCCGCCGCCGCTTCGCCGAGTCGTTGAACGAGCGAGTGGAGCACGGCCCGCGCGCGGTCGGGATCGTCGGTCTGCAGGGTGTCGGCGGCCCACTCGGCGATGGTCCGATCGAGATTCAGGATTGCCTCGGCCGCCTCGGGCGCGCGGCGCCCGGCGATCGCCGCCTCGAACGCCTGCTCGAGGCGGGTCACCTCGGTGAGGAGAGGCGACCGCTGCGTTGCCGGCGCGCCGTCCGGCGCCGATGAGCCGGCCTCGGCCGGGGCGGGCGCGCGCTCCGGCTCGCGCCGGCTGGTCTCGGCTTCGCCGCGGGCGGCCGCGCGCAGCTCATCGATCGTGAGCCGCGTTCCCGACGGAAACACTCGCGACTTGCCGCGACGGCGCACGGTGAGGACACCGCGCCCGGACACGGAGACGGTCTTCGCGTCGAGGTCGGCGACCAGCACGGTGTGCTCGTCGATGCCGAGCACCCAGGCGTCCTCGGGAAGCATCTCCTCCATCACCGCGAGCCGGCGCTCGCCGAGGTAGCAGAAGCGCGTGTCGTGGGTGCCGCCCTCGGCGTTGTCGTAATGCGGGATCACCACGCATGATCCGTCGAAGCCGGCGGCGCGCATGAGACCGAGCCCGTCGAGCCAGTGCACGGCCTGACCGACCTTGTAGATCTCGTACACCGGCACGCTGAAGCTCCCGAGCGTCAGCGCGGCCGCGCTCGAGAACACGACGGCGCCTCCGTCGGCGATCTTGGTGGTGAGCGCTTCGGGCACCGGCGAGCTTCGCCAGACCGAGAGCGCGTACGAGGGGCTCCCCGGACCCGCGAAGACGAAGCCGGCCGTGCGCAGCCGCGAGAGGGCTGCGGCCTCGGCGAGTGGTGTGCGATGGCTCTGGTCGACCGCGAGCGGCCCGAGAAAGCCCGCCGCCTCGATCGTGAGCTGCACGCGATGGGCGAAATACTCGACGGCCCGCTCGGTGATCTCGGACGCGTTCTCCTGAAACCCGTAGGGCGTATCGAGCAGCACCGCGCGCGGGGTCGGCTCGCCCAGCCGGGCGACGATCTCGCGGTGCGGCGTGACCATCGTCGGCGCGGTCTCGCCCGACCCCATGATCGCGAGGATGCGTGGCGGCCGGGCCGTCACTTGAAGAACCCCTCGCGGATCCCCTGCATCAAAAGGTCGGCGACACGCTCGGGAGACTCGAGATGCAGGTCGTGGTGGCCGGGCGAGAACCAGACCGACCGGATCGCCCCGCCGGCGGCGAGCGCGACGGCTTCGGCCTTGCGCTTGTTGGACGTTCTCGTGCTGTCGCCGCTGTCGGCCAGCAGCAGGAGCGTCGGCGTCTTCAAGGTCGCCCAGCGCGTCGAGGGACGATGCTCCCAGAGTGATCGGAGGATCGAGAGATGACGGCCTCGCTGAAGCCGGGCCTCGATCGTGCCGTCGGCGCGCGTCCGGAAGCAGTGGAGGTAGGCCGCGACGGCGCGGTCGGTGAAGTGCGGGACGCTCTTGCGAATCCGCGTCTCGAGCTCGGCGAGCGTAAGGCGATCGAGCGCCGGCGGCGTCAGCGCCGCCAGGCAGTCGTCCCATGACGGGAACGACTGCGAGAGCTCGATGACGCCGCCGTCGACGCAGGCGATCCCGCGCACGGCGTCCGGTCGCCGCCAGCCGAGCTCCAGCACGACGTTGCCACCCCAGGACTGCCCGGCCAGCACGGGGCGATCGAGCTCGAGCGTTTCGATCAGCGTGAGCAGGTCGGCGACCGCCGTGTCGAGGTCGTAGCCCGCGTCCGGCGCGTCGGAGAGCCCGTGGCCGCGCTGGTCGATCACGACCACCGTGTGGCCGGCTGCGTGGAGGTGCTCGGCTACGCCGTCCCAGAGTCGCGCGTTGGACGCCAGGCCATGGACGAGCACGAAGGGAACGGCCGACTTGTCGCCGATCCGGACCTCGACGTGCAGCTCGACACCCGGGGCGACCACGATGCGACGCTCGATCGGCTTCACCGCCGCAGATCCCGCTGGCCCCGTCATGGCGCCAATCCTAGCATCGCTGGCCAGATGCCGGGGCTCGGCGCGTGGCACGCGCCGGCACCGTCTCGATCCGGTCCGATAGAATCAGCGCAGGCGACGTCGAGCTGACGGCGGCAAATCCAGGAGGCGTGGATGACGGCGGGATCGATCGAGGGGCTGGCCGGGGTGCTCATCTGGACGGAAGCCGACCGCTTCCCGGCGATGGCGCGCTTCTATCGCGACACGCTCGGGCTCACGCCGCGCTCGGCGAAGTCGGACTTCATCAACTTCGACTGGAGCGGAGTGCGTCTGAGCGTGGGCGTGCACGACCGGGTGCGCGGCGCAAGCCGCGAGGCGTTGCGGATCATGATCAACCTGACCGTTGCCGACATCCGGGCCGTCCACGAGCGTCTGAGCCGCGCCGGCGTCGCCTTCAGCCGGGAGCCCGCTCGGGAGGACTGGGGCGGATGGGTCGCCACCTTCGCCGACCCGGACGGCAACATCCTGCAGCTCATGCAGCTGCCGGGCTGATCTCCGAGCTCCGCGCCGATCGCCGGGGCTCAGCGTGATCCGAGCTCAGCGCTCCTGATCGAAGCTGGCTTGCGCCGGGAGCTCCAGTCGCCGCGCCCCTACCCAGTGCGAGGCATACCACCCGTCATCGAGGCTCGCGATGTTCACGCCTCGGCCCGTCTGGCGCGCGTGGATGAAGAGGCCGTCGCCGACGTAGATCCCGTTGTGACGCAGACGATCGAAGAAGACGAGGTCGCCCGGCTCGAGTCCGTCGCGCGTGACCGGCGTCCCGAGCCGGTACTGTTGCGCGGCGTTGTGCGGGAGCGAGACCCCGACCTGCGCGTACACGTATCGAACCAGGCCCGAGCAATCGAAGCCCGACGGGCTCGACCCGCCCCATCGGTAGGGCGCGCCGACGTGTCGCTTCGCGAGCTCCACGACCGTCTGGCTCCGCGAGGGTTCGGCCGGCGCGCGCTCACTGATAGGCGGGCGCTCGCTGATCAGCACAGGTTCCTTGGCGAGGATCGCGCATCCGGCCAGCGCGGCCGAGATGCCGAAGACGGTCACCCAGCAAGCAATACGGGCAATCAATCCTGCTTCCACTCAGAACGATCGTCGCCGAGCCACTCTCGGCACGGCCTCGAATCGAGGCCGGAGAACTCGAAGCTAAATGACGGCTAAATCGCCAGCGCGCAGTTCACGCTGACCGGACGCGGCGCCGGCTGACGCAGATCGGGCACGAGCTCCTCGTAGAGATCGATCAGGGCGCGCGCCACCGAGGGCCAGGAAAAGCTCTGCGCCCAGCGAGCGGCCTGTGCGCCGAGGATGCGCCGGCGCGGGGTATCAGCGAGCAGCGAGCTGATCGCGGAGGCGAGCGCGACCTCGTCCCGCGGCGGCACGAGGACGCCGGTGACGCCGTGCTGGATGGTCGTGGCCAGGCCGCCGACCCGCGAGGCGACCACGGTCGCGCCGCACGCCATGGCCTCGAGCGCCGCCATGCCGAATGACTCGTGATGCGAAGGCACCAGGCAGAGATCGGCAGCGCGGTAATACTCGGGTAGCGCCGACTGTGGCTCCGGGCCCTTGAAATCGACCCACGCGCCGACACCGAGCGCATCGGCCAGCGCCCGAAGACGCGCACGATCCTCGTTGCCCTCGTCGTTCCGGTCGCCACCGACGATCACCAGGCGCACATCGGCCTGTCCAAGCCCGTCGGCCCTCAGGCGCGCGAGCGCCTGCAGGAGCACCTCGAGCCCCTTGATCGGCGCCGGCCGACCGACGAACAGCAGAACCCATTCGGCATTCAACCCCAGTCGCTCGCGGGCGGTGACCGCGCTGCCCGGGCTGAACAGCTCGACGTCCACCCCGCAGGGGATCGTGCGCACGCGGCCCACGTCGGCGCCGCAGTACCACGCGAGCTCGGCGCTCTCGAGCGGCGTCGCCGCCACGATGCGATCGGCCAGCGCGGCCACTCTCGCCTCGGCGTCGACCCGCGCTTGCGGCACCTGCTCCCCGGGCTGATCGGCCAGCGCGTTCTTCACCACGCCGAGCGTGTGGAACATCTGGACCACCGGAACGCCGCGCAGACGGCGAGAGAGCTCGACGGCTACCAGCCCCGAGAGCCAGTAGTGACCGTGCAGCAGCGCATATTCGGCGCCGGTCCTCTGCTGGAAGGCCATCACGCCGTCGGTGAACGCGTCCAGGTCGGCGACGATCTCGGGCGGCGGCACCGGTCGCTGCGGCCCGGCCTCGACGTGAACCACTCGCGCGCCCGGGCCGAGCGGCACGACCGTCGGCACGCCCGGAGTCTGTTTACGCGTGAACACGTCGACCTCGAGCCCCAGGCGCCCGAGGTGGCGCGCGACCTCCCGGACGTAGACGTTCATCCCGCCGGTCTCTTTGCCCCCGAGCGCGGCGAGGGGACACGTGTGGACGGAGATGACGCCGATGCGCTTCATGCGGCGATCCCGGCCGCCGCCCGCAGACGCTCGAGGACAGCGAGCAAGGTGATGGACGCCGCGCATGGTCTCCGCGACACCGTGTTGCGCCGCACGACGGTCTGGAAGTGCTCGATCATCTCCCGATAGGGGTCGGCACCGCCCGCGACGATCTCCTCGAGCCGGCCATCACGATGGCGGAGCATCATCGCGGTGTCAGCGGGCCCAGGGGTGTACGCACGGTCGATCGTCACCGCCCCCTCGGTCCCGACGATCTCGAGCAATTGTCGCTCCGGGGCGTCGAACGAGCACTCGATCGTCGCGGTGAACCCATCACCGAAGTCGAGCCATCCCGAGAACGAGACGTCGACGCCGGACTTCGCCATGGTGGCCGACGCCTCGACCCGCGCCGGCGTCCTGCCCGCGGCCGCCAGCAGCGGCGCCACACAATAGATGCCGACGTCGAGCAGTGAGCCGCCGCCCATCTCCGGGCGCCAGCGGTGGTCGTCGCGGCGATCGAGAACGCCGGTGAAGGCCGCCCGGGCGAATCGCAAGGCACCGAGACGACCCGAGGCGACGAGCGCTTCGAGCGCGATCGCCCGCGGATGGAACGGCGTCATGTACGCCTCGAGCAGCGACACGCCCGCCGTCTCACACGCCATCGCCATCGCCTCGGCATCGGTCGCCGTCGGAGCGAGCGGCTTCTCGCAGAGCACGTGCTTGCCGGCGGCGGCGGCGCGCACGACCCACTCGCGGTGCAGGCTGTTCGGCAGCGGAACGTAGACCGCCTCGACCTCGCGGTCGTCGAGCACCGCATCGTAGGCGCGATAGGCGCGCACGGGTCGGAAGCGTCCGGCACCGCCGTCGGCGGCGCGCTCACTCGCGACCGCGACGAGGCGCGCTGTCGGGCTCGCGGCGATCGCGGGCAGCACGGCCTTCTGGGCAACCTGAGCGGTCGCGCCGAGCACCCCCCAGCCGACGGGCGACGTCGGCACCGGCACGTCAGCTCCCGTCGTCCTCGATCACGACGGCCGCGCCCCCGCGCGTGCTCGACCGCTGCGCGGCCTCGAGCACGCTGATCACGCGCCGGACCGACGCCGGCGTGATCGCGAGGGGCTCACCGAGGTGCAGGTGATCGGCAAGATTGCGGTGGAAGGCGAAGGGCTGCTCGACGGCCGGTGGCAGTCGGGTCTCGCTGATTCCGTACCCGCTCTCATAACGCGCGAGCAGGAGGTCGGCCGGCGCCTCGGCATGGTGCGCCTGCGTGGCGACGTAGCCGCGGCCCGGCTCGATGTGCTCGAGCGTGATCGTGCGATAGGAGCCGACGAGCGTGCCGGCCGTGCCCTGCACGTAGAACTTCGGACGGCGGACCGCCGCGATATCGCTCTGAAGGAATTCGGCCTCGCGGCCGTCGGGCCACGTCATGCGCACGCGGATCTGATCGTGATTGGTCACGTCGTGCCAGACCCGCTTGTGTCCGTGCGCCTGCACGACCCGCGGCGTGCCGGTCAAGAGCTGGAGCACCCAGTCGACGTGGTGCGAGCCCCAGTCGTAGCCGGCGCCGCCGGAGACCGCAGTGTCCGAGTGCCAGGTGCGGCACGGATGCGCGTAGCCGCCGACGAAGGTCTCCACGTTGAAGATCTCGCCCAGGAGCCCGGCGCCCACCGCCCGCCGGAGCGCGACGAAGTCGGAATCCCACCGTCGGTTCTGATGGACGGTCAGCATGCGCCGGCTCGCGGACGCCGTCGCGATGATCTGGTCGGCCTCCGCGACCGTCAGGCAGAGCGGTTTCTCGCAGGCGACGTGCTTGCCCGCGCGCAGCAGGGTCAAGGTCAGCGCCACGTGATGGGCCGGCGGCGTCGCGACCAGCGCCACCTCGACGTCATCGTCGCTCACGAGCTCGCTCACGGCCGCATACGTCCGCACGCCCGGGAAGTCAGTCTCGGCCGCCTTCCGGCGCTCGACGTTGGGATCGACCACGGCGACCAGCTCGAGCCCCTCGGTCGCCGTCACGCCGAGCCCGTGGTGGTAGCCCATGCCGCCGAGCGGCCCGTAGCCGACGATACCCACGCCGATGTTGCGACCGCAGCAGTGCAGGTCGGGACGCAATGCCCGCGCGAGCAGCTGGGCCAGCTCGGGATTGCGGAGCGCCGCGTCGGTGTTGCCGAGACCGCAGGCGACCACCCGGCCGGCGCCGCGAGTGGTCTCCACGACCGCCGCGAGGTCGCGGAGCGCGACGCTCACGTCGACGATGACCTTGCCGTCCGCGAGCGGGATGAGCGGCAAGAACCCGTCGACCACCGCGAACTCGCGCGTGACCCGCGCCGAGATATGGGAGTGCGCCTCGGTGACTCGAGCGTAGTACTCGCCCGGGGGCGGCTCGGGGCCGGCGACGGCGCCGAGCAGATCAGCCCAGAAGCCGTCGCGCTCGACCGGCGCGCCGCCGATCGCCACCAGCGCCGCGCCGCGCTCGACGGCCGCGCGGATCGCGGCGAGGGACTGCGAGGGTTGGGCAGGCTGCGGACCGTCTACGACGATCGCGTCGCACTCGGAGACGTCCGGGGGCGGCCCCCCGGACGCGACGAATCGCGGCTCCCCGAGCTCTCGGACTAGAGCGCGGAACGCGGCGCGACGACTCTCCGTGAGACGCGGCGACAGGACCAGGATATCCATGGCGATGCCTTAGAAATGCATCACCTCGGCCGCGTGCTCGAAGACGTCCTGGATGCGGCCGTGCGAGATCGCGCTCGCCTGCACCGC